>Ga0154741_1020_pt3 | contig 22805 bp, 23 predicted proteins | sample Rifle2008BG16ft_FD_105749 | JGI IMG/M metagenome (GOLD analysis project Ga0154741, IMG submission 105749) | Alphaproteobacteria bacterium RBG_16_64_48
ACGATCGCACCAAAGCGCCGATTTGTGGACCTATCGACCGACCCGGGCTTCTTTGCCTTGCTGACGGACAGCTACGCGCGCCTGGTGGGAGCGCCTCTCGTTCCGCCTGCAACGGATGCCGACTGGTTGTATCGCGAGGCGCCGTTCGTCGTCGTCGCGCACGGCACCGACCAGGACCCGAAATTCATCTACGCCAACAAGACCGCGCAGGAATGTTTCGAATATTCGTGGGAGGAGTTCATGTCGCTGCCGTCGCGGCTATCGGCCGAAGCGCCCGATCGGGCTCAACGGCAAGCGCTGTTGCAGGAAGTTGCGCGCAACGGCTTCCTGTCCGGCTATCAGGGGCGGCGCGTTGCCAAGTCCGGTCGGCGCTTTATCATCGAGGACGGGGTCGTCTGGGAGATCCTCGACCGGGACGGTATGAGGCACGGCCAGGCCGCGACATTCATGTCCTGGCGAAACGTTTGAAAGCGGCCCACAACAACCCCGATCTCATTCGGCGGCAAACAAGTTAGGCGTGGAGTCAAATGGACAGACGGGAGAAGCTGATCTTTATCGTCTCAGGCGAGGCATCCGGAGACAGTCTCGCCGGCCGGCTGATGGGCGCGCTCAAGCGCGAGACGGGCGGCCGCATCCGTTTCGCCGGTGTCGGCGGCCCGCAAAGCGCAAGCCAAGGGCTCGTCAGCCTCTTTCCCATGAGCGACCTCTCCGTGATGGGACTCGCCGAGGTCTTGCCTCATCTGCCGCGTCTCATCAGGCGTCTCAACGAGACGACCGCAGCGGCGCGGCGGCTCAAGCCCGATGCCGTCGTGACCGTCGATTCGCCGGGCTTTTGTCTCAGGCTCGCCCATCATCTCCGTGGCTCCGGCATCCCGGTCATCCATTACGTTGCGCCCCAGCTTTGGGCCTGGGGGCCGTTCCGGGCGCGAAAGCTGAGGAAGCGGGTCGATCACATCATGGCGCTTCTGCCCTTCGAGGTTCCCTTCTTCGCGCAGTACGGCATCCCCTGCACCTATGTCGGCCATCCGGCCATCGACGCCGGGGCGGAGCGCGGCGGCGGTCCGGCCTTCAGGACCCGCCACGGGCTTTCGCCTGACGCCCCTGTCCTTTGCGTCCTCCCCGGCAGCAGGGCCGGCGAAGTGCGCCGCATGCTTCCCGTCTTCGGCGACGCGCTCATGCTTCTCAAAGAGAAATATCCTGGCCTTCGCATCGTCATTCCGGTGGTCGATTCCGTGGCCCAAGTGGTGAGGGACATCACGCAGGCTTGGCCCTTGCCGGCAGTCCTGATCATCGACAGGGCGGAACGCTTCGACGCCTTTGCCGCAGCAAATGCCGCCATGGCCAAATCGGGAACCGTGACACTCGAACTTGCCCTCGCCGATGTGCCGATGGTGGTCGCCTATCGCATCAGCCCGACATCTGCCTTTCTTGTCCGCCGGATGGGGGTCAGCGTCGAGCACGCTTCGCTGGTGAACTTGCTCGCCGGACGGCAGGTGGTGCCGGAGTGCCTTCAGGAAGATTGCACCGGCCCGAAGATCGCGGAGGCTGTGATTGACATTCTGAGCTCAAAGCAGGTTCGGGAATCGCAGCAGAAGGCGTTCAAGGAGGTGGTGAGAGCTCTCGGCGACCGCATACCCTCGCCCAGCGAGCGCGCCGCCAAAGTTGTGCTCGATGTCGTCCGCGGCGTCGTTCCGGCGAGCCAAGCACTCATCTCCAGCGCGGACTAGTGCTTACGGCCGGCCTGTCCCAACCGCCGAAGGGCTCGGCGGGCTCTGCACTCTTTTGAGGTGATGCTCGATGCTCTCGTTGATCATGCTGGCGACGCGCAGAGCCTCGCACCCGGCCCGCCCATCGACCAAGGGCTTGCGGCCCGTGGCGATGCAGTCGAGGAAGGCGTCGATCTCGTTAGCGAGACTATCCTGCTTCTCGATCTCGTAGGTCTCGGTGGCGATTGCCGCGAGCCCGTCGGTCATCGGATCGCCGCGCAGACGGTAGCCGGAGATACGTCCCTCGCCGAGATCGCAGCTCAAATAGTGGTTGCGCGCGAAGACGCGCATGCGCCGCTCGGTCTTGTAGCTGACCCGGCTTGCGGTGACGTTGGCGATGCAGCCCGACTCGAAAGTGATGCGGGCATTGGCGAGGTCGATCCTCTTGCCGAGCACCGGCGTACCGACGGCGTCCACTTGGGCAACCGGCGAATCGGCGAGGCCGATGATCATATCGATGTCATGAATCATCAGGTCGAGAATCACGTCGACCTCCACCCCGCGATTCTTCCATGGCGCGATACGGTAGCTCTCGAAATAGAGGGGATCGGCGATGATCTTGGCGAGGGTGCGATAGGCGCTGGAGAAGCGCTCGATATGGCCAACCTGCAGCACCGCCTTTCGCTCCTCGGCAAGGCTTGCGAGCATGTGCCCGGTTTCGAAACTGTCGGTGATCGGCTTCTCCACCAGAACGTGGATACCGGCCTCGATGAACTCGCGCGCGACCTCGTAGTGGAGCGGCGTCGGCACGGCAACGCTCACCGCATCGACCCGGCCGAGGATGCTGCGATAGTCAAACGCCGCCTCGGCGCCGAACTCTTTAGCGACCGCTCGGGCACGGTCCGCGTCGGTGTCGACGACGGCGACAAGCTCGGCGCGTGGGTTGCGAGCATAGTGTTCGGCGTGAAAGCGGCCAAAATAGCCGGAGCCAACCACGGCGACGCGAACTTGATCTGCCATGGCCGTTACCGGTGCCCCCTACTCGGCCGCATGGGCAACGCCTGCCTTACGTGAGGTCAGCGCCCGGCGCACCGTGCCGCTGATCAGGTCTTGCGTCTCGTCGCTGAGATAGGGATGCATGGGAAGGCTGATCACACGCTCTGCCAGCCACTCAGCCTGACAAAGCCCAGCCGGTGCTGCGAGAACCTGGCGGTATGGCGGGAGGCTATTGAGCGCGTTCGCATAGTGGATGGCGGTGGGAACGCCGGCCTCGCGGCAGGCTTTGGCAAGCTCGTCGCGCCGCTCGGTGATAATCGTGTATTGGGCCCAGACCGATGTCGCTCCCGCCATCAGCTCGGGCACCTTGACGACCGAGCCAAGACCTTCGGCGTAGCGCTCAGCGCGCTCCTGGCGGGCCACGATCTCCCGCGGGAACAGCCGGAGCTTCTCAAGGAGGACCGCGGCCTGGATCGAGTCGAGCCGGCTATTCAGGCCGACAAGCTCCGTTTCCGGCTGGTCGGGCCCCTTGCCGTGGTTACGGAGCGCGCGGAGCCGCCCCGCTCTGTCATCGTCGTCGGTGAACACGGCCCCGCCATCGCCGTAGCCGCCGAGCGGCTTCGATGGATAGAAGCTCGTCGCCGTGTAGGGCGCAAGCGTGCCGACCTTTCGCCCGTCGCGGCTTGCACCGAAGCTCTGCGCGGCATCGGCGACCACCAACAGCCCGTGCGCCGCGGCGACCTCGCCAATGGCTTTATAGTCGGCGGGCTGGCCGTAGAGGTCGACCGGGATGACACAACGGGGCGTGAGCCCGCGCCGCTTGGCTTCGCCGATTGCGGCCTCAAGGCTCTCCACGTCCAGGTTGAAGCTGTCTTGACGCACGTCGACGAAGACCGGCGTGGCGCCTGCCAGGACCGCCACCTCGACGGTGGCGACAAAGGTGAAAGCGGGCACGAACACGGCGTCGCCTTTGCCGATGGCCTCGGCCATCAGGGCCAGCAGCAGCGCGTCGGTCCCGTTGGCGCAAGTGATGCAATGTCGCGCGCCGCAGAACGAAGCAAGCTGCCGCTCGAGCTCGACGACCTCAGGCCCCAAGATGAATTGACCGTGTTTCAGCACCGCGGAGATCGCCCGCTCGACGCTGTCGCCAAGCTGTTCGCGCTGCGCAGCGAGGTCAATGAAGGCCGGAACGGCTTGCGTACGCTCTTTGCTCATGCGATCTCCACCGAGGCTCTTTACCGCATTCTACCAGCAGAAGTGGGCAAATCGGGCATAGAGGTCTGGACGGGCCAGGCCTCGATTTTTGTAGGTTTGGGGGAGTCCCCTCAGGCTTCCTGTCGGCCCCGCCGCCGACTACCATAGCGTGATCCAAGTTTCAAACCCGCGGGACCAGGCGTGATGCCTCAAACTGTCGCTAGCCGGGGAGGCCCTATGAAGCAGGTTGATTGCGTGGGCCTACGGGCCCCCTCCCCCTTGCCTCGTCCCTCGTGACATCATGTTGCTCGGGTCCGAACGCCTGATCGCCTCGCCGCGCCTCAATGGCTTGCGGGTCGGCGTGCTTGCCAATCCCGCCTCGATCGACCACGGCTTTCGCCATATCGTCGATCGCCTCGGCACCTCGCCCGACTACAAGCTCGCCGCGATCTTTGGCCCGCAGCACGGTTTCCGGTCGGACCTTCAGGACAATATGATCGAGAGTCCTCACGCCAAGGATCCGCGGCGCAATGTGCCGATTTTCTCGCTCTACAGCGAGACGCGCGAGCCGACGCAAGAGATGCTCGACCTGATCGATGTGCTCGTCATCGATCTCCAGGACGTGGGCGCGCGCATCTACACCTTCATCTACACCATGGCCAATTGTTTGCGCGCCGCCGCACAGAAAGGACTCCCCGTCATCGTCTGCGACCGGCCCAATCCGATCGGCGGCATGGCGATCGAAGGGCCTATGCTGGAGGGGGGCTACGAATCCTTCGTGGGACAGTTTCCCATGCCCATGCGGCACGGCATGACCGTCGCCGAGCTCGCGCGCCTGTTCAACGAGCATCACGGCATCGGCGCCAAGCTTGAAATCGTGCCCATGGAAGGCTGGTCGCGCGACATGTATTGGGATGAGATCGGCCTGCCCTGGGTGATGCCGTCGCCCAACATGCCGGCCTTGGACACGGCCATCGTCTATCCGGGGACAGTGCTGCTCGAAGGCACCATGGTATCGGAAGGCCGCGGCACGACGCGTCCCTTCGAGCTGATCGGCGCCCCTTGGCTCGACGGCGAGCAGCTTGCTGCACGCATGAACGGCATCGGACTGGAGGGGGTCCATTTCCGCGCGGTGATGTTCGAGCCCACCTTCCAGAAACATGCGCGGGCGACATGCGGCGGCTGCCAGATCCACGTGACCTCGAGGCAAGAGTTCGAGCCGGTGAAGGCTGGCGTGTCGCTTATGCGCGAGTGTTACGGCTTGGCGCCCGATCGATTCAAATGGCGCGACCCTCCGTACGAATACGAGCACGACAAGATGCCCATCGACATCCTGGCGGGCTCGCCGACGCTGCGAAAGCAGATCGAGCGACAGGTCCCGCTCGAAGAGATCGCGGAGAGCTGGCGGCCGGGCGTGGCGGAATTCGCCGAAGTTCGCAAGCCGTATTTGCTGTACTGAGCTAGGGCAATGCCGTCGCACAGACGTAAAACAGAGCGCCGAGAAGCGCGGCGGCGGGAAGCGTGACAACCCAGGCGATAATGATGCTCCCGGCGATGCCCCAACGGACCGCCGAAACCCGCCGCGCAGCGCCCACGCCAATGATGGCGCCGGTGATCGTGTGGGTCGTCGAAACCGGAATCCCGAGCGACGTCGCCAGATAAAGCGTCGCCGCACCCGCCGTCTCGGCGCAGAAGCCCTGAACCGGTTTGAGCCGCGTGATCCGCGAGCCCATGGTCCGCACGATGCGCCAGCCGCCGATAAGCGTTCCGAGCGCCATGGCCGCCTGGCACGACAGCACCACCCAGAAAGGCACATAAAATTCCGAGCCGAGCAGCCCCTCCGCGTAGAGCAGACCCGCAATGATACCCATGGTCTTCTGCGCGTCGTTGGCGCCATGCCCGATGGAGTAGAGCGCGGCCGAGCCCAATTGGAGCACGCGAAATTTCCTGTCGACCGCGAAAGGCGTGCTGCGCAGGAAGAGCCAAACCACTGCCAGCCACAGGATCAGCGCCAGAGCGAAGCCCAGCAGCGGCGACCACACGATCGCACCGAAGGTTTTGACGATACCGGGCCAGACCACGGCGCTGATGCCGCTCTTGGCAATTCCCGCACCGACCAGCCCGCCGATCAAGGCATGCGAGCTCGATGAGGGAATGGCGCCCCACCAGGTAATCAGGTTCCAGCTGATCGCGCCCATGAGCGCGCCGAAGATGACGCGCCAGTCGACGACGTCGGGGGCGATGAGGCCGGTGCCAATGGTCTGCGCCACGTGGAGACCAAAGAACAAGAAGGCGATGAAGTTGAAGAACGCGGCCCAGATAACGGCGATGTTGGGCGAGAGCACGCGCGTTGATACCACCGTCGCGATCGAATTGGCCGCGTCATGCAGACCGTTAAGAAAATCGAAGATCAGCGCGATGGCAACGAGGATGACGATGAGGGCGAAGGAGCCTGCAAGCATGGAAAGGTGCCGTCCCGCGATCAAGCGTGCTCGATAACGATGCCTTGAATCTCGTTTGCAACGTCCTCCAGCCTATCCACGGTGTTCTCCAGGTGATTGTAAATTTCGTTGCCGCGAATGAACTCCATCGGATTTCCTGCCTTGGCTTTTTGGTAAAGGCGCTCGAGGCCGCGGTCGTGCATCTCATCTGCATCGCCCTCGATGCGGTTGATCTGGAGGCTGATCTCGTTGATCTCCGCGGCGTTCCTCGCCAGCTCCGGCAGCATCGAGACCGCACGTTGCACAAGCTCGGCACACTCCACGATCGCGTCGGCCATTGCGCGCATCTCGTCTTCGAATGTCACCACCTCGAAGAGCACGATCGCCTTGGCGGTCTGCTGCATCTGGTCGATTGAATCGTCCATCGCCGTAATCAGGCTCTGCACGTCGGCGCGGTCAAACGGCGTGATGAAAGTGGTGCGGAGGCTGATGAGAACCTCCCGCGCAATGCCATCGGCCTCGTGCTCCAGCGCCACAATGTCCTGGCAGCGCAGCTTAAGCTGATCGCCGCCCGCGAGCATCGCGCGGAGCGACCGTGCGGCGGCAACGACAACCGCCGCATGCCGCTCGAACAGCGGATAGAACTTCGCCTGGCGCGGCATTAATCGATGAAACCATTGGAGCATCCGGCACCCCCGCTCCTGGCCCTGAATTAGCGGCCGAGCCCATGCAATGAATGGAAAAGCGGCGCCAGGTCAAGAAGGTAAGGCCTCAGCGCAAGGCGCGCTCGGACAACATCGGGCAGCCGAGCGTCTTCTCCAGAGCGTCGATCAGATCCTGCTTTGCCTCGGCATCGATGTAGAGGCCGCCATTTTGCTCGGCGAGACACTTGACGTCGAGGATGCTTTGCTCGCCCGTCCAGGAGAAATTCTTCATGCGGAAGCCGATGACGTGGACGGTGAGCTGCACCGCCTCGGCATGGAGCTCTTTGCCGAGGCCGCAAGGCGACCCCCCGCAGGTTTCCTCGCCGTCGGTCAAGACGACAATCAGGCCCGGCTTCGCTTGGTAGTCGAGCACTTCGGCGGCCCGCTCTACGGCCGCCGCCAGTGGCGTCTTGCCCGCCGGGTTCAAAGCGTTCACCTCCTGCATGATGAGCCCCGCCGCATCCGGCGTCGGTTTGAAAACGAGCTCGACGTTACATTGCTGGTAGGGCCCCGGACCATAGGTAATGAGCCCCACGCGGCGGAAGCGGGTAATGGCTGGGAGCACCTCGGCGAGCGCGGACCGCACCTCGTCGATGCGAGGTATGATCGTTGAGATGCCTTGGTTGAGATTGCCGGCCATGGAACCGGAGGCATCGAACACGAGCATGGCGTCCTCGGTGCAAGGACTGCGCTCCTTGTTCTCTGCGGCCCCGGCCCCGGTCTTGCCGGCAAGAAGTGCCGCCAGAGCCAGCGCAGCGATCAGTGTTGAGCGAAAAAGCAACGGCATGCCGTAGGCTCCCTCCAAGATCCGGCTGATTCTAGACGAAAACAGCGGCAAACGCGTCATAGCAGCGTAGCGCCGCCGTGCGAGCGCTTGTAACCCCAAGGGCAACGGACTAGCTTTCAGCCGATCAAGCTCGACGGAGCAGCCCTTGCCACGGCCTGTCGTTCGCGTTTCCCGCTCCATCTGGCGCGCCTCGGGCGGCGCCGAAGGCGAGCGCGCCATCCCAGAGGAAACGGCGGTCGCCTTCACCTACAACACTGCCTCCTATGCAGTGATGATGGCCACGCCCCAGGACCTCGAGGACTTCGCCATAGGCTTCAGCCTGACGGAAGGCGTCATCCCCTCGATCGACGCGATCGACAGCATCGACATCGTCGAGGAGGAGATTGGCGTCGAGCTGCGCATCTGGTTGAAGGCGCCTGACGCCGCGAAATTCTTGGGGCGGCGAAGGAAGATGGCGGGTCCCACGGGCTGCGGGCTCTGTGGCGTGGAAAGCCTCGTCGAGGCGATGCGGCCGCCGCCTGCCGTCGGCGAAGGCCGCGCGTTCACGCCAGATCAGATCATGACTGCCGTCGACTCCCTCCTCCCGCTGCAGGTCCTAAATCGCGAGACACGGGCAGTGCATGCCGCGGGCTTTTGGGAGCCTGAGCGCGGCCTCGTCGCGCTACGAGAGGATGTCGGACGCCACAACGCGCTCGACAAACTCGCCGGGGCGCTGGCGCGCAAGGGCGCGACGGCGCGATCGGGTCTCGTGGTCCTGACCAGCCGCGTGTCCATCGAGATGGTGCAGAAATCTGCCGCAATCGGTGCGCCGGTCATTGTCGCCGTATCGGCGCCGACGGCCTTGGCGGTGCGCATGGCCGAGGCCTGCGGCATGACGCTGGTGGCGATCGCACGCAAGGACGGGTTCGAGGTCTTCACCCATCCCCGCCGGGTCAAGGGCGATCTTGCGACCCACGTCGCCTAGAGCCTGATCCGGAAAAGTGGAAACCGGTTTTCCGATAAGATCATGCTCAAACCAAAAGCCACATTGCGGCCATCTATGGGCTGCCCATATGGCGGTGTTAGGCTGAGACTTAAGCGATTCCTCGGGAGGCTTTGTCCATGAACACCCTGCTCAAAGCACTATGCGTCGTTTTCCTGATGGTGACGGCATTCGTCGCCGGCCCGCGCATGAGCGAAGCCGCTTCGGCCGCCGCGATCGAAGCGGACGCTAATGAGACCCTTCATAGTTTTGTCCGCCAGGTTCCAGGTGCGCGCGAGCTCGCCAACAAAGCTGCGGGGATCCTGGTATTTCCCTCCGTCATCAAGGCGGGGTTCGGAATTGGCGGCGAATATGGCGAGGGCATTCTGCTCAATCAGCAAAGAGTCGAGGGCTACTACAACCTGATCTCTGCTTCGTTCGGCTTTCAGCTTGGCGTGCAGCAGCGGTCCGTCATCATCATGTTCATGACCCGGGACGCACTTGCCGGGTTCGAGGAGCGGGCTGGATGGAAGATCGGCGTCGACGGCTCGGTGACGATCATCACCGTCGGTGTCGGCGGCGCCATCGACACTGAGCAGGTCATGAGTCCGGTGATCGGCTTCATCCTCGATCAGAAGGGCCTCATGTACAATTTGACCCTCGAAGGCTCGAAGATCAGCCGTATCGACCCTTAGAGCCTTCGTTTGCCGACTGGGAAGCACTGAGAGTCAAGCGCTGAGGACCGATGCAAGGTGGGCAAATGGTAGCGGAGGAGGGACTCGAACCCCCGACACGCGGATTATGATTCCGCTGCTCTAACCAGCTGAGCTACTCCGCCAATTGGCTTTGCAATCGGCGATATAGGGATCGCCAATAATTGCTGTCAAGCAAGCGCCGGCAATGCACCAGCGCGCGCGCGACCTGCCATTTGATCCTCACCCTGATGGGCTCGGGCAGCCTCGCACTTACCGCCATCCGCGTCCTTGACCTTGCGGGGAGCCTTGCGCTCTGAGCCAGTTGCGGCGCAAGCCCAAAGCCAGGCTCCTTGACGAAGCGCAGCATGGTGAAGAGGCCTAATGGCCGGAGCGCCCGACGTTCGGCGAGGCGGAGGTCCTCGCAGACGAGCACCTGGTCGAGCCCGAACACCGGACGCCAGCCGATCAGATCGGCGAACGGCGCGAGCTTCCGCTCGAGCCACCCGCGAAACCCCTCGTCCTGGCTGAAATGGTTGACGAGGATGACCTCGCCCCCTGCCGCGCAGACCCGCTCAAGCTCCCGCATCACGCGCTCTGGCTCGGGCACTACGGTCATGACATACATCGCGACGACCGTGTCGAAGCTCTCGTCGGGAAAAGCGAGCGCGCCGGCATCCATCTCGTGCAGGGCAACGACGTTGCCGAGCTTCTTGCGCTCCACCTTGTGTGTCGCCTTGGCCAGCATCTCGGGGGAGAGATCGATGCCGGTGATGGCGAGATGGTCACCATAGCAGGGGAGCGAGAGCCCGGTGCCGACGCCCACCTCCAGCACCCGGCCCTTCCGCCGATTGATGATGCGGACGGCATGCTTGCGCCCCGCCTCGGCGATCAAGCCGAAAGTGAAGTCATAGACTGGTGCCCAGCGGCGATAGGCATGACGAACGGAAGCCGCGTCCATGACGGGTGCCTTGTGTGCCACGTTTCCTCTCCGACCTCGAAGCGCCGCCTTAATCGGCGGGCTTACCGCGATACGGCCGCCAACGCCTTTTCGGTTCCGCTTTTTGCCGCGGATGCCGCAAAGCCGTCTTTCGCCAACCCAGCTCCTCCTGTCGCGGACTTGATCCATCCGCCGCCGAGAAGCCGCTCCCCGCCGCCACTCGCGGCATAGAAAACGCAAGCCTGACCGGGCGAAACGCCGTCCTCGCCACGGGCGAACTCGACCGTGAAGCCGTCCTCCTCGAGGCTCAATCTTGCCGGCTGCAAGGGCCCGCTCGACCTGATCCTGGCGAGGATCTCCTCGCCCGCCGCCGCAAACGCCTCCAAGGGCTCATCGCCCAGCCAATTCACGTCGCGAAGCTTGATGACGCGCGTGCGCAAAGCTTCGCGCGGCCCGACCACCACCTCGCGGGCCGAGGCATCGAGCCTCAGCACATAGAGAGGCTCCTGCGCCGGCACGCCGATCCCCTTCCGCTGCCCGATGGTGTAGTTGATGATTCCGCTGTGGCGGCCGAGCACCCGGCCATCGACATGGACGATGTTGCCGGCCTCGGCGGCACCGGGACGCAAGCGCTCGATAACCTGTGTGTAACGCCCGGTCGGCACGAAACAGATGTCCTGGCTGTCGGATTTTTCCGCCACTTCGAGCCCGAAGTCTCGCGCCAGTCTGCGCGTCTCGTCCTTATCAAGCCTCCCGAGCGGGAAGCGAAGGAAAGAAAGCTGCTCGCGCGTGGTGGCGAAGAGAAAATAGCTCTGGTCGCGCTCCTTGTCGGCGGCGCGGTAAAGCTCCCATCCGGTCGCGCCCGGCTTGCTCCTCACATAATGGCCGGTCGCGAGCGCCGCGGCACCGAGCCCGGCGGCCGTCTCCAACAGATCGTGGAACTTGATCTTCTGGTTGCAGGCGACGCACGGGACCGGCGTCTCGCCCTGAAGATAGCTGTCGGCGAATTCGCCCATCACGGCCTTGGCGAAGCGCGCCTCGTAGTCGAGCACGTAGTGGGGAATCTGCAACCTGTCCGCCACGCGGCGAGCGTCCTGAATGTCCTGGCCCGCGCAACAGGCGCCCTTGCGGCCGACCGCCTCCCCATGGTCGTAGAGCTGGAGCGTGACGCCCACGACATCGTAGCCTTCGGCCTTCATGACCGCCGCGACAACGGAGGAATCGACCCCGCCCGACATGGCGACGACCACGCGCGTGTCGGCCGGACGGCCTTCGACCTGAAGACTGTTAAGCACTGGGGCCTGCAACGAAACCACTGAATCCCCGCTCGAAGCCACGAAAACGATGTATCGGCAATATTTTGGGTACGCGGCAGTATAGACGGTCCGGTTCGGACCCGTGCCGGTTTTCTTGCTGCCAAACCTGGACCGAAGATAGGCATCGCCCCCTTGTTAAGCAAGGCAAGGAGGCACCCCGGATGCCCCCCCGCCGACGCCCCTGGGAAGCCGGGGGGTTCCGCTGTGAATTCAGCAACTTTTGGCTATTTCCTTGCCGGTTCCTTTACCTGCCAGCTTAGGCAAATCTTAAACGCGGCTTGCTAGCTTGCGCCTAGAAGTTGCTCATCGAGCGTGTGGTGGTTGTGTGAGTACGATGACCGAAAATTACAGGCCGCGTGTCAGATATGTGATTGGGCCCGACGGCAGCCCTCTGACCGTTGCCGACCTCCCGCCCAGGGACACCAAGCGTTGGGTGATCCGCCGCAAGGCCGAGGTCGTGGCCGCCGTGCGTGGCGGCTTGATCAGCCTCGAAGAGGCCTGCGAGCGCTATACGCTGACCGTCGACGAGTTCTTGAGCTGGCAGCGGTCGATCGACAAGCACGGCCTTCCCGGCCTGCGCGCGACCCGTATCCAGGAATATCGCGGCAGCTAATCTCTGCTTCTATCGGGCGGTTTGGAGCGGCCACTCACCGCGCGGCGGCGGGCTGTGCCGCGACGGCCTTCGGCATTTCCTTGCTGCAATTTGACTCCCCGCGCTTCCAGCGGTCGATGTCGTATTGCATCTTGGCGGCAAGGTCGGGCGGCATCTTGCGGTTCTCGGTGGTCACCACCGTCGAAGGCCCTTCCTGCTTGAAATCGATCGCGTAGGTGGAGAGGCCTGGACGCCCCAAAGCCAGCTTCTGGTGGATGGTGATCTGCACCGTGTTGCCATTGGGGCTGACATTGGCGCGATAGACGTGGTTGGGCAGAAGCGGGGCGTCGGCATTGAACCAGCAGCTCTTGATGCGCCCGCCGAGCAGCACATAGGCGTCGACCGGCTTTGCGGCGGCGATCGACATCCGGCTCGTGGTCGCTACCGGCACCGCGCCCGTGCTTTCGCTCGACACCTCACTCGTGCCGCCGCCGGCTGAACCGCCGCCGAGCCACCCGCCGCCGAAGCCGCTGGTACGCAATCCGCAGCCCGCGACGGACGCGAGCGTCAGAGCCAAGACAAAACCTGATAGCACCACCCGTGACACCGCACCCGGCCCCCGCCGCTTCAATCCCGGAAATTCACATATTGCAGGGGCTGCTCGATCGACAGCCCCTTGATGTGCTGGATCACCGCCTGCAAATCGTCGCGCTTCTTGCCCGATACCCTGAGTTCGTCGCCCTGGACGGTGACTTGCACCTTGAACTTCCCGTCCTTGACCTCCTTCACCAGGCGTTTGGCCAGTTCCCGATCGATGCCTTGGCGAATGAGCGCCTTCTGCCGCACCGCTTGGCCGGCGGCCTTTTCCAACGGCTTATAGTCGATGACCCCTACGTCGATTTTGCGGCGGGCGAAATGCCCCTGTAGCAGCTCGTGCATCTGCTTGAGCTTGAGCTCATCGTCGGCGTTGAGGGTGATCTCGGCGCCGTTCCGCTCGATGCGCGATGTCGAGTTCTTGAAGTCGTAGCGCTGGCTCATCTCGCGCGTCATGTTGGCGAGCGCATTGTCGACCTCGGCGAGATCGGTCTTCGAGACAACGTCAAAAGACGGCATTTGGGCCTCCACCCGACCTCTTGCTGTCGCAACGATGATAGCATGGACCGGGTTCGTGCCCCCTCCCCGACCTGTCAGACGGCGGGAACCGGGGCCAAGGAGAGTTGATCGGAAAACCGCTTGCCTCGATCAGCTTGCGACGCGATGGACTCCGACCTCGTCGAGATCCGACGGGGTGGTGCGGGCTTGCTCGAGCCGTAGCCGTTCGGCGTCCCGCTCCTCCAGCAGCTCGATTTTCTTCAGGTCCTCGCAAGCCCCATCGAATTCCTCGCGGGCGGCCGCGAGCTTGGCCGCGAGGTCTGCGGCCGAGGCCGCCAAATTGTCGCGCCTTTGCATCGCCGCCTTGGCGAAGGTTGGGTAGGCGTAATGATTGACATCGGAGACACCGGCGCGCTCCTGCTCGATGGCGATCTGCCGGTCGAGGTCCACAGCCATATGGTTAAAGTCGCCGATCATGGCCTCGATGTCGGCGACCTTGCGGCGCTTCTCCTCGACATCGAAGCGTTTCAAGCGGATCAGTGCGTCGCGTGACTTCATGACTCATTACCCTCAAACGTCTCAGACCCCGTACGGTGAAATTCAATAATCATGCCAGCGCCGCGCGGCCCCTGGCATCGCCCGCCGTCCCGCTCCTGGCCAAAAGCGGCCTAGCTTGGGACGGCCATGGCCGACGGCACAAAGGGCGCGGTCGGGGGCGCGGGTCGCAGCCCATGTCTTTCAAAAGAATCGGCAATTCGCGCCTCGAAGCGATCCAAAGCCTTCGTCAGGACCGGAGCCCCCTGCCCTCGAAACCGATCATCCGCCAACAGGGCTTAAGAGCCGGTAAACCATATGGGTGGCATTTAACCGATGGCAGAGACCCATCCGTGAAGGGATGGTTAGCGCTCGCTATCGGCTTAGCTTTTGTTAACTATTGGCCGTTAATTTGTTGATTCGAATTAATTAACCATCGGCGTGGCGTTTAGGGTCAGGGGATAAGCCGGGACTGCGAGGAGACGGGGGATTTTGACATGCGGGTTCTTCTGATCGAGGACGATAGCGCGACTGCGCAAAGCATCGAGCTGATGCTGCAGTCGGAAGGCTTTAACGTTTATAAGACCGACCTCGGTGAAGAGGGCGTCGACCTCGGCAAGATTTACGACTACGACATCATCCTGCTCGACCTGAACCTCCCCGACATGAGCGGGTACGAGGTGCTCAAGACGCTCAGGGTGAGCAAGGTGCAGACGCCGATTCTGATCCTGTCGGGCCTTGCCGGCATCGAGGACAAGGTCAGGGGCCTCGGCTTCGGCGCCGACGACTATATGACCAAGCCCTTCCACAAGGATGAGCTGGTCGCCCGCATCCACGCCATCATACGCCGGTCAAAGGGCCATGCCCAATCGGTGATCCAGACCGGCGGCCTCAAGGTCAATCTCGACACCAAGACAGTGGATGTTAACGGCCAGCGCGTGCATCTGACCGGCAAGGAATATCAGATGCTCGAGCTGCTCTCTCTGCGCAAGGGCACGACCCTGACCAAGGAGATGTTCCTGAACCACCTCTATGGCGGCATGGACGAGCCGGAGCTCAAGATCATCGACGTGTTCATCTGCAAGCTGCGCAAGAAGCTCGCGGCGGCGACCGGCGGCAAGCACTATATCGAGACGGTCTGGGGCCGTGGCTACGTGCTGCGCAACCCGGAAGACGAGTCCGAGGCCGCCTAAGCGGCGACAATTTCTTCAATTCAGACGCTGAAGACGTGGATGGCCGGGGCACTCCCCGGCCATTTTACGATGCAGAGCCCGAAGCGCAGGCGCGCAGCGTAACCGGCCCTGCATTCGATTCGGAGGCGCCCAACCCTGCCTTGCGGCGCCGAGCCGCAGCGGCAGCCTGAGACGTGAAGCAGAACACGCCGTGATGGTGCTCGGGCACCGCCATGAACTCGTTGCTGAGACCCGTGGTGGTTTCCGCCGCGCCAAGCACGAGATAGCCGTCGGCGGCAAGCCGCGACGCAAGGCGGGCGAGGACCGCGCGCTTGGTGGCGTCCTCGAAATAGATCAGCACATTCCGGCAGAAGATCACGTCGAACACCCCGAGCGCCTGGCAATCGTCGAGGAGATTATGCGCGCGGAACTCGACCTTGCCGCGAATGTCGGGGCTGATCTCCCAAGCGGTTCCGACCTTGTTGAAATGTTTGACGAGCAGCGAGACGGGCAGGCCCCTCTGCACCTCGAATTGGCTATAGAGCCCTTTGCGCGCCTTCTCGAGCGCATCCTCGACGAAATCCGTGGCGACGATCTCGACGGTCCAGCCGGCAAGCTTGCTGTCCCGCTCGGCAAGCTCCATGACCAGCGAATAGGGTTCCTGTCCGGTCGCTGCCGCGGCGCACCAGACCCTGATGCGGCGCTGACCCTCCCGCTTCGCCATGAGCTTCGGCAGCATCACGTCGATGAAATAATGGAACGGCACTTTATCGCGGAAGAAGTAGGACTCCTGTACCGTCACGGCCTGAGCAACACGGGAGCGCAAATGATGAGCGTCAGGCTTCATCATGGCGAGCACGAGATGCGATAGGGAGGGAAGCGCGGACTCCCTCAACAGGGGCCTGAGCTTTCCCTCGAGCAGGTCCTGCTTGTCCTCGCCGAGATTGAGGCCGGAGTGCTCCTTCAAGATCCGGCGCACCAGGCCGAACTCGTGCGCCATCATGGCCGCTCACCCTTGATCAGCTTTGCCACGGTCTCGGCGATCTCGCCCGGCGGCAGAACCGCCGCGCAGGCCCCGACAGAGGCAGCGGCCCCCGGCATGCCCCACACCACGCTCGAGGCCTCGTCTTGGGCGATCACGCTGCCGCCCGCCTCGGCGATGGCGCGAGAACCGGCGGCGCCGTCATAGCCCATGCCGGTCAGCACGATGCCAAGCGCCGCAGGCCCGAACGTCGCGGCGACGCTTGCGAACAAGGGGTCGACCGCGGGCCGGCAGAAATGAACCGGCGGCTCGCTGCCGATGCACAAAACTGGCTGAGCGGCACGATCCACCGTCATATGATGGTTCCCTGGCGCCACATAGATTCGGCCCGGCCTGAGCGCCTCACCTTGAACCCCTTCCCGCGTCTCGCGTCCCGTGGCTCGCGCCAGACGCTCGGCGAGGATCCCGGTGAACACCGGCGGCATATGCTGCGCCACGAGGACGGGAACGCGGGAAAGCGCGGGCGAAGCCGCGCCAAGAAGACTTGTCAGCGCCTGCGGGCCGCCGGTCGAGCTGCCGATCGCAATGACGCGTGGCGGTACGAGGGAAAACGGGCGTTGCCTGAAAGCGATCGGCCTCGTGCGGATTTCGCCAAGAGCGGCATCGCCCGCGACGACGCCGTCGCTTACAGGCGCGCGCCACGTGCGCACCCGGCCAAGCGACTTGATCTTGCGGATCACCTCGCGGCGGAAATCGAGGGAGGTGGTGATCTCGCGATTTGAATCGGGCTTGGGGACATAGTCCAGGGCGCCGAGCGCCAAGGCTTTGAAGCTGATCTCGGCGTTCCGCCTGGTCAGGGTCGAAACCATCAGTACCCGCAACTCGGGCCGCTCGTGAAGCAGGAGCGGCAGCGCTTCGAGGCCGTCCATCACCGGCATCTCGATGTCGAGCAGGACGATGTCGGGAGCGCTTTGCGCCACGTCCTCGACGGCCAGCCTGCCATTGGCGTGGCGCGCCACGACTTCAAGGCCGGGCTCTTCCTCGACCCAGCGCGAGACGAGACCCCGCACCACCGCCGAATCGTCGACGATCATCACTCTGATGGGCTTTGCGGGAAGCGTCGGCAGGCCGGGCGCTTGGACCGGAGCATGCATGCTCGCCCCCTGACAGAGCATGGTCATGTCGGGCTTAGATCAGCCCGACCTCATGAAACTTGGCTTCGATGATGTCGCGGTCGAAGGGTTTCATGATGTATTCATTGGCCCCGGCCGTGATGGCGCGGGTGATGTGCTCGACATCGTTCTCGGTCGTGCAGAAGATCACCTTAGGGGCATTGCCGCCCTGCTCCTTGCGCAGCGCGACGAGAAAGGCGATGCCGTCCATGACCGGCATGTTCCAATCGAGCAGCACCACGTCGGGCATCGACATGCGGCATTGGTCCAGCGCATCGCGCCCGTTCTCGGCCTCCGAAGCCGAGAACCGCAGCTCCTCCAGGATGCGCTTCGCCACCTTGCGGATGACGGCACTGTCATCCACCACCAAGCAATGTTTCATACGTTCCTTCCTCCGCTTGCCGTCACCCTCGACGGCGATTAGGCAGCGACGCCGAACTTACTGAGATCGAGCACCTTGTCGACATCGAGCACGACCATGAGACCGTGATCGAGCCGGTGCACGCCGGCGCAGACCTTCGCCCAGCGCTGATCGAGATTGACGGGATTGGCCTCATAGCTTGAGGGCTTGAGTCGCAACACATCACCCACCCGGTCGACGATGAGACCGTATAGCTCGCCGCGTTCCTCGATACCGACCGCCACCGGCGTGCCCCCATCGGCGCGCGGCGGAAGTCCCAGGCGGCGGCGAAGATCGATGGCGGTGACGATGCGGCCGCGCAGATTGAGCAGACCTGCCACTTCCGGCGGTGCGAGCGGCACCCGCGACAAACCGCGCGGCACGAACACATCACGCACCCGCTCGAGCCTAAAGCCGAAAAGTTGGCCCCCCGTCACCACGGTAACGAAGCCTTCGGTCGCTTGTTCGAGCTCGTTCGCCTCGGCGCTCATGCCGCCACTCCCCATTGCCGGCAACACTCCTGAAGCGTGCTCATCAGCGTTTGCCGGTCGAACTTGCCGACATAGCTCACGAACCCCGCAGCGCGGCTCTTCTCCACGAGAAGCGGGCTCGTATGGGAGGACAGCGCGATCAGCGGAATCCTCTCCCACCTTGGATCGGACTTGATCTGCTCGGCGAGCGCGATGCCGTCCATTCCCGGCATGTCGAGATCCGAGACGATGAGGTCGAACATGGCGCCCCCGTCCTTGAGCACGAGGACCTCGCCGGCCGAAGCGGCGAGCGTGACGTCGTAACCGCTCGCCTTGAGCAGCGGCGCGAGCATGTTGCGGAAGAACTGGCTGTCATCGACGAGGAGCAGCCTCACCTCGCGATCGGCCTGTCCGGCCCTGGCGGCGAGGCCTTGGCCGAGGCCTCGCCCGAGATAGTGCGAGACATCGACAATCTCGGCGGCCTTCCCCTTGATGATGGCGGCGCCGATCACGCCCGGCGCCTCGGTCTTCAGCTCAATGTCGAGCCGCTCCTCGACGATGTCGACGATCTCGTCGATGGCGAGCCCCACGGGACGACCGCCTTCGGTGAACACCAGCACCGGCTGCACGCCGTCGTCGCGCGTGCCGGGCTCAGCCTGCATATAAACGAGCGGCATCAAGGCGCCGCGATACTGCACGACGTCCTCGTCGTTGCAGCGCTCGATAACGCCGAGGTCAATCTCCTCGAGCCGGGTGATCAGCGATAGCGGCACCGCTTTCATCGTGTTGGAGCCTGCACGGAACAGGAGCAGCGCCGTCTTGTCTTCCTCCGCCACCATTGCCGCGGCCGCTACTTTATCAGCCGCCTCGGCTTGCCCATCGACCGAGCCGACCACCGAGCCGAGCGTATTCGGGTCGATGATCATGATGACGCTGCCATCGCCGAGAATCGTGTTGCCCGAGAACATGCCGACATCGCGCAACAGGCTCGACATCGGCTTCACCACGATTTCCTCGGTGCGGAACACGCTATCGACGAGCACGCCGAAGAGCCGCGCGCCAACCTGGATGACCACCACGGTGAGAATGCTGTCCGCGAGCCGCTCAAGCATCGCCTGAGCGCCTTCGAGATCGAGCAGTTGGGCAAGGTCGAGAAGCGGCAGGAGCCTATCGCGCAAGCGCAGCACCGCCGTGTCGTTGATCAGCTCGACCTGATGGCCCGAGGCCTTGCCGGTGCGGACGAGCTCGATGACGCTATATTGCGGGATGGCGAAGCGGTGGCCCGAGGCCTCGACGATCAGGGCCGCCATGATCGCCAGCGTCAAGGGAATCTTGATGGTGAAAATGGTGCCCGCCGGCGAGGTCGATTTGAGATCGACAGTGCCTCCGATCAACTCGATATTGGTGCGCACGACGTCCATGCCGACGCCGCGGCCCGACACGCCGCTGACGGCCTGGGCGGTGGAGAACCCGGCCCTGAAGATGAACTTATAGATGTCAGCATCGCTCAGGCGGTCAAGCTCGGCCGGTGTGGCAAGGCCATTCTCGATGGCTTTGGCCCGGATCGTCTGCGCGTCGAGCCCGCGACCGTCATCGGCCACTTCGACGACGATATAACCCCCTTGCTGATAGGCGCTGAGCCTGATCCGCCCTGTCTCCGGCTTGCCGCTCTTGACCCGTTCGGACGGCGGCTCGAGCCCATGGTCGGCCGAGTTGCGGATCATATGGGTGAGCGGGTCCTTGATCATCTCAAGCACCTGCCGGTCGAGCTCGGTCTCGCCTCCGGTCATGTCGAGTTCGATCTTCTTGTCGAGCTCGAGCGAAAGCTCGCGCACCAGCCGCGGCAGCTTCTGCCAGGCATTGGCGATCGGCTGCATGCGGGCCTTCATGATGCCCTCCTGCAGCTCGGCGGTGACGGTGGACAGGCGCTGGAGGGGAGATCTGAATTCGCTTTCGCCGGTACGGCGCACAAGATCGAGCAGCTGATTGCGGGTGAGCACCAGCTCGCTCACCGTGGTCATCAGATGCTCCAGGGTGTCGACGCTGACGCGCACGGTCTGGGCGCGGGCTTGCGCTTCCCGCGTGTTGACCTCGACGACGCTCGCGCCATTGCTCTGAAGCCCCTTCGCGGACTCCGCTGGATCGGGCCCGGGCGCCGCACGCCAGGCGCGCTCGAGCTCATCGAGTGCGGCCTGGACGGGCGGCAGATCTCTGCGCGCGTCCTGCGCGCCAAGGCCGGCTCCGGAAGCCTCATAGCCGACCGCCGGCACAGCATCAGGTTCGCCCAGAGCGAGCATTTGCAGTCTGCCGATGAGATCGGCATCGGACCCGGGCGGCTCGGCGCCGTCGCGATCGAGTCCGGCCAGGATCTCCTTGATCCGGTCGATGCTGGCGAGAATGACGCTGACGCCTTCGACCGTGACGGGAGCGCCGTCGCGATACTGGCCCATGAGCGTCTCGGCCGCGTGAGCGAGCTTGGCGAGCCGGTTAAGGCCAAGAAATCCGCACGTCCCTTTGACGGTGTGGACCAGCCGGAAGATGGTGTTGAGCATCTCGGCATTGTTGGGCTCCTGTTCGAAGCGCACGAGCTCAACGTCGAGCTGATCGAGCCCCTCGCCGGTTTCGGTCAGGAATTCAGCCAAGAGCTCGTCCATAACCCCCACCCCAGGCGCGCGTCGACAAGGCCCGCGCCGCAGCCCCCGCGCCTTTGCCGGGGATTGTCGGTGAACTCTGGTTTACGCTTCGTTGACCACCGCAACGATTTTGGCCTGGCAGGGCAGTTTTGCAGGTCAGGCCGCCTTGAATTCGACCTCCCCCTCGCGGGCCTCAGCGGTGACCGTCATGCCGGCGGCCGCCGCCACGCGCCTGGCATAATAGGGCTGGATCGAATGGGCATCGACGGCCACGCCATTGGTCCCCGCGAGCAGGCTCTTCACCTGGTCGGCAAGTCGCGCCGAATCGCCCCTGGCGCGGACGACAAAGCTGACCGAGGGGGGTGTGCCGGCAATCTCGACGTTAACCGTTCCCCCCCGCGGAAGGGCGACGATCCCGAGCGCCACGAGGTTGAGCAGGAGCTTGACCCTATTCTTCGGCAAGGTCACGGCCGGCCCTTGCCAGTTGACCTGATGCTTGCCGCTCCCTCCCACGAAGTCGCGGGCGACCTTCTCGGCGTCGCGGAGGTCGATCTCCGCGCCCGCCGATCCCGCCGCGCCGAAGGCAAGCCGCGCGAACTGAAGCTTGGCGGAGGCTTGTGCCGTGCTCTTGCGGATGAGGTCCATGGCGGCCTCGCGCATGGCCTGGTCGGGCTCCTCGCCCAGCATCTCCAGGCCGTTGGCGATGGCCGCTACGGGATTGATCACGTCGTGACAAATGCGGCTTGAGACCAGCGCCGCAAGCTCAAGATCGCCGAGTGCCGTCGGCTCGGTCATGGCCTCCTCCTTCGCTTCCGCTCCTAAGCGGAGATGACGTGGCCCATACCCGAATTTCTGTTACATGAGGATCGCGCCACCGCTCCCTAAAGCCGCATCGAGGGGCGCGAAACGAATCAACGTTGCAGGGAAGCATACTGCCTTGTCAGCCCCAAGACAGACAACAGCCTCGGCAAGCGAGAGATCGGGCGGCTTCGACTTCGCCCGCGCCGCATCGCAGCTCACCGATGCCGCGTCCCGTGCCGGCGCCGCCATCATGAGGCATTTCCGCGAGGCGCCCGAAATTGAGATCAAGGGCGACAAAAGCCCGGTAACGCGCGCCGACCGGGACTCCGAAGCGATCATCCTCGAGGCGCTCGCTCAGCTCGCACCCGATGTGAGGGTGGTGTCGGAGGAGGCTTGCGACGGGACGATAGGCCCACTTCCCGCCCGCTTCTTCCTCGTCGATCCGCTGGACGGCACCAAGGAATTCATCAAGAAACGGAGCGACTTCACCGTCAATATCGCGCTAATCGAGGATGGCGCCCCTCGCTTCGGGCTCGTCTATGCGCCGGCGCGCGCGCTTCTGGCGGTGACCACTGCTCAGGGCCAGGCGGTTGAGGCCGAGCTTCCCCCCAACGCGTCTGGCGCCGATCTCAGTCGCCTCGACCAAAAGGTGCTGCACGCCCGCCCCGCGAACAAGGAAGGTCTGATCGCCCTAGTCAGCCTTTCCCATCTCGATCCCGAGACCGAAGCATTCCTGGCGAAGCTCAAGATTGCCGAGCGATCGGGCGTTGGCTCGTCGGTCAAGTTCCTTGCCATCGCTAAAGGAGAGGCCGACGTCTATCCGCGCTTCGGACCGACCATGGAATGGGACACGGCGGCCGGCCAGGCGGTGCTTGAAGCCGCAGGCGGCCGCGTGGTCGACACCAATGGCGCAGCGCTCCGCTACGGCAAGACCGAGCTGGGCTTACGCAATCCGAGCTTCATCGCCTGGGGCCTGAAGGATGCGAGCGACCGGCGTTAACCGCCCGGCAGGCGAGCCACGGTTTGGTAACAGTTTAGGCAAATTATAGCGGTCGCAAGCTTAGCTCCGGAATCGGCACGGCACGCCGGTCCTCGGCCCCAGAGGCAAGGTCATGCATATCAGAGCTTCTGCGACTCTAGCGCTCACTGCGATTCTCTTCGTCTTGGCATCTGTCGCGGCCCATGCGGCCGACAACTTGACGTCTCAGGGCTCCACCGTT
>Ga0154741_1089_pt1 | contig 15855 bp, 14 predicted proteins | sample Rifle2008BG16ft_FD_105749 | JGI IMG/M metagenome (GOLD analysis project Ga0154741, IMG submission 105749) | Alphaproteobacteria bacterium RBG_16_64_48
GGTGAGGACGACTATACGTCCATGGCGGACTATGCGGAGCATATGCGCATGGTCGGCTTCCTACGCGAGTTCTATCCCAAGGTTCGGGTCAGCCTACATGCCGGCGAGCTTGCGCCGGGGCTCGTGCCGCCGGAAGGTCTCTGCTGCCATGTCAGGCTTGCCGTGGAGCAGGCAAGGACCGACCGCGTCGGCCACGGCGTGGACGTCATGTACGAAGACCGTCCCCACGAGCTCTTGAAGAACATGGCGGACAAGGGTGTGCTCGTTGAAATCAACCTGACGAGCAACAAGGTCATTCTCGGCATCGAGGGCAAGCAGCACCCGTTCTCGACCTATCGCAACTTGGGCGTGCCGGTGGCGCTCTCGACGGATGACGAAGGCGTCTCGCGCATCGACCTCACCCATGAATATGTCACCGCCGTCGAGACCTATGGTCTCACCTACCCCGACCTCAAGGAGATCGTGCGCAACAGCCTGGAATATAGCTTCCTTCCGGGCTTAAGCCTGTGGGACGACAAAGGCGGCTACGTGCGCATCGTCCCCGATTGCCTGAGCGACGTTGCAGGCCCCGATGAGCCTTCCGCGAAGTGCGCGTCCTTTCTCGCCGGCAGCGAAAAGGCGGCGCAGCAATGGGAGCTTGAACGGCGCTTTCAGGCCTTCGAGACGAGCTTCTGAGCGAGACTCACCCCACAAGCGCCTTTGATCTGCGACAAGGCCCTGAAGCCCATGGCCATGCCACTCTGGCTGGGATTGGAGGGTGCCCATGCAGACCCCGCGAATTCTGTGCCTTGCATCTGTCGCTGCTCTGATGCTCTGCGCATGCCTCTGGCCGCTTGCGCCTTCCGCCCTGGCGCAGGAGGGGCCCGAGGAGTGGGAACCCGGCGCGCCGATGGGCTGGAACTTCAAGAATCTGAGCCCGGAGCAGCAGCAGCGCATGATCCGCTTCTCGAGCTTCGTGAACCAAAGGCTCCCCGAGGAATATCTTAAGGCGGAGAACAGCGTGGGCTATACGACCAAGGCGATTGCCGTTGGCGGTCCGCTCTATGCCGCCCATTGCAGCCGGTGCCACGGTGAAACCGGACTGGGCAATGGCCAGCTCGCCCATGCGCTGACGCCTTCCCCGGCGCTCCTTGCCTACATGGTCCAGCAGCCGATCGCGATCGATCAATATCTGCTGTGGAGCATCTCGGAGGGAGGCAAACCGTTCGGCACGGCGATGCCGGCCTTCAAGAAGGACCTCACCCAGGAACAGATCTGGCAGATCGTCGCCTATTTGCGCGCGGCCTTTCCGGCCATCGAAGACGATAGCGCGCCTAAGGCAAGCGGCACGCCGCCGCCCGCCAAGACCGACGAGCCGAGCCCCGATGCGAAGCCCTAGCTGAGGGCGCGGATGCGGAAGGGGAGGCCGCCCTTGGGGCAGAGGGTGACGGTGGCGTGGATCTTCGCCGGCACCGGCCCGGCATATTCCGGGGTGAAGCGGCGCAGCAGCTGCACCAGAGCGAGTGTGTTCTCGATCTGCGACAGCGCCCCGCCGATGCAGGCGCGCTTGCCGGCGGCGAAGGGCAGGTAGCTGTATTTCACCCGCTTCTTGGCGCGCTCAGGCGCGAACCGCTCAGGATCGAACTTCTCCGGCTCGTCCCAATATTTCGGGCTGTGATGGGCGATATAGGTGAGGATCACCACCTTGTCGCCCGCCTTGATCTTGTGGCCTCCGATCTCGTCGTCGCCGGCGGCGATCCTGATCAGAGCCCAGATCGGCGGGAAGAGCCGCATGGTCTCCTGGATCACCATGCGCGTATAGGAGAGCTGCTGCACCTCGTTCCATTGCGGATCGCGCTCGCCGCACACGGCGCGCGCTTCCGCTCTGATGCGCTCCAGCGCCTCGGGATGCATCGACAAGAGATAGAGCGACCAGGCGAGCGTGAGCGCCGTCGTCTCGGTGCCCGCCCACAGATATTGCTTCATCTCGTCGATCACCTGCTGGTGATCGAATTCCGGGAAGTTCGGGTCGGCCTCGGCCGTCTGGATCATGCGCAGCAGCGTCTTCTCGCGATGGTCGATGACGTTCGCGCCGATCACGGTGTCGGGGATCGAGGCCCAAATCTCCATGGCCTTGGCCGCGTCCTCCTGCGTCATCTCCTCGAGCTCGCCGCGCACGTTCTTCAGGCGAATGGATTTGTGGTTCACCACGTCGGTGTAGGTCTTCACCTGCTTGAAAACGAAGTGCGGATTGAACGGCATCTCGCGGTCGAATAGGGCCTTGCACACCATCTCGGCGGCAAGCGTCCAGGTCTCCTCCACCATCTCGATGGTCTCGCCAGTCGCGGCGAACTTCGCCCAGCGCGCCATCTTGGATTTGATGGCATCCATCAGATAGGGGAAATAGACCTCGAACATGTTGGGGTGGAAGGCGGCCTGTTGTGGCGCCCTGATCTTCTGCCAGAGCGCGCCGTCGATGGTGATCATGCTCCGGCCGAAAACCGGACGGAGCCCGTCGAAATATTTGACGTAGTTGTCGGCGTTGCTCACGAGCACGCGCTCGGCATGCGCCGGCTCGGACAGGAGCATGAGGCGCTGGTTCTTGAGGTTGATGGGAACCACGCCGCCATATTTGTCGCTGAGCGCCATGAGAACCTGCATGGGGTTCTCCTGGTTCAGCAAGGGCGTGAGCTTGAACCAGATGCTCTGCTCTTCGCCGAGTCCATGCGATGGAGAATAGGCGACTGTCATATCCGCCATTTACGCCTTCCCCCTAGCTCCCTTGGTTTGGGCTTGAGGGCCACGGGTGTTTCCCCCGCGCCCGGCCGCCTGACAAGGAAGCGGCCTTCCGCGCGCTTGCGTCGCCGTTACGGTGTCGGCAAGCAGGCGCAGAATTGCCTCGAATTAGGCCAGTCTCTAGCATCCGGCCGTCAACATTGTCCATCATAGCACGCCGGACATCTTGTGATGCGACATGCGGTCCCGTCCAGGACCCCATCTTACGGCCGTTAACAATTTCAATCAAAGCGCTTCGTCGAGGGGCGGCGAAAAGAACGGGGCTTGATCCCTGACCTGTGTCATTCCGACCACAATCTCGCCTTCCACGTGGACCGCGCCCGAGGCGACGAGGCCGAGCGCCTGAGGGTAGAGGCGATGCTCCGCCTGGAGCACGCGGGCGGCGAGACTGTCAGGCGTGTCGCCCGGGAGTACCGGGACGGCGGCCTGCGCCACAATAGGCCCACAGTCCATCTCGGGCCGCACGAAATGCACGGTGCAGCCGGTGATCGTGACGCCTTCATCCAGAACGCGAGCGTGGGTGTGCAGACCTTTGAACGCAGGCAGGAGGGAGGGGTGGATGTTGAGGTGATGGTTCCACCAGCGCCGCACGAAGCCTTCCGTATGGAGCCGCATGAACCCGGCATTGCAGAGAAGCTCCACGCCTGCTTCTCGCAGCGCCTCGTCGAGGGCGGCGTCGAAGTCCTCGCGGGAGGCGAAATCCTTGTGGTTGACGGTCGCCGTTGGAATGAGGCCTGCCTCGGCGCGCAGGAGTCCTTGCGCGCTCGGCACGTTCGATATCACGAGGACGATCTTGGCGGGATAGGTGGGAGCCCGGCAGGCTTCGATCAGCGCCTGCAAATTGCTACCCCGGCCCGAAATGAGGACGCCGACATGTTTCCTCCTCACCGGTCGCCCCATGCACGCTCGCCCTTGTAACGAACCGCCTCGCCGCGGCCGCGCTTGGCGATCACGCCGATCACTCTCGTCTCGTCGTCGAGATGTTTGAGCACGCGCTCCACCTCCTGAGGGCTCACGATGAGGATCATGCCGATGCCGCAATTGAAGGTCCGCAGCATCTCCTTCTGGTCGAGCCGTGCTTCCACTTGCAGCCACGCGAACACGGCCGGAAGGGCGAAGGCGCCAAGATCGATCTCGGCGGCAAGGCCCTCAGGGAGCACGCGCGGAATGTTGTCGGTGAGCCCGCCGCCGGTGATATGGGCGAGCGCCTTGACGGCGCCGCTTCGGCGAATCGTTTCAAGGATCTGCCGGACATAGATACGGGTCGGTGTGAGCAACGCCTCGCCCAGCGTCAGGCCCGGCGCAAACGGTGCGGGGTCGTTCCAGCTCAAGCCGGTCTCTGCGACGACGCGGCGCACCAGAGAGAACCCATTGGCATGCACGCCGGAGGACGGCAGCGCGAGGATGACGTCGCCTTCGGCAATGTCCTTCCGTGGCAGCAATGACGAACGCTCGGCCGCGCCTACGGCAAAACCGGCGAGATCGTAGTCGCCCGGCGCATAGAGTCCCGGCATCTCGGCCGTCTCGCCGCCAATCAGGGCGCAGCCGGCTTCCTTGCAGCCCTTGGCGATGCTGCCGATGACCGTCTTGGCCACGCCGAGGTCGAGCTTGCCGCACGCGAAGTAGTCGAGGAAGAACAGGGGCTCGGCGCCCTGCACCACGATGTCGTTGACGTTCATGGCGACGAGATCGATGCCGATCCCGTCATGGAGCCCGGTCTCGATGGCAAGCTTGAGCTTGGTGCCCACGCCGTCGGTAGCGGCGACCAGCACGGGGTCCTTAAAGCCGCACGCCGTGAGGTCGAAGAGGCCGCCGAACCCGCCGATCCCGCCGAGCACGCCAGGGCGTTTGGTCTTTGCCGCGAGAGGACCGATGGCCTCAACCAGCGCGTTCCCTGCGTCGATATCGACGCCCGCGTCGCGATAGGTCAGTTTAGCCTTGTCCGTGGGAGTTGCGGGCACCGGACCACTCGGGGTGCAGAAGCAGGCGATTTGGCATAACAATCGTGCCGGACGAGGCCCGTCAAGGCGGAAAGGCCGTGGGTCCGCCACATTCGCAAGGTTTACCGAAGGTGAAGGTTAGGGCGTCCTCGGCCCCAAACCCGTGGCGGCAGAATTAGACATGGCGTTGTGGCGACTGAAGCGTTCGGCGCGGGCGGCGAGCCTCCTCATCCTGCTGCCCCTTTTTTTCTTCGCGAGCCTCTTCGGCGGCGCGGCCCAGGCTGCCGACAGCCTTTATGAGGTCGCCAAGCTTTCGGTCGATACCACCGCCGCGGATGCCGTCGCCGCGCGGGCGATGGGGATGGCCGAGGCCGGGATGCGCGCCGTCAAGATCGTGCTGCAACGTCTCGTGCCTCTAAGCGCCCAGGAGCTGCTGCCCGAGCTCAGCCAGGAGGATGTCGAAGCCATGGTCAATGGAGTCTCGATCCGCAAGGAGGAGAACTCCACGACCCGCTACATCGCGACCCTCGATGTGAGCGTCAACGAGCAGGGGATCAAGCAGCTTCTGCAAGACCAGGGCATTCCCTATGGCGAGGAGCGCGCGCCGCCGATCTCCATCCTTCCCCTGGTGATCGCGGGCGGAAGCGTGACGGGCGAAGGAGGGGAGGGCTGGCGGCAGGCCTGGGAGGAGCTCGATCTCTCTCACAGCATGACGCCGGCCACGATCCTGAGGCCGCGCCCGGACCTTGGCCTCGAGACCGTCAAGGCCGTGCTCGCCGGCGACGCGCAGGTGTTGGAGTCGATGCAGGCGGATTACGGCTATGGGCCGCTGGTCATCGCCGTGGGCGAGACCGCGGACGGGGAGTTCGTCACCCGGCTGGCCGGTGCCGACAGCGTGGGCGCCATCAATTTCGGGCGGAGCGACACGCTTGGCGGCGATGCCAAGGCTGCCGCGCGGAGTGCGGCCGCAACCGCCTTTGCGATCATCGAGAACCGCTGGAAGGTCACCCAATCCGGGGAGGCCCCAACCACCGCGGTCAAATCTGAGGAAGGCACGGAGGGGCCTCCCGGTGCCGGCAGCCCACCCAAGGGCGAGGTCCCGCGCAATGTCGTGGCTGAGGTCGAGTTCTCGGGCCTCAAGGATTGGCAGGACATGCGCGGGCGGCTGATGAATGTGGCTGGAATTCAGGCGCTCGAGGTCAATTCGCTCTCGGCGCGGGCAGCGTCGATCACCTTCGACTATGCCGGCTCGCTCGGCCGCCTACAGAAGGAACTCGATCAAAACGGGTTCGTCTTCGACGAGAGAGAGGGGACCTTTGTGCTCCGCTCGCGCTAGGGTGGATATTAGGCGCAGTCACGCCCTGTCCTCGAATCTGCTAAACTCCGGGCTTGGAGACCCGGCCACGCCGAAAGGCGCGAACGGCCTTCGGGAGGAGCGTTCGTGAATATTCCCAATAGCCTCACGCTCGGGCGGATCGTGCTCGTTCCGCTGGTGGTGTGGCTGATCATCACCCACGAGATGCTTGCGGCCTTCCTGCTGTTCCTGCTGGCAGGACTGTCGGATGCCGCCGACGGCTTCCTGGCCAAGCGCTATGGCTGGCGCAGCGAGCTTGGCGCCTATCTCGACCCCATCGCCGACAAGGCGCTCCTCGTCAGCATCTATGTCACTCTCGGCTTTGCGGGCCATTTGCCGGTGTGGCTGGTGATCGCGGTGGTGAGCCGCGACATCCTCATCGTCGGGGCGGTGGTGTTGTCATGGATGCTGTCGCGGCCGCTCAGCATGCAGCCGCTGCTCATCAGCAAGGCGAACACGCTCTCGCAGATCGTGCTGGCGGGACTCGTGCTGGCCGAGCTTGGGCTCGGACTCGGGCTCCATGAGCTGATAAACATTCTGGTCTGGGTAACCGGCACGCTTACCATCCTTTCGGCCGCGGCCTATTTCTGGTCGTGGCTCCGGCACATGGCGAGCTACGAGCCCGCGCCCACGCCGCTCCCTCCTCGCCAGAGGAAGGCGGCCGGACTGGACCAGCCGCAACGCTCGCGGGTCAGGACGACGTGACGCTCGCCCAGCTCACTCTCGACCTGCCCCACCGCGCGGCGCTTGGCGCCGAGGATTTCCTCGTCAGCGACTGCAATCTCGCGGCGGTCAGGCTGATCGACGCCTGGCCCAATTGGCAGGACCATGTCCAGCTTCTGATTGGGCCGCCGGCAAGCGGCAAGACGCATCTGGCCAGAGTCTGGCAGGCGCTGTCGGGCGCTCAAGGGCTGGAGCCAAAGCATCTCGCCATGGATTTCGTCGATTCCATGAGCGCTGGCACCCCGCTCGTGGTGGAGGATGCCGATCGCGTCGCTTACGACGAGAAGACTCTGTTCCACCTCTTGAACCTGGCGCGGGAGAAGCGGCTCTTTGTGCTCCTCACGGCCCGCACCGTTCCAAGCCGCTGGCCCTTCTCGCTGCCGGACCTGCTATCGCGGCTGAACGCGGTCCCCGCCGTCGAGATCGGGCCCCCCGACGAAGCGCTCATTCGGACCGTGATGCTTAAGCATTTCGCCGACCGGCAGCTCGATATCGATCCCAAAGTGCTTACATATCTTGCGCTGCACGTGGACCGCTCGCTGGCCGCGGCTGAAGCCGCCGTGGCAGCGGTCGACCGGGCGGCGCTTGCCACGGGGCGCAAGATCAGCCGCCAGCTCGTCATCGAGACGCTTCAGGCCAGCGCCCCGACCGACTAGAGGCGGGCGCCCCTGTTGGCCTTGGCCGTAACGCAAGTGATACAGTTCTTGGGGTAACATTCCGGGGAGGGGGCACCTCCACCGCGCAGGGCGGCGAAAAACGCTGAGTTCATAAGAGGTTATCGATGAGTTTGCCAGAGAAGGTCGAGCGGCTCGAACCGAGCCCCGGCATCGCCGCCTTCGGACCGAGCCGTTTTTTCAACCGCGAGCTGTCTTGGCTCCATTTCAACCGAAGGGTGCTCGAGGAAGCCGAGAACGAGCGCCATCCCCTGCTCGAGCGGCTGCGTTTCCTCTCGATCTCCGCCTCGAACCTCGACGAGTTCTACATGGTGCGCGTGGCGGGCCTGCGCGGCCAGGTCGTGGCCGGCATCGAGACGCCGAGCGTGGACGGGCTCACCCCGGCCGAGCAGCTCGACCGCATCAACCGCTCCGTCGCCGAGCTTACCGCGGAGCAGCAGGAGAACTGGGTCACGCTCGAAGCGCTGCTGGCCGAAGCCGGCATCCATGTCTTGAGCGCCGATCAGCTTTCGGATGCTGAGCGCGCCTGGCTCGAGGAGCATTTCCTCGGCCACATCTTCCCGGTGCTGACGCCGATTGCGGTCGATCCCGCCCATCCCTTTCCGTTCATCCCCAATTTCGGCTTCACCCTCGGACTTGAGCTGGTGCGCGAGGGCTCGCTCCGCGCCATGCACGCGCTCATGCCGATCCCGCCCCAGCTTGCCCGCTTCATCCGCCTGCCGAGCACGAGCGAGGCCAAGGGGCCGATCCGCTTCATCAGGCTCGAGACAGTGGTCGGCATCTTCGTCTCCCGCCTCTTCCCGGGCTACCGGGTGAGAAGCCAGGGCTCCTTCCGCGTGCTGCGCGACAGTGACATCGAGGTCCAGGAGGAGGCCGAGGACCTGGTGCGGCTGTTCGAATCGGCGCTGAAACGGAGGCGCCGCGGCTCGGTCATCAGGCTCGAGATCGAGGCCTCGATGCCGTCGCGGCTACAGCGCTTCGTCATGCAGGAGCTCAAGGTCACCGAGCGCGAGAGCTTCGTGCAGAAGGGCCTGATTGGGCTTACCGACACCAATCAGCTCATCGTCGCCGACCGGCCAGACCTCAAATTCCAACCCTTTGTCAGCCGCTTCCCGGAACGCATTCGCGAGGCTCAGGGCGATTGCTTCGCCGCCATCCGCAAGAAGGACATTGTCGTCCATCACCCCTACGAATCCTTCGACGTCGTGCTGCAGTTCCTGAAGCAGGCGGCGGCCGATCCCGACGTGGTGGCGATCAAATGGACGCTCTACCGCACGAGCAAGAGCTCGCCCATTATCGAACCGCTGAAGGACGCGGCCGAGGCCGGCAAGTCGGTGACCGTCGTGGTCGAGCTGAAGGCCCGCTTCGACGAGGAGGCCAACATCAAATGGGCGCGCGATCTGGAAAGCGCGGGCGTCCAGGTGGTGTACGGCTTCATCGAGCTCAAAACCCACGCCAAGCTCAGCCAGATCGTGCGGCGTGAGCGGGGCGAGCTCGTCACCTATTGCCATGTGGGCACCGGCAATTACCACCCGGTCACGGCCAAGATCTATACCGACCTGTCGTTCTTCACCGCCGACCGCACCATCGGCCACGACCTGACGCGCATCTTCAACTATGTCACGGGCTATGCCGAGCCGGCCGAGCTCGAGGTTATGGCGGTGTCGCCGCACGGCATCAGGGCGCGCATCCTCGACCATATCCGCGAGGAGATGTACCACGCCAAGGCCGGCCGGCCGGCGGCCATCTGGATGAAGATGAATTCGCTCGTCGACGCCGAGATCATCGATGCGCTCTACGAGGCGAGCCAGGCGGGGGTGGAGATCGACCTCGTGGTGCGCGGCATCTGCTGCTTGAGGCCCGGCGTCCCCGATCTCTCCGAGAATATCCACGTGAAGAGCATCGTAGGGCGCTTCCTCGAGCATTCGCGCATCTATTGCTTCGGGGCCGGCCATGGCCTTCCGAATCGGAAGGCGGTGGTCTATATCAGCTCTGCCGACATGATGCCGCGCAACCTCGACCGCCGCGTGGAGGCCATGGTGCCAATCAAGAACCCGACCGTGCACGAGCAGATCCTCGACCAGATCATGGTCGCCAATCTCAAGGACAATCTCCAGAGTTGGCGGGTGCAGCCCGATGGAAGCTCGGAACGGATCCACCCAGGAAAGGACCAGGAAGCTTTCAGTGCTCAGGACTATTTCATGACCAATCCGAGCCTGTCCGGCCGCGGCACGTCTCTCCCTGAGAACATGCCGCCGCGCTTCACGCGCCTGGTCGAGACGGGCTAAGCGCTCAAGCCTACCGCCATGCTCTTGAAGAACGATCGCACCCCGGTGGCGGTGGTCGATATCGGCTCGAACTCGGTCCGCCTCATCGTCTACGAAGCTTCGGGCCGCGCGCCTTCGCCTTTTTTCAATGAGAAGGTCTTGTGCGGGCTGGGGCGCTCCCTCGCTTCGACCGGCAAGCTCGCTCCCGATGCCGTGAAGCGCGCCCTCCGTGCGCTCAGACGCTTTCGCGCCCTGATCGGCCAGTTGGGGGTCGCCCATGTCGAGGTCATTGCCACGGCGGCGGCGCGCGAGGCCGACAACGGTCCCGAATTCATCGCCCAGGCCGAACGCATCCTCGGCCAAGATGTCACCGTGCTATCCGGCACCAAGGAGGCCGAGCTCGCCGCTCTCGGCGTGGTGTCGGGCATTCATGCGGCGGACGGTTTTGCCGGCGACCTTGGCGGCGGCAGCCTGGAGCTGATCGACGTGAGGGGGGGCAGGCTGTCCGACGCCGCCACCCTTCCGCTCGGGAGCTTGAGGCTGATCGACGCTTCGGGCGGCAGCCTCAAGAAGGCGCGCGAGATCGTCGACGCCGAGCTTGCCAGGGTCGATTGGCTGGAGAAGGGCAGGGGCCGCGACTTCTACGCCATCGGCGGGACCTGGCGGGCACTCGCGCGCCTGCACATGACGCAAACCAACTATCCCTTAAGCGTGATGCATAACTACCGGATCAATGCCGACGACGCGCTGAGGTTTTCCGCTCTGCTCGACCACCAATCGCAGAGCTCGCTCGCCGGCATCCGCGACATTTCGAGTGCGAGGCGCGAGACCATTCCCTATGGCGCGTTGGTGCTGGAAAGGCTCATCAAGCAAATGAAGCCGCGCGCCGTCGTGATCTCGGTGTTCGGCATTCGCGAGGGCCTGCTCTATAGCCTGCTCAGCGAAGAGGAGCAGCGCAAGGATCCGCTGATCGCCGCGTGCGACGACGTTGCGCGGAGGTGGTCCCGCTCCGTCGACAGCGCTTACGAGCTTTGCTTGTGGACCGATGCCCTGTTCAGGGCGCCGGGACCCACCGAGACGCCGGAGCAGAGGCGGCTTCGCCATGCCGCCTGCCTCCTGTCCGATATCGGCTGGCGCGCGCATCCCGATTATCGCGGCATCCAGAGCCTCAATCTCGTCGCCCACGGCACGTTTGTCGGCGTGGATCATCCTGGCCGCGCCTTCCTCGCGCTCACCGTCTATTACCGCAACGAAGGACTGGTCAAAGACGAGTTGAGCCAAAGGCTGATCGAGCTCGTCGACAAGGACATGCTGAAACGGGCGCGCATCTTGGGGGCCGCCTTCCGCGCCGCCCACATGGTGTCGGCCGCCATGCCCGGCGTCCTCACCAACACGCCGATCACCTATGAAGGCAACCGGCTGGTTTGGACCTTGCCGGATCCCTATTCCAATCTCGAAGGGGAGCGGGTCGAGCGCCGCTTCAAGGACTTGGCCTATCTGCTCGACCGCGAGGGCGAGATCAGGGTCGGCTCCTCGTTCCAACTCGCGGCAAGTTAGCATGGTCGCCGGGACAACAAACTCGTCATGGCCGGGCTTGTCCCGGCCATCCACGTCCTTACATTGGCGTGTTGAAATGCGTGGATGCCCGGCACAAGGCTTGTGCTCGGGCCGGCGGAGCCGGACCCGAGTGCCGGGCATGACCAGCCAATTTTGAGTTGCTTTCTTATCCGCTCATGACTCTTGATCGATAGATGGCAGAAGACCTTTATTCCGTACTTGGCGTGGCGAAGACCGCGAAGCCTGAGGCCATCACCAAGGCCTATCGCAAGCTCGCCAAGAAGCTGCACCCCGACCTCAATCCGGGCGACAAGGCGGCCGAGGAGAAATTCAAGAAGGTCGCCGCCGCCTACGGCATCGTCGGCGACGAGGAGAAGCGCGGGCGCTACGACCGCGGCGAGATCGACGCATCCGGCCAGGAAACGCCGCAGCAGCGTTATTACCGCGAATATGCCGGCGGCGAGGAGGGCGCGCGCTATCGCTCGACCGCGGGCTTCGAGGACATCGGCGCCTTCAGCGATCTATTCGGCGATTTGTTCGGCGAGAGGGGAGGGGCGCGGGGAGGCGCCGGCGGCCGGCGCTTCTCCATGCGCGGGCAGGATGCGCATTATCGCCTCGATGTCGATTTTCTCGATGCGGTGAACGGCACCAAGACGCGCCTTACACTGCCCGATGGGGGCACGCTCGACGTCACCATTCCGCCTGGGGTTACTGACGGCCAGGTGCTCAGGCTGAAGGGCAAGGGCAATCCTGGCATGGGCGAGGGCGGGCCCGGCGACGCGCTGATCGAGATCGGCGTGAAGCCCCATCCGGTGTTCAAGCGGGAGGGCGGCGACATCGTTGTCGAGGTGCCGATCACCTTCGACGAGGCGGTGCTTGGCGGCAAGGTCGAGGTTCCGACCATCACTGGCCGCGTGTTCGCCACCGTGCCGCCCGGTTCCAATACCGGCCAGACACTGAGACTCAAAGGCCGCGGCATCAAGTCGAAGAGCGGCACCGGCGATCAGTTGGTCAAGCTCAGCGTTGTTCTGCCGGAGCGGATCGACGAGGATCTCAAGAGTTTCGCGGAGAGATGGCGGGAAGCCCACCGCTACGATCCGCGGCGGAAGCTCAAGGAGCAGGCCTGATGCTCTCCGAGCGCGACATCGTAGCGAGAGTGCGCCACCTCACCGTGACACGGCTCAGGGTGTGGGTCGCGCAAGGCTGGATCAAGCCGGCCGATAAGGCGGCGCAAGGCTTTTCCGACGCCGACCTGGCGCGGGCGGCGCTGATCTCAAATCTCGAGGACGAACTCGGCTTCGCCGAAGAGGACGTGCCGGTGCTGCTCAACCTGATCGACCAGATCCACGGGCTCCGCTCGGAGCTCATGGGCCTTCTCGACGCGCTCGAAGACCTGCCTCCCGACATTCGCGCCACGGTCAGGATGCGGATCACAAGCCGCAGAGAAGGCGGAGAGCGCTAACGAGTGCGCCCTGGCAACAAGATGGCGCGGGCTCGGCAAACTCCAAACCTCTCCCCGACGGGGAGAGGTCGCATCGAAGCCGCCTCGCGGGTTCGATGCGGGTGAGGGGGAGCCGGCGGTCGCGAGTCTCGAGGATTTCCGCCCCCTCACCCTCTCCGCTATGCGACTTGCGCAAGAGCTTCGCTCGCGCAAGATCGCGGCGGAAAGCCCTCTCCCCACTGGGGAGAGGGGCGGCGCACCACGGATTTTGGATAGGCCGTGATGAGATACGCTGTTGCAACGATTGTATTTCTGGCGGCGGTGGCGGGGTTGACCTTCTTGAGCGTGCGCTTCGGGCTCGGACGGCTTCCCGGCGACATCGTCGTCGATCAGGGCGGCTTCGTGGTCTATGCGCCGATCACCACGGCCGTGCTCATCAGCCTATTGCTGTCGCTCGTCTTTTGGCTTTTCCGCCGCTAGCGCCTCGGGGGCTGGCCCATCGGGTCCGAGACCCTCGGGTGCGATCACGGCGACCTCGCCCTTCCTGATGGCGAGGGCAAGCTGCCCGCGCTTCAGCGCCAGAGCATCGTCGCCGAACAGCTTCTTGCGCCAGCCGCGCAACACCGGCACGTCGGTCTCGTCGGAGCGGGCGATCTCTTCGAGCTCGTCGCTGGTGGCGATGAGCTTGGGCGCCACGCCGTGCCGTCCTGCGGTCGCCTTCAGCAGCACCCGCAACAGATCGACCACGGCCTGAGCCTCGGGCGGCATGGGCTCGCCCCGCTCGATGGGCGGGATGGTCTTAGGATCGCGGTCGAGCCCTTTCACCACCGCTTCGAGCACGGCGCGGCCGCGCATGGAGCGGGCAAAGCCGTTATGCAAGGTGCGCAACGAGCCGAGATCCTCCACCGTGCGCGGCGCCTGGCTGGCAATGTCGTAGAGCGCTTCGTCTTTGAGGATGCGGGCGCGCGGCACGTCTTGGGCTTGCGCCTCGCGCTCGCGCCAGGCGGCAAGCTCCATGAGCACGGCAAGCGCCTTCGGCGTCTTGATGCGCATCTTGAGCCGCCTCCAGGCCTGCTCGGGATGCAGCTCATAGGTGGCGGGGTCGGTCAGCACCGCCATCTCCTCGTTCAGCCAGCTCGCCCGCTCGGACTTGTCGAGCTGGGCCCTGAGCTTGGGATAGAGGTCGCGAAGATGCTGCACGTCGCCGAGCGCATAAGTGAGCTGGCGGTCGGAGAGGGGGCGGCGGCTCCAATCGGTGAAGCGCGAGGTTTTGTCGAGGTTGCGGTTCAACAGCCGCTTCACCAGCATGGAATAGCTCACCGCCTCGCCGAAGCCGCACACCATGGCGGCGACCTGGGTGTCGAAGATCGGGTGCGGGATGACGCGCGCCAGGTGATGAACGATTTCAACGTCCTGCCGTGCCGAGTGAAACACCTTTAGCACGCGCTCGTTGACCATCAGCTCGAAGAAGGGGGTGAGGTCGAGGCCGGGCGCGAGAGAGTCGATCAGCACCTCGGTGCCGTCGGCGGCGATTTGGATGAGGCAGAGCCGCGGCCAGAAGGTCTGCTCCCGCATGAATTCGGTGTCGACCGCGACAAAGGGCGCACTGCCCAGCCGCGCGCATGCTTCGGCCAGCTCGTCATTGCGGGCGATGAGGTTCATGGGGGGCGGGTATAGCCTAAGCGCGCGCGCGAGGCCAAGGGCGCAAAGGCGCAAATAAGCGGCAATCCCGTTCTATTTTGCCTTGGCTCGGACCGCTGCGGGGAGGTTTCCCGCTCGGCGGGCAGGCCGGCGATCAGCCTCCGGTCGCTCAGACTTTCGCCTGATGGGGCTCTCCGTCCGGTTTGGTACCCTGCTCGGCGCTGGGCAGGGCGTGGTCTGCGGGCGCAGACGCATGAAGCAGAGCGGACATGAGCGAGAACAACGTCACGACGGCGGCAACAGCCCATGCCGCAAGGGGTAAGCGCGTCCGCACCGGAAGCGTCTCGGGGATCCTAAGCATATCAATCTTCCCTCATTTGCCGCCCTGTGTGAAACGCGGGCCGACACGCTTCGTTCCCCCGATAGCCGCGCTTGCCTTGACAAGAGACGGCCTCCCATGCGCTGTTCCGCGGCGTTTTCCGGTCCATCCGTCGCACCCGCAAAGACTTAGTCATGCACGACTATCGCACCCATACTTGCGGCGAGCTTCGCAAAGGGGACGTCGGCAAGACCGTCCGCCTTTCGGGCTGGGTCCATCGCTTGCGCGATCACGGCGGGCTGCTTTTCATCGACCTCCGCGATCATTACGGCCTCACCCAAGCCGTCGCCGACCCGCGTTCGCCGGCCTTCAAAGAGGCCGAGAAGCTTAAGCCTGAATGGGTGGTGCGCATCGATGGCGAGGTGGTCGCCCGCACGCCCGAGACCGTCAATCCCAATCTCCCAACCGGCGGGGTCGAGGTCAGGATCAAGACCCTCGAAGTTCTGTCGGAAGCCAAGGAGCTGCCGCTTCCGGTGTTCGGCGAGCCCGACTACCCGGAAGAGACGCGGCTCAGATACCGCTTCCTCGATCTTCGCCGCGAGAGCCTGCATGCCAACATCATGAAGCGGCAGGCGATCATCTGGTCGTTGCGCAACCGCATGCGCGAGGCGGGGTTCTTCGAGTTCCAGACGCCGATCCTCACCGCCTCCAGCCCCGAGGGCGCGCGCGACTATCTCGTGCCGAGCCGGGTGCACCCGGGGAAATTCTACGCGCTGCCGCAGGCGCCGCAGCAGTTCAAGCAACTCATCATGATCGCGGGCTTCGACCGCTATTTCCAGATCGCGCCCTGCTTCCGCGACGAGGACGCCCGCGCCGACCGCTCGCCGGGCGAGTTCTATCAGCTCGACCTGGAGATGAGCTTCGTCACGCAAGACGATGTGTTCAATACGGTCGAGCCGATCTTGCGCGGCCTGTTCGAGGAGTTCGGCGGGGGCAAGCCCGTCACGCCGAAATTCCCGCGCATCGCTTACGCCGAGGCGATGCGCAAATACGGCACCGACAAGCCCGACCTGCGCAACCCTATCGAGATGCAGGACGTGACCGAGCATTTCAAAGGCTCGGGCTTCAAGCTGTTCACCGGCATGATCGAGATGGACGTCAATA
>Ga0154741_1099_pt1 | contig 15672 bp, 9 predicted proteins | sample Rifle2008BG16ft_FD_105749 | JGI IMG/M metagenome (GOLD analysis project Ga0154741, IMG submission 105749) | Alphaproteobacteria bacterium RBG_16_64_48
GCGCTGATAGTCGAGGATCTCGATCTGCTGGCTGCGCGCGCCGGTGCGCAGCAATCCGGAGCGCTCCCACTCATTGAGGCGGCGGCTGATGGTCTCGCGGCTCACGCCGAGATCGGCGGCGATATGCTCCTGCGCGATCTTGCGTGGAAAGCGCACGCGATTGCCTTCGGCGATGCCGATATCCGCCGACAGCTCGACCAGCCAGTCGGCCAGGAGCAGGTCGGGAAAACTGTGCACCTTATCGTGCTGCTGCTTGAGGGTGGCGAGCAGGCGCTGCGCGCCGATGCGGGTGAGGCGGGCGCGGAACACGGGATCGGCTTCGATCAAGGCGCCGACCAGCGCCAGCGGCAGCTTCACGATGGAGGAAGGCGTCAGCGCAAAGGCCGACGTCGTCCGCGTGGCGGCCTTTTGTGTCAAGCCCTGTTCCAGCAGCTCGAGCTCGCCGAAAAACTCGCCATGCACGATGCGCTCGAATCTGAGCGAGTGTTTGCCGGACGGCGGCTTCAGCTCGATCTGCACCAGAGGATCGACATGCAGCCCCTCTCTGCTCACGCCCGCGCCGAGCAGGAGGTAGATAGCGTCCGCCGGGTCGCCCGGCCGGAACACCCACTCGCCGGCGGCAAGCGCGCGGAGCTGAAGGCGCGCGCGCCTGATGAGCTGATGCGCGGCATCGCCCGTCCCGCGCATCAGCGCTGACCCGGCAACCTGCTCTGGAAGGGTCTCGTTCATGCCTGTAGGAACCTTGACCGGCAGGATGGGAGCGTAGTCGATTTCCCGCACCCCGACCAAGGGTGCAGGCGGAGGCGAGGCGAGGCTCATGGTCAGAAGCAGACATATTGATAGTGATAGCCGGTGAGCGTCCACACCGTGGACCAGCCGCAGGCCGGGGCGTAATAGCCGGTATAGGCGGCGACCGGCACCGAGGCGCCGATCAGCACCAGCGCGGCCAGATAAAGATTGCGAAGCTTAAGCATGGGGGACTCCTGGAAGGTTCTCGCGCGGCGTGCCGCCTTGGCCCACCGCTTGAGACCCAAGGTGCCACACGCGGCGAGGCTGCACTGTGAGGAGGGTCACAGAGAAGGATCGCCCCCGATCGCGGCTCAACCCTGGCCGAAAACTCCATCCTATAGCGACGCCGCAGTCTCGGTTTTGTGAGGTCCCTCACAAAGAGCGGCCGCGCGCCCTCCCAGTTGTCTTGGTGCCAAAGGGGGCCCCTAGCCCCTCAGGCCAACGAAGACTGAAGTGTTCGCGTAACACCTATCGGATGCCGCTTGTCCCACCGAGACGGCGCCGATGAGCTGAAAGGGCCAACGGCCCGGGTCCGCTCCTGCCCGGCCTGTCAGTACCGCGCCCTCTCAGCGTAGCGGGCGCAAGGTTTCCCCCACCTTGCGCCCGCGCCTTTTTCCTATAGTTGGGAGCGGCTTTTTTGCAGCGGAAGAACTGATCGATTGCAGGGAGCCAGCTTTGAGACCGAGCCATGTTTGACATTCCCGCCAGCCGCCGTTCCTTCATGACAGGAGCGCTCGTCGGAGCCTGCGGCCTGTCATTGCCCACACGCCGTGCGGCGGCGACGGAGGCTCGAAAGAAGCACATCGTCCTTCTCGGCGACTCGATCCTCGCCAACGGCGCTTATGTGGGCGACGGCCCCGATGTGATCGAGCAGCTGAACACGAGCCTACCCGCCGGCGCCCGCGCCACTCTCGGCGCCATGGATGGCTCGGTGACCTCTGGCGTCAGGCTCCAGCTTCAGATCGCGCCCGAGGATGCAACCCATTTCGTCATCAGCGCCGGCGGCAACGACGCGCTGCATAACGCGGGCCTGCTCGAGGAGAAGGCCTCCTCTGTGGCCGAGGCGCTGGAGAAGCTCGCCGTCGTGCGCGAGGCGTTCGAGCGGGAGTACCGGGCGATGCTCGACGACGTTCTCGCCCGCGGCCTGCCGGTTGCCGTCTGCACCATTTACGACGCGCGCTTTCCGGACGCCAAGCAGCGGCGGCTCGCCTCACTCGGACTGACCATCTTCAATGACTGCATCACGCGCGAGGCCGCGGCGCGGGGACTAGGCCTCATCGATCTTCGCCTGATCTTGACCGCCGCAGAGGACCTCGCCAACCCGATCGAGCCGTCGGTGATCGGCGGCGCCAAGATCGCGAGCGCCATCGCCGCCTTTGCCTCCGACTATGACTGGACCAAGGGCCGCTGCGAGGTGTTTGCCGGGGCGAGCGCCAAGACTTAGGGAAGAAACCAGAGGCCCCCTGATCTTGCTTCCGCGTTTGTATGCTATCTTGTCCGCGAGGGGGCGACGGCTTGACCGGGAAGTCGGAGTAAGGCTGGCATGGATCGTCGCAGCGTGCTGAGGATGCTGGCGGTCTCCGGCGTCCTTCTGTCCTCTCTCACGCGAAAAGCCCTCGGCCAGGCCGACCCGGACGAGGCTGTCTCTCTTCCCGGCGCAACCGCCGAGGAGGCGCAACGCCTCGGACTTCCCTCCGATTGGCGCTTCGTTACGCCCAGCCAATGGGGCAAGGTCGATGCGAGCCTTACCGCAAAGCTCAATCCGGCCTTGCGCGACTCTTCCCCGATCGACCTCGGCGGCATCAGGGTCACGCGCGCCTCGGGCAAGATCGAGACCGGCAAGCTCGATCCGGTCGGCGCTTCGGTCGAGCTTCCGCCCGCACTTTCCGGCATTGTCGTACCGGCCGACGAGGCTTTGAGCATCGAGGCTCTCAACCGCGAGTTCAATCCCTTCCTCAGCGACCCGCGCGGTCCCGACGGGAAACCTCTCATCGGGCCGATCCAAGCGGGCGGCGAGCTTTATGAAGGCAAGGCCCTGTTGCCGGTGCGCTTCATCATGGCCAAGATGGTCGAGGCCGCGTCCCTGCCGCCTCTCGCGGTGAAGCCTCTCCTCGACGCCTTGCGCGAGGTGGTGCCGATCCGCACGCCGGCCCACCAGTTCCGCTTGAGTTCAGGACTCGGCAACCGCGTCGTCTTCTATGGCGAGACCGCGGTCAACGGCGCGACCGTCGATATCGGCCACACCCAGATCGACCAGGTGGTGATCGAGCTCGCCAAGCAGAACCTCCGGCTCATCAAGCAGATGGTGCATTTCGACCGGCCGGCCCAGGGCGGCAGTCCGGAAGACATCGTCGCCGATGCCGCCGGCGGGTCGACCCATGCCGGAGGATTCTCGGCCGGCTTCAACATCGACGGCAGCCCCATGGCCATCAAGAGCGACTGGCCGAGCAATTACGGGGCGCTCGGCAACAGCAACAAGACCTATAACGCCCATCTCATCGCCATCGATTACAGCGCCGGCGTCGAGGATAAGATCCCCGAGGCGACACTCAAGGCCTATTACCGCAACGCCGATATGTGGGACTGCGCTTCCGCGATCCTCGTGCCGTTCGCCGATCAGGATCCCGACCCCAAATATCGCGACTACATGTACAACCCGCTCGAAGTGTTCGACCAAAAGTCGGCACGGGACGTTGCGGCGGCGCTGGCGACCCTCGACGAGCGGACGTTCTTCGAGAAGCACGGCGCGTTCTATTGCGCCGAGGGACAATATGTCGTCGCCAATCTCGGTCCGCAGGAGGACGAGAGCGGCGGCACGCTCCTGAAAAAGAGCCGCTACGGCAACACGGCGTTCGGCCGCATCATCGACAACTTCTCGAAGGCGCCGGGCTATGCCCGCATGTCGGCGGAGGAACGCGAGAAGCGTCCCTCGATCGGCTGGGAATATCTCGTCGAGCTCGGGCCCGACAATGGCGGCATCAGCGGCGAGCAAGCCCTCATTCTCACCGCCACCGACCGCCACGGGATCGCGCTCGACTGGATCCCTGAGGACGTCAAGGGCTGGCAAGCCTATCGCCCCAAGAACAAGGAGGCGCTGATCGCGCGCCCGATGACCGTGGCGACGCTCGCCTGGGCGTTGCTTCGCCTCTATATGCCGCGCGACGCCGTGGCGCGGGCCATCGCCGCCGACATTGGGCGCGCCTATGCGCAAGGAGACGATGCGGTCAAGGCGTCGGTCGGAGTGCTGATCGGCGGCGCCGATCCTGCCACCCCGGCGGGGCAGGCGCTTCTCGCCGGCGTTGCCGCCAAGGCGGCGACCGGTCTCCTGCTCGGTCTCCTGTCGAGCGACGAGGTCGCCGCATCGCTGCTCGGGAAGGCAGGGTTCAACGAAATCACCAACGATGCCGACAAGGAGCGGGTGCTGGCGGCCTACCGGGAATTCCTCTTCATCCTGCAAAACGCCGACTATTCGACGCAAGGCGCGCTAGACCGTGCGCTGGCCGAAGCCGACGACAAGCTCGGCGGGCTCACCGTCATGCGCACCTTCCTCAACCGCGCAACGCAACAACGCATGCCGGCCAAGAGCACGGTGATGAAATATGCAGCACCTCCCTGCTTCGGCATGTGGGCGCAGCAGCCGTTCCTCGCCGAGACCGGCTGCCTTCGTTATGTCGCAACGGCGATGCATGTAAGCCAGAAGAAGAACCCGGCTTCTTAAGTTTGCGATGATCATGAAGATCGGACGCTCCATCGCTCTCGCCGCCGCCCTGATCTTGACGTCGCTGCCGGCCGCTTTGGGTGAGGTGAATTTCGGCCATTTCATCGGCAAGTTCGTCGCCGAGTTCGGCGATGACGGGCGCAAGGTCACCCTTCAAGAGCCTTACGGCTTCGTCGATCCCGCCGGGCAGGAGTGGAACGTCCCCGACGGCTATAAGACCGACGGAGCCTCGGTGCCGGCGGCGCTATGGGCGCTCTATCCGCCCTTCACCGGCAACTACCGCTCGGCTGCCGTCATCCACGACTATTACTGCGAGATCAAGGATCGCAGCTGGCAGGACACCCACAAGGTCTTCTATTTCGCCATGCGCGCCGCCCATGTCGACGAGAAAACGGCCAAGATCATGTACGGCGCCGTCTATCTGTTCGGGCCGCGCTGGGGGCCTGGTACGGGTCCGGGCCAGCGCAGTGCGCCGGTCAAGGCCACGGTCGAGCAGCAGGAGAAACTGGTGAAAGAGCTGCAAAACCTGGTCGAGAAGGACAATCCCGACCTCGACAGCCTCGTGGCCGAAGCCAAACGCATGAGCGAAAAGGCGACGGGCCCCTTGCCAAAGAGCCCAGAGTGACGGCCGAGCGCGCCGTGCTGTTGCCATAGTTCTGGTTTGGATGGCGGCCAGGAGCGAAGACTAACCGACCCCATTGAACGTCTATGGGGAGACGTTCGCAAAGACTATACTCCGCTAGAGTTGGTCTTGGAGGTTCAAGCTCCGTCGTGACCCTTCCATGAAATCGGTTCGCGTCTTCGTTTCGTCTCCCGGCGACGCGCATTTCGAACGCATGCGGGTCGAGCGCGTGGTCGAGCGCCTGAACGGCGAGTTTTCCGGCATCGCCAAGCTCGAAGCCATCCGCTGGGAAAGCCAGCACTACAAGGCCCACGCCACCTTTCAGCAGCAGATCCCCGAAGCCGCCAATTGCGAGCTGGTCATTGCTATTTTGCGCCACCGGCTCGGCACCGAGCTGCCCGAAGACTTTCCCACCATGCCGAACGGCGAGCCCTATCCTTCGGGGACCGCCTACGAGATCCTGTCGGCGATCGAGGCGAGCAAGCAGAAATCCGTCCCCGACGTTTATGTGTTCCGCTACAGCGAGCCGCCGACCGTCAAGCTCGACGACGAGGCCACCAATCGTCTCGTCAGCGAGCAATGGAACCGGCTCAAGAGCTTCTTCAAGACCTGGTTCCAGACCCAGGACGGCAAGTTCAAGCTCGCCTTCCACACCTTCCAGAGTACCGACCAGTTCGAGAGCGAGATCGAGAAGCTGCTGCGGGCCTGGCTCGAGGAGAAGATCCTCAAAGGCCGATCGGTGCTCTGGCCCATCGACACCAAGGGCTCTCCCTTCTGCGGGCTGGCAGCCTTCGGCGCCAAGCACGCGCCGGTCTTCTTCGGCCGCTCGCGCGACATCACCAAGGCCGTCGATGCGTTGAAGGATGCCGGCGCGCGCGGGGCGCCGTTCCTGCTCGTCGTCGGCGCCAGCGGGTCGGGCAAATCCTCGCTTGCGCTCGCCGGCCTCGTGCCGCGTCTCACCGCACCGGGCGTGGTGCCCGCCATCGATGTCTGGCGCGTCGCGGTGATGCGTCCGGGCGAACACGCGAATGGCCCCGTCGCGGCCCTTGCCACGCGCCTGTTCGATACCGCGAGCGACTTTGAAGACGAGTGCCAATTGGCGGCACTCCCGGAGATCGCATCGAGCGACTACGCGACGCCGGCCGAACTCGCCGAGCTTCTCACTCATGCCGATGAAACCTGCGCCAAGCCTCTTCTGCGGGCTCTCGACCGGATCGCTGAGGAGGAAACCAAGAAGAGTGGCTACGATCGGCCGGTGCGGGCCGATCTTCTGATCGTGGTCGATCAGCTCGACGAGTTGTTTGCGGGCCAGGTCAATGAGGCGGAGCGGACGCGTTTTGCCAAGCTGCTCGCGCAACTCGTGGCGACGGGGCGCGTCTGGGTCATCGCCACGCTGCGCGCCGATCTCTACGAGCGCTTCCTCAAGCAACCTGAGCTGCTGGCGATCAAGGCCAAGGGCGCGACCTACGATCTCGCGCCGCCGGGGGCAACCGAGATCGACGAGATCATCCGCGGGCCGGCCATCGCCGCAGGCCTCGTCTACGAGACCGACGCCAAGACCGGCGAGGGGCTCGACGACCGGCTCATCCGCGACGTCGACCGGCCCGACATGCTGCCGCTGCTTCAGTTCACGCTCAATTTTCTATTTGAGCAGCGCGTCAGCGAGGGCGGCGAGACCAGGCTCACTTTGAAGGCCTACGACACGCTTGGCGGCCTTGCCGGCGCCATCGATCAGGAGGCCGAGCGCGCCATCGCGCCCCTCGGCAAGGAGGAGCATGAGCGTCTGCCTCGGCTTCTCAGGCAGCTCGCCGCGCCGGCGCAGACGGGAGAAGCGGGGCCCGCCGCCGGTCTCTCGATCCTCTCCGTGCCGCTTGCCGATGCCGCTTACGACCCGGCCTCCGAGCGTCTCATCAAGGCGTTGGTCGATGCGCGCATCCTGCTTTCCTCCGGCAGCGAGCAGAACGCCACCATCAGGCTCGCCCACCAGCGCGTGTTGGAGAATTGGCAACGCGCCAAGGAGATCGTCGCCGCCAATGCCGAGTTCTACCGCATCCGCGACGACGTCGAGGCTCTCCGCCGGCGCTGGGAGAAAAGCAGCAAGAAGCGCGATCTCCTCATCCCCAAGGGCGTGCCGCTCGCCGAGGCCGAGAGCATCGCCAAGCGCTATCCGGGCGAGCTTGGTGTTCCGGCGCTCGGCTTCATCGCCGCCTCCGGCAAGCGCGCGCGGTTCAGGCAACGTTTGGTCGCCGCCACGGCCGTGGTGTTCGCAGTGCTGGCCGTCGGCGCCACCGTGGCCGGGATAAGGGCGTGGCAGGCCGAGCAGGCCGCCCGGCGCAATTTCGATATCGCCAAGGCCCTGGTCACGGACATCGCCAGTGGCTTGCGCAACGTCGAAGGCATGCGAGCCGAATCCCGCAAGAAAATCTTCGATCAGGTGAGAAAAACACTTGAGGAGGCCGTGGCCGAGGCCAAGGACGATGCGCAACTTCTCGGCATGCAGGCCACCATGTTCAAGGAGTTCGCCGCCACCCATCTCGCCGAAGGGGAGCAGGCCGAGGCGGCGGAAAGTACGATGAAGAGCCTCGAAATCGAGCTCCGCCTCGTCGAGATGACGGAGGGCTATCAGCGGCAGCAGGAAGTCTCGCTGACGCTGGAAAGGATCGGCGAGCTGAAGCTGGGCACCGGCGATGCCGCGGGCGCGCTCACGGCCTACGAGAAGATTCTCGCCAATCGGATGCGGCTGGCCGAGGCAGATCGCTGGAATCCCGACGGCCACCGCGACGTGGCGGCGGTGCTCACCACCATCGGCGATCTTAAGCTCCGCTCCGGAGACCCGGTAGGCGCGCTCGCGGCCTATCAGGAATGCTTGGTCATCAGAAAGCGCCTGGCCGAGCAGAACAGGCCGAACGCGCTATGGCAGGGCGAGCTGGCGCAGGCTCTGAGTTCCATCGGCTATGCCAAGTTCCGTGCCGGCGACTTCGCCGGAGCGCTTGCGTCCTACCAAGAGAGCCTCGGCATGACGCAGAAGCTTGCCGATTCCGACAAGGCCAATCCGGACCGCCAGCGGGATCTGGCGCTGGTCCTGGCAAGCATCGGCGACACCAAGCTCGACTCCGGCGACAATGCCGGCGCGCTTGAGGCTTACAAGGAAAGCCTCGCGGTCCGGCGTTCGCTCGCCGCCACCGACACGGGCAACACCGAGCTGAAGCGCGATATGGCGGCAAGCTTGAACGGCATCGGCGATGCCCTGCTTAACTCCGGCGACAAGGAGAAGGCCCTCGCCGCCTATGCGGAAGGCGTCGCGCTCGTGCGCGAAATCGTCACCATCGACGCGAACAATCTGCTGTGGCAGCGCGACCTCTCCATCAGCCTCAATCGCGTGGGCGATGTGAAACGCGATGCCGGCGACAGCGCGGGCGCGCTCGCAAATTATGACGAAAGTCTCACCATCCGCCGCCGCCTGGCCAACACCGATCCTAATAACGTCCAGTGGCGGGCCGACGAGGCTTATGTGTTGCAGAGGATCGGCGATCTGAAGCGCAGCACCGGCGACAACCAGGGCGCGCTTGCGGCGTTCGAGGAAGGCCTCGCCATCGCCCGCGGTTTCACCGCTGCGAGCCCGAGCCCCGATGCCGAACGCGAAGTGGCGGCGAACTTGACCAAGATTGGCGCGGTGAAGCGCGACATGGGCGACGGCGCCGGAGCGCTCGCCGCTCTCGAGGAAAGCCTCGCCAAACGCCGCAACCTTCCCAAGACCGATCCCATCAAATGGCAGATCGACATCGCCGAGAATCTCGAGACGATCGGCGATCTCAAGCTTGCGGCCGGCGACAAGGACGGCGCGCTCGCCTTTTATGAGGAGATGCTCTCGCTCGACCGCGCCATGGTCGCCAGCGACGGGAACAACGCCCAGTGGCAACGGAACATGTCGATCAGCCTCAACCGGGTCGGCGATGCGAAGGCCGCGCTCGGCGACACGGCCGGAGCGCTCGCAAACTACAAGGAGGGGCTTGCCGTCCGCCGCCGTCTCGCCGAGGGGGACGACACGGTCCCGCGGAAGCAGGACGTGGCGCTCAACCTCGAAAGGGTCGGAGACCTCAAGCGCGGGGCCGGCGACAACGAAGAGGCGCTAAAGGCCTATGAGGAGATGGTTGCCATCGCCCGGCAGGTGGTCGCCACCGACGCCACCAAGGACCAATGGCAGCGCAACCTGGCGATAAGCCTGAGCAAGGTCGGCGACGCAAGGGCGACCGCCAAGGACCCAAAAGGCGCGCTTGCCGCCTACGAGGAGGGTCTCGCCATTCGCCAGCGCTTGAGCGAGACCGACAAGAACAACCTCCTCATGCAGACGGAGATCGCCACCGCGCTCGAGAGAATCGCCGATCTCAAGCACGAGGCAGGCGACAAGGCGGCGGCGCTCGCCGCCTATGTCGAGAGCATGGACACTCGCCGCCAGATCGCCGATACCACGCTTGATAACGGCGACAATACCGGCGCGCTGGCGGCCTACGAGCAGAGCCTCGTGCTGGCGAGACGGCTCGCCGCGGCCGATGCCGGCAGGACCAACTATCAGGCCGACGTGTCGGCCATTCTCGAGAGCATTGCCGCGATAAAATTGAGTACCGGCGACGCGGCGGGAGCTCTGGCCGGCTACCAGGAAAGCCTCGCACTTCGCCGCCGCTTGGCCGAGGCCGAGAAGACCGGCACCAAATTGCGGCAGAACGTTTCCATTACCTTGGAGAAGATCGGCGACCTTAAGCTCGGCGCCAAGGACGAGGCCGGCGCGCTCAGTGCCTATGAAGAAATGCTCGCCAACGATCGTGCCCTCGCCGAGGCCAATCCCGGCATCGCCGACCGTCAGCGCGACGTGTCGCTCAGCCTGGAGAAGATCGGCAAGATGAAGCTCGATGGCGGCGACAGCGCCGGCGCGCTTAGCCTTTACGAGGAGAGCCTCGGCATCCGCCGCCGCCTGTTCGAGGCCGAGCGCACCAACGAGCAATATAAGCAAGGCCTGTCCTTCGTCATCGAGAAGGTCGGCGACATCAATCGCGACACGGGCGACACCGCCGGCGCGCTGGCCGCTTATCAGGAAATGCTCGGGCTCGACCGCGAGGTCGCCGCGGCCAATATTGGCGACACCAAGCGCCAGCGGATGGTTTCGGTCGACCTCAACAAGATCGCCGACATCAAGCTTGGCGCCAACGACACCGACGGGGCCCTTGCCGCCGTCGAGGAGAGCCTCAATATCGCCCGCCATATCGCCCTGACCGCCCCCGACAACATCGAATGGCAGCGGGACATCTCGGTCAGCCTTGAGCGGCTTGGCAACATCAAGTTCAGCGTAGGGGACAAACCCGGGGCGCTCACCGCCTATGAGGAAATGCTCTCCATCGACCGCCGGGTCGCCGAAGCCGATAGCGGCAACGCCCAACGCGAGCGGGAGATCATGCTCAGTCTAATCAAGGTCGGCAATACGCGCCTCGACCTCAATGACGCGAGCGGCGCGCTTGCCGACTACGAGGAGGGGCTCGCCGTCGCCCGCAAGCTCGTCGAGCAGGACGCGAGCAACCCGAGGTCGCCGCGTGACCTCGCCACCAGTCTGGAGAAGGTTGGCGAGGCGAAGCTGAAATTGGACGATGCCAAGGGTGCGCTTGCCGCTTTCGAGGAAGATCTCACCCTCAGGAAGAGAATCGCCGACGGCAACAAGGCCAATTATGAATGGCAGCGCGACGTGTCGTTCGTCCTTGATCGGGTCGGTAGCGCCAAGCTCGCTCTGAAGGATGCTCCGGGAGCGCTCGCCGCCTTCGAGGAGAGACTAGCGATCGCGCGCGACCTCGCCGAGCTGCGCAAAGGCAGCACCGAGGCGCAGACCGATCTCGTGGTCGGTCTGTACAAGCTCGCCGAGGTCGCGGACGGCGAGCGGAAGGGCGCAGTCATCGATGAGGGCCTCCAGATCCTGGCGCGGCTCGACGCCGACGGCAAGCTGAGCGACGATCAGAAGGGCTGGAGCGAGTGGTTCCTCACGCTGCGGAACGGCTCCCAGTAACCAAGACGATCAGCCGAGAAATTGAATTCTAGGGCTGTACGTGCCGATCGGTGCCATTGCGCCGCCGTCACATGAGCTATATATCCCCGCCATAGGACACGCGGGCCGCTTTGGCCCGCGTTCGCACATTCAGGCCCCCATGAATCTTCGCAATATCGCCATCATCGCCCATGTCGACCATGGCAAGACGACCCTGGTCGACCGGCTCTTGCAGCAATCCGGCGCCTTTCGCGACAACCAGCGCGTGGCGGAGCGGGCGATGGATTCGAACGACCTCGAGCGCGAGCGCGGCATTACCATCCTCGCCAAGGTCACCTCGATCCTGTGGCAGGGCACCCGCATCAATATCGTCGACACGCCTGGTCATGCCGATTTCGGCGGCGAGGTCGAGCGCATTTTGAACATGGTTGACGGCGCCCTGGTGCTGGTCGACGCCGCCGAGGGCCCCTTGCCGCAGACGAAATTCGTGGTGTCGAAGGCGCTCAAGATGGGGCTCAAGCCCATCGTCGTCATCAACAAGGTCGACCGCTCCGACGCACGGCCGGCCGAGGTGGTCAATGAGGTGTTCGACCTCTTCGCCGCACTCGAGGCCTCCGACGAGCAACTCGACTTCCCCATCCTTTACGGCTCGGCCAAGGAGGGCTGGATGGCGGCGAGCCCGGAGGGGCCTAAGAATCTCGGCATGCAACTCCTATTCGACCTCGTACTCACCCATGTCGCCCAGCCCAAGGTCGAGGACGGGCCGTTCCGACTGCTCGGCACGATTCTCGAGGCCAATCCCTATCTCGGCCGCGTCGTCACTGGTCGCATCAGTTCAGGCTCCATCGCCCCGAACCAGCCGGTCAAGGTGCTCGACCATGACGGCAAGCTCATCGAGCAGGGCCGCGTGTCCAAGGTGCTCGCCTTCCGCGGGCTCGATCGGGTCGGCCTCGACGAGGCGATGGCAGGCGACATCGTCTCGATCGCCGGTCTGCCCAACGCCACCGTCGCCCACACCATTTGCGCGCCCGAGGTGACGGCACCGCTTCCGGCCCAGCCGATCGACCCGCCGACCTTGTCGATGACCTTCAGGGTCAACGATTCGCCTCTCGCCGGCACCGAGGGCACCAAGGTGACGGGCCGCATGATCCGCGACCGCCTGTTGCGCGAGGCCGAGGGCAATGCCGCGCTGAGGGTCACCGAATCCGAGGAACGCGACTCCATGGAGGTGGCCGGCCGCGGCGAGTTGCAGCTCGGCATTCTCATCGAAACCATGCGCCGCGAGGGCTTCGAGCTTTCCGTGTCGCGGCCCAAGGTCCTGTTCAAGCGGGGGCCTGACGGCGCTCTGTTGGAGCCGATCGAGGAGGTCGTCATCGATCTCGATGAGGAGCATTCAGGCGTGGTGGTGCAGAAGCTCTCCGAGCGCAAGGCCGAGCTGGTCGAGATGAAGCCCTCGGGCGGCGCCCGCCAGCGTCTCGTGTTCTATGCGCCGACGCGCGGGTTGATCGGCTATCAGGGCGAGCTTCTCACCGACACGCGCGGCACCGGCATCATGAATCGCCTGTTCCACGACTATGCGCCTTATAAAGGTCCGATCCAGGGGCGGCGTACCGGCGTGCTCATCTCCACCGACGCAGGCGACGCCGTGGCCTATGCCTTGTGGAACCTCGAGGATCGCGGGGCCATGATGATCGATCCCGGCACGCGGGTGTATCGCGGCATGATCGTGGGCGAGCACACCAGAGACAACGATCTCGAGGTCAACGTGCTCAAGGGCAAGAAGCTCACCAATATCCGCACCACTTCCAAGGACGAAGCGGTGCGACTCACGCCGCCTTTGCGCATGACGCTCGAACGCGCGCTCGCTTATATCGAGGACGACGAGCTGGTCGAGATCACGCCGAAATCCATTAGGCTGCGCAAGCGCCATCTCGATCCGAACGAGCGCAAGAAGGCCGAGCGGCTGCGCGTTGCCGAGGACGTTGCCTAGTCTCCCCTGGTTTATTGCCGCGACCTGGCATAACACTTTGCCAGTATAAGCCTGCCTCTTATTGATCTATCCCAACATTCCTTCGAGTTAGGCAAGTAATTGTCGGCGTGTCGGCGGAAGGCCGGCGATGCTTGCACCTAACCAGGAGGATTTCGCATGCTGAGAGCCCTCGGATTAGCCCTCGCGTTGGCTTTGGCCAGCGGCACGGCCTACGCCAAGGATGACGACGACGACAAGGTTCCCGCCGCCGAGCTCGAGAAGGTCCAAGCCACCCTTACCGCACTCGGTTGCACCGGCTACGAGGAGATCAAGAAGGAAGAGCAGGGCATCTACGAAATCGACGATGCCAAGTGCAACATGGGCACGGTCGATATCAAGCTCGACAAGGACTACACCGTCATCCTCATCTCACGTTACTGATCGCCTCGCGGTGTCAATAGTGCCGCAACGTTGCGACAGACCTGGCGAGTCGGCCTTAAGCCGGCTCGCCTTTTACGTGCGGCCAATCCTTCCCTGGAAAATGGCGACGATCCCTTTGCCGAGCGCCGTCACTCTGCGCTAGGCTGATCCCATGCCCGTCGATGTCGCTCATATCAGGCCAGCGCGGCTGAAGGATGCTACAGCGCTCGCTGCCGCCTATGAGGAAGCCTGGCGGAGCGCCTATCAGGGCATCATCCCGCATCTCTCGCTCGAGCGCATGCTGGCGCGGCGAGGACTTCGCTGGTGGGAGAGCGCGCTCAGGAAGCGCACCCCGCTTCTCGTGCTCGACTTCGGCGGCGAGGCTGCGGGCTATTGACCTACGGCCGCTGCCGCCTCGGCCGCACGCCGTTTCAAGGCGAGATCTTCGAGCTCTATCTCCGCCCGATCTATCAAGGCTTCGGCCTTGGCGAGAGGCTGTTCGACGGCGCGCGCATGCGCCTTGCCGAGTTACGGCTCAAGGGCCTCCTAGTCTGGGCGCTTACCGACAACGACTCCGCTTGCGGCTTCTATCTGCGGCTCGGCGGCAAGCCGGTCGCCGAGGGCGCCGAGAGCTTCGGCGACCTCTCGTTGCGCAAGGTGGCGTTCGCCTGGGCGTGACGCATTAACGTTCCGTTTACCGGAAACGTTGGGCCGCCCTTAACGCCACTTCCGTTAAGACTCCCTCGCACTTTTTGGGGGCAGCGATGGGAGTCGTCAAATGACCGAGGTCGGCGCTCGGGATCGGCTGGTAATGGCCGGTCTTGTGGTTCTTGGTTTGCTTACCGTCGTTGCTGGTGTGCTGTCGGGGCGTTCAACCATCAACTATGTTCTGGCCAGGGACGCGCGCGAAGCCGCGCTGAGCTGGGCCGGCAACATCAACAAGAGCCTGAGCGAGCTGGGACCGCACGCTCCGCAGCTTCTCGACCAGAGCCTCGAGGTGCTGGACGCGGATAAGTTCGCCAGCCAATCCGGCAAGCGGGCGAGCCTGCCGGCCAGCTCGACCTCCAATGACGATTTCACCCTGGTCGAGGATCTCGACCGCCTGACCACCGGCTGGCTCCTGGGCCAATTCTCCCAGTCCCAGAGCGAATTCGTGAGCAAGCTCGACGGTTTCGCCGTGCTCGGTGCCGACCAGGCGCCGCTCGCCGCCGGCGGTAATCTCTCCCCCGCGGCGCTTGAGGGCATGCTCGCGCAGGGTGACGTCAAGGCGGCGATCGCTCAGTCCGTCGCGGAGGACAGGGTGGTGACCGCCGCCATGCCCGGCGACGGCAATCTCCGTCTCGCCTTCGTCCCGGCAACGGAAGATGGCAAGGTCGCCCGCGTCTACGTCTTTGCCGTCGACCAGTCGGCCGCTGCCGCGCTCACCAATCTCGCCCTCACCGTGGTCACCTTGACCACGAGCCTGCTGATCGTCATGGGCTTCTCGGTGCCGGCGGCCATCGCCTCGCGGCGCATCCGCGAGCGTTGGCTCGCCGAGGATCAAATTCGCTATCTCGCCATGCATGATAGCCTCACCGGCCTGCCCAACCGCCTTCAGCTTCACCAGCATCTCGACCGCGCGGTGGCGCGCGCCAAGCGGCACGGCCACCTGATGGCGGTGTTCGGCCTCGATCTCGACCGCTTCAAGGACGTCAATGACACGCTCGGCCACGCCACCGGCGATGCGCTGCTGGCCGAGGTCTCGGCCCGGCTGAAGGAGAGTGTGCGCGAGGTCGATCTCGTCGGGCGTCTTGGCGGCGACGAGTTCGCCATCGTCGCCGAGGATCTCGATGCGCCCGAGGATGCCATGCGGCTCGCGCGCCGCGTCTGCACCGCGCTCGGCGAGCCCTATCATGTGAACGGCCATGAGGTGACGACTTCGGCGAGTATCGGCATCGCCATCGGCCCGCTCGACCGCGAGGCCCCCGACGCGCTCCTCAAGCACGCCGACCTCGCGCTCTACCGCGCGAAGGAAGACGGGCGCAACACCTTCCGCTTCTTCGAGCCGGCCATGGACGCGGCCCTACAGAAGCGGCGCCGGCTGGAGAACGATCTCCGCAATGCGCTCCGCAAGAATCAGCTCTATCTCG
>Ga0154741_1008_pt4 | contig 15484 bp, 15 predicted proteins | sample Rifle2008BG16ft_FD_105749 | JGI IMG/M metagenome (GOLD analysis project Ga0154741, IMG submission 105749) | Alphaproteobacteria bacterium RBG_16_64_48
AGTCGGGGCCACGAGAAATGGGGCGCGACCCAGGCCCACAACAATTTCGAGAAGGACTTCAAGCGCCTGATGCTGCCAATCGACTATCAGGCCTATGTGGCGGCGCGCGCGGTGGGCGAAGCGGTGACCCGCAATCCCGATGCAGATTTCGCCACCGTCGCCGCCTTCATCCACGGCCCCGAGCTCCAGCTCGCTCCCTTCAAGGGCATCAAGCAGCAGTTCCGACCCTGGGATGGGCAATTCCGGCAGCCCATCATCATCGCCACGGACAAGGTTCCCGTCTCCGTCTCGCCGCAGCGCGGCTTCCCGCATGCAAGCCACCCGGAGATCGAGGTCGACACGCTCGGCATCGACGAGCCTGAGAGTCTGTGCAAGATGTGACGCGCGCGCGGGGATCCCGCGCCGCCCGTGCTCCGCTCAGCGTTCCGCCGCGGCGGCCGTGATCAAATTGCCCTTATCGTCCAGCAAGGGCACGTTGTAGCCTTGCAGGATCACGTTGATCTCGCCCTGGTTCTCGGCAATCAGCTTGTTGATCTTGTGCTTCCACTGGGGCTCGTTGGGGCGCACGCCCATGGTGATGCCATAGATGGTGCTCGGGCCCGCGTTCTCTTCACCAGCGGCACGAGCCTAAGCGGCACGTCCGCGCGCTGCGCGTAGTAGCCACCGACCGGCCCCCACAGGAGCCCCGCGTCGAGTTCGCCCGAGGCGACCTCGGCGATCATTGTCATTGCGGCCTTTGAGGCGCTCTCATCGGCGTGGACCTCGAAGGGTTTGGCGTTCGCCACCAACCCATGCATGGCGAGGATGCTGGCCGGCGGCGTCCGGGCAAAGAAACCTATCCTCTTTCCCTTGAGGCGCGGGTCGGAGAGGCGCTCGATGCCGTCGAGGCTGGCATCGTCCTGGCGATAAATCAGAACGTAGGAGGCGTAGTAATAGGGGTTGGTGTCCTCGATCAGCCCCGTGCCCTGGGCATAGCCCATGACGAGATCGCAAGCGTCCCTTCCCATCGTATTGGGCACATAACCGGTCGCTTCGGGAAACCAGGAATATTCGAGCCGGGCATCGAGCCGCTGGGCGATAAGCTCGGCAAGCTTGTTCTCGAAGCCCTCACCCGCCTCGTTTGAGAACGGCATGTTGTCGGGATCGGCGCACACGCGCAAGAAGGAGCTGCCTTCCGGTTCGGCGCCGTGCGCGCTCGTAGCGCCGAGAATTGCGGCCAAGCCAACGCAAGCGGCGATCACCGCCAGGGACCGGGCCGCTCTCTGGTGCAGGCTCGCCATCGCTGTTCGACCGCTCAAAGTCGCCTCTCCCGCGCCATCAGGGTGACCTCACCCTAGCACAAAGCTTGAGGAGGCCCGGGGTGCGCGCCACCTGAAGCGTAACCAAATGCGTTCGGTCCGAAAATCTGGACCGCACCGAAAATATGGAGATCAAGGGGAAGTGCCGCCAGCCTGCCGCAACATTAAACTTCGCTGACAAGACGCACCGCCGGGCGGTCGAAGGGCACGAGCGGGCGTCAGTCTTGCACCACGCAGTTGGCGATGTTGTCGGCCCGCTCGGTTCCGGTCGGGTAGTAGGCCCCGGTCGGGTTAGCGCCGTACTCTACCATCGTCTGCCGCGCTGCTTCGATGCTGTCGGTCTCGTGCCTGGATTTCAGCATCTTGACGGCGCAGCAGTCGGCCTCGAGCTCCATTTCCTTCAGGGCCGGCGCGATATAGAAGAAGGGCTGCGGCCCCACATGGCCGAAGCCCTCCTGGTAGCGCCGCACATGGCCGAGCGTATGGTGGCAGCATTCATGCGCCATGAGGAACCGGCCATAAGGCGGCTTCTCAACCAGCGTCGCGTAGCTCACCACGATCACCGGCCGGCCGTTTGAGTCGAGCATGGACATCGCCTGCTCGGGAACCTCGCGCAGCGTGTAGGTGGTGATGTCGCAGTAGGGATTGTCGGTTTTCGGCAGCCACATTTTGGCCGCTTGCGAGCTGCCGCAAAACAGCCCGAGACCTGCTATAGCCACCATCACCACGACCGGAAGACGCATAAATTGCGCTCCGTTGTGAGTCGCTTTCCTTGGAAACACTATCCTCATAGCGGGGACGCCCAAAGCGTTTTGTGTGACTGGACCATGAACGCCATAATATGCCACAGCGTTGCCTGGCGGGGATTAACTCTGCGGCAATCAGACTGATACGTTAGTTTAGCCGGAGCCTCGCAGACGCCGGTAAAGGGCTGCAAGACACATGGATGTGATGAGCAATACGGAGAAGGTCTGCATCATCGGCGCCGGATCATCCGGACTGGCCGCCGCCAAGACTTTCCATGAGCGCGGCATCCCCTTCGATTGTCTGGAGCGGGAGCACGATATTGGCGGATTGTGGAACGAGGCCACCAATACCGGCGTCGTCTACGACACGACCTATCTCGTCTCGTCCAGGAAATATACCGGCTTCGAGGACTACCCCTTCCCCGAGGAATACCCGACCTATCCCTCGCATCGGGAGACGCTCGCCTATTTGCGCGCCTACGCCCTCAATTTCGGCATTCTCGACAAGATCGAGTTCAACACGACAGTCGAGCGCGCCGAGCGCGCCCAAGACGGCTGGCGCGTCCAGGTCGCCGGCGAGGAACGTCCCCGTTTCTACCGCGCTCTCGTCATCGCCAACGGCCATCATCATGTGCCGCGCACGCCGAGTATCCCCGGGACCTTCACCGGCGAAATCTTGCATTCGCGCGACTATCGCACCGTGAAGCAACTCGCCGACAAGCGCGTCGTGGTGGTCGGCTCGGGCAACTCGGCTTGCGATATCGTGGTCGACGCCACCAGCGTCTCGCAGCGGACCTATCAGAGCATGCGCCGCGGCACCTATTTCGTGCCAAAATTCATGTTCGGCCGGCCGATGGATGGCATCATCAATTTCTGCGAGAAGATCCCGATGCCGCGTGGGCTGCGCAACCGGCTCTACACCCATTGGCATCGGCTCATGGTCGGGAAGAACGAGCGCTACGGTCTGCCCGAGCCCGAGCATCGCATCATGGACTCGCATCCCACCATGACCACGGTGCTGCCGCAGCTCGCCGCCCATGGCCGCATCGGGGTGAAGCCCGACATCGTCGAGTTCGCCGGGAACAAGGTGCGCTTTAGCGACGGGAGCGAGGTGGAGGCGGATCTCGTCGTGTTCGCCACCGGCTACGAGATCTCCATTCCCTTCCTCGACAACAATCTCCTCTTCGACCCCGACCGGCGTCCCCTCCTCTATCTCAACGTCTTCCATCCCGAGTTCGACGATCTTTTCGCCGTGGGCCTCATTCAGGCCAACGGCAGCATCTGGCGCCTCGCCGATTATCAATCGCAACTCGTCGCGAGCTACTTGATCGCGCTCGCCGAACGCCATGAGCGCGCGGATTGGTTTCGCAAGCTCAAGACGCAAGGCCATGCGAGCATGGTGACGGGCTCCTATGTGCCGAGCGAACGGCACCGGCTTGAGGCCAACTATTATGCCTATCGGCGCCAGCTGAGACGGCATCTGCGCCGCTTCGGCCCCATGGCAGCCGCATCGCTGAAGTCAGGACGGCTGGTAGCAACCCCCTCCAGCCGCGCCCCGGCCACGCCGGCAAAGGCCTTACCCACGCGGGCGCCTTAACGGTCTGTACGGACAGTGAAACATGACACTGGAGTGGGCCAGCGCCATTGGCTAGGGTCTGGCATCTCGCGCCCGTCCGGCGCGCTTTCCAAGTGGCGAAGTAAAGCATCGGGATGGGTCCGCGTCTCCTCTATGCCCTCATCGTGGGGACGGTCATCGTCGCCTCGCTTGTCTTGCGTGTCTGGGATCCGAGCCCGGTCGCGAGGCTGAGGTCGCTCGTCTTCGACGCCTATCAGCGGTTAAGCCCGCGCGCCTTCGATCCCTCCCTCCCGGTGCGCATCATCGATATCGACGAGAACTCGCTGAAAGAGGTGGGCCAATGGCCCTGGCCGCGCACGGTGCTTGCCGACCTCGTGGATAAGCTCGCCGCCGGTGGTGCGGCCGCCATCGGCTTCGACATGGTGTTCCCCGAGCCCGATCGCATGTCGCCCGCCAACACGCTGCGCTTCTGGCCGAAGTCGGAGGCCCTGGCCGGCTTGAGAGCGGAGGTCGAGAAGCTTCCCTCCAACGACCAGGTCTTCGCCGAGGCGATCGGCAAGGCCCCGGTCGTGCTCGGCTTCATCGCCGCGCCGCAAGGAACCTCCATCCCCGAGACCAAGGCCGGCTTCGCCCATGGCGGCGACGATCCGAAGCTGTTCGCGCCCCATTACCCCGGCGCTGCGGCCAGCCTCAAAGAATTGCAAGACAAGGCGCAAGGAGCAGGCTCGCTCAATTGGATCCCCGAGCACGACCAGATCATCCGCCGCATGCCCATGGTGGTCAGAGTCGGCGACACGCTCTATCCCTCCTTTGCCGCCGACATGCTGAGACTCGCCCAAGGCGCTTCGACCTATGTCGTGAAGTCCTCCGGCGCGAGCGGCGAGAAGGCGTTCGGCGAGCAGACCGGCATCGTGGGCATCAAGGTCGGCGATTTCGAGGTTCCCACCGAGGCGAACGGCCAGATGTGGATCAGGTTCACCCCTGAGTCCAAAGATCGCTATCTGCCGGCCTGGAAAGTGCTCAATGGCGAGATCGGCGCTGACGCCATCGAGGGCCGCATTCTGATCATCGGCACAAGCGCGGCAGGCCTGCTCGATCTGAGAGCGACCCCGCTCGAAGCCTCGGTCCCGGGGGTTTCCCTCCACGCCCAGGCCATCGAGCAGATTCTGCAAGGCGCCTTCCTGCAACGGCCCGATTTCGCCACTCCCGCCGAACTCCTCTACATCCTCGTGCTCGGCATCCTCATCGCCTTCCTCATCTATCGCCTAGGCGCCCTTGGCAGCGCCGTGCTTGGCGGTGCCGCGGTTGCCGCGGTGATCGGGATTTCCTGGTATGCCTTCGACGCCTTCGGCTGGCTCGTCGATCCCATCTACCCGGCAATCGCGCTCACCGCGATCTATCTGGCTGGCATGCTGGTCGTCTTCCTGCGCACCGAGCGGGAGCGGAACCGGGTACGCCACGCTTTTTCCCACTACATGGCACCAGCGCTCGTCGAGCGGCTGGCCGACGACCCGTCGCGCCTCAAGCTCGGCGGCGAGACGCGCGACATGACGCTGCTGTTCAGCGACGTGCGCGGCTTTACCGGCATTTCGGAGGGCCTCGACGCCGAAGAGCTCACCCGCTTCCTGAATTCTCTTTTCACTCCCTTGAGCAACATCATTCTCGAGGAGCAAGGCACCATCGACAAGTTCATGGGCGATGCGGTGATGGCCTTCTGGAATGCGCCGCTCGACGACAGCGCCCATCCGAGCCATGCCTGTAGCGCGGCGCTGCGCATGATGCGTGAGATGGAGAGCTTGAACGCGCGCTGGCGCGAGGAGGCGGAAGTTAAAGGCAGACCGTTCAAACCGGTGATGCTCGGCATCGGGCTGAACACGGGCGTTTGCTGCGTCGGCAATCTCGGCTCGGAGACGCGCTTCGACTATTCGGTGATCGGCGACAACGTCAACGTGGCCTCGCGGCTCGAAGGGCAATCGAAGACCTATGACGTGGGCACGGTCGTCGGCGAATCCACCACGGCGCGGGCGCCGGACTTCGCCTTCCTCGAACTCGACCTCCTGAAGGTGAAGGGCAAGACGGAGGCGACCCGAGCCTTCGCCCTACTCGGCGACAGCGCGCTCAAGCAATCACAAAGCTTCATCACCCTCGCCGAGCGGCATGGGGAATTTCTCGCCCGCTACCGCGCCAAAGACTGGGACGCCGCCGAAGCCCTGAGCCGTGAATGCGAGAAAATGAACACCTCGCGCCTCGATCGGCTCTACGCGCTTTATCGCGAGCGCATCGCTTTTTTCCGGATGAACCCGCCCCCGCCCCAATGGGACGGCACGGCCGAGGCCTTGTCGAAGTAGCCCGATGCCACAACTCGTTCTCCTCGTCCTCGCTGCCGTCGCCGTCTTGATGTTCAAGCATGCGGTTGCCGATTTCTATTTGCAGACGCCGTATCAATATTTGAACAAGGGGAAATACGGCCATCCGGGCGGCTTCATCCATGCCGGCATCCATGTCGCCCTCACGCCGCTCGTCTATCTGGTGTTGCTTCCAGGCTCGCTGCTCATGGCCGGCGCCATCGCCCTTGGCGAGTTCCTCCTCCACTATCACATCGATTGGTTGAAGGAGCAGATCACCCGCCGCAACGGCTGGACGGCGCAGGACCGCGGCTTCTGGCACGCGCTCGGCACCGATCAGCTCGCGCACGGCCTGACCTATCTCGCCATCGTCGCCGTGCTTGTCGCCGCCGCATCACAATAAAAACCGTCATGCCGGCGCTTGTCGCGGGCATCCACGTTTAGCCCAATGAAAAGACGTGGATGGCCGGGACAAGCCGGCCATGACCATGAGAATGGTCGAAGGCAGCTCGCTACAATAGGGCAGAGATTTCACGATTGGCGAATTCGAGGCGGTCCGAGAGCAGCCTGATGATGAGTTTGTGCAGAGCCGCCGCCGCGGTTGGGTCCTCAGCCTGCATCTTGTCGAAGGCCGCGCGCGTCAGCCGGTAGATGACGGTAGGCCCCTCGGCAATCACGCTCGCCGCGCGCGGCACGCGGCGATAGAAGCCCATCTCTCCCACGACCGTGTGCCCGATCATGCGTCTCAAGCGGATCGGCCGCCCATGCTCGTCGATGATGGTAATGGCGACGGAGCCGGAAGCTTGCAGCACGACCGAGTCGGAGGGCTCACCCTGATGGAATAGAAACTCCCCGTTGGTCAGCTCCTGGCGCTGCATGTAGGAGGCGATCCGCGCGAAATCGAGTTTGCCGCCGAATTCCGATTGCAACCAGCTCTCGAAGCTGTGGGTCGAGGCGGCGCCCACCTCGTGATGCATGAGCAGCATGTCCTCGCACCACTCGATGGCCTCGTTGCGGCTGCCGAACACCTGATGCGGCCGCGTGGTGCCGAAAAAGCCTGCCCTCTCGAAGCTCACCCGCATGACCTCGCTCAAGCCGGAGAATCCGAGCGTGACGCCATGCTCCTCGCAATAATTGCGGAGCTTGACGAGACTCAACACCGCCGAGGTGTCGAGCCCGGGAACGGCGCTGAAGTCGAGCACCACGTAAGCCACGGGCTTCTCCCGCTGCGCCTCGATGGTCCCCTTGATACGTTCGAACAGGCCGTTGGACGATCCGAAAAAGATGAAGCCAGAGAGCCAGAAGACATGGACGCGCTTGCCCTCCTCGCGCAGCAGACGCGATTGCTCGGGCGAGCGCTCGACATTGCTCGAGAACTCCTGGCGCGTGAGGTGGCGCCTGATCACGCCGATGCGGCTATAGTTCACCGCAAACATGAGGCAGGCGCCGATGACGCCAAGCACGACACCCATGAAATAACCGAAATTGATGATGACCAGCGTCATCACCCCGGTCAGCGCCCATTCCATCCAGGAGCTTTGCGCCGGCGCTTCCCACAGCTCGATGATGATCACCGCACCGAGATAGGCGAGCATCCCGCCGAGGATGGCTTTCGGCACGACGCTGCCGACGTCGGCGCCGGAAAATAGGACGATCGCGCAGACCAGGCCGACGATCGCGCCAGCCCACCGCGTCGTGGCACCTGACTCATCGAGCAGCACGCAGGCATTCATCGACAGCGAGCCGCCAAAGCCCCCGAGCACGGATGCCAGAAGATTAGCCAGGCCGTTGGAGCGAAATTCCTGGTCGAGTTCGGCAGTTTTTTGGCGTGCCACTTCCAGGCTCGACACATCGAGCAGAAGCGCGATGGCCATCACGCCGCAAAACGAGCCGATCTCGGCGCTGCTCTGGGCGATCACGCCCCAATCGACCTGTTGGCCGATCATGGCCCTGAGGGGCCACCACAGGCTCAACTCGCCGAGGCTTGGCAGAAACCATGAGCTGCGCACGGCTTGGTCCCCGACCACGCCGAACAGACTGCCGTCCAGAAGGACCAGGAAAGCAAAGAAGGCAATCGGCAAGGCGAGGTAGTTCGGGACCCATCGCCCCAACACCGGGATGGCGATGGCGAACAGCGCCCCGATGAGGATCTGGGGCCCGTAGAGCGATGAGTAGAGGAGTTCCCAGCTCAAGGGCGAGAGCGTGAGATTGGTCTGAGTCACCACCTCCATGCCGCCCGTGATGAGCAGAAGACCCGAGGCGGCAAGGAATCCGCCGATCACCGGGTACGGTATGAAGCGGAGCCATTGCCCCATCCTCAGCGCGCCGACGCCGTAAAGAAGGATGCCGGTGAGCAGCGTGCTGACCGAGAGCGCGACGAGCACATTGACGATGATCTGGGGGGTGCTGGCACCCTTGGCGGCGAGAGCCGTGGCGATCGAGGCTGCCAGCACGCTCATCACCGCCACGGCCGGCGAGTCCGGGCCGCCGATGACCGGCGAGAAGGTCGAGGTCATGGCGATGACCATGCAGGTGACCACCGTGCCCATGATAAGCCCCGCCAGTCCGAGCGAAAAACCGCCGGCCAGATCGCCGGTGAAGATAAGCGCGGCAAAAGAGATGCAATAGGCGATCTGCACCACCGCCGAGATGGTGCCCGCCATAGCGTCGCGCCCGAGCGTTGACGCTTCGATATTGCGCGGGCGGCGGAGCGCCAGATTCGCGAGGAGGGACAATGGCCTAATGCGCAGGCTTGGGGTTGATGTGCGCCCGATCATGGCTGGCGCCAGCCACAATGGCAAGCCGGGGCCCTAAAGCCAATCGCCACCCGTCAGTTTTATGGCGGGGAGCGCCTCAGGCGATCGGCAAGCGCGCGCATCACGGCAATGGCGAAGAACGGCGTCTCATGCACGAGGAACAGGAAGCTTTTCTCGGTGATGGGGGCGACCTCGCAAGCCGTCTTGGCTCGCGCCGTGGCGGCCCGCGGCGATCCGTCGATGAGGGCCATCTCCCCGAAAATGCCCCCGGCCGATAAGGTCTCCACGATCTTGCCGCTGCGTTCGACCTCGACCTCGCCCGAGCGGATCACATACATCTTGTCGCCCTTGTCGCCCTCCGAAAAGATAACCTCGCCCGGCTGAAAGCTGACCGGAGGGAAACCCGCATTGGCGAGAAGCTGGAAGTCGATTGCAGCCATTACCATGCGCGAGTCTCCTTACCCCTGTGAGGCATGCCCGGCACGGGACCCTATGACGATCTTGTGGCGGCACTATAACAGGCAAACCGTCCATCGAGTCAGGCTACGCGCGAGGGGTTCAGGCTGCGCCTGTCTTCGGGTCCCATTGGGAAACGTCGATGGTCTTGTCGACGACCCAACGGCCTTCCCTGCCCGGCTCGGCACACGCTTCCGCCAGCAGCGCATTGAACTTGGCCCTCGGCATCAAGGTGAAGCCGAGCCGGCTCAAATGGCCGCTCTCGCGCTTGCCATCGTTCAGCACGAAACCCCATTTTTGCAGGTGACAGCTGAGCGTGACGAAGCCAACTTTTGAGGCGTCCGGCTGTCGCGCAAACATGGACTCGGTAATGAACGCTTTGCCGATGGCAACTCCGTACAATCCTCCGGCGAGATTCCCCGACCGGTCCCAAACCTCGACGGAGTGAGCGAGCCCCGCGGCGTGGAGGGCCTGATAGCTTGCGATGACGTCGGGCCTGATCCAGGTCACGTGCATCCGCCCAGGGCGAGGCTCGGCGCAAGCCGTCATGACGGCGGCGAACGCGGTATCGAACGTCACCTCGTATTGCTTGATGCGCAGCAGCCGGCGCGTGGTCTTCGAGATGTGGACGGTCTCCGGAAAAGAGACCATCCGCTCCGGGGGCGCCCACCATTTCTGCGGTCCGATATGAGCGAGCGGAAAGAGACCCTTCGCATAGGCCGCTCTCAGCGTGGGCACGCTCATATCGGTGCAGATGCCGGCAAGGCCGTCGGGATGGCGCAAAGCCTTTTCGGGGTCGGGCAGCGCGCCGGGCGGAAGCCCTAATCCAGCGTAATGCTTGGCGAGCATGGCAAGCATCGCCGGCACCCCGTAAAGCCGCGGCGGCTTCAGGCTCCACAGGAGGCCGAGGAACCAACGCCGCAGAGCGCCTCGCCGATGAGAGCCATCGTCGCCCTCGCGCTGCGCCGCGGGCGGGCTCAACGCTGTGCTCCGCAAAGACCGGCCGATATCATCCACCCGTTCTCTCCGGTCTCACCTGGTGGCGACCGCGTCAGGCCCCATGCCCTCGGGCCTGTTCGTCTCATGCCAGCCGGCAACCACATCGGGTCCCGCCTCGACCGACCAAATTCCGTGCCTGCCGCCATCTTCCCCGTATTCGGCGAGCAGGCGTAGGAACTCCGCCCTGGGGATTGAACGAAAGCCCATGTCGAGGATCGTTGGCGTCGCCCCTTTGCCGTCGTTCAGCACATAGCCCCAGTGCGCCAGGTGCCAATTGAGCACCGAGAAGCCGATCTTCGAGGTATTCGGCTCGTGCGAGAACTGGGATTCGGTGGAGAAGACTCGGCCGAGCGCCACTCCATAACCGCCGCCGACGAGCTTGCCTTCGGCGTTCCACACCTCGAAGGAATGCACATAGCCCGCGTCGAACAGGGCGGCATAGGCACGCATGATACGCGGCGTGATCCAGGTGATGCCGTAGTGCCCTTCCCTCTTTCCGGCGCAGGCCTTGATTACACCCTCGAAGTCCTGGTCGAAGGTGACGGTGTAGCGCCCTTGCCGCATCAGGCGCTTGAGCCGCTTCGACATGTGGAAGTTCTCGAAGAAAAGGACACAACGTTCGGGAGGCGACATCCATTTCGGTGGGCCGCAATGGCTGTGCGGGAAAAGTCCTCTTGCATAGGCTCGAAGCAGGGTCGGCGCCGATAGATCACTGGCGATCCCGACAAGCTCGCCGGCTCCCGGCATCTTCGAAAGGTCAGGAAGCTCCAGCCCAGGCTCAAATAGAGATTGGATCCATAGGCGTGTGATTGGCACCAGCCTGTCGATGAGTGTCGGTTGCAACGACCAGGCCACGCCGAGGAGAACTCGCTCACATCTCTCGCGCAAGGTCTCTCTGAACAGCATGTCCCGGCGAACGGAACGGGCATGCTCGCGCGGGTGAGCAGGCGTCTTTGGCGCGAACTGGCTGAGCGTCCCTTCAGGCGATGGCGGATTGAGCACCGGCGCCTCCCAAGAAAATGATGATCGGGCGGCTGCAAGCGCCGTGCCGCCAGCACGCAGCCGGATGGTGCATACAGAAGAATGCACCGGGGTTAACGCCGGGCGCGCGGCTCGAGAGAGAAGGCTTCGCTTGGTTAATGCCCAGGCTGGCCGACGGGCAGCCGGGGATCAAGAAGCGCCCCGCGACCTTACCCTCGCGACCGCGTCGAGCCAGCCGCCATAGCGCGCCTCTCGCTCGGTCTCGCTCATTTTGGGCTCGAAGGCCCGCGCCGGCACCCATACCTTCTCGAGCTCTCCCGCATCCCCGAAAAAGCCGGCGGCCTGCCCGGCGTGATAGGCCGCGCCGAGCGCCGTCGTCTCAGGGTTTAGCGCGACCTCGACCCTCTGGCAAAGAATGTCGGCGAGCCGTTGCATGAACCACGCGTTCGCCGTCATGCCCCCATCGACCCGCAAAATGGACGGCGCTGGGATGCGGCTTCGCACCATGTCCCGCTGCATGGCGGTCAAGAGATCGCGGGTCTGGAAGGCAACCGCCTCGAGCCCTGCCGCCACGAGATCGGCCTTTGACGCGGCGCGGGTCAGCCCGAGTATGGCAGCTCTCGCGTTTGCGTCCCAGAAAGGGGCGCCAAGTCCCTGAAAGGCGGGAACGAGGTAAACGCCTGAATTGGGGTCCGCGTCCCGCGCCAAGGCCTCGCTCTCCGCCGCAGAGGCGATGAGGCCGAGACTGTCTCTGAGCCACTGCACCGTGGCGCCGGCCATGAAGATGGCGCCTTCCAAGGCGTAACAACGTTCCCCCGCGAGCTGATGAAAGATGGTCGAAAGCATGCGCGTGGCCGACGCCACTTTCGCCTCGCCCGTATTGGCGAGCACGAAGCAGCCGGTGCCGTAGGTCGCCTTGAGCATGCCGGGCCTGAAGCAGGCCTGACCGTAGGCCGCGGCCTGCTGATCGCCGGCAACGCCTCTGATGGGGATGGCCGCGCCGAAATGCTCATGCTCCGTGTGTCCGAAATCGCCTTGGTTGTCGCGCACCTCCGGCAGCATGGCGTGCGGCACGCCGAGCCGCTCGAGCAATCGCTCGTCCCACCGCCCCGACCTAATGTCGTAGAGCTTGGTGCGCGCGGCGTTGGTCGCGTCAGTTAAGTGCAGCTTGCCCCCGGTAAGCCTGAAGAGGAGGAAACTGTCGACCGTGCCGAAGCACACCTCTCCGGCCCGCGCTCGGGCTTCGAGGCCCGGCACATTCCTGAGAAGCCAAGCGAGCTTCGTCGCCGAGAAATAAGGGTCGATGACGAGGCCGGTCGCTTCCGCGACATGCGCGCTCCAGCCTTCTTGCGTAAGCTCGGCGCAAAGGTCCGCGGTGCGGCGGTCTTGCCAGACGATGGCGTTGGCGAGCGGCTTGCCTGTCGCCCTCTCCCACACGATTGTAGTCTCGCGCTGATTGGCGATGCCGGCCGCGGCGACCGATTTCGCTCCAACCCCGCTCAGCACTGCGCGGCCGACGTGAAGCACGGACCGCCAGATCTCCTCGGGGTCGTGCTCCACCAGCCCCGGCGCGGGATAGATCTGCGTGAGCGGCATTTGCGCCGTGGCGCGGGCACGGCCCTCGCGGTCGAACAGAATGGCGCGGGTGCTCGTCGTCCCCTGATCGATGGCCAGGACGAAAGCCTCTTCGCTCATCGGGGCTCTGGGCTTCTTGTTTGGCTCACGATCCAGCCGCAATATTCGGCGCTGCCGCCCTCCGCCGGCAGCACGAGCAGCGCCGGCAGCTCGTAAGGATGGAGGCGCTTCGTCTCTCTCAGCACGGCCTCGGTGAGGGACGCACGCGTCTTGATGATCATGGCGACCTCGTTCGCCTCTTCCCGCGCGCCCTTCCACTCGAAGATCGAGATCATGCCTGGAAACATGTTGACACAAGCCGCAAGCCGCGCCGCTACCAGCGCGTCGCCGACCCGTTTTGCCTCCTCGAGGCTCGGCAAGGTCGTATAAATCAGGACCGGCCGGTCGTCGTTCGTCATGAATTCACCATTCGCCGCCGATTCTAGGGACTTGCATTTGCGGGGCACGGTCGCGTTTATAGTGCCCGCTTCTTAGGCCCGCTCCAAGCGCCTCGACATGATCATGCCCCGCTTCGATAAAATCGCCTTCATTGCCAGCGAGACCAAGGAGGCACAGGAGGCGCTGAAAGAGCTGACCAAGCGCTATGGCAACGCTTCGGCCGAAGAGGCCGACGCCATTGTCGCCCTTGGCGGCGACGGCCTGATGCTGCAAACCATGCACCGCCATCTCAACAGCCGCATTCCGATCTACGGCATGAACCGCGGGTCGGTCGGCTTCCTCCTCAACGACTACCGCGAGGACAGCCTCAAGGAGCGTCTCAAGCTTGCCGAGATCACCGTCATCCACCCCTTGCGCATGACGGCCCACGACAAGCACGGCGCCAAGCACGAGGCGCTTGCTATCAATGAGGCGTCACTGTTCCGCCAGATATATCAGGCCGCCAAGCTCCGGATCGCCGTCGACCGCACGGTCCGCCTCGATGAGCTCATCTGCGACGGCGTGCTGGTGTCGACGCCTGCCGGCTCGACCGCCTACAATCTCTCGGCCCATGGGCCGATCCTGCCGATCAACGCGCCGCTCTTGGCGCTCACCCCGATCAGCCCGTTCCGTCCGCGGCGCTGGCGCGGCGCCCTTCTGCCCAACGACGCTCATGTCACCATCGAGGTGCTCGAGCCCGATAAGCGCCCCGTGAGCGCCGTCGCCGACCACACCGAGTTCCGCGACGTGGTCAAGGTCGAGGTGATGGAGGAAAGCGGCATCGACATCTTCATGATGTTCGACCCGGGCCACACCCTTGCCGAACGCATTCTGTCGGAGCAGTTCGGCTATTGATATGGCCCACCGTTGCCCGCTTCCCACGTGGGCAACGGACAAGCCGTTGCCCACCCTACGGCCGCGGCAGAGTGAACACCGCGTCGATCACCGCATAATCGCCGTAACCGAGCCGGGCGATGGGCTTGAGCCTCGTCACATCGACCCTGCCGTCGATGATCGCCTCGTCGGCGATGTGGACACCAACGACCTGGCCGAGCACCATCGCGTTTCCGCTTAGTCCGCCGTTCCGGCCCGGCAGTTCGATGGTCCGCCAATAGCGGCACTCGAAAGCGACCGGCGACTCCTTCACCCGCGGCGGCGCCACAAGCCGCGACGGCGCGGGCGTGAGCCCGGCGAGCCGCATCTCGTCGACCTCAGGTCCGACGGCGGCCGAGGTCCGGCTCATCGCCTCGCGCAGATCGTAGGTGGCGAGCGAGCAGACGAACTCACCGGTGTCCTCGGCGTTGCGCTGACTGTCCTTGCGGCCGCCGGAGGCGAACATCACGAAATGCGGGTCTTCGGAGACGGCGTTGAAGAAGCTGTAGGGCGCAAGATTGACCACGCCGTTCTTGCCGAGCGTCGAGATCCAACCGATCGGGCGCGGCGCGACCAGCGCCTTGAAGGGATCGAGGGCAAGGCCATGGGTATTGGCGACCGCGTCGTAGAACATGGCAACTCTCTTAAGCCCTCTCCTTCCCGACGCCACAATCTCAAGGGCGCCAGGGCGCGACGATCTCGCCAAGCGTTGGCCGCTCCCGCTCGTCGGGCTGCTCTTTGGCGGTGCCAATATAGACGAAACCGGCGACGCGCTCGTTGCCGGCAAGCGAAAGGGCCTGGCGCACGCCTTCGCTATAAGCGCACCACTCGGTGATCCATTGCGCGCCGTAGCCGAGCGCCGTGGCGGCGAGAATGAGATTCTGGCAGGCGGCGCCGGCCGAGAGGATTTGCTCCCATTCCGGCGCTGCCGGGTTCTTCACCACGCGCGAGATCACGGCGATAACCAGGGGCGCGCGCAAGAACCGCTTCGCCTCGTTCTCGAGCCGGAAGGCACCCGGGTCCGTTTCTTCCTCGCGGCAGATCTCGGCGAGGACGTTGCCGAATGTGGCCCGCGCCTCGCCCTGGAACAGGAGAAAGCGCCAGGGCACGAGTTTCTTGTGGTCGGGCACGCGCGAGGCTGCCTTGAGGATCAGCTCAATCTCTACCGCGCTCGGCCCTGGCTCTCCCAGAGCGTTGGCGGACACCGAGCGACGGGCAAGCAGGAGGTCTATGGCTGGGTTCGTCATGTGCCGCGAAGCGAGGGGTGGTGAAAGGTCGCGTTCCCTATCCTGAAAACTGACCTCGAACAATGCCGGAGCCCCACCCGGGCAGGAGGGGCAAATGGCCCGCCGAGTCACCCCAAATCGGCCTTATTCGCAAAGGACTTTCGCTCCGTTGTGCG
>Ga0154741_1134_pt1 | contig 14304 bp, 14 predicted proteins | sample Rifle2008BG16ft_FD_105749 | JGI IMG/M metagenome (GOLD analysis project Ga0154741, IMG submission 105749) | Alphaproteobacteria bacterium RBG_16_64_48
CATATCGAGGAGGCGATCCCGCCTCATGCCGGTCTCGGCTCGGGGACGCAGCTTGCGCTTGCCGTCGGCTCCGCGTTTGCCGTGCTCGAAGGCTTGAGCCTTGATCCGCAGGAGATCGCGCCGCGGCTTGGGCGGGGGCTTCGTTCAGGCATCGGTATCGCCACCTTTGCGCAAGGCGGCGCCGTGCTCGACGGAGGGCCGCGCGAGGGTAGGCTGCCCCAGCTCATCAGCCGCCTTCCCTTCCCGGCGGAATGGCGCGTGCTTCTGATCTTCGATGCGACGTCAAGCGGGCTTGCCGGGGCAAGCGAAACAACGGCGTTCAATTCGCTTCCGGACTTTCCGGAGAGTAAGACCGACGAGCTTTACCGGCGGATCATGCAAGGCGCTCTGCCGGCGCTCGCCGAGGCGGACTTCAAGACCTTCTGCGAGCATGTCGGCTATTTGCAGGCCTGCATGGGTGCCTATTTCGCGCCCTTGCAAGGGGGACCTTATGCGAGCCAGCGCGTCGGCGAGGTACTCGATTGGCTCCGCAGCGAAGGTGTCATCGGGCTTGGCCAGAGTTCCTGGGGGCCGACCGGTTTTGCGTTTGCGGCGTCGGCGGCGGAGGGCGAAGCCTTGCTCGGCCGGGTACGTGCACGGGTCCAGCCTTCGGGCCTCAGCTTCGCGCTCGCGCAAGGCCGTAATGAAGGCGCAAAGATCGAGACCAGCGCCCGCGAAATTCAGTAACTCAGCAATTGAGACGCTTTGCCGCCTCGCCGAGTGTGATAAAGCGAGGCAGTTAAGGCCCGCGACTTGAGCCGCAACAAGCAGCCGAGCACGCGGGCCAAGCCTTAGCAGGGAGACGACACGACGATGGGGAATCCCCGCATTCTGCACATGCTCACGCCGCTCAAGCATATGAGCCCATTCGACGTGAACATGGCGCTCGACGCAGGCTTCGACGCGGCCATTCCCTACACCAACGTCACCATCGAGGACGTGGCCGGGCTCGTGCAGGACGCCATCTTCTCGCGCGGCCCGGAGGGCGTGAAGCGCACCGGCGTGTTCATCGCCGGCAAGCGCGCGATCGAGGCGCTCGACATGATGGACCGCGCCAAGAAGGCCATGGTGCCGCCCTTCGAGATCTCCGTGTTCGCCGATCCTGCCGGGTCCTTCACCACGGCCGCAGCCATGGTCGCCTGTGTGAAGAAGGCGCTGCGAGACAAGTTCTCGACGTGGCTCAAGGGAAAGCGCGTGGCAGTATTCGGCGGAACCGGCGTGGTCGCTTTCGCCTCCGCCGTCATCGCCGCCATGGATGGAGCTGCGTCGACCCTGATCGGTTATGACGGACCAGACCGGGTGCGCAAGCTCGCCGAGGAGGCCAAGGCGCGCTTCGGCGTCGATGTCGCCTATGCCGACGGGAGCACCGAGGAGCAGAAGACCGCGCTGGCGCGCGATGCCGAGATCATTTTCGCCGCCGGACCTGCCGGGCGCAGACTGGTGACGCTCGACCAGCTGAAACAAGCGAAGCAGCTGCGCGTTGCGACCGACGTAAATGCGGTGCCGCCGTCAGGCGTCGAGGGGGTGGGTGTGAACGACGATGCAGCGCCGATCCCGGGAACGGAAGCGGTCGGCATAGGAGCGCTCGCGGTCGGCAACGTCAAGTATCGGACCGAAGCCGGCCTGTTCAAGCAGATGATCGAATCGGAAAAGCCGCTCTATCTCGATTTCCGGGATGCCTACGCTCTTGCCCAGAAACTCGCAGGCTGACGGGCCCTCCCTGCTGCTCGCGGCGATCTCCGGGCGATCGCTGGCGCAATCGGCGCGTCGCGCCGGCTTCACGCCGCTGGTCGCCGATTTCTTCGCCGATACCGATACGCAAGATGCGGCGCATGCCTGCCGCAAGCTTGCCGGCGGCATGGACAAGGGACTGCGGGGGCAGCCCCTCCTCCGCGCTCTCGAGGCGCTGGCAGGGCTTGCGCCGTCCCCCCTTCTCGGCTTCGTCTATGGCGCCGGCTTCGAGGATCGCCCCGAGCTTTTGACGCTGATCGCCAAAAGCTGGCCCCTGCTCGGCAATGACGCCGCCACGGTGAAGCGCCTCAAGGCGCCGGAGATTTTCTTCGCCGAACTCGACCGCCTTGGAATTTCGCATCCCCTGACGGCAAGCGAGCGTCCCGCCAAGGGCGCCGGCTGGCTCGCCAAGAAGAGAGGCGGCGCCGGCGGCAGCCACATCGTCCCGAGCCGGCTCATGAAGGCCGCCCCCGATGCCTACTATCAGGAGCGCGTCGAGGGACGCGCCGTTTCGGCGCTGTTCGTCGGCAATGGCAGCGGCGCGCGCGTGCTCGGCTTCAGCGAGCAGTGGACGGCGCCTACCCCTAAGAGCCTGTGGCGCTATGGCGGAGCGGTGCGTCCGGCCGCTCTTTCCCCCGCGAGTGCGCGGCGCATGGCATCCGCCGTCATGCGGATAGCCCGGTCCTTCAAGATCAAGGGGCTCGCCTCCGCCGATTTCATGGTGAGGGACGGAGAGGCTCTTCTGCTCGAGATCAACCCGCGCCCCGGCGCCACGCTCGACATTTTCGACTGCGGCGCAACGCCGCTTCTTCGCCTTCACGTCGAGGCGGTGGGCGAGGGGAAGCTGCCGCCAAACGGGCTGAAATTCGAGGATGCCATGGCTTCGGCGATCGTCTATGCCGAGCACGGCGGTGCGGCGCCTTCGGGATTCGTCTGGCCCGAGTGGTCCGCCGACCGCCCTAAGTCATCGGAATGGATCGACAAAAACCGTCCGATATGCACTGTGTGGGCGCGCGCTAGCACCCGGGCGCGCGCCAAACGTCTGATTAAGGAGCGAATTTGCAAAATTCTGGCTGGGTTTCAAAGCGTTAGCAGGGGGGAAGACGGTGAACAAAAAGGAAGAAATCGCCGCAGCGCGCCAGACGGGGTGGCCGAGCGTCAACGCCAAGGCGGAGCCACTCGTCAAAGCTCTCATCGATGATGCGGACGCCTTGCGAATCGACGTCACGCGGGGGAAGCTCGGCGAATGCTGCATCGATTGCGGCGTGCGCGCCGTGGGGGGACTGGAAGCCGGGCGCCGCATCGCGGAGATTTGTCTTGGCGGGCTTGGCCGCGTGGCGCTCGAGACCACCGATACCGAGAGCTCATGGCCGTTCGTGGTGACCGTGCATACGGCCCAGCCGGTGCTCGCCTGTCTCGGCTCGCAATATGCAGGCTGGAGCCTCTCGGTCGAAGACAACGGCAAGAAATACAGCGTGCTCGGCTCAGGCCCGGCGCGAGCGATCGGCTCCTCCGAGAAGCTGTTCGACGAGATCGACTATCGGGACACGGCGGCAAGCGCGGTTCTCGTGCTCGAAGCCGACCGGCCGCCGCCGCCGGCATTGGTCGAGGAGGTGGCCAAGGCCTGCAAGCTCAAGCCCGACCGCCTCACCTTCATCTATGCGCCAACCTCGAGCCTCGCCGGTACGGTGCAGATCGCCGCGCGCTGCCTCGAGGTCGCGCTGCACAAGGCGCACGAGCTGCACTTTCCGCTCGATCACATCATCGACGGCATCGCTACCGCGCCGTTGCCGCCGCCCGCACCTGACTTCGCCGCCGCCATGGGCCGCACCAACGACGCCATCATCTATGGCGGCCGCGCCCAGCTCTTCGTGTCGAGGGAGCGAAGGAGGCGAAGGGTTTGGCGGACAATCTGCCGAGCCTGACGTCCAAGGATTACGGCAAACCCTTCGCCGACATCTTCGCCGCGGTGAAGGGCGATTTCTATGCGATCGACCGCATGCTGTTCAGCCCGGCCATGGTGACGGTGACGTCGCTCAAGACCGGCGAGAGCTTCGAGGGCGGACGCATCGATACCGCCGTGCTGTCGCGCTCCTTCGCTTAAGCGACCATGCGCACGCACCGCGCCACGGACGCCGCCATCGTGATGTTCGGCGATGGCCGCGACTGGCATGGGCGGAGCCTCACGCGCGCCTTCAAGCGGCGCGGGATCACCCCGCTGCTTGCGCCGCTCAACGATTGCGGCTTCTCGACCGAGACCGCCACCGGGCTCTCCATCCCCGGGCTTGGCAACCGGCTGCCCGAGGGGGCGTTCGTCCGCTTCGTTCCCGGTGGCAGCTTCGAGGAGGTTACGCTCTATCTCGGCGTGCTGCATGCGTTGCGCGAGATCGGCGTGACGGTGTGGAACGACGCCCGCGCCATCGAGCGCTGCGTCGATAAGTCGACGACCACCTTCTTTCTCCAGCGCGCCGGCCTGCCGACGCCGCGCACCTTCGCCCGCGTCGACCGGGCCGAGGCCGAAGCGATCGCATCAACGCTCCTCGCCGAGGGGCGGAAGCTCGTGCAGAAGCCGCTCTTCGGGGCGCAAGGCAAAGGCCTGCGCCTGATCTCCGCCCTTGGCGATCTCGCCTCGCCCGAGGAGGTGAACGGGGTTTATTATCTCCAGGAGTTCATACCGCCGGCACAGAAGCACCATCAGGACTGGCGGCTCTTCGTGTGCCAAGGCCGCGTCGTCGCCTCCATGATCAGACACGGGTCGAGCTGGATCACCAATATCAAGCAGGGCGCCCGCGCCAAGGCGGCGATCGCGAGCCAGGAGCTTGTCGATCTTGCGGTCAGAGCCGCGTCATGCGTCGGCGCCGATTATGCCGGGGTCGACATCATCCAAGCGCGCGACGGCCGGTTCTTCGTGCTCGAAGTCAACTCGATGCCGGCCTGGAACGGGTTGCAGCGTGTGAGCCGCGTCCGCATCTCCGACCATCTGGTCGACGCTTTCCTCGATGCGGCCCTCCCCGAAGAGCGCCGCGAAGGCCAAGAGGGCGCTTGACCAGGCCGCTCAAGCCCGACGCGATCGCCCGGAGCTTCCTTGACGCCTGCCTTGCCGAACTCGATGCGCTGAAGCCCGGCAATGTGCATCGTTTCGGCGACGGCCACCGCATGACGATCGCCGATTTCGCGGCGAGCGCCGAGGCGGCCGCCCCGCTCATGGGGCGGGAGGGGCTTAGCGTGGGCAAGCGCATCAGGCTTGCGGTCGAGGCGACGCGGCGTTCCGCCGGGCAGAACACCAATCTCGGCATCGTGCTGCTGGCGGCGCCGCTTGCCGGAGCGGCGCTTGATCCTCGAAGCGGCGATCTCGAGAGCCGGCTTCACCACATCCTCCAAGAGCTCAGCGTCGATGACGCGCGCGAAGCCTACCGGGCGATCCGCGAGACGAAGCCGGGCGGGCTTGGTGAGGCGCCGCAGCACGATGTGGCGTCCGAGCCCGAGGTGAATTTGCTCGAGGCCATGGGAGCGGCGGAGGGGCGCGACCGCATCGCCTGGAACTACACCCATGACTTCGCCGACATCTTCAAGCTCGGGTTCAAATGGTTGGCGCAGGCGCGTGAACGCTGGAGCGACCCGGCCTGGGCGACCACCAGGGTCTATCTTGGCTTCCTCGCGCATGTGCCCGACACGCTGATCGAGCGGAAATTCGGGGAAAGGATTGCGGCCCGCGTGCGCGAAGAGGCGCGTCCCATTGAATCCGGCTTGACGGAGTGTCCGTCGCCTGAGGCCATGACCGCTCCCCTCACCGCCTTCGACCGCGCGTTGAAAGAACGCGGGCTGAACCCCGGCACCTCGGCCGATTTGACCGTGGCGACCCTGTTCGCGGCCGCGCTCATCGCGCTCGAAAGGCCAGATTAAGGCCGGAACCGGCCCTGCCCGCGGCGAACAATCAACTTGCCGATCTCTCAGCCCCCGGCTTATCTTCTCCCTCGCGGAGCTCTAACCAGGAGTTGCGGACGGAAGGGCTTTAGCCAAGCCGCTTCCATCGGCTTGCCGTTGGCGGTATCAACGCCAGCGCTTCGTGTTTTGTAACGTTGTAATCAGCCCATTAGGGAGGGGGTTTCATGCCCAAGATCAGTGGTACTTGTGTTGGCGAGTCGCTTGTCGGCGACGGCAACGAGGTCGCTCACATCGACCTGATGATAGGTCCCCGCGGCGGCGCCGTGGAGCAGGCGTTCTGCAATGCTTTGACCAATAACAAAGACGGCTTCACCACCCTGCTCGCGGTGGTCACGCCGAACCTTCTCTGCAAGCCCCCAACGATCCTCTACAACAAGGTGACGATCAAGGACGCGCGCCAAGCGGTGCAGATGTTCGGTCCGGCACAATATGCCGTGGCCAAGGCCGTCGCCGATTCCGTCGCCGAAGGCGTGATCCCGGCGAACGAGGCCGACGATCTCTTTATCACCGTCGGCGTGTTCATCCACTGGGAAGCCAAGGACGACAAGAAGATCCAGGACTTCAACTATCGCGCCGTCAAAGAGTCCATCGCCCGCGCCGTCAAAGGCGAGCCGAAGGCCTCCGAGGTCACCGCGAAGAAGGACGCCGCCCACCATCCGTTCGCGGCCGGTTGAAAGGGAGAACCCCCAGGTCGGGGGCAACCCGGCAAAGACGGCGGTCCGGGCCCGATTCGGCGGTGGCTCCAAAAGCTGGGTTTCTGGCGGATGGGCGCGTGAGCGCTCAGGTTACGATCGCCGCTCTCGCAAGAGGGCGGCGATCTCATTTTGCGTGACGGCTCCTGCGTGCAGCGCCGTGGCAAGGAGCGCGCCGTGCGCCTCTAACGAGGCAATGGCGGCGAGATCCTGCGCATCCCTGACGCCGCCCGCGGCAAAGACGGCGCGGCCCCTGGCAACCGCGATGATGGCCTTAAGCCGATCGATGTCGGGGCCGGCCCCGGTGCCGACCCGGCCAAGACTCATGGCGATGATCCGGTTCGGCCACAGCGCGGGTTCGTTGAATAGGGCTTCGGGACCTTGACGGCCGCCGGAATCGAAATCGAGGGACAGCACGACACTCTCGCCGAACGCCCCATGAATCTCCCGCCAATCGTCCACTTCCGCCAGGCTCTCGCTGCCGATCACCAAGGTCGCCCCGAGCGGCAGCCAGAAGGCGCAATCGGCAACGTCGGAGAAGCCGGCGTCGATCCACAGCGTGGTGCCGGGCAGCGCATAGCCAAGCCCGCGAACCAGCTCGAAATGATTGCCGGTTCCGGCGATGGCGTCGAGATCGGCGATATAGAGAGAGGGCGAGCCGGTGACGGCGAGGAGCCGGCGGGCGATCGCCACGGGATTGTCGGCCGCGCCGAAGGGGCTCGCGATGGGACGGTAGTCGGCGCGATTGCCGGCTTTGGCATGGACGACGGCGCCGTCCTTGAGATCGAGAGCGGGGATGACAGTGAAATCGTGCGTTCGGTCCATGGCAGATCACCTATAACGAGGTCCTTGTCATTGCCCGGCTTGACCCGCCTGCGGCCCGAAGCATGACAAGCAATGACTTACGGCTCGAATCCTTCGGCGGGCGAAGGGCCGGGCAATCCAGTAACCACGGCGTTAGAAAACATCGAAAATCGGTGACTACTGGATTCCCGCTTTCGCGGGAATGACACGTAAGAGCGGAGATGGCCGGAACAAGTCCGGTCACGTCGCGAAATGAGGACAAGATGACCACCGTCGTGGGTTGGGACCTGGGGGGCGCCAATCTGAAGCTTGCCCGCATCGAAAAGGGACGCGCCGTCCATGTGGCGCAAATCCCCTGCCCGATCCGGCAAGACGTAAGCAAATTCGATGCTGCGCTCGAGGAGGCGCTTCGTCTGTGCCCCCCGCAAGCGGGACACGCCGTCACCATGACGGGCGAACTCTCCGACGTGTTTTCCGATCGCGCCGAGGGCGTCGCCTATCTCGTCGATATGATGCGGACGGCCTCGGGTGGAGACGCTCTCTTCTATGGCGGCAGGGCAGGCTTTCTCGATTGCATCCGCGCCGTGGAGCGCTCGTTCTGCAATGCTTTGACCAATAACAAAGACGGCTTCACCACCCTGCTCGCGGTGGTCACGCCGAACCTTCTCTGCAAGCCCCCAACGATCCTCTACAACAAGGTGACGATCAAGGACGCGCGCCAAGCGGTGCAGATGTTCGGTCCGGCACAATATGCCGTGGCCAAGGCCGTCGCCGATTCCGTCGCCGAAGGCGTGATCCCGGCGAACGAGGCCGACGATCTCTTTATCACCGTCGGCGTGTTCATCCACTGGGAAGCCAAGGACGACAAGAAGATCCAGGACTTCAACTATCGCGCCGTCAAAGAGTCCATCGCCCGCGCCGTCAAAGGCGAGCCGAAGGCCTCCGAGGTCACCGCGAAGAAGGACGCCGCCCACCATCCGTTCGCAGCCGGTTGAAAGGGAGAACCCCCAGGTCGGGGGCAACCCGGCAAAGACGGCGGTCCGGGCCCGATTCGGCGGTGGCTCCAAAAGCTGGGTTTCTGACGGATGGGCGCGTGAGCGCTCAGGTTACGATCGCCGCTCTCGCAAGAGGGCGGCGATCTCATTTTGCGTGACGGCTCCTGCGTGCAGCGCCGTGGCAAGGAGCGCGCCGTGCGCCTCTAACGAGGCAATGGCGGCGAGATCCTGCGCATCCCTGACGCCGCCCGCGGCAAAGACGGCGCGGCCCCTGGCAACCGCGATGATGGCCTTAAGCCGATCGATGTCGGGGCCGGCCCCGGTGCCGACCCGGCCAAGACTCATGGCGATGATCCGGTTCGGCCACAGCGCGGGTTCGTTGAATAGGGCTTCGGGACCTTGACGGCCGCCGGAATCGAAATCGAGGGACAGCACGACACTCTCGCCGAACGCCCCATGAATCTCCCGCCAATCGTCCACTTCCGCCAGGCTCTCGCTGCCGATCACCAAGGTCGCCCCGAGCGGCAGCCAGAAGGCGCAATCGGCAACGTCGGAGAAGCCGGCGTCGATCCACAGCGTGGTGCCGGGCAGCGCATAGCCAAGCCCGCGAACCAGCTCGAAATGATTGCCGGTTCCGGCGATGGCGTCGAGATCGGCGATATAGAGAGAGGGCGAGCCGGTGACGGCGAGGAGCCGGCGGGCGATCGCCACGGGATTGTCGGCCGCGCCGAAGGGGCTCGCGATGGGACGGTAGTCGGCGCGATTGCCGGCTTTGGCATGGACGACGGCGCCGTCCTTGAGATCGAGAGCGGGGATGACAGTGAAATCGTGCGTTCGGTCCATGGCAGATCACCTATAACGAGGTCCTTGTCATTGCCCGGCTTGACCCGCCTGCGGCCCGAAGCATGACAAGCAATGACTTACGGCTCGAATCCTTCGGCGGGCGAAGGGCCGGGCAATCCAGTAACCACGGCGTTAGAAAACATCGAAAATCGGTGACTACTGGATTCCCGCTTTCGCGGGAATGACACGTAAGAGCGGAGATGGCCGGAACAAGTCCGGTCACGTCGCGAAATGAGGACAAGATGACCACCGTCGTGGGTTGGGACCTGGGGGGCGCCAATCTGAAGCTTGCCCGCATCGAAAAGGGACGCGCCGTCCATGTGGCGCAAATCCCCTGCCCGATCCGGCAAGACGTAAGCAAATTCGATGCTGCGCTCGAGGAGGCGCTTCGTCTGTGCCCCCCGCAAGCGGGACACGCCGTCACCATGACGGGCGAACTCTCCGACGTGTTTTCCGATCGCGCCGAGGGCGTCGCCTATCTCGTCGATATGATGCGGACGGCCTCGGGTGGAGACGCTCTCTTCTATGGCGGCAGGGCAGGCTTTCTCGATTGCATCCGCGCCGTGGAGCGCTCTCCCGAGGTGGCATCGGCCAATTGGCATGCGAGCGCTGCGCTGACCGCGCAAGTCTTCCCCGACGGGCTGTTCGTGGATGTCGGCACGACCACCACCGACCTCATCCCGCTCAAAGCTGGGACCGTGGCGGCGCGCGGCTTTACCGACGGCGAGCGGCTGGCCGAGAGCGAGCTCATCTATACCGGCGTGGTACGCACGCCGGTGATGGCGGTGGCGCGAACGGCGCCGTTCAAGGGGCGCATGCAGCGCATCGCCGCCGAGCGCTTTGCCACCATGGCCGACGTCTGGCGGCTGTTGGGCGAGCTTCCCCTCGATGCCGACCCCTACCCGGCCCCCGATCTCAAGGGCAAGAGCACGCAAGAGAGCGCCGCGCGGCTCGCCCGCATGCTCGGCCGTGACGCCAGCGAGGGTGGCCTTCTTGCCTTCGCCGATCTTGCCCGCCATTTCGCCGAGTGCCAGCTCGCCGAGATCGAGGCTGCGGCGCTTGAGCTTGCCGCGCGCGAAGAGATCGAGGCGGACGCACCGGTGATCGGCGCCGGCTGCGGGCGCTTCATCGCCCGGCACCTCGCTCGGCGCCTTGGCCGCTCCTATCGCGATTTCGCCGAGCTGATCGATTGCGCGCCGGGTATGGACGCGATGGCCGCGTCTTGCGCGCCCGCGGTTGCCGTGGCGCTGCTCGCTGAACGCGAGTTTCGACTCTCAGCTTGAGAAGACATGCGGTGAGCGCGACGCGCGCGCTCATCTCATGTGCGGATTATCCGCGGCCGGCGATGGCGTGATACAGCCAAAGCACGACGATAGCGCCGATGATGGCGACGATCATGCTGTAGATGTTGAACCCGGTGATGCCGGTCGCGCCGACGGCGGTGAACAGATAGCCGCCGACCACCGCACCCACGATACCGAGTACGATATCGAGCAACATGCCCTGGCCGGAGCCTACAAAAATCTTGCTGGCGATGAAGCCGGCGATCAGACCCAAGACAATCCAGGCAATGATCCCCATGAAGGACCCCCTCTTGGCTGAACCTCAATTAGATGATTTGAACGCCGTCAGGACATTAACTGCATTCTCCCTTGCGGTGGCGGCAGTCCTTGGGCTGGCGTAACCTTATCCACCACATTTAGCGGCCATTCGGTCAGGACCCTGATCGTTCGACAGGCTGATGAAGTGGGGCCTCGATGCAGCAGGGTCATGCTTCGGCCAATTTTCATGCTTCAAGAAGAAGCCAAACAATTGACGGAGAGTTGGATGCGACAGGTTCTGACTTTTGTGGCGGTTCTTATCGGCGCTGGCATCGGCCTCGGCGTCTCATCGCATGATGCCGAGGCTGGACCTCTGCCAGCGGTCTCGTCGCCGGTCGTCGCATCCGCGCTGGTCGTTGAGGCGGGTTGGAGGCGCAACTGGCGGCGCTACGGCCCCGATGTGGTCATTCCCGACGCGGACGTCGATGTGGATGTGGACGTCACGGAACCTGATGTGGTTACCGAACACCCGCCCATAATCGCCATCGTGCCCGTTCGTCCCGTGAGTTGCGGCGAGTATCGCTATTGGGACGGCGAGCGCTGCGTCGATGCGCGCTACAACAACCCGTATGTCGGTCCAAGATAGACTTCGCTTCTATCGACTGAAGGGCCCTTAGGGCGGCGTCTCGCCGGGAATCGTGGCGGGCGCCCGTGTCGCGGGATCGACGCCCGTGATGCTGCCGAGATAGTTCAGAATCGCCGCGACCTGATCGGGCGAGAATTGAATCTGCGGCATGTCCCGATGTCGTGAGCCCATGCCCTCGGCGAACCCCCCCTCCAGTTGGTCGATGGGATATTTGAGATAGACTTCTCGCAGCGGCGGTGCTTGCGGCAGCGGGCTCGCGCCTGTTGCCTCGAGGGAATGACAGCGGCCGCAATTCTTCTCGAGCAGCGCCTTTCCATCCGTTGGGCCGGCATTCGCAGCCAGCACCTCAGACGCCCCGAGCGCCAGAAGCGCGAGGCCACCAAGCGCTTCACGAATGCGGAGAGGTCTTGTCATCGGCGCACTCTCCTCCAACAAGGCGGCGCAGATAAGGTACTCGGGTGCGGGCCTTGACGGCAAATCCCCTTTCGCGGAGCGGGCGCTTAGGTTCGCGCTGTTGCGTTGGGCTCAAGCGTGCACACCGTGTAATGCTCGTAAATGATCGACTCCAAAGGCCGCTCCGGCCAAAATTTTCGATGTAGCTCGCCGATGGTCGCGGCGTCAGCGACGGTCAAGCCGGTCTCCGCGGCGACAGCTTCGAGATCGTCGATCCCGTAATGCCAGGGCGCACCCATGGCGGCGAAGCGCTCCACGAAGTCGGTGGTCCCCCGCTCGCCGGTCGTCCGCGCGACCACCGCCTTGTCCATGTAATCGAACGAGATGCTGAACTGGCGCACGCGCTCGTTGAGGTCCCTCAAGACCTTGATGGCCGCTTCCTTAGTCAAATACATCGTATTGCCTTCCCATATGAAGAAGGACGGCAAGCCGCATCTGAAGCCGTTGCTCTCGAGCAACGGGAGAACGCCCCTTTCGACATAGTCGCCGGCGATGAAATTTATCGGAGCATCGATCCCGCGTTCTGCAAGCCGCGCCTGCTTGAAGCTCACGGTGCTCGGGTCGTCGATCTCGAAATAGGCCACGCCCGGTGACCGCTTGCGCACGGCGCGCGTGTCGAGGCCTGCGCCCAGGATGACGACCTGGCGGCAGCCCTTGGCGAGCTGCGCGTCGAGCCTATCGTCGAGGTAGCGAGTCCTGAGCCTGACGTTCTTTTCGGCCGCCGGGAAGCCGGCCGCGATACGATCCGCCGCCTGTCGTGTTCTCGCATCGAGAAAGATGGGAACGATGCGGTCGACGTAGAGCGGATGAGGTTCGGCATTCTCGCGGGCGCGGAACTCGGCCACGACAAATGCTGTTCCGCTAACGTCCTTGATTGGGCTCATCGCCCTCGCTCCTAAGCAAAAGGAAAGTTCAACCTGTCCAGAAGCCCACCTTGGGAATAACGCGCCCCAGGGCGTAAGCGGAGGCGACGGCAATGGCGGCGCAGAGGAGGCCGAGCTCGAGGCGCCCGTAGAGCAAATATCCGGTGCCAAACAATGTCGCGTAAACGGCGACGCAGCCGAGAAACCAGGCGAGAAACGACGCCGCAATATCTCCGCCGCCGTCTTCCCTGCCGCTGGTATCCACCGCGCGGCGCCATCCTGCCGGAGCCGGGCGGATCCGGTCGTAAAAGGACTGAAGCACGGCGCGATCGGTTGGCGGCGTAAGGAAGGTCACCGCCAACCAGCCGAAGGTCGTTACCATCACCCCGATCACCAGCGCCACGGTTGGATGAAGCGGCGCAAAGCCGAGCCGCGCGTGGCCGAAATGGAGGTACACCGCGAGCAGGAAGGAGATCAGCATTGCGGCGATCTCGCCCCACGCATTGATCCGCCACCAGTACCAGCGCAACAGGAAAATGAGACCGGTGCCGGCCCCGATCTGGAGAAGGATCTGAAACGCCTGCATGGCATGGTCGAGCCAGAGCGCGACCAGCGCCGCGAGACTCATGAGGGCGACGGTCACGCCCCGGCCAACGTTTACGTAATGCGACTCTGATGCGTCAGGCCGGATGAAGCGGCGGTAGACGTCATCGACGACGTAAGAGGCGCCCCAATTGAGATGCGTGCTGATCGTCGACATATAGGCTGCTGCGAGAGAGGCCACGACCAATCCGAGCAGCCCGTGCGGCACGAATACGAGCATCGCCGGATAGGCAAGGTCATGGCGGATGATCGAGGGATCGACATGGGGGAGGCGTGCCTGGATGTCGGATAGCTCGGGATAGACGATCAGCGAGGCGAGCGCGACCAGGATCCAGGGCCACGGCCTCAAGGCGTAATGCGCAATGTTGAACCACAGTGTCGCTGCCATGGCTTGCTTCTCGTTGCGAGCCGCCAGCATACGTTGCGCGATGTAACCGCCACCGCCCGGCTCGGAGCCCGGATACCATGTGCTCCACCACTGCACGGCGAGCGGCACGATCAGCACGGCGAGGACGGCAGTGGCATCGGAGAAATCAGGCAGGAGCGAGAGCTTGTCTTTGACCAGCGGATTGGATACCAGCCCCGCAAGTCCGCCGACGCTCGGCTGCGTGACGGCGTAGTAGGCCGCCGCGATCGAGCCGATCATGGCCAGGACGAAGAGAAACAGATCGGTCACGACGACGCCCCATAGGCCCGCCGTCGTGGAGTAGACCATGGTTATCAGAGCGGCGAGCACGACAGTCTTGTAAGGGTCGAGGCCAAGCAACACGCCCGCGATCTTGATGGCGGCGAGCGTGACCGTCGCCATGATCATTACGTTGAAGAACACGCCGAGATAGATCGCGCGGAAGCCGCGCAGGAAGGCGGCCGGGGCTCCCGAATACCGCATCTCGTAGAAATTGATGTCGGTGAGGGCGCCGCTCCGACGCCACAGCTTGGCGTAGAAGAACACGGTCAGCATTCCGGTGATGAGAAAGGCCCACCACAGCCAATTCATGCTGACGCCGCCGCTCCGCACCAGGTCGGTAACGAGATTCGGCGTATCGGTCGAAAAGGTAGTCGCCACCATCGAGGTGCCGAGCAACCACCACGGCAGCTTGCGGCCCGACAGGAAGTATTGCTCTAGACTGCGTCCTGCACGCTTGGTGA
>Ga0154741_1017_pt1 | contig 12683 bp, 10 predicted proteins | sample Rifle2008BG16ft_FD_105749 | JGI IMG/M metagenome (GOLD analysis project Ga0154741, IMG submission 105749) | Alphaproteobacteria bacterium RBG_16_64_48
GTCAGTAGCGTGCGTAACGACGTTCCAGGCGGCGATAATGGTCTCCTCGTTCCGCCGCCTGGCGTTGCAAAAGCAGGCGGGGCAAGGGCGAGGGTCCTGATTGAGCATCTACGCGCGCAAATCCGCGCGCTCGAGCAGGTTCCCGTGTCTCTGGCCATCCCCCCCGCACCGGGCGCGGCCCCTCCCCGCCCCGCCTGCTCTCTTCCTCTTGTTGGCGAGCTGTCATCGCCCGGCTTGACCGGGCGATCCAGTAACCACCGATCTCTCGGTAACGAAGGCCCGGGGTTACTGGATGCCCGCCTACGCGGGCATGACCAGAACGGCGTGAGCCCCGCGCCCCTGCACCAGCTCAAGCAAGGGGGGCTGCACGAGATCAGGCCCGAGGCCTACCGCGACGGACCTGCCGCGCTCGGTTTCGCTCTTGCCGTGATCGCCGCAGAGGCAGCTGAGCGCGTTGCGCGCCGGGATCTCGTGCTGTGGTGCTTTACCAAACATGTCGCGCGGGAATGGGGGCGCCCTTATGGGCCTGGCCTCCTCGCGCTCGGCCTCGACCCTGCGCTTTTTCTCATCGTCGAGACGAGGAATGCGGAAGAAGCCGCCTGGGCTTTGGAGGAAGGACTGAAGAGCCGCGCGCTGATCGCGGCACTGGCCGAAATCGAGATCAAGGCGCCTCTCTTGAGCCGCCGTCTCAGTCTTGCCGCGCAGGCCTCGCGCACGCCGTGCCTCTTACTGTCAAGCCATCGGCAATCGGGGCTGCCCGGGACAATCACACGCTGGCGCATCGCGGCAAGGAGAAGTGCGCCTGCCCCCTTCGACGCGACGGCGCCCGGCGCCCCTTCCTGGCGGCTCACCCTCGAGCGCTGCCGGGGCGAGGCACCGGGGCGGAGCTTTATCGTGGAGTTCAGTCATGAGTCGTTTCGTTTCCGTCTTTCTGCCGCATCTTCCGATCGAGCGGCTGAAGCGGGAGAGAGCCGCGAGCGGCGCCGCGCCTTTAGCCGATGACCGGCCTTTAGCCATTGTCGGCAACGAGGAACGCGGACTCCTGCTCACTGCGGTCAATGCGGCAAGTCTCGGCGAAGGTCTCTTCCCCAGCCTCGGCCTCGCCGATGCGCGCGCCATCTGTCCCCATCTTCTCACCCTGCCTGCCGCGCCCAAGAAGGATGAAGACGCCCTTCTCGACCTCGCCCGCTGGGCGTCCTGCCGCTATAGCCCGACGCTCAATGCCGACGGCGATGACGGGCTGTGGCTCGAGGTCACCGGCGTGCCCCATCTCTTCGGCGGCGAGAGGGCGCTCCTTGCCGACATGGCGGCACGGCTCGCACGCGCCGGCTTCACCGCGCGGCTTGCTTTGGCCGAGACCCTGGGCGGGGCGCACGCGCTTTCCCGCTACGCGCGCCCTTCTCTCATCGTCCCTGACGGAGAGATCAAGGCCGCGCTTGCGCCTCTCCCCGTCGAAGCCTTGCGCCTTGAGCCTGAGATCGTGGCTCTGTTGAAGCGGCTTGGGCTCAAGCGCATCGGCCAGCTCTACGCTCTGCCGCGAACGAGCTTAGAGCGGCGGTTTCACGCCAAGGAAACGGCAGAAGCTGTGCTCTCTCGCCTCGATCAGGCGCTTGGGCGCACGCAGGAGCCACGCATCCCGCTCTTGCCTTCGCCCGACTTCGTGGCGAGGCTTCCCTTTCCAGAGCCCCTCATCAGCCATGACGGCGTCTTGAGCGCCCTCGACCATCTCGCCAGCGCGCTATGTGCGAAGCTTGCGCAGGCCGGGCGCGGGTGCCGGCGGGTTGCGCTTTGGGTCGCCCGCACCGACGGCTCCTCTCTCCTGATCGAGGCGGGACTAAGCGCCCCCTCGCGCGAGCCGAAGCATCTCTTGCACCTGGTAGAGGACAAGGTCGAGGCCATCGACATGGGCTTCGGCGTCGACCTGATGGCGCTTTCCGCTCTCGTGACCGAGCCGCTTCCCCTCGCCCAAACAAGTCTCACTGAGGCTAACGGGAAAATAGGGCCTGAGGCCCTGATCGACCGCCTGGTCAATCGCTTGGGCGCGCGCGCTGTGCGCCGCCTCGTCCCGCGGGCAAGTCACATTCCGGAATTGGCGCAAGGTCTGAGAAACGCCTTTGCCGGCCCCTCTCTCTGGCCCGCGCAACCTGAGAGGCCGCCGCGACCGCCGCTTCTCTTCGCCAGTCCTGAGCCTTTGACGGTGCTTGCCGAGATCCCGGAAGGTCCGCCGGCACGCTTCACCTGGCGGCACGTGACGCGCCGCGTGGTCAAGGCCGAAGGTCCCGAGCGCATCGCCCCGGAATGGTGGCGCGCACTAGCGCGAGTTTCGCATGGGCCAGAGGATTTTGCGTCTTCCCTTCCCACACACTCCCCGCTCCCCCCTTGTGGGGGAGCACGCGCTCGCTTGCACTCAAGCAGCGCAGAGCGCGGTAGCGAACAAGCGAGCGCGGAGGGGGGTGCATCGCAAACTCAGAATGTGTTGCTTACCCCCCTCCCCACCCTCCCCCACAAGGGGGGAGGGGGAGCAAGTGGCAAGCGATCACCAAGACCCCGCGACTATTACCGTGTCGAGGACGAGGACGGGCACCGCTACTGGATGTTCCGCGAAGGCCTTTACCAGGAGAGCGAGCATGGGGTGCCCTCTTGGTATCTGCACGGTGTCTTCGGATGATGGCGTTCGCCATGCGCTACGCCGAGCTCGAGGTCACCACCAACTTCACCTTCCTCAACGGCGGCTCCCATCCCGAGGAGCTGGTGGCGACGGCACGCGCGCTTGGATTAGAGGCCATCGCCGTCACCGATCGGAACACGCTTGCCGGAATCGTTCGCGCCCATCTCGCCGCCAAGGAGGTTGGCATCAAGTTCATCGTCGGGGTTCGCCTCGATCTACAGGATGCTCCGAACCTGCTTGTCTATCCTACCGACCGCGCCGCCTACGGCCGGCTCTGCCGGTTGCTGACGCTCGGCCAGCGCCGCGCCGAGAAGGGTGAGTGCACGCTCTTTCTCGATGACGTTGCGGCCCATGCCGAAGGCCTGATCTTCATCGCCCTTCCTCCCGAGGATTTCCCGAGTAGCTTGTCATCCTTCGAGGGCCGCCTACGGCGGCCACCTCAGGATGACGGTGCATCAACAGTTTCGGAGCGTCATCCTGAGGTGCGAGCGCAGCGAGCCTCGAAGGATGAGCCCGATTTCGAAACAGAGCTGAGACGCATCAAAGAGGGCTCGGAGCGCGAACGCGGCTCTACCTCGCGGCGCGGCATTCTTATCGCGGCGACGACAAAGCCCGCATCGCAGGCCTCGCCGAGCTCGCCGCGCGGACTGGCACGTCCCTCGTCGCCACCAATGCGGTGCTCTATCACGCCCCCCACCGGCGCCCCTTGCAGGACGTGCTCACCGCCATCCGCGAGAAATGCACCGTCCAGGAAGCGGGCCTCCGCCTCGAAGCCAATGAAGAGCGGCACGTGAAATCCGCAGAGGACATGGCGCGCCTGTTCGCCGGCCATGAGGACGCGCTTCGCCGCAGTATCGAGATCGCGCAAAGCTGCAATTTCTCTCTCGATGAGTTGAAATACGAATATCCCGACGAGCCGGTGCCGGAAGGCAAGACCCCGCAATCGCACTTGGAGGACTTGACCTGGGAGGGTGCCGCCTGGCGTTTCCCCGGCGGCGTCCCCGAGAAGGTGCGCGACACGCTTCTGAAGGAGCTCGCGCTGATCGCCGAGCTCAACTACGCGCCCTATTTCCTCACCGTCCACGACATCGTCCATTACGCGCGCAGCCAAAACATCCTCTGCCAGGGCAGAGGCTCCGCCGCCAACTCCGCCGTGTGCTATTGCCTCGCCATCACCAATGTCGATCCCACCGAGATCGACCTTCTGTTCGAGCGCTTCGTCTCGCCCGAGCGGAAAGAGCCGCCCGACATCGACGTCGATTTCGAGCATGAGCGGCGCGAGGAAGTGATCCAATATATCTATGCCCGCTACGGCCGCGACCGCGCCGGGCTGGCCGCCACCGTGATCTGTTATCGCGGCCGGCTAGCCGTGCGCGAAGTCGGCAAGGCGCTGGGCTTGAGCGCGGACACCGTCGCCGCTCTCGCCACCACCATCTGGGGCCTGAGCAATTCAAGCCTTCCGCAAGAATATGTCCGCCAGGCCGGGCTCGATCCATCAGACCCGCTGCTCGCCCGCGTGCTCGAGCTCACCCAAGAGTTGATCGGCTTCCCCCGCCATCTCTCCCAGCATGTCGGCGGCTTCGTGCTGACGCGGGGGCCGCTGTCGGAGGTCGTCCCCATCGGCAACGCCGCCATGGAGGATCGCACCTTCATCGAATGGGACAAGGACGATCTCGATGCGCTCGCCTCCTCAAGGTCGATGTGCTCGGTCTCGGCATGCTCACCTGCATCCGCAAGGCCTTCGCGCTGCTGAAGGCCCATTACGGCGAGGAGGTTGCCCTCGGCACGGTGCCGCGCGACGATCCTCTCGTTTACGACATGCTGTGCCGCGCCGATTCGATCGGCGTGTTCCAGGTCGAGAGCCGGGCGCAGATGAACATGCTGCCGCGGCTCAAGCCGCGTTGCTTCTACGACCTCGTCATCGAGGTTGCCATCGTCAGGCCCGGTCCCATCCAGGGCGACATGGTGCATCCCTATCTTCGCCGCCGCTGCGGCGACGAGCCGGTCGAATTCCCCTCGCCCCATCCGGACCACGGAGATAAAGACGAGCTCCGCCAGGTGCTCGGCAAAACCATGGGCGTGCCGCTGTTCCAGGAGCAGGCGATGCGGCTCGCCATGGTGGCGGCCAAATTCTCCGGGCCGGAGGCGAACGAGCTGCGCCGCGCCATGGCCACCTTCCGCCGCCGCGGCACCATCGACCGCCTCAAGGAGAAGATGGTCGGCCGCATGACGGCGCGCGGCTATCCGGCCGAGTTCGCCGAACGCTGCTTCAACCAGATCAAGGGCTTCGGCGAATATGGCTTTCCCGAGAGCCACGCCGCGAGCTTCGCGCATCTTGTCTATGTCTCGGCCTGGCTCAAATGCCATTACCCGGCGGCGTTTGCCGCGGCGCTGCTCAACGCCCAGCCCATGGGCTTCTACGCGCCGGCCCAGATCGTGCGTTGCGCCCGCGAGCATGGAATCGAGGCGCGCGAGGCCGACGTCAATTTGAGCCTGTGGGACTGCACCTTGGAGCCGGCCTCTATCCCTCACTCCCCGCTCCCCCCTTGTGGGGGAGCACGATCGGCCCTTGGCCGATCGGAGGGGGGTGAATTTCAGACTCAGTCTCTGTGTCTTACCCCCCTCCCTGCCCTCCCCCACAAGGGGGGAGGGGAAAGCGCCTTCGCGCTCCGCCTCGGCATGCGCCAGATCGACGGAATGCGCGAGGACGATGTGAAGTGCCTCGTCTCCATTCGCGACCGCCTACCCGCCGATCTCAACCCTCATCTCTTTGCTCCTCCAATCGCCGCAATCTCCCCGCTCCCCCCTTGTGGGGGAGCACGACCGCGCTTCGCGCGGTCGGAGGGGGGTGAGCCGCAGACTCAGAGCTTGTTGCTTACCCCCCTCCCTACCCTCCCCCACAAGGGGGGAGGGGGAGCAAGTGGCGATGCCCTGATCCCACTTCCCTCCCCTTACAGGGGGAGGGAGTTCTTCAGCGACGTGCGCGATCTGTGGCGGCGGAGCGGGCTCAAGCGCGCAACCCTGGAGAGGCTTGCCGCGGCAGACGCCTTCCGCTCCTTACATCTCGACCGCCGGCAGGCTCTCTGGGAGGTGCGCGGCCTGCCCAAGGAAATTCCGCTGCCGCTGTTCGACCACGCCGACGCCCCCGAAGCCGGCGCCGAGCAAGAGGTGACGCTCCCCGTGATGCCGCTCTCCGAGCATGTGGTGAACGACTACCGCACGCTCAGACTTTCCCTCAAAGCCCATCCCATGAGCTTCCTGCGCGCCCGCGTCGCCGCGGCACGCATCGCATCTTGCGCCGATCTCAAATCCATGCGCGACGGCGGCCAAGTCAGCGTCGCCGGAATCGTGCTGGTGCGCCAGCGCCCCGGCTCGGCGCAAGGCGTGGTGTTCATGACCATCGAGGACGAGACCGGCGTCGCCAATTCGGTGATCTGGCCCAAGGTGCTGGAGCGGGAGCGGAAGGTGGTGATGGGCGCGCGCCTCGTCGTGGTGCATGGCCGCATCCAGCGCCATGAGGACATCATCCATGTGGTCGTAGCAAAGCTCGAGGACCGCAGCGATTGGCTCCGCCTCCTCACCGAGGACGGCGAAGCTTTAAGCGTAGCGCTCGCCAATGCCGATCACGTCACGCATCCGGGCGGCGAGGATTCTCGGGAGCGGAGGCGCGAGCACGGCCATCCCCGCTGGCATCCGCGCTGCCATCCGCGCGACGAGCGCATCATCCCCAAATCCCGCGATTTCCATTAACGGGGAGAGGGAGTGGTCAGCTAGGCGAAACAAGCTATGCTGCCGCCCATGACGCGCCGGCGAATATTGCTGCTTGCACTCCTACTGCTCGCTCTCAGCGCAAGCGGGCTTGCGCCGCGCGCTTACGCCTTCGAGCAGCCGGAAAGCGAAAGCGGATTTCTGCCGAAGCCGCTCGTCAAGGCGAAGCGGCACATGGTCGTCGCCGCCCACCCGCTCGCCGCCGAAGCCGGGCTCGCCATCTTGCGCAAAGGGGGGAGCGCGGTCGATGCCGGCATCGCCACCCAGATGGTGCTCAATCTCGTCGAGCCGCAATCCTCGGGCATCGGCGGCGGCGGCTTCATCCTCTATTGGGACGCGGGCGCCAAGCAGCTGAAAAGCATCGACGGCCGCGAGACGGCGCCATCCGCCGCCACACCGGAACTCTTTCTCGATGAACAGGGAAATCCGCTGCCGCGCGACGCCGCCATGGCAAGCGGACTTTCGGTCGGCGTCCCCGGCGTGCTTGCGGCGCTGAAGCTCGCCCATGACAAATACGGCAAGCTTCCCTGGGAAGAGCTGTTCCAGCCTGCGATCGCGCTTGCTCGCGACGGCTTCCCCGTCTCGCCGCGCCTCGCCAAGCTCCTCGCCGAGCAGGACCCGGCAAGTTTCGCGCCGGAAGCGCGCGCTTATTTCTTCGACCCCCAAGGAAGGCCTTGGCCCTCCGGCTACAAGCTCGCCAATCCGGCCCTCGCCGAGACCTTCGCGATGATTGCCCGCGACGGACCCGAGGCCTTTTACGAGGGCGAGATCGCCCGCGACATCGCCGATGCGGTGCAAAGCGATCCGCGCAAGCCGGGCAAGCTGACGGCTGCCGATTTCACCTCGTATCGCGCCAAGGAGCGGGAGCCTGTCTGCGTTCCCTATCGCATCCATCGCGTGTGCGGCATGGGCCCACCCTCCTCAGGCGGCGCCGCCGTGGGCCAGGTGCTCGCTATGATTGAGCCCTTCGACCTCGGTCCGGCGCCGCTCGGCGCGCGTCCCGCCCATTTCATCGCCGAGGCCGAACGGCTCGCCCTCGCCGACCGCGCGCGCTACCTCGCCGACTCCGATTTCGTCCCTGTCCCCCTGGCGGGGCTGCTCGATCCCATTTATCTCGCCGAGCGCCGCGCCCTGATCGATCCCGAACGCGCCTCGGCCCACGTCGCGGCCGGCTCTCCGCCGAATACCAAGCAAGGCGCTTTCGGCAACGACCGCACGCGCGAGAGGGGCGGCACCAGCCAGCTCTCCGTCGTCGACGATTCCGGCAACGCCTTCTCCATGACCACGAGCATCGAATATGCCTTCGGCGCGCGCACCATGGTGCGCGGCTTCCTGCTCAACAATCAGCTGACCGACTTCTCCTTTCTTCCCGTCGACGAAGCGGGGCGCCCCATCGCCAATCGCGTCGAGCCGGGTAAGCGCCCGCGCAGCGCCATGGACCCGACCATCGTGTTAGGCGAGGATGGCGCGCTTCGTTATGTGCTCGGCAGCCCCGGCGGTCCGGCCATCATTCTCTACAACGTCAAGGCGCTCGTCGCGCTCGTCGATTGGGGGCTCGACGCCGCGGAGGCCAGCGCGCTGGTCAATTTCGGCGGCACCGAGCAAGCCGTCCTGCTCGAGCCTGGCGCCGCCTGGGACTCCCTCGCCGCGTCGCTCGGCGCCATGGGCCACGACGTCCGGCGCGTCACCCTGACGAGCGGTGAGCACATCATCGCCGTGACGCCGGAGGGCCTTGAAGGCGGCGCCGACCCGCGCCGCGAAGGCGTGGCTCTGGGGGATTGATGACGCGCCGGACCCACTCGATTGCCGTGCGCGGGGCAGGCGTGGTTGGGCTGTGGCAGGCGCTTGTGCTCGCCCGTCGCGGTCATGCCGTCACCCTTTACGAGCGCTCGCCGCAACCCTTCGCCGATGCGTGCAGCCTTTATGCCGGCGCCATGCTCGCGCCCCGCTGCGAGGAGGAAAGCGCCGAGCCCGTCATTCGAGACCTCGGCAAGCGCGGCATCGCCCTTTGGCGCGAGATGTATTCCGGCACGGTCGCCAATGGCACGCTGGTCGTGGCTCTCGCTCGCGACCGTGCCGAGCTCGACCGCTTCGCCCGCATGACGGGAGGGCACCGGCGCCTGTCACCGGCAGAGCTTGCGGGGTTCGAGCCGGGCCTCGCCGGCCGCTTCGCCGGCGCGCTCTATTACGCCGAGGAGGCACACCTCGCGCCCGAGGGCGCCTTACGCTTCCTGCTCGACGCGGTCTTGGCCGAAGGCGTGGCTTTGCGTCTCGGCGACGGCGAAATGCCGAGGGGCGCCGACCTCGCCATCGATTGCCGCGGCCTCGCCGCCAAGGACAAGCTGCCTACGCTTCGCGGCGTGCGCGGCGAGAGGATCGTGGTCAAGAGCCGCGAGGTCAACCTCGCGCGGCCCGTGCGACTCTTGCATCCGCGCTTTCCCCTTTATGTCGTCCCCTGGGGCGACGGTCTTTATATGATCGGCGCCACGGTGATCGAGAGCGAGGAGACCGGCGCCATCACGTTGCGCTCCGCGCTCGATCTGCTGTCGGCGGCCTATGCGCTCGACCCCGCCTTCGCCGAGGCTGAGATCATGCGGCAGGGAGCGGGTGCAAGGCCTGCCTTCCCCGACAATCGGCCTAGGATTATCGTGGCGAAGGGCTATATCTACGTCAACGGTCTCTACCGGCACGGATTTCTGCTTGCGCCGGTGCTGGCGGAATTGGTCGCCGCCTATCTCGAGACGGGCGCGACGCACCCGGAGGTGTTTCTTGAAGATCCTGCTCAACGGTGAGGCTTTCGCCACCGACGCCAAGACACTCGATGAGCTTTGCGCGCGACTCGGCTTTGCCGAGGCGAAGATCGCCACGGCCGTGAACGGCAACTTCGTTGCCGCCCTCAAGCGTTCGACCACCAAATTGGCGCCGGCCGACGAGATCGAGATCGTGGCGCCGAGGCAGGGCGGCTGATGCTCACCCTTTACGGCACAGACTTCACCTCGAGGCTCCTGCTCGGCACGGCGCAATATCCATCGCCGGAGAGCCTTAAGCTGGCCGTCGAGGCCTCGGGCGCCGAGATCGTCACCGTCTCGCTCAGGCGGGAAGCGGCGCGGGCGCGCACGGGTCAGGGCTTCTGGGGGCTGATCGAAGAGCTCGGTTGCCGCGTATTGCCGAATACCGCCGGCTGCCGCACGGCGAAAGAGGCGATCGCCACCGCGCATATGGCGCGCGAGCTGTTCGGCACGAACTGGATCAAGCTCGAAGTGATCGCCAACGACGATACCTTGCAGCCGGATTTGTTCGGCCTGGTCGAGGCCGCCGCCACCCTCTCGGCCGAAGGCTTCGCGGTTCTACCCTATACCACCGAGGATTTGAGCGCCGCCGAGCGCCTGGTCGCCGCCGGTTGCACCGTGCTGATGCCCTGGGCCGCCCCCATCGGTTCGGCGCGCGGGCTCAGCAACCGGGAGGCGCTGAAGACGCTGCGTGCCTATTTCCCCGACATTCCGCTCGTCATCGACGCCGGGATCGGCACGCCCTCGCATGCGGCCGAGGCCATGGAGATGGGCTACGACGCCGTGCTGCTCAATACTGCCGTGGCCAAAGCGGGCGACCCCGTGAAGATGGCGGCCGCCTTTGCCAAGGCGGTCGAAGCCGGCAGGCTCGCCTTCGAGGCGGGCCTGATCGAGCCGCGCGACATGGCCTCGCCCTCTACGCCCGTCGCAGGCACGCCCTTCTTCAAGATCGATCACGCGTCCTGATCGATCCTGATCCTCGTCCGGCCTTGGTCAGCCTCGATCCTTTCTACCCCATCGTCCCCGACACGAATTGGCTCGTCCGACTGCTTCCTCGCGGCATCAAGCTCGTTCAGCTGCGCATCAAGGACCAGCCGGAGAGCGTCGTCCGCGCCGAGATCGAGAAGGCAATCGCGCTCTGCGCTGCTTTTCACTGCGAGCTCGTCATCAACGACTACTGGCGCGAAGCGATCGAAGCCGGCGCCGGCTTCGTGCATCTCGGCCAGGAGGACTTGGCGGCCGCCGACCTCTCCGCCATCAGGGCCGCGAGGGTCAAGATCGGCGTCAGCACGCATAGCATCGAGGAGCTGGAGGCGGCGCTTGCCGCCAAGGCCGATTACGTCGCGCTCGGTCCCATCTACGCCACAACCTTGAAAGCGATGCCCTGGGCCCCACAAGGCCTTCCCCGCATCGCCGAATGGCGTTCCCGAGTCGCCTGCCCGCTTGTGGCCATTGGCGGCATCACGCTCAACCGCGCCCCCTTGGTGCTTGCCTCAGGGGCCGACTCCGTCGCCGTCATCACCGACATTGTGACAAGCCAAGACCCTGAAGCGCGTGTGGAAAATTGGATCGCCGCGACCGCGCCGTGGCGCAATTTGTCCACAGACCTTCCACAGGGCTGAGTCGCCGGTTTGGAGCTTGACCTGAAACCCCTCCCCCGGGGATCATCTGGTCTGGGTTTGCAAGAGAGCCGAGGGGGCTTGATGAGTTATCGTCTCGATCCGGCAATGCCGATGAGCGAGGCATTGCGGCGCGTGGCCTTCGCCGAGCTTGAGATCGCCCATGGCGCGCTGGCGACCCCGCCGGAGCGCCATAGCGGCGTGCACAGCGCCCGTAAATGCTTGAAGCGGCTCCGCTCGCTGCTTCTGCTCGTCCGGCCCGGCATGCCCGAGCCCGCCTTCGCCACTTTGACCGATAGGCTCGCCGTCATCGCCCGTGGGCTTGCGCCTGCGCGCGACGCCGCTGCCCTGATCGACGCCGTCGATAAGCTCGAACGGGAGACCGGAGCGGGACCGGGCCTAGGCCCCATTCAATCCTTGCGCGCCTGGCTCCATAAACGCCGGCACGCGGCGGAGCAGAATCTGGAGCGAAGCGCCGCGTCGGACGCCATGCGGGCCTTGCTCGAGATCAGGCCAACCTTCGCCGGCCTCGCCGTCTATCCCGACGACTTCCGCTCGCTCGCCAAGGGCCTCAGGCGCTGCTATCGCACGACCCGCGAGTCGTTCCAGCACGCCTTCGCCGCCGAGCGCGACGAGGATGTGCATGAATGGCGCAAAGGCGTGCAGCATCATTGGCGGCAGATGCAGCTGCTCGCCCCGTGCTGGCCGTCGGAGCTTACGGCGCGGGCTGAGGCCGCCCGGTCGCTGTCGCAGGTCCTTGGCGACGACCACGACATCTCCTTGCTCTGCCGGCTCGTGTCCACGCCGACGATGATGTTCGGCAGCCCCGAGGAGACAGCGGCGTTTTTGAAGCGCTGCCGCCGACGCCATAGAGCGCTGCGGAAGGAGGCAAGGACCCAAGGTGAGAGGCTGTTCACCGAGCGGTCGCGGCCGTTCGCCGAGCGCATCGAAGCCTATTGGCAGATCGCTGCCGGAGACGCAGCCAAGGCGGTGCTGAAAAGCGGCCCGACAATGTCGTGGCCTTCGGCGATTTGCGCACCCCTCGCGCGAGCTAGAGTCGGTCTCTACCTCAAGAAAGCCGGCCGGCGCTTGCGCGTGCTGTCACACCCGCAACTCCATCCCATCATAGGAAACCTCCCATCCGGCAGCCTCAACCGCCGCCCGCTCGGGCGAGTCTTCGCGCAAGGCCGGATTGGAGTTGTTGATGTGGATGAAGATCTTGCGGCCGATGTTCAGGGGGGCCAATGACTCGATGCTGCCCGCGCTTCCCGACATGTTCATGTGCCCGATGCGCTCGCCCGTCTTGTTGAGCAGCCCTTGGGCGATCATCTCGTCATTGGTGTAGAGCGTGCCGTCGAAGAAGAGCAGCGGCGCCCCCTTGAGCCGCGCGCGAAGCGCATCGTCGAGCTTGGCGCATCCCGGGACGAAGAAGAAGTGGCGCCCGCTTGCCGTCTCGGTCACTTTCAGGCCGGCCGTGTCGCCTTCCTGCGTGCCGAAACCGGTGCCCGCTTCGGCGTCCTCGAGATAAAGCGGGACCTTGCCCGGCACCGGGAAGGCCTCGATGGTGATGCCCACCGGACCCGAGGGGCCCTCGACCGCGAATGGCCGCCCGAACGCCATGGCGACCCGCTTGACCAGACGAGGGTCGAGCACGTCGAAAATGTTGTTGGAGGCGAGCACGCCGAGCACGCGGGCGGTGCCATAAACGGTGAGGGGCTGGCCTTCGCGTAGGCACAGCAGCCCAGCGACGGCATCGACGTCGCCATTGGTCAGCACCACCGCTTTGATCGGGCTGTTGCGCGGGGCGCCGTCCCGCAAAGGATGAAGCTCCGGCGTGTC
>Ga0154741_1049_pt2 | contig 11789 bp, 22 predicted proteins | sample Rifle2008BG16ft_FD_105749 | JGI IMG/M metagenome (GOLD analysis project Ga0154741, IMG submission 105749) | Alphaproteobacteria bacterium RBG_16_64_48
ATCAGCGCCGTCGCCAGACTGGCAAACAACGCACTCCGATGCGTGGCGGTGCGATTGAGCTTACGGAATGCATTGCGATGGCGCATGTGTCCCCTCCGGGCGGCTTTCAGTGATCAGAGGCGCTGACCTCTGAGCCCCAGGCTAGTAATGATCCTCGAAGCGCTTGGCCAGCTCCTCGATATTCTCGGGCGGCCAGTCCGGCACTTCCATGCCGAGATGGAGCCCCATCGAGGCGAGCACTTCCTTGATCTCGTTCAGCGACTTGCGGCCGAAATTCGGGGTCCTGAGCATCTCGGCCTCGGTCTTCTGGATGAGGTCGCCGATATAGACGATGTTGTCGTTCTTGAGACAGTTGGCCGAGCGGACCGACAGCTCAAGCTCGTCGACCTTCTTGAGCAGCGCGGCATTGAACACGAGCTCGGGCTGCCGCTCGAAGGCGGTCTCCTTCTTCGGCTCCTCGAAATTGACGAACACCGAGAGCTGGTCCTGCACGATGCGCGCGGCAAGCGCCACCGTGTCGTCGGGCCTGACCGAGCCGTCGGTCTCGATCTCCATGGTCAGCTTGTCGTAGTCGAGGATCTGGCCCTCGCGGGTGTTCTCCACGCGATAGGACACCTTGCGCACCGGGCTGTAGAGCGAATCGACGGGGATGAAGCCGATCGGCGCGTCGTCGGGACGGTTGCGCTCGGCCGGGACATAGCCCTTGCCCGTCGAGGTGGTGAACTCCATGCGGATCGAGCCGCCCTGGTCGAGGGTGCAGATGACGTGGTCGGGGTTGAGGATTTCGATGTCGGCCCCGCCCTCGATATCGCCGGCGCGCGCCACGCCCGGGCCTTCCTTCTTGAGCACCATGCGCTTGATGCCTTCGGCGTGCTGCCGGAGCGCGATTTCCTTGATGTTGAGGACGATGTCGGTGACGTCCTCCCGCACGCCTGGGATGGAGGAGAATTCGTGCAGCACGCCATCGATATGCACGGAGGTGATGGCCGCGCCTTGCAGCGACGACAACAGCACGCGGCGAAGCGCATTGCCGAGCGTGAGCCCAAAGCCGCGCTCAAGCGGCTCGGCTACGACCGTGGCGAAGCGCGACGGATCGCGGCCAGGAACGACGTTGAGCTTGGTGGGCTTGATGAGATCTTGCCAGTTCTTCTGCAGCACCTGGTTAGCCCTTTCTTGGTCCATGAGCGGGGCGGCGGGCCCCAGCTTCCGAGAATCCTCGTGCAACATGTGCGGGTCAGCCCTGCCTTTCTTCTAGACGCGACGGCGCTTACGCGGCCGGCAGCCGTTATGCGGGATCGGCGTCACGTCGCGGATCGAGATGATGTTGAAGCCGGCGGCCTGGAGCGCCCTGAGCGCGGACTCGCGCCCCGATCCCGGTCCCCTCACCTCGATCTCGAGATTCTTCATGCCATGCTCCATCGCCTTCTTACCGGCATCCTCGGCGGCCACCTGCGCGGCGTAAGGCGTGGATTTGCGCGATCCCTTGAAACCCATGGCGCCGGACGACGACCAGGAAATGGCGTTGCCTTGCGCATCGGTGATGGTGATCATCGTGTTGTTGAAGCTTGCATGCACGTGGGCGACGCCCGAGGTGATGTTCTTCTTCTCGCGGCGACGAACCCGCGCCTTGTCCTTGGCCATGCTCTAATCCCGCATTTACGAATTGACGCCGGCCGCGAGCCAAAGCTCGGCCGCGCTTCCAGTTACCTACTTCTTCTTGCCGGCGATTGGTTTGGCCGGGCCTTTCCGCGTGCGCGCATTGGTATGGGTCCTCTGACCGCGCACCGGCAATCCGCGGCGATGGCGCAAGCCGCGGTAGCAGCCGAGGTCCATCAACCGCTTGATATTCATGGAGACGTCGCGCCGGAGGTCGCCTTCGACCATGTAGTCGCGGTCGATAACCTCGCGGATTTGCATGATCTCCGACTCGGTCAACTGGCTGACCCGGCGCTCCGCCGGGATGGCGACCTGGGCGCAGATATGCCTGGCGAAGGTATCGCCAATGCCATGGATGTAAGTGAGGGCCACCTCGACCCGTTTGTTGGTCGGGATGTTCACGCCTGCAATTCGGGCCACGTAGTCGTCTCCTCGCGCACGGCTAACGTGCTGAAATTAAATCCGGATTACCCAATCGGAACACAATAAGACCGACCGCGGACAGGCAGTACCCCCGGGACCGGTCAGTCCATCTTTCAATGGTGCCGGGCTTATGTAGCGATTCCGCTTGACAAGGTCAACCGGGCGTCTTTGCCCCGTTTTTCGCCCCCCTAGCCCCTTCCCCGTCGAGCGCCCGGGCGATCTCCTGCTGCACCGTCGCAATATCGGCCATGCCGTCGACCGCCCTCACCTTCCCTTGCCGCGTGTAATAGTCGATCAGGGGCTCGGTCTGGGCATGGTAGGCCTGGAGCCGAGCGCGCACCACTTCCTCGTTGTCGTCCTGGCGGCGCACGAACCCAGCGCTGCCGCAGCGGTCGCATATGCCTTCGACCTTCGGCAGCTTGTAGATGTCGTGGTAGCCCTCGCCGCAAAAGGCGCAAGCGAAGCGGCCGGCAATACGCTCGACCAGCGCGTCGTCATCGACCTCCATCACGATTACCCGATCGAGTTTCTTGCCCCGCTCCTTGAGCAGCCGATCGAGCGCTTCGGCCTGCGCGATGGTGCGGGGGAAACCGTCGAGGATATAGCCCTCGCCGCTCCCACCCTCGTCCTCGTCCATGCGCTCGGCGATGAGCCCGATCACGAGGCCGTCGGGCACGAGCTGGCCGCGCTCCATGATGTCTCCCGCCTTGCGGCCGAGTTCGGTGCCGGCGGCGACGGCCGCTCTCAGCATGTCGCCCGTGGAGAGCTTCACCAGAGAACGGGAGTCTTCCAACAGCTTGGCCTGGGTTCCCTTGCCCGCGCCGGGAGGGCCGAGCAGGACCAGGTTCATCTCCGCCTCGCTCCTCTGAGCCGCGCCTTCTTGATCAGCCCCTCATATTGATGGGCGAGCAGATGGCTCTGGATCTGCGCGACAGTATCCATGGTGACGCTCACCACGATGAGCAGCGAGGTGCCGCCGAAATAGAACGGCACGCCCGCATAGGAGATGAGAATTTCCGGCAGCACGCAGACCGCGGCGAGATAGATCGCCCCCACCACGGTGATCCTGGTGAGCACATAGTCGATATATTCGGCGGTGCGCTCGCCGGGCCTGATGCCGGGGAGAAAGCCGCCATACTTCTTCAGGTTTTCCGCCGTGTCCTTCGGATTGAAAACCACCGCCGTATAGAAGAAGGCGAAGAAGATGATCAGCGCGATATAGATGATGACATGGAGCGGCTGGCCCCGTCCGAGCATGGCGGTGATGGTGTTGAGCCATTCCGGTCCCTGGCCCGCGGAGAAATTCGCCACAGTGATCGGCAAGAGCAGGAGCGAGGACGCGAAGATGGGCGGGATCACGCCGGCGCTGTTCAGCTTGAGCGGCAGGTGCGAGGCGTCGCCCTGGAACATGCGGTTGCCGACCTGGCGTTTTGGATACTGCACCAAGAGCCGCCGCTGCGCCCTCTCCATGAAGACGATGATGCCGATCACGGCCACCGCCATGACCAGCAGCGCGATGATGAGCACCGTCGACAAGGCGCCCTGCCGGCCAAGCTCCAGCGTACCCACCAGGGCCGAGGGCAACTCAGCGACGATGCCGGCGAAGATGATGAGCGAGATGCCGTTGCCGACGCCGCGCGCCGTGATCTGCTCGCCGAGCCACATCAGGAACACGGTGCCGCCGACCAGCGTGATGACGGTGGTGATGCGGAAGAACCAGCCGGGATCGACCACCACATTGCCCGCACCTTCGAGCCCGACGGCGATACCGTAGCCCTGCAGCGCGGCAAGGAACACCGTGCCGTAGCGGGTATATTGGTTGATCTGCCGCCTGCCCTGCTCGCCTTCCTTCTTGAGCTGCTCGAGATGCGGCGAGACGGTGGTGAGCAGCTGAATGATGATCGACGCCGAGATATACGGCATGATGTTGAGCGCGAAGATCGCCATGCGCCCGATGGCGCCGCCCGAGAGCATGTTGAACATGCCCAGAATGCCGGACTGCTGCTGCCGGAACACATCGGCGAGCGCCTCAGGATTGATGCCGGGAATCGGGATGTAGGTGCCGAGCCGATAGATCAGGAGCGCGCCGAGCGTGAACCAGATGCGCTTCTTCAGCTCGTCGGCCTTGGCGAAGGCTGCGAAGTTGAGGTTGGAGACGAGCTGTTCTGCGGCGGAGACCATGAAGCGCTCTCTTCTCTTATCGAGCATCGTCAGGCGGCACTGAGCCGCCTTAACGTTACTCGGACTTGTCCTTCTTGGCCGGCTTGTCCTTCGACTCTGCCTTCGCCTTCTTGAGCGCCTCGGCTCCCGCCTCGGGCTTTGCCTTGGCGGCTTTCGGTGCCTCGCCCTGAGCCTCGGCGGGGGCGCCTTCGGCCTCTTGCGCCTCGCCCTTTGCCTTCTTGCCGCCCTTGCCACCCTTGCGGGCGGCTTTGGCGGCGCGTTTCGCGGCCGTCTTATCGGCCTTGATCTTGTCGGCGGCGGGAGCCTCCCGGCCGGTGATGGATTTCAATGTGACCGTGCCGCCTTTGGCCTCCACGGCCTTGATCGCGCTGGCAGAGGCGCCGGTGACCTCGAAGGCGAGCTTCCCCTTGATCTCGCCCTGGCCAAGCAGACGCACGCCGTCCTTGGCGCGCCGGATCAGACCCGCTTCCTTCAGCGCCTCGATGGTGATCGGCTTCTTGCCATCGAGGCGGCCGGAATCGACGGCCTCTTGAACGCGGCCAAGATTGAGCTCGTTATATTTCTTGGCGAAGATGTTGCTGAAGCCGCGCTTGGGCAGCCGCCGGTGGAGCGGCATCTGCCCGCCTTCGAAGCCTTTGATGGCCACGCCGGAGCGAGCCTTCTGGCCCTTGACGCCGCGCCCGGAGGTCTTGCCGAGGCCCGAACCGGGGCCGCGGCCGAGCCGCTTCTTGGCCTTCGTGGCGCCTGGCCGGTCGCTCAACTCATTCAGTCGCATGACGTTTCTTCCTTAGGCCTTCTTCTTAGGGCTGGGCTCTTCATCGACGATGCGCACGAGATGGCTGATCTTGGCCACCATGCCGCGCACTTGCGGGCTGTCGATGAGCGTCCGCCGCTTGTGCATCTTGTTGAGGCCGAGCCCGATCAAGGTCGCGCGCTGGATGGCGGGGCGCCTGATCGGGCTCCCGATCTGCTCCACCACGATCGTCTTCTTCTTGCCTGTGTCGGCCATCTCTTGAACCTTGCTCTCGCGCCTTAGGCTTCCGCTTGTCCGGCGCTATCGCCCGCCCCGTCTCTCCGGCGCGACACGATTTCGCTCACCTTCTTGCCGCGGCGTGCCGCCACGCCTCTCGGGCTATCCTCGTGACGCAATGCGTCAAACGTGGCGCGCACCATGTTGTAAGGATTCGAGCTTCCGAGCGACTTGGCAACCACGTCCTGAATGCCGAGGGTCTCGAACACGGCGCGCATCGGACCGCCGGCGATGATGCCCGTGCCGGGAGGCGCGGCTCTCAGCACGACCTTTCCAGCACCGTGATGGCCGGTCACGTCGTGATGCAAGGTGCGGCCCTCGCGCAACGGAACCTTGATCAGGTTGCGCTTGGCCGCCTCGGTCGCCTTGCGGATGGCTTCCGGCACCTCGCGCGCCTTGCCATGGCCGAAGCCGACGCGGCCCTTCTGATCGCCGACCACTACGAGCGCGGCAAAGCCGAAGCGTCTGCCGCCCTTGACCACCTTGGCCACGCGATTGATGTGCACGAGCTTGTCGACGAACTCGCTGTCGCGCTCGCGATCATCGCGTCCTTGATGGCCTCTTGCTTGTTGGCCTCTTGCCACGTCGATTCCTTTCCAGAAGTCCTAGAAGTTCAACCCTGCCTCGCGGGCAGCGTCTGCGAGCGCCTTGACGCGCCCATGAAAGAGATAGCCGCCGCGGTCGAACACGACGTCTTTGACGCCCGCTTTCAGCGCCCTCTCGGCGACGAGCTTGCCCACGGCCTGGGCCGCCGCCAGGTCGCTGCCCTTGGGCAGAGCGCCCTTGAGGTCCTTGTCGAGGGTCGAGGCGGCCGCCACGGTCTTGCCCGCCTGGTCGTCGATCACCTGGGCGTAGATATGCTTGGAGGAGCGGAACACCGACAGGCGCGCACGCCCGTTCGCCGCACGCCGGAGCGTGTGGCGCACCCGGTTAGACCGCCGCATAAAACTCTCTTTCAACGCGCCCATCGTGATCGTCCTGCTACTTCTTCTTGCCTTCTTTGCGGAGGATGAACTCGCCCGCATATCTGATGCCCTTGCCCTTATAGGGCTCCGGCGGCCTGAACCGCCTGATCTCGGCTGCGACCTGACCCACCTTCTGCTTGTCGATGCCGGTCACCACGATCTCGGTCGGCTTCGGGCACACGACCTGGATGCCTTGCGGGATGGGAAAGATGATGTCGTGGCTATAGCCAAGCTGCAGCTGCACGTTGTGACCCTGCACCGACGCCCGGTAGCCCACGCCGGTCATCTCGAGCTTCTTGGTGAAGCCTTCCGTCACGCCGGCGATGAGGTTGGCGACCATCGTCCGCGACATGCCCCACATGGCACGCGCCCTTTGCGTGTCCTCGCGCATCGAGACCTCGATCTCGCCCTTGTCGAGCTTCGCAATGATGTCGTCGACCAGCACGTGCTGGAGCTCGCCCTTGGGGCCCTTCACCTTGACCTCCTGGCCGTTCACCGCGGCGGTCACGCCGCCCGGAATTGCCACGGGTTTTTTGCCGATACGCGACATGGGTCAACCTTCGTCCGAACTGGCTCCGTTAGAATATGCTGCACAGAATCTCGCCGCCGACATTCTCGGTCCGCGCGCGGGAATCCGACATGACGCCTTTCGGCGTCGAGAGTATGGCGACGCCGAGGCCGTTGGCGACCGTCGGCAGATCCTTGACCGAGGAATACACGCGCCGGCCCGGTGTCGACACCCGCTTGATGTCCTTGATCACCGGCTCGCCGTCGAAATATTTCAGCTCGATCTCGAACTCGGATTTGCCGCCGGCGTAGTCGACCCGCGCGTAGCCGCGGATATAGCCCTCCTCGGCCAGCACATCGAGCACGTGCTCTCTGAGCTTGGAGGCAGGCGTCGTCACTTTGGCCTTGTACCGCATCTGCGCGTTACGGATGCGGGCCAGCATATCGCCTAGGGGATCGTTAATGCTCATCGATCGTCCTTACCAGCTCGACTTGACCATGCCGGGGATCAGCCCCTGGCTTCCGAGATCGCGCAGCGCGATGCGCGACATGCGGAGCTTGCGGTAATAGCCGCGGGGGCGCCCCGTGAGATCGCAACGGTTGCGGACGCGCGTCGGCGAGGAGTTGCGCGGCAGCTCGGCCAGCTTGAGCCTCGCGGCAAACCGCTCCTCGGCCGGCAGCGACCGGTCGGCGGCGATGGCTTTGAGCCGCGTCCGCCGCGTCTGGTATTTCTTGGCGAGGCGCTTCCGCTTGTTGTTGCGCTCGATCATGCTCGTCTTTGCCATTCACGTCCTCCTGTCGCGCTAGATGCGGCTCGCTCTAGCTGCGAAACGGAAAATTCAAACCCGCGAGCAACGCGCGCGCCTCGTCGTCGGTCGGCGCCGTCGTGCACACGATGATGTCCATGCCGAGCACATCCTCGACCTTGTCGTAATCGATCTCGGGGAAGACGATGTGCTCCTTCAGCCCGAGCGAGTAATTGCCCCGGCCATCGAAACTTTTCGGGTTGAGCCCGCGGAAGTCGCGGACCCGCGGCAAGGCGATGTTCACCAGCCGGTCGACGAACTCGTACATGCGGTTCTGGCGCAAGGTGACCTTGGCCCCGATGGGCATGCCCTCGCGCAGCTTGAAGGTGGCGACCGACTTCCGCGCCCGCGTGATCACGGGCTTCTGCCCCGCGATCAGACCAAGATCGGCGGCGGCGGCCGTCACCTTCTTGGAATCGTTGACGCCCTCGCCCACGCCCATGTTCAGGACCACCTTGTCGAGCCGGGGGACCTGCATCTTGTTGGCGTAGCCGAACTCTTTGACGAGCGCGTCCCTGAGCACGTCGTTGTAGTGCTGCTTGAGACGGGGCATATAGGCCTTCTCAGCCATCGATGACCTCTCCCGAGCGCCTGGCAAAGCGGACCTTGCGCCCGTCCTTCAGAAATTTGTACCCGACGCGCGTCGGAGCCCCGTCCTTGGGGTCCTCGAGCGCGAGATTGGAAATGTGGATCGCGGCCTCCTTGGAGATGATGCCGCCGTCCTGCGTCGCCGTCTGCTTCTGATGCCGCCGCACCATGGCCACGCCCTTGACGATGGCGCGGTTCTCCTCAGGCATCACCTTGAGCACCTCGCCTTTCTTGCCTTTGTCCTTGCCGGTGATGACCACGACGTGGTCGCCCTTCTTGATCTTGAGCTTCGGCATCTAGAGGACCTCCGGCGCGAGCGACACGATCTTCATGTGCTTCTTGGCTCTGAGCTCGCGGGTCACGGGGCCGAAAATGCGGGTGCCGATCGGCTCGCCCTGCGGATTGACCAAGACCGCCGCATTGCGGTCGAAGCGGATGATCGAGCCATCGGGCCGGCGCACGCCCTTGGCGGTGCGCACCACCACGGCCTTCATCACCTGGCCCTTCTTCACGCGGCCGCGCGGGATCGCCTCCTTGACCGACACCACGATGGTGTCGCCGATCGAGGCATATTTCCGCCTCGAGCCGCCGAGCACCTTGATGCACTGGACGCGGCGAGCGCCGGAATTATCGGCGACGTCGAGATTGGTCTGCATTTGGATCATGGCATCGCGCCTTTAACTCTCAACCCGCCGTCAACTCGCCGCCCGCTCGCGCGGCAGCACCGTCCACCGTTTCTGCTTGGAGATCGGGGGGCATTCCTCGATCCACACCATCTCGCCAACCTTGAACTCGTTCTTCTCGTCATGGGCCTGATAGTTCTTGCTGCGCCGCACGGTCTTCTGCAGCAAAGGATGGGTGAAGCGCCGCTCGACGCGGACCACCACGGTCTTCTCGTTCTTGTCGCTCACCACGACCCCTTGCAGAACTCGTTTCGGCATCGTTTCGTCCTAACCTTTTGCCTTCGCCTTGGCTCTGGCCTTGGCCGCCTTCGGCGTTGTCTTCTTCGTCGTCGTCTTCGGCTTGGCAACCGCCTTGGCCTTCGTCTTGGCCGCGGGCTTCGCCTTCGGCTCTGCCGGAGCCTTGATCTTCACGGCGCCCTCGGGCTGCGGCGCCTGCCGCGCAATCGTCTTGATGCGCGCGACGTCGCGTCTGATCTGTCTCACCCGGGCCGTGTTCTCGAGTTGGCCTGACGCCGCCTGGAAGCGCAGATTGAACTGCTCCTTCTTCAGCTTGATCAGCTCGTCGTCGAGCTGATCGATCGTCAGGCTGCGGACTTGATGGGCCTTCATGACTTGCCCTCGATGCGGGCGACCACGCGCGTCTTGATGGGGAGCTTGGCCGCCGCGAGCCTCAGCGACTCGCGCGCCACCGGTTCGCTTACGCCGTCGATCTCAAACATGATGCGCCCAGGTTTCACCCGCGCCACCCAGAACTCGGGCGTGCCCTTGCCCTTGCCCATGCGCACCTCGGTCGGTTTTTTCGACACCGGCACGTCGGGAAAGAGCCTGATCCACACTCTCCCGGAGCGCTTCATCTGGCGCGTCATGGCGCGGCGCGCCGCCTCGATCTGCCGCGCCGTGATGCGGGCAGGCTCCTGGGCCTTCAGCCCGAAGGTGCCGAAATTGAGCGTGACCGCGCTCGAGGCGGCGCCCTTGATGCGCCCCTTATGAGCCTTGCGGTACTTCGTTCGCTTCGGTTGCAGCATGACTTAAGCCTTGTCTTTCACTCTTAACCTTGCGCCGGAGCGGGTTCGCGGCGCCCGGTGGAGCGCCCGCCTTCCTGCGCCTCGAGCGCCTTGGTCTCCTGGGCCATGGGATCGTGCTCCATGATCTCGCCCTTGAAGATCCACACCTTCACGCCGATGATTCCATAGGCGGTGCGGCCAAGCGCCGTGCCGTAATCGATATTGGCGCGCAGCGTGTGCAACGGCACCCGCCCCTCGCGATACCATTCCATGCGCGCGATCTCGGCCCCGCCGAGCCGGCCGCCGCAATTGATGCGGATGCCGAGCGCGCCCATGCGCATCGCCGACTGCACGGCGCGCTTCATGGCGCGGCGGAAGGCCACCCGGCGCTCGAGCTGCTGCGCGATCCCCTCCGCCACCAGGGTGGCGTCAGTCTCTGGCTTGCGCACTTCGAGGATGTTGAGATGCACCTCCGAGTCCGTCATGCTCGCGAGCTCGCGCCTCAGCTTCTCGATATCGGCGCCCTTCTTGCCGATGAGGATGCCCGGCCGCGCGGTATGCACCGTTACGCGGCACTTCTTGTGCGGGCGCTCGATGACCACCTTGGAGATGCCGGCCTGCTTGCGCGAGGTAAGGATGTGCTCGCGCATCTTCAAGTCTTCGTGGAGCAGGCGCGCGTATTCGCCGCGTGAGGCGAACCAGCGCGAATCCCAGGTGCGGTTGATGCCGAGCCTAAGCCCGATCGGATTGACCTTCTGTCCCATTAAGCGGGCTCCTCGACTTGGCGCAGGATGACGGTGATCTGCGCGAACGGCTTCTCGATGCGGCCGGCGCGGCCACGGGCGCGGGGGCGGACGCGTTTCAATACCAGGTTCTTGCCGACATAGGCCTCGGCCACGACCAGCGCGTCGACGTCGAGAGCATGATTGTTCTCGGCATTGGCGATGGCCGATTCGAGCGTCTTCTTCACGTCCTTGGCGACACGCTTGCGCGAGAAGGTGAGATCGGCGAGCGCGCGATCGACCTTCTTGCCCCGGATCAGCTGGGCAAGCAGGTTGAGCTTTTGCGGGCTCACGCGCATGAGCCGCGTGACGGCCCTCGCCTCGTTCTCTTTCAGCGTCCGTTCGCGCTGCGGCTTGCCCATTTACGGTGCCTTCACTCTCTTCGCCTTGCGGTCCGCGGCGTGGCCGTAGAAGGTCCGCGTCGGCGCAAACTCTCCGAACTTGTGGCCGATCATGTCCTCGGTGACGAGCACCGGGATGTGCTTCTGGCCGTTATGCACTCCGAACGTGAGCCCGACGAATTGCGGCAGGATGGTCGAGCGGCGCGACCAGATCTTGATCACGGCGTTCGACGCGCTGCCGCGCGCCTTCTCCGCCTTCTTGAGCATATAGCCGTCGACGAACGGGCCTTTCCAGATCGAGCGTCCCACGTGAACTATCCCTTCTTCTTCTGGTGACGGCTGCGCAGGATGAACTTGTCGCTTGCCTTGTTGGAGCGCGTCTTCTTGCCCTTGGTCGACTTGCCCCACGGGGTCACCGGGTGGCGGCCGCCCGAGGTGCGGCCCTCGCCGCCGCCGTGCGGGTGATCGACCGGGTTCATCGCCACGCCGCGCACGACGGGCTTCCGCCCCTTCCAGCGCATGCGTCCGGCCTTGCCGAAATTGATATTGGAATTGTCGGGATTGGAGACGGCCCCAACGGTCGCCATGCACTCGGCCGGCACCATGCGCGTCTCGCCGGAATTAAGCCTGAGGATCGCGTAGCCCGCATCGCGGCCCACCAGCTGCACATAGGTCCCTGCCGCGCGGGCGATCTGGCCGCCTTTGCCCTGCTTCATCTCCACATTGTGGACGATGGTGCCGATCGGCATGTTGGCGAGCGGCATGGCGTTGCCGGGCTTCACGTCGGCCTTCGTATCGGAAATGACGGTGTCGCCGGGCGCCA
>Ga0154741_1100_pt1 | contig 11092 bp, 10 predicted proteins | sample Rifle2008BG16ft_FD_105749 | JGI IMG/M metagenome (GOLD analysis project Ga0154741, IMG submission 105749) | Alphaproteobacteria bacterium RBG_16_64_48
AGCTTCCGGCCATAGGCGTTGAGCGCCACCGCGCGCTCGACGCGTGCGCCGGCGTCTTTGCACAGCCCCAGGAAATCCTTGATGGTGCAGAGATGGATGTTCGGCGTGTCGTACCATCGATCCGGCAAATTGTCGGTCTTCGGCATCTTGCCCCCGAACATGAGCTGAGTCCTGACGCGCCAGTGGCCGAAATTGGGGAAGGAGACCACGACCCGCTTGCCGATGCGCAAGAGCTGCTCCAGCACATGGTGCGGCGAATAGGTCGCCTGAATGGTCTGCGACAGAATGGCGAAGTCGAAGGCGAGGTCCGGGTAATAGACGAGGTCGGTGTCGGCGTCGCCCTGGATCACGGACAGGCCTTGCGCCACGCAGGAGTTCACCCCCGCTTGGCTCAGCTCGATGCCGCGGCCGTCCACGCCGCGCTTCTCGGCAAGCAAGCGCAGCAAGGTGCCGTCGCCGCAGCCGATATCGAGCACGCGCGCGCCGGGCGTCACCATCTCGGCGATAAGCAGAAGGTCGACGCGGTTCGTGTCGGCGGCGCGGACGGTGTGCGGCGGCATGTTCAGGTTCATGGCAGCCATCCTTCCGTCCCGGCAATGCCGCGCTTGAGCGCCGCCGCGCCCAGGAAGCCGCGGATCGTATCGAACAGCTCAGGCTCATGCAGCAGGAAGGAGTCATGGCCGTTGTTGGTCTTGAGCTCGACGAAGCTGACATTGGCGGCGACCGCATTTAGCGCATGCACGATTTCCCGGCTCTCCTCGGTGGGGAACAGCCAGTCGCTGGTGAAGGAGACCAGGCAGAACCGCGTCTTGGTGCCGAGAAAGGCGTTGGCGAGCACCCCGCCATGGTCGGCCGCGAGGTCGAAATAGTCCATGGCGCGCGTGATGTAGAGATAGGAGTTGGCGTCGAAGCGATCGACGAAGCTCAAGCCTTGATGGCGCAGATAGCTCTCCACCTGGAAGTCGGCGTCGAAGCCGAAAGCGATCTTCTCCCGGTCCTGGAGATTGCGGCCGAACTTGGTGTGCAGCGCCTCGTCCGACATATAGGTGATGTGCGCGGCCATGCGCGCCACGGCAAGCCCCTTGCGCGGGCTCCTGCCCTCCTCGAGATAGCGGCCCTCGCACCAGTCGGGATCGGCCATCACCGCCTGGCGGCCGACCTCGTGGAAGGCGATGTTCTGGGAGGAATGGCGCGCGGCGCACGCGATCGGCACCGCCGAGAATACGCGGTCCTTATAGGTGGCGGCCCATTCCAGCACCAGCATGCCGCCCATCGAGCCGCCGAGCACGCACAGCACCTCCGCTATGCCGAGATGGTCGAGCAGCCGCGCCTGCGCGCGCACCATGTCGCGCACGGTAATGACGGGAAAATCGAGCCCGTAGGGTCGCCCGGTGGCGGGGTTGATCGAGCTCGGTCCGGTTGAGCCCATGCACCCGCCGATGACGTTGGCGCACAGCACGAAATAGCGGTTGGTGTCGATCGGCTTGCCGGGACCGACCATGGTCTCCCACCATCCCGGCTTGCCGGTGACGGGATGGATGTTGGCCACGTGCTGGTCGCCGGTCAGCGCATGGCAGACGAGCACGAGATTCGATTTCGCGGCGTTGAGTGTGCCGTAGGTCTGGTAGGCGATGGAGAAGGGCGACAGCTCCGCCCCGCAGTCGAGCGGAAGCTTCTCGTGCGCCGGGAAGTGCACGATCTCGCTTTGCGGGTTGGCGATCTGCGCCAGCCGCAAGGAATGGTCGGTGAAGGCTTGCGCCGTCGGGGTCTCGCTCATCGGCCAGTCACTCTCATTCGCCGCATCGATCCGCGCCCGTGGTTCGAGGCGAGGGCCGTCATCCTGAGGTGCTCGGGCGAAGCCCGAGCCTCGAAGGACGGCCCTTGCACCTCACCATGACGGGCGCTGGAGGCCACCGTAATCCAAAATTCTACAATTCGGCGTTAGCTAGGAGCTTAGCGTTGAAAGTCAATCTTTTCTTTGCTTTGGCATAAGGAATGGCCCTATGAGAGGCCCTTCGCAACACCCCGCCGAGGAGCAACATCAGATGGCCGCCAAGCGTGGCCCGCGCGCCCGTCCAGGCGTTCTCGACATCGCGCCCTACGTGCCTGGCACGAGCGCGCTCCCTGGCGCGCACCCGGTGATCAAGCTCTCCTCGAACGAGACCCCGTTCGGGCCAAGCCCGCGCGCCATCGAGGCCTATCTCGCAGCCGCCGGCTCGCTGTCGCGCTATCCCGACGGCTCGGCGCGGCCTCTAAGGGAAGCGCTCGCCAAGCTGTACGGGCTCGATCCCGCCCATATCGTGTGCGGCGCGGGCTCCGACGAGCTCTTGAACCTCCTGGCAAGCGCCTATCTCGGCCCCGGCGACGAGGCGATCTACAGCGAGCACGGCTTCCTCGTTTACAAAATCGCGATCCTGGCGCGGGGCGCGACCCCTGTCGCTGCGCCCGAGACCGACCTCACCACCGACGTGGACGCCATCCTCGCCCGGGTCACGCCAGCCACGCGCATGGTGTTCATCGCCAATCCCAATAATCCGACGGGGACCTACATCCCCTTCGACGAGGTGAAGCGCCTGCGCGCCGGTTTGCCATCCGACGTGCTGCTCGTGCTCGACGCGGCCTACGCCGAATATGTGCGGAAGAACGATTACGAGGCCGGCATCGAGCTCGTCGCCACGACGGGCAACACGGTGATGACGCGCACCTTCTCCAAGATCTACGGCCTCGCTTATCTCAGGCTCGGCTGGGCCTATTGCCCGACCGAAGTCGCCGAGGCGCTGAACCGCATCAGGGGCCCATTCAACGTCTCAGGCCCCGCCATTGAAGCGGGCGTGGCGGCGCTCGCAGACCCTGCGTGGATGCAGCGCGCCGTGGAGCATAACGAGGTCTGGCGCGGGCGCATGGCCGAGGCGCTGTCCCGCCTCGGTCTTGGCGTGACGCCGAGCGCGGCGAACTTTCTCTTGTTGCACTTCCCCAAAGGGAACGGCAGATCGGCGCCCGAGGCCGACAAGTTCCTGCATGAGCGGCGCATCATCCTGCGGCGGGTCGAGGAATATGGACTTCCCGACGCACTGCGCATGACCATCGGCACCGAGGAGGAAAACCGCGTCGTGCTCGACGCGCTCTCCTCGTTCATGGGCGCAAGCGGCGCGACCCGCCGATGACCAAGCCTTTGTTCGATAGAATCGCCATCATCGGGCTGGGGCTGATCGGCTCGTCCATCGCCAGGGCCGCACGCGCGCAGGGCGCCGTGCGCGAGATCGTGGCCACCGCGCGTTCGCCGCAGACGCGGAAGCGCGTCGTCGAGCTCGGCCTCGCCGATAAGGTGGTGGAGACCAATGCCGAGGCGGTTGAAGGTGCCGACTTGGTTATCGTCTGCGTTCCGGTCGGGGCTTGCGGCGCGGTAGCCAAGGAAATTGGCCCGCATCTTAAGGCCGGAGCGACGATTTCGGATGTGGGATCGGTGAAGGGTTCAGTCGTGCGCGACATGGGTCCGCATTTGCCGAACAGCGTTCATTTCGTCCCGGCCCATCCGGTCGCCGGCACCGAACATTCCGGTCCCGATGCAGGCTTTGCCGAGTTGTTCGAGAACCGCTGGTGCATCCTGACGCCGCCCGAAGGTACCGACGTCCAGGCGGTGGACAGGCTCGCCGCGTTCTGGCGTCTGCTCGGCGCCAAGGTCGAGACCATGACGCCCGAGCATCATGACATCGTGCTCGCCATCACCAGCCACATTCCGCATTTGATCGCCTACAACATTGTCGGCACCGCCGCCGATGTCGAGGAGGTCACGCGATCCGAGGTGATCAAGTTCTCCGCTGGCGGCTTCCGCGACTTCACCCGCATCGCCGCCTCAGATCCCGTCATGTGGCGCGATGTGTTTCTCAACAACAAGGAGGCGGTCTTGGAGATGCTCGGCCGCTTCTCGGAGGATCTCGCCGCGCTCCAGCGCATGATCAGGTGGGACGACGGCGCGGCGCTTGAAGCGCTCTTCACCCGCACCCGCGCCATCCGCCGCTCCATCATCGAGGCGGGCCAGGACACCGAGGCTGCCGATTTCGGCCGCCCCCACCGCCATGAGGACTAGGACCGGAACTCCATAAACACCCCCGTACATGGCTTGCCAGAGTCTGCTTTGAAGCCATAAGCGGCCCTCCTTCGCGGCGCGTGGGCGGTGCTCGTCGCTGGAGAACCGGCAGAAGCGATGAACAACAAGCCTGAATGGTAGCGGAGGTCCGCGTTCCTGGCCTTCCCTTTGAGACTTACACCCTTATCTTTTTCTCAACCATAACACCTAAATTTTGTCAGCCTCCTTCGGTCGAAATCTGACCTTTAACCCAGGAACTCTAAGAACTGTAACCTCGCACGCGTGCATTGCATGAGTGACACCCTTGGATCATCGAATCCTCTTAACCCCCCGTCTTAACCCTCCGTCGCAAAACCGGCGCTTCTCAGGGAAGATCGGCGTGCTTTGCGTTGGCTATGACCAGTCTCCCTTTTTGCCGGGCAGGGGGTAGCGGGTGATGGGGTCGCTAAATCGCTCGAAGGAGGACACCTACCTAGATGAGAAGAATCTCAGGTGGATGGCCACTCACGACGGATTGACCGGACTCCCTAACCGCTTGCAGTTCGTGGCGCAGAAGCATGAACTCATGAAGTCGCTAAGCGGAGATCAGAAATGCGCGGTGTTCGTTCTGGATCTCGATAAGTTCAAGCCAGTCAATGATCGGTATGGCCACAGGGTTGGCGATGAAGTCCTCAAGGCGGTCGCCAAGCGCCTAAGCGATTGTGTGGACCATGGTGTGGTGGCTCGGATCGGTGGGGATGAGTTTGGGATTCTCTGCGCGTTTTCGAAGGAAGATACCCTCGAGGAAATTGCAACGCGCATTCTCCATCAGTTGCAGCAGCCAATACACGTTGCCCACCTTCACATCAAAATCGGGGCCAGCATTGGATATACCGTCTGCTCGGCGGGCGTGAACGATCACAACCCGTTTTCCTTTCGAGACGGCTCCGCTGCCGAGGCAGCATTCCGGCGGGCGGACATGGCGTTGCACGCCGCGAAAACAAAAGGGCGTGGTCGACATTGTCGTTTTCAACAGGAGATGGAAGAGGATCTGCTCCAGCGGGTCCAGCTTGAAGGCGAAATCGCAGGCGCCATTCAAAGCGGTCAAATTGTTCCCTTTTACCAACCCATTGTCGACATGCGACGCGGGCGGGTTCTTGGTTTTGAGGTGCTCGCCCGATGGATGCACCCAGCAAGGGGCTTGATTTGCCCCGACGTACTTATTCCGGTGGCCGAGAGTACCGGCTCCATTGGCGCAATGATGCACCACCTCCTCCGGCAAGCCCTAAGGGACGCCCAAGGTTGGCCCGACGATGTTTTTGTATCGATCAACCTGTCGCCCCTTCAATTCGAGGATGCATGGGTTGCAGGAAACATCCTTGCGATCGCGCGTGAAGCGTCATTTCCCCTGCGCCGAATTCAGGTGGAAATTGCGGAGAACGCCCTTGCCACCAATGCCGAAGAGGCGCGTTACATCGTCGACTTTCTACAAAGATTTCGCGTGCGGGTTGCCTTGGATGATTTTGGCGCAGGCTACGCCGGAGTTCGCTATTTGCGTCAGTTCAAGTTCGACAGTTTGAAGATCGACAGATCATTCGTAACGGATTTGGTTTCGAGTCCTGAGGATATACAGATCGTCAAAGCCATCGTGGGTTTCTGTCAGGCCCTAAATATTGAAGCAGTGCCTGAAGGGATCGAAACCGAAGCCACACGCGACCTTCTCTTAGGACTCGGTTGCCTTACTGGTCAGGGCTATCTTTTTGGCAAGCCACAGGCGGCGCCGCAGGCTCAAAGCTACTTCCGAAGTGAGGCAGCCCCTCTAAGGGCGTGAGCCCCTGCCCGGGCATCTTCGAGCAGAACCAGCCCAAGCCTCCGCGCTAACCATCGGTTAATCCATCGTTAGCTGCTCTCAGGCTACCTTCAAATCTGAGCCATGTCAGACGCCGCGCAATCGCAGTTTCCTTTTGATAGAGACATCTTTCTGAGGCGTCTCTTACGGGAACTTGCAGGCTCTCTTCAAAACGCGCTCGGAATTGATGAGGCGTCCGGTTACATCAGCATTGTAGGCGACGCCATTGGCAAGGAACTCAACAATGAATATCGCAACGCATTGAAGGTCGATCGGCTCTCGGCCTCTCAGGTTGCTGACGTAATGGTGGACCTCAAACGTCGCATTCAAGGCAGCTTCTTCATAATAGAGCAGACTGAGGATCGGATCGTCCTTGGTAACCGCGCCTGTCCGTTCGGTGAGCTGGTCCGCGATCGGCCATCTTTGTGCATGATGACCTCGAACGTCTTCGGTCACATCGCGGCCGAGAATCTTGGTTATGCAGGCGTCAAGCTCGAAGAGACGATTGCCGAAGGCCACCCGGGCTGCAAGGTCGTGGTGTACTTACGCCCCATGGCTGTATCCGAGCCAGGCGTGCGCAGCTACTTCAAGCAAGACGACGTTGCCTCACGGAAAAAAACCGGCTGAGGCTATGCGCGAGCCTGACCGGCGTGCCGCTCGCCGAAACACCGCGCTGATCGAAGCCGGCCTCGATCTGGCCCTCGGTCCGAACACGACGGCAGGCGTCTCCTATTCGGGGCAGTTTGGCGACGGCGTGCAAGACAATGCCGTCAAAGGCCGCCTCACCTGGCTGTTCTGAGCCGCCGTTCTCGACGCATCTCTGCGCCGGCACCAAGTCCGATGTAGGTCAAAAACAGCGCGAGAAGCCATGTTCGCGTTTAGTCCGCATTCCTCCCAGCTGCGGACATGGCGTATTGATGCCGTCTGCATAGTGTGGTTCCAGCTCCCCAAAACCGGGGTTTCGAATCATGCGATATGGACTGGGCGACTGCGAATGGTTCTATTCGGATTTGGCTACGCGTTTTTGACTCCCTGTCCTAGGTCAGAGCAAAGTCAGGACAGAGCGCTACATGACTGAGCTTTGGGTGTTCGGCTACGGCTCGCTGATGTGGCGGCCGGGCTTCGAGTTCAGCGAGCAGGCCCCGGCGGCGCTGATCGGCGCGCATCGTTCGCTGTGCATCTACTCCTTCCATCATCGCGGCACGCAGGAAAATCCCGGCCTTGTGCTCGGGCTCGACGAGGGCGGCGCCTGCCGCGGCGTGGTGTTTCGCGTGGCGCCGGACCAACGAGACCTGACGCTCGCCTATCTGCGCGAGCGCGAGCAGGTCACGGACGTCTATGTCGAGACCATGAGGCCGGTCAGCCTGCTCGACGGCTCTGGACGGGAGCTTGAGGCGCTCTGCTACATCGTCGACCGGGGCCACCCGCAATATGCCGGCCAACTCTCCATGGCGAGGCAGGCGCGCCTCGTGCGATCGGCGGCTGGCCGGTCCGGCACCAATATCGATTATGTGCTGAACACTGTGCGCCATCTCGAGGAGGCGGGCATCCATGACGTCGAGCTGATGGCGCTTGCCCAGCGCCTAGAGGCGGGACATTCCGTCTAGCCTAGCTCACCGGCTGCACCGCCGAGGCTGACTTGACCAGCTCCGGCACGCCGAAGAAATAGCCCTGCATATAGGAGACGCCTGCCTTCTCCAGCAGCTTCGCGGTCTTCTCGTCGCCCACCCATTCCCCCACCGTGGTGATGCCGAAGCTCCTGGCAAGTTCGATGAGCGTGCGCACGAACAGCTCGTCCTCGGCCTGAGTGCCGAGATTCTGGATGAAGGAGCCGTCGATCTTCACCATGTCGACGCCAAGCAGCCGCAAATTGCGGAACGAGGTGTAGCCGGCGCCGAAATCGTCGAGCGCCACGCGGCAGCCGAGCGCTTTCAACGCCGCCACGAATTTGGCGGTCTCCTCCAGATCGGAGATGGCCGCAGTCTCGGTGATCTCGATGGTCAGCCGCTGAGGGAGCCCCGGCGCCTTGCCGGTAAAGGCCTCGAGCCCGTGCAGCCATTGCGGATCGGTGGCGGTCGCCGCCGACACGTTGAGCGCCAGCTTGATGCCGGGCATGGAGCCCAACAGCTCGACGGCGAGCTCGAGCGCGCGGTGGTCGACCAGCTTGGCCAGCCCGAACTGCTCCGCCACCGGGATAAACTCCGAGGCCGAGGCGATCGAGCCGTCGAGCCGCTTCATCCGCAACAGGCATTCGTAAAGCTCCGGCTCACGGCTCCGCGAGGTGACGATCGGCTGGAGCGCGAGGATCATGCGGCGGTCGTTGAGCGCGCGGACGATTTCGTCGGCGATGGCCACGGCGCGCCGCCGCTCAGACTCCCTGCGCTCGCAAGGCTGGTAGAGGCTGAGGCGGTCGCTGCGGCTATTGCGCGCAAAATCGAGCGCCTGAAGGGCCCGGCTTATGGCCGCCTGGGCATTGCCGGCATGTTCGGGAAGAAGCACCGCGCCGATCGAGATGGCCGTCGCCACCGCGCCCACGTTGGTATCGATGACGCTGTCGCGGACCGTCGCCATGAGGCGGCGGGCGATCGTCTCCACCCCCTCCCCACTGCAGTCTTGGAGCACGATGCCGAATTTGTTCGACGAGAAGCGGCCGATGCAATCCTTGCCGCGCAAGGCGCGGCCGATGCGCCGCCCGACGATGGTAATCACCTCGTCGCCGACGTCGTAGCCATAGGTCTCGTTGACGAGGGTGAGATCGTTGACGCCGGCAAGCAGGAACGCGCCCTTGGCGGGGGTCCGGCCGGCGCTGCCGAGAAAGCGGGTAAGTTCTTCGGTCAACCTCGTCCGATTGAGCTGCCCGGTGAGTTCGTCATGGCTGCCGAGATAGAGGAGTCGTTCCTCCCGCTCGCGGCGGTCGTTGATCACCCTGAGCGTGCCTTGCGCCACGCTCGGCCGCGACTCCACGTCGATCGTGCAGACGCCGGTGTCCTCGACCCACAGCGCCGCCCGGCCGCGGCGCCCCTCGGGGAGGAAGCGATAGCGCAGGCAATAGCGCAACTCTGTCTCGGGCGCGACATGGGGACCGCCGGTGATCCCGTCATAGCGGGCGCCGGCCTGCTCCGGGTCGACGAGAAGGGCAAAGGCGCGGCCTCTGGCGATCTTCTCGGCATCGGCGACGCCGAGCACGGCGTCGGCATTGGCCGCCCACTCGATCCGGTCGCTGGCGAAGTCCCAGCGATAGGCCGTCTCGCGCACGCATGCGAGGATCTGCTCGAGGTCGAGTGGCGCTTCGCCCGGGGCTGACGCGTCTCCGCTCTCGGCTTGTGCGTCCGGCTCGCCGAAATCCACGACGCTTGCCGCGCCTTGCGGATGAGCCGAGGGTACGGGACCCTTCTGGACAAGCTCCTTCGAGGATGCACTCACTGACCGCCCCTTCTGTCCCATGGTTGTTACGCATGGGGCGCCTTTTGGCGCCTTGTTATTGGACGCGCACCCTATGCAACAAGGCTTAAGAAAGCCGAAAGCCGGGGCGCTTCTTGACGGCGAGATCGCGCGCGAAAGACGGCGAGGGCGGGGCGTAGCGCGCCTTTCGCGCAGCTTGGTTGACAAAAGCTTGCGGAGAAGAAGGTGAAGACTAGGCGGGTCCGCCGACGCTGTAATCGCGGCGCGCGGCATTGATGGTGACCGAGAAGCCCGCGATCACGTCGATCATCGCCATCAGCATGAGCAGGAAGAAGGTCGAGGTCGCGGCTCGGTCCCAGATCAGGAACAGGATCAGGCAGACCACGAACACGATCATGGAAAAGGCATGGTCGACGACCGAGTTGCCGCCGGTGCGCGTCGCCTTGAGGATCTCGAAGAAGAGAAGGCCGAGCGCGACCGCAAGCAGGATGTCGCCGAGGGCGATATGCCAAACGCCTCCCGACGGCAGGTTGACGTCGAAGCGGGAGGCGGCGAAGTCCGCGCCCGCGCCGGCAAAGGCCACATAGGCGAGCAGCGGGATGACGAGCAAGGGCATGCCGGACATCCAGCTCCGCCGCTCGCGCCGGCGGACGACCTTATCTTCGGGCCCAGGCTCCATCGCAACCATGCGAACCCTCCGTCCCAAGCGGCCTGTTCAGCCTTTAGAGCATGATCCGGAAAAGTGGGAACCGGTTTTCCGATAAGATCATGCTCAAACAAGACTCTGAAAGCGCTATCGCGATTCAATCTCAGGCGATAGCGCTTTAGGCTCAGGCCTCTTCTTTGACGTCGAGCACCTGCCGGCCGCGATAACGGCCCGATTTCAGATCGATGTGATGCGGCCGGCGAAGTTCGCCGGAGTCCTTGTCCTCGACATAAGCCGGCGACGACAAGGCGTCGTGGGCCCGCCTGTTGCCCCGCTTCATGCGCGAGACTTTTCTTTTGGGAACAGCCATGGTGCAAATCCTAATCAGCGGCCCGGCGAGGGAGGGAGGCGGGGCCTTCGAGCCCGCCCTTATAGGGGCAATCGCTGCGGCTGGCCAGGGGCCGAAAGGCCAGAATTTCAGCGCTGCGGCAAGACGCAAGCCGAACGCCCGGCGATGATCGGCATGCGGCGCTCGATCTTATTGGCGATCCTCAGCATCGTCGCGTTCGGCCTCGCCGGATTGCGGACGCCCGGTTTGGGCAACGCCGCGGCGAGCAGCACCGCCTCGCGGCGGCTGAGCTGCGAGACGCTCTTGCCGAAATAGCGCCGGCTTGCCGCCTCGGCGCCGAACGTGCCGGGCCCGAATTGGGCGACGTTGAGATAGACCTCCATCATCCGGTCCTTCGGCCAGACGAACGACATAAGGTATGCGAGCGGCACTTCCAGCGCCTTGCGCACATAGCTTCGCCCGTTCCACAGATAGAGGTTCTTCGCCGTTTGCATCGGGATCGTGCTTGCGCCGCGAAAACCGCTGAAGCCGTCGCCCTCCTTGATTGCGTCCCTGACCGCGCCCCAGTCGACGCCCCAATGGAGGCAGAAGCGGCCGTCTTCGCTGGCGATCACCGCCAAGGGGAGTTGGCGCGACATATCCTCGAGCGGCACCCAGTGCTGGCGAACGGTGCCGCCTGTCAATTTATTGATCGCCATGACGCTGGTGGTCGGCGGATCGATGAAGCGGAAGGCGACGATGGAGAGGAGAATGGCGGCGGCAAGGAAAAGCAGGAAACGC
>Ga0154741_1090_pt1 | contig 10966 bp, 12 predicted proteins | sample Rifle2008BG16ft_FD_105749 | JGI IMG/M metagenome (GOLD analysis project Ga0154741, IMG submission 105749) | Alphaproteobacteria bacterium RBG_16_64_48
GCATTGACCCCGACCTGGGCGAGGAAGGTCCTCACCGACATGGCCCGCCGCGCACCGAGCGCAAGGTTGTACTCGCGGGTGCCGCGCTCGTCGGCATGACCCTGGATGGTGATCGTGTATTGCGAGTATTGGTTGAGCCACCTTGCCTGGTTGCGCAGGATGCCTTGCGCCTCGCCCGAAAGTGCCGCGCTGTCTTCCTGGAAATGCACCAGGTCCCCGACATTGACGGCAAATTCCTGTGGCGAGCCCGGCGAAGCCACAGAATCCGTTGCGCCTAGCCCATATTCTCTTGGCTGCCCGTGGCGCGAGCAGGCCGCCAGCACCAAAGCAAATGCGACGACGCCCGCAAATTTGCAGGCGTGGCCGATCCCACCACTCCAACGCATTACTGGTTACTCCCGCTAGCCAAATTTTAGGAAATCGTAGAAGGGAATTCCTTAACGATCTCCTAGTTCCCTCAAAATCGGGCAGGCTGGCAGCCGGGAGTCTAGAAGAATGGGGTGCTTAAAAAAGGAAGGGATGCCTGGGACGCCGCCGCATCACGCTACGGCGTCCCGGCATCCAGATCCCATAACGCGGAAGGCGAAGCGCTTCCGCAATTCCTCGGCCGCAATTTAGGCGCGAACGACCACGACATCGGCTGAGCTGAGCTTCAGGGGCTCGGCTGACACGGCCTTCTCGTGGTGGCCGACGCAGCCACTAAGCGCAATGGCGGCGGCCGCGATCGTGGCGACGATGATAACGCCCTTCAAACCCTGCATGGTCTTCTCTCCTTTGGTTAAAGCGGCAGTAGCCGTCTTTGCATGTACCGACGCGGTGTTTTCAGATCAAGATCGGACTAGCGTCCCTGGACCGTTTTCTCGGTCATTGATGCCAAAATGCCACGCCGAATCTCATCCTCCAGCCCGGTCACGCTATCCCCCTCGGAGACGCCGATCAAGCTTGGTTAACAGGCTGAAGGCTCGTGATTAAAAAAGGGTAATCCGATCGTTGCGTTTGGGACACAGGGCCCCGGCAAATGGCCGGATTTAGCCAAAAAACCGGCCTTCGCAGCCCTAATTAATGAGGGGAGACCAAGCCGGATCGGAGCCGAAGGCAGGCGTGGCAACCTGGCGCTCGTTATAGCCCGTGAGGTCGATGGTGTAGAGCTTGGGACCCCCCGATGCGCCCGGCGATTCCCGGAAGAACATCAACACCCTCCCGTTCGGCGCCCAGGTCGGGCCCTCGTTGTGGAAGCCCTCGGTCAGAACGCGCTCGCCGGACCCGTCAGGCTTCATGACCCCGATCAGGAACTGGCCGCCGACCATCTTGGTGAAGGCAATGAGATCGCCGCGCGGGGACCAGACCGGGGTCGAGTAACTGCCCTGCCCCCGGCTGATGCGGCGCGGGTTCGTACCACCGTCGTCCATGACGTAGATCTGCCGGGAGCCGTCGCGGTCGGTCTCGAACACGATCTGTCTCCCGTCGGGCGAATAGCAGGGCGCGGTGTCGATGGCGCTGCTATTGGTGAGCTGCAGCGTCCGCCGGCTGCGCAAATCCATGGCGAAAAGGTTTGAATTGCCTTCCCGCTCCAGACTCATGACGATGCGCTGCCCGTCGGGGGAGAAGCGCGGCGCAAAGGTCATGCCCGGAAAGGCGCCCACGATCTCCTTCTGCCCGGTCTCGATGTTGAGCAGATAGACCTTAGGCGTCTCTCCCTCGAAGGACGTATAGGTGATCTCCTGCGTCGAGGGGCTGAAGCGGGGGGTGAGCACGAGATTCTGCCCCGTCGTGAGCAGCCTGACGTTGAAGCCGTCCTGATCCATGATGGCGAGGCGCTTCATCCGCTTGTTCTTGGGGCCAGATTCATCGACGAACACGATCCGGGTGTCGAAATAGCCCTTCTCGCCGGTGATCCGCTCATAGATCGCATCGGCGATGATGTGGCCGATGCGGCGGGCGTCTTTCGGACGGGCGAAGAACTGTTCGCCTGCGAGCTGCTTGCCGGCGAACACGTCCCACAGCCGGAACTCCGCCCTGAGCTTGCCGTCACTTGACCCGATGCGGCCGACCACGAGCGCCTGCGCGTTGACCACCCGCCAATCGTCGAAGCGCGGCACGCTGTCCGGGCCGACGCCCTTCTCGATGAAGGCGGCTTGGTCGATAGGGATAAACAGGCCTGAGGCGCGCAGGTCGTTCGCCACCACGTCGGAGATCTCGCGCGCGGTTTGCGAGTCCACCGAGCCGTCGCCGGCAAAGTCGGCAATGGCGATGGGGAGCGGCTGGATGGTGCCTTGGGTGATGTTGAGCTCGACCACCGCGCGGGCGGGAGTCGACGCCGACAGCGCGCCGAGCGCGAGGAGCGCGACCGCCACGCACCACCGGCGGCGGTCCATGATCGGATTGGCGCAAAGGGTCATGGCAGTTCTTAGCTCAGGAGCGGCGGCGCGGACTTAGCCGGCGCGATACATCTCGCTTGGGTCGAAATTGAGGATCATGTCGCGCCACAGCGCATATTTGTCGCTTGGCAGCGCATAGGGCTGGCACTGGTAGACGGCGCGCACCGCGCTGTCGGCGGCCGCCTGGAAGAAGGGCGAGGAGCCGCTATTGGCCACGGTCGGATAGCCGACCAGCGTCCCATCCTCGTTGAGCTTGAGTCTCAACTTCACCACGATCTGGCCGGCGCCAAGGCCCCCCGGCGGCGGGCTCCAGCACTGGGCGATGCGGGAGCGAAGCGCATCGATCTCATTGACCGACATGGTCATTTGCGTGCCGTTCGACTGCCCGCGCACCTTCTTGCTTGGCGTCTCGTCGGAAGGCAGGACGGGGCTCGGCTCGTTCGCCGCATCGGGAATCTTGTTGAGCAGCGCGGCGATCCTATCGGTATTGAAGTCGCGTTTTTTCGCCGTCTTAGGCTTCTTCGGCGGGGCCGCGGCGGCCTCCTTAGGCTTGGCCGGCTTCTCCTCGGCCTTCTTTTCCTCAGGCTTCTTGGCCTCAGGCTCAGGCGCAGCCTCTTTCGGCGTCTCGGCTTTAGGCTTTTCCTCAGGCTTCAGCTCAGTCTCGGGCTTCTCGGCCGCGGCCGCGCTCTGCTCTGGGGGCGTCTTGGCTTCCTTCACCGCTTCCGGCTTCTCCTCCTTAGGCTTCCCGGCAAGCGGCGCCTCGTCCTTGGCTTCGGCGGTGCCCGCCTTGATCTTGGTGAGCTCCGATGGCGTGGCGAGATCGACCGGAATGGCAAGAAGCGGCGCCTTGTCCATCTTGGCAGCCGGGAAGGCGACGAGCGCCCAGAGCAGGATCGCCGAATGCAGCGCGGCCGAGATGAAGGTGCTCTTGCGCATCATGCCCTTGCTTGGGGCTTCCCTTACGGTTGGTCCGCCTGATCGGTGACGATGGTCACGGGGAAGCCCGCTTGGCCGATCCTTGCCAGCACTTTCGCAACGTTCCCATAGAGCGTGGCTTTGTCCCCGCGCACCCAGACCTTGCTGCCTCCGCCAGCGTCCCGGATAGCAGTGAGCTTGGGCACAAGTTCGTCAAAGCCGATCTCCGTGTTCTGCAAAAAAATCTTCCCTTGCGGATCGACCGTGATGCTGAGGGGTGCCTTTTCCGGCTCGACCGCACCGGCCTCGGTCTTTGGCAGCTCGACTTTGGGCAACGCTCCCTTCGACTCAACGTCGACGCCCACAGTGAGAAGCGGCGCCGTCACCATGAAGATGATGAGGAGCACGAGCATGACGTCGACCATGGGGGTGACGTTGATCTCGCTCATCGGCGCGGCCGAGCGGCGCCGGGCCCGCCGGTTCGAAAGTCCGCCGCCTGGTTGTAGACCTGCTCCCATGACCTAAAGCCTCACGCCGTCTTGTCGATCTGCCGCGACAGGATGGCCCCGAACTCGTCGGCAAAGCCTTCGAGACGCGCCGCGTGGCGGGCCACTTCGCTGTTGAACTTATTGTAGAAAATTACGGCAGGAATGGCGGCGAGCAGGCCGAGCGCGGTGGCGAACAGAGCTTCCGCGATGCCGGGCGCCACCACTGCGAGGCTCGTATTCTTGCTCACGGCAATCGCCTGAAAGCTCGTCATGATGCCCCACACGGTGCCGAACAGGCCGATAAAGGGAGCGGTCGAGCCGACGGTTGCGAGGAAGGTCAATCTGCGCTCGAGCCGTTCCACCTCGCGGGAGATGGTCACGTCCATGACCTTCTCGACCCTGAGCTGGACACCCGGCATGGGCCTCGTGCCCCGCTCTCCTCCTTCGCGCTCGGTCGAGCGCTTCCATTCGCGCATCGCCGCCACGAACAGCGCCGCCATGCCCGTGTTCCGGCGCTGGGCCAAGGCCTGGTAGAGCTCCTCGAGCGACTGTCCCGACCAGAACACCTGCTCGAACTTGTCGGTCTCTTTGCGCGTCTTGGCGTAGAGGAAGAGCTTTTCGAGGATGATCGCCCAACTCCACACCGAGGCGAGCAGCAGCCCGATGATCACCAGCTTGACGACGATATGAGCGTTCTTGAAAAGCTCGAGGATCGAGAGATCGACGACATCCGGCGGATTCATGATGGCCTCGTGGCATGAGCTCCAAGATCGCCGCCTCTAGCGTGTGCCATGAGACGGCAGCTTGGCCCCGCGGCCTTGGCCGCAGGCCTTGACGACATCGCCGGAGAGAGTGCGCTTCCGCTCGCGAACCGACCTTTCGCCAGCGAATGTGACTAAACTTGGGCTCGTTTACCCCAAAGCTTGGCGCGCGCGGCTCTTCCGGCAGAGCGACACTTTACCGGCATTAGCTACGTTTCACGCGCTTGGTTAACGAATCGTTGAAGCGCCCCGCGAACGAGCGCGCCCAATCGTTGCGGCTTGCCCGCGCGCGAGACGAGAACGACGGTCACTTTGGCGCGAACGAGCACCGTCCCGTCCCTGCATATGTCCTGCTGGAGCACGAGGCTCGCGCTGCCGATCTCGGCGCAGCTGGTGACGATCTCGAGCACGTCGTCCATGCGGCCAGGCTTCAGATAATCGATCTCGACGCGGCGCACGACGAACACGGCAGGTTCGCCTTGCTCGGGACTGGCCAGGCTCCTTGCGTCGATGCCGAGCAGCCTGATGAAGTCCGAGCGCCCGCGCTCGCAGAATTTGAGGAAGTTGGCGTGATAGACGACGCCGGCGCAGTCCGTGTCCTCGAAATAGACGCGGATGGGCAGGACATGGGTCTCGCCCTCGATCCGGCCCGCCAGATCCGGCCAACGCTCCCTCTCCCCTTTGGGGAGAGGGCTGGGGTGAGGGGCTTTAGCCATCGCAGAAGAATCGCAGCGTCTGAGCCCCCTCACCCGGCGCGCAAGGCGCGCCGACCTCTCCCAGCTGGGGAGAGGTTTTTGGGAGTTCGCTGTTGTCGCTCGTCATTCTTCGGAACTGTTGAAGAGCGGAAATTGCGTGGTGGACTGATCAGGGATGGCCAGCCCGAGATGAGCGAAGGCTTGCGCCGTCAGTACCCGCCCGCGCGGGGTTCGCGCGATGAAGCCCTGCTGCAACAGATATGGCTCGATGATCTCCTCGATGGCGTCGCGCGGCTCAGACAGACCTGCAGCGATCGTCTCGACGCCCACCGGTCCGCCCCCATAGTTCACCGCGATCAAGCGCAAATAGCGGTGATCGAGCGCATCGAGCCCTTTACCGTCGACCTCGAGCTGCGACAGCGCACCGTCGGCGATCTTGGCATCGACGGCGGCAGCCCCCTCGACGGATGCGAAGTCGCGCACCCGCCTGAGGAGCCGTCCCGCGACCCGCGGCGTGCCGCGGGCGCGCCGCGCGATCTCACGCGCGCCTTCGGGTGTGAGCGAGAGACCGAGCAGCCGCGCCCCCCGCCGCACGATCTCCTCGAGCTCCTCTACGCCATAGAACTCGAGCCTGATGGGAATGCCGAACCGCTCTCTGAGCGGCGTGGTGAGGAGTCCGGTGCGCGTGGTGGCGCCGATCAGCGTGAAGCGCGACAGGTCGATGCGAACCGAGCGCGCCGCGGGCCCCTCGCCGATGATGAGGTCGAGCTGGAAGTCCTCGAGGGCCGGATAGAGGATCTCTTCGACCGCCGGGTTGAGCCTGTGGATCTCGTCGATGAAGAGGACGTCGCGATCCTCGAGATTGGTCAGAAGCGCGGCGAGATCGCCGGCCTTGGCGATCACCGGGCCCGAGGTGGCGCGGAAATTGACGCCGAGCTCGCGCGCCACGATCTGAGCGAGCGTGGTCTTGCCGAGGCCCGGGGGTCCGGCGAACAGCACGTGGTCGAGCGCCTCGCGGCGGCCGCGCGCCGCCTCGATGAAGACCCTGAGATTGGCGCAGACCTTGGCCTGGCCGATGAACTCGGAGAGCGTTTGCGGCCTGAGCGAGGTCTCCGCCTGGTCCTCGTCCCGTCTCACCGCCTGGAGCATCCTCTCAGCCATGCGCCAGCTCCTTGAGGCCAAGGCGGATCAGCTCCTCGGCGCGCGCCTCGCGCCCCGCTCTGGCGATGGCCGCGGAGATGGCCGCCGCGGCCTCCCCATGGGCATAGCCGAGATTGGTCAGCGCCGAAACCGCGTCGCGCGCAGCCAGCCCCTCAGGCAGGGCGGCGACAGGGGCAAGCCCTCCGCCCGGCCTGATGGCTGGCGCGAGCGACGGCATCTTGTCTCTCAGCTCGGTCACGATGCGGGCGGCGACCTTGGGGCCCACGCCGGGGGCACGCGAGACCTGCCCTTTATCCTGAAGCGCCACGGCATTGGCGAGGTCGGCCGCGCTGAGCGTGCCGAGCACCGCAAGCGCGACCTTGGCGCCGACGCCTTGCACCGTCTGAAGCGCCCTGAACCAGGCGCGCTCATGCTCGCTGGCAAAGCCGTAGAGCCTGATCTCGTCCTCGCGCACATGGGTGTCGACGGCGAGCGTCACGGTCTCGCCCACCGGCGGCAGGCTGGTGAGCGTGCGTGCGCCGACCGTCACCTCGTAACCCACCCCGCCGACATCGACGATCACGGCATGAAGCGAGACGGAATCGAGCGTGCCGGTGAGCTTGCCGATCATGGCGCGGCCCGCTCTGCGGCGACGAGGGCTTCGAGCCGCCGCCATGAGCGCGAATGAGCATGGGTGATGGCGATGGCGAGCGCGTCGGCGGCGTCCGAGCTGTCAAAGACCGCGCGCGGCAAGAGGCACCGCACCATCGCGCGGATCTGGCCTTTGTCGCCGTGCCCAGCGCCGATCACCGTCTTCTTCACGGCGTTCGGCGCATATTCGGCGATGGTGAGCCCGAGCAGCGCCGGCACGAGCATGGCGATCCCCCGCGCCTGGCCGAGCTTCAGCGTGGCGGCGGCGTCGCGATTGACGAAGGTCTGCTCGATGGCTGCCTCCATGGGCTCAAGCCGCGCGAGCACCTCCTGCAACCCATCGAAGATCTGGCGGAGCCTCGCGCCCAAGCTTTCGGCGTCATCGGAAACGACGGAGCCGCAAGCCACGAAGCCGAGCCTGACCCCGTCGGTGTCGATGACCCCCCAGCCGGTGCGCCTGAGCCCCGGGTCGATGCCGATAATACGCACCCGGCCTGTTCTCTCTGTGAAAGCCCCTGTCAGCGCGCTCTCCCACGGATGCCCTACTCCGGACGAATCACTGGGGGATTCTGCCACGCAACAGGGTCGCACAGATAGCGGAGGAACGGACGATCAAGACTTGGCGTTAGGAATTTGGGTGTAGGCTAAGGACTGCGGCGTTTCGACGGGGAAACGCCGGTTTGCACGCCCGCGAGTAGAGGCGCCGGCTACTGAAGCGAGTATCGCCTGCGCTTAAGTTGAGGGAGCACCATTCGTGACTGGTGCAAGCGATACGCTCGATCCGATCGCGGCCGCCGAGGCCGGTATTGCCGGGTCGAAAAACCTTATTGCGGCTGTGGCCGACGACCTCAGCCAGCACCAGCGCTGGCTTGCGCATTATCGCGTCGCCGAAAAACGGCATGCGCGCTGGCTCATATTTCAGGAACTCATGCATCGGCTCGAACTCGGGCGCCGGCACCTGGTGCGGTGGTCGAGGCGGCTCGCTTTGACCTCTCTGCGCTGGGCGCGTGCGGGCGCCGCCTTCTTATGGCGCACGGCCGTTACCCTCGTCGTCATTCTCCGCCGCGTCACGACGGCTGGCCTCGCTTGGCTTCGCCCCCGGGTTTACGCGCTCGCGCTCACTCTGCGAAGATGGCTGGCCGCGTTCTGGGCTTGGGCCCAGGTGAAGTCCGGCATGCTCGCCCGCGCTTTGCTCAAGGCAGCTTCGCTGAGTTTGGCGTGGCTCGCCATGCAATCACGGGCGCTTGCCATCGCTTTGCAGCGATGGGTCTCTGTCGCTTGGACGTGGACTCGCATTAATGCGGCCATTCTCGCGCGCGCTTCTCTCAAGCGTGCTTCGATTGCCTCGTCATGGATTGGCGCGAAGTCGCGGGCAGCCAATGGCACGCTGCAACGCCGCCTTTCCGCCGGCGCGGCTTGGACAGGCGCCAAGGCCCGGGCCTCGGCGCGCATCTCAGTCGCGGCAGCTTCAGCTGGCTATTCCTGGACCGCCCTCAACATGAGGGCGATGTCGCACGGCGTGCGGCGTACCAAGCCGCAAGCTGACACTGACCACCGGGCCCTTGTGGCCAGGCGATGCACGGCGCTGGTTTGCCTCGAGCCCCGGCGCGCCCGACTGCCCGCTATTCGCGCCGGCTGAGCGGCGCCTGCGTCCGATCAGCTCGCGTTCGGGCCGCGCATCTCCTTGATCGCAGCCTGAATTCGGCGCCAATCTCCCGCTTGATCCTTCTGGCCTTGCCGCTCGCATTCAGCGGCCCTCTGGGCGGCCTCCAATTCGGCCTTGTCACCATGCGCGCCGACAAAGCGCCGCGCGTAGTCATGGATTGCGTTGCTGTCCATGGACCGTCCTCCTTGCCGATCGAACATTCAGTCTGTTGGCTGGGCTCCTCCACGCCATGAGATAGATCAAGGCGCACGAAGCGATGAAGGTTCCGCTCCCAGTTCGGCCCTTGCGCGCCTAAGAGTTTTCAGCCTTCGGCAGCTCGACGACTTGCCTTATTGCGGACCTACATCGGGACGGCGTTGGCGAAGAGCCGCTCGCCCCATTCATAGAGCGGCCGCTTGAAGTCCGACTGCGTGTGGATCGCCTGGCCTTTGCGCTCGGTCCATTTGCGGCCGTAGGTGTCGAACGGGAAGTGCCGGATGTAGTAGTCGCAGGTCTCCTCCCAATGCTCGACCGAGAGCGATTTGCCGTAATGCTGGCAGTAGAGATCGGTCTTGACGCGGGCCATGCCCCTTGGCGTGCGTCCATCGCCTTCGGCGAAGACGATCCCGGGCCGGTTGCGCCAGAGCATCAGAATGTCCCTCTGCTCGGGGCCGTAGAACCGCCGGAAGTTCAGCAATGGGAGATCGGGCCGATACGGCGCATGATCCTCGGGGGTCATATACGCGTCGAATAGCTGGACGCGCACGGCATCGCAGCCGTCCGGGCCGAGGCCCTGGACGAAACCGCGTAGGTCTCCCGTGACGCGCTCGTCGGGGTCGAAGCACAGCATCCAGTCATGCGGCAGCTCTTCGCGGGCCATCTCGAGCAGCAAACCGCGATGCCGTCCCTCGGCGAGCTTGCGCGCCGCAATGTCCTCTTCCCAGGACTGATTGGCCACGATCAGCGCGACCTTGGGATGGGCGCGAAGAATCTCCACCGTCGCGTCGGTGCTCGCATCGTCATAGGCGAGGATCGCATCGACGTGGCGGCCGAGGTAATCGAGCGTATCGGGCAGGAGGAGAGACTCGTTGCGGACGCGCGTCATGCCGACCAGGAGATGCTTCCGGCCGAGCAGCCCTTTATTGCCGGTGATGATCCGCTCGCTATCGCGCAGCTGCCAATTGCCTCTCGGGGTTGCGATCACCTATTGAACCTCGGATGCGGCGCAGACTGCGCCAGATAGAGCTTGCGCGGTAGTGTACCGGTGCCCATAGTGATCGGGCACCTTCACGCCTAGTGATAGGCGCGGACTTGGATCGACGGCAAGACTATCGCGCCGACGACGGGCACGACGTCTCGTTCCCGAAATCTCAAGGCGCCGAGCGGCTCCTGAGGGGCCAAAAGGCCCGCCGCCACGACCTTGACGATCCGCTTTGCACAGGGGGGCCTGATCTAAGCCATCACCTCCCCGCGTCTGGCCTGCCCCATCGCGCCGCTGGGTCAACCCACGGATCGCGCCAACCTCGGAGACAACATGCAGCACCCGGGTTTTTTCCAGCGCGGCGGTCCCTATCCCTTGAAGGTGATAGCGGAAGCGATCGGCGCCGAACTCGGCGATGACTGCGACGGGGAAACAAAGATCGACGACTTGCGTCCTCTCCATCAGGCAACGCGAACCCATCTCACCTTTTGTGCCAGCCGCAAATATGCCGGCCAGCTCGCGGAAACACATGCTGCCGCTTGTCTCATCAAGCGCCGGGACGCCAGTCTCGTGCCTGAGGGGGCAGCGGCGGTCATGACTGACGCACCGCATCGCGCTTTCGCCATGGCCGTTGGGCTGCTTTACCCTGAAGCCCTCCAGCCGACGGCCACGGCAGCGGCGGCGAACGCGCAAGGACAGCTCGTCCATCCGACCGCCGAGATTGCCGAAGGGGTTACTCTCGAGCCCGGGGCCATTGTCGGCCGGGAGGCACGGATCGGCGCCGGCACGACGATCGCCGCAGGCGCCGTCGTCGGCTATCGCGTCTTCGTGGGACGGAACTGCTATATCGGCCCAGGCGCGACCGTGACCCATGCCCTGATCGGCGAGCGCGTGATCATTCATCCTGGCGCGCGCATCGGGCAGGACGGATTTGGCTATGCCATGAGTGCCGCGGGACACTTCAAGGTTCCGCAGGTCGGCCGGGTCATTATCGGGGACGACGTCGAGATCGGAGCCAATTCGACCATCGATCGCGGCTTTCTCGTGGACACCGTGATCGGCGAAGGAACCAAGATCGACAACCTGGTGCAG
>Ga0154741_1118_pt1 | contig 10938 bp, 10 predicted proteins | sample Rifle2008BG16ft_FD_105749 | JGI IMG/M metagenome (GOLD analysis project Ga0154741, IMG submission 105749) | Alphaproteobacteria bacterium RBG_16_64_48
AGTTCGCCTCACGCGAATGCCGAAACCACTTTGCTACCGCCGGATTTGATGCCTTCGATCGGAAAGCCTTCTAGCCGCCACGGATGGCCATGATCTGAATTATGGCCGGCCCCAAGATCACGATGAACAGCACCGGTAAGAAGAACAGGACCATTGGCACGGTGAGCTTGGGCCCCAAGGCCGCCGCCTTTTTCTCGGCCTCCGCCATGCGCATTTCGCGGCTCTCCGTGGCTAGCACCCTGAGCGCCTGGCTGATCCCCGTGCCGTAGCGCTCGGCTTGGATTAAGCTCGTGCCAACCGCCTGCACCACAGCGAGCCCGGTGCGCCTCCCAAGATTTTCGTAAGCCTGGCGCCGCTCCGGCAGATAGGACAGCTCCGCCGTGGTGAGGCTGAACTCCTCGGCAAGCTCGAGCGAGCGGGAACCGATCTCGCTGGCAACCTTGTTCATCGCCGACTCGACCGACATGCCGGCCTGAACGCAAATGAGCAGCAGGTCGAGAGAGTCGGGAAAGATGCGCTTGATGGACTTCTGGCGGCGCGCGATGAGGTTGGCGATGAAGATATTAGGCAGATAGAAGCCGACATAGGCCCCGATGATGGACAGACAGAGGTTGAGGAGCGGTGCAAGGTGGTAGGCATTCAGGAAAACGAGATAGAAGAAGGTCAGCCCGAAGGTCGCGACCGGGAGGACGGCGCGGAAGAAGAGGAAAGCCACGACCGGCGCCTGACCGCGAAGACCGGCCATCCTCAGGCGCTCGCGTGTTGCGTCGGTTTCAAGCGCCTTGCGCAAATTGAGCCGCTTGACCACCCGCTGCATGTAGGTCTTCGGTTCTGTCCTCAATTTTCCCTGGTATTGCCCCTCGGCCAAGCGCGCCATGCTCTCTGCGCGCAGGCGCAGGCGCTCGCCGGCCGCGTATTTCATCCGCGAGTGAAGCCGGTCGCCCGTCAGAAGCGGCAGCACGAAGGAGGTGATGGTGGCGAAAGCGGCGACCGCCGCAAGCGCCATGACGACGAATTGCGGGTCGAGCAGGTATCGCAGGAGCCAGGTCATGGCGCGTCCTAGTAATCGAAGTTGATCATTTTGCGCATGACGAGGACGCCAATGAACATCCAGATCGCGCCGCCGATGAGCATTATATTGCCGAGCTTGTCGTGCCATAGAATCGAGATGTAGCCTGGCGAGGTGAAGTACACGGCCAGCATGACGCAAGGCGGGAGCGCCCCGATGATAATCGCCGAGGCCTTCGCCTCGGCGCTGAATGCCCTCACCTTGGCCTCCAAACGATAGCGGTCGCGCAGTACCTGGGCGAGGTTGGAGAGCACCTCGGCGAGATTGCCGCCGATCTGGTTCTGGATGGCGATGACGATGGCGAAGAAATTCACTTCCTGGAGAGGCATGCGTTCAAACATGCGCTCGAAGGCGCCCGAAAGCGGAACGCCGACCTTCTGCTGCGCGACGAGGTCGGCGAACTCGCTCCGCACCGGCTCCGGTGATTCCCTGGCGATGATCTGCATGCAGTCGGAGAACGCGAGACCCGATTTGATGCCGCGCACGATGATGTCGATGGAGTTAGCGAACTGAAGCAGGAATTTGGCCTGACGGCGTTTGATCATGCGCGCGAGGATCCAGCGCGGCAAGCCAAACCCGCAGGCGAAGGCCGCGAGCAGAGACACCAGCGGCGAAGAACCGGTGACAAGCACGATGAAGCCTCCCACCACACCGGTGAGGCAGCTCAAGAGATAGTAGGTGCTCTGCTTCATACTAAGGCCGGCGCGGATCAAGCGGATGCGAAGCCGTACCCGCTTTTTCGGCTTTTGTTTGGCCTCGATGTCCTTGATGGTGTCCTGCACCTGTTGCTTGCGTATTTGCAGGGATCGTGGCACCGCGGAACGTCTCTGCACCCCTTGCGCCACGTTGCCGACGCGCTTGCTCGCTTTGCGCTCGCCGCTCATGTACGGCATCGCCAGCACATACACGACCCCGCCCACGGCGATGCCGGCCAACGCCATGGCTGCCAGTTGCGCAAATTCAGGACCGAGCAATGCGCTCTCCTAACGGAAGCCCGTGCTCGTCGAGCACTTCGCCCGCGGTTAGAATCTCGGTCAGACGCTTTTCCTCGCCGAAATAACACGCTTTCTCCCAGAAGCGCGGCCGGGCGATACCGGTCGAGCGATGCCGCCCGGAAATGCGGCCGTTGGCGTCCTCGCCGAAGATCTCGTGGATAAACAGATCCTGCAAGGTGACGACTTCACCCTCGAGCCCGAGCACCTCGGTGACGTGTGTGATCTTGCGCGAACCATCGCGTAGGCGAGCAGCTTGGATGATCACGTCCACCGAAGACACGATCATCTCGCGAATGGCCTTTGCGGGAAGGTTGTAGCCTCCCATCAAAATCATGCTCTCAAGACGGCTGATGCATTCGCGCGGCGAGTTGGAGTGAAGCGTGCTCAAAGACCCGTCATGGCCGGTGTTCATGGCCTGCAGAAGGTCGAAAGCTTCCGGACCGCGCACCTCGCCCACGATGATACGGTCTGGGCGCATACGCAGGCAGTTCTTGACGAGATCGCGCATGGTAACCTCGCCCTTCCCTTCAAGGTTCGGGGGCCGCGTCTCAAGACGGACCACATGCGGCTGTTGTAGCTGCAGCTCGGCCGAGTCCTCGCAGGTGACGATGCGCTCGTCGTCGTCGATATAGGCGGTCATGCAGTTGAGTAGGGTCGTCTTGCCCGAACCGGTGCCGCCGGAAATGATGACGTTGCAGCGCACGCGGCCGATGATGGCGAGAAGGGTACGGCCCTCGGGCGTGACTGTGTCGAGTTCCATGAGCTGATCGAGCGTCAGCCGGTCGCGCTTGAATTTGCGGATGGTGAGGATCGGACCGTCGAGGGCGAGCGGCGGGGCGATCACATTAACGCGGCTGCCGTCGGGCAGGCGCGCGTCGCAGATGGGGCTCGATTCGTCGACGCGACGGCCGACCTGACTCACGATGCGTTGGCAGATATTCATCAGCTGCGTATTGTTGGCGAAGCGGACATTGGTGGGCTTGACCTTACCCTTGACCTCGATATAGGTCGTATCACTGCCATTCACCATGATGTCGGAGATTTCGTCGCGGGCGAGCAGCGGCTCGAGCGGCCCGTAGCCGAGGACGTCGTTGCAGATGTCCTGTAGCAGATCCTCCTGCTCGGCGATCGACATCACCACGTTCTTGATGGCGACGATTTCGCTGACAATGTCGCGAATCTCCTCTCGCGCCACCTCGGGATCGAGCTTGGAGAGCTGTGTCAGGTCGATGGTGTCGATGAGCGCGTTGAAGACCGTAGTCTTGACGTCGTAATACTCCTCGGAACCCGCGCGCTCGATGGGCTTACGCTCCGCCTTGGCGGGCGCCTGACCCATGCTGACGGGAGCTGCCGCGGGCTTTTGTTCCGGACTGGCGGGTAGCGGCGGGGCGGAGACGCGTGGCTGCGAAGCCGGCGCCGGCGGCGCGACAGGCCGCGGCGCTGATGATGCCTCGGACGTACTCCGTTTGCCGAACATGGTCTTACACGCGCGTCTTAGTTAGCCTGAGGCGGGCGAGGATGGGGGCCAGAATCGACTGGCGCTCGCTCTTCTGCTCGGACCGGTCGGTCAGGAAGTTGGCGAGGCGGCGAAACCCCTCGGCCGCCTTTGACTTGTCGGACACCTCCTCGATCATCTGCCCGTTATTCGCCGCCGTGCCGAACAGCTGGGCATCGAAACCGATGACAATCTTGGGCTCGAGTTCGATGGCGTAGCCAAAGTCCTTCACCGAGATTTCTGGACGCTTGGGCACGCCGACCTGGTTGAGCACGAGCAGAGGCGGCCGGTCGTTAGGGCGCGAGCCCTTGAGCTGATCCACCAGATTCTTGGTGTTGCGCAGATTGGCAAGATCGGGCGCCGCCGTGATCACCACATAGTCGGCCTTGAGCACGACCTGCTTAGCCCAGGCCGTCCATAGATGCGGCACGTCGACGGCGGCCCACGGCACGTTCTCTCGAACCACGTCGAGCACGGTGTCGCAGGAGGAGGGATCGAGATCGTAAGGGCGATCGAGCGTGCCGGGAGCGGCGAACAGACTCAAATGATCGGAGCAGCGCGACAGCAGCCGGTCGAGCATCATCTCGTCGAAGCGATCTGGCAAAGCCAAAGCATCGGCAATCCCGTTCAGCGGATCCTGGTTGAAATCGAGGCCGGCCGTGCCGAAGGGCAGATCGAAATCGGCGATCACCACGTCGCTCTTATGCGCCGAGGCGATGGCAAAGGCGGTGTTGTGGCAGACGGTGCTCGAGCCGGAGCCACCTTTAGCCCCAACAAAGGCAATGACCTGACCCACCGGCCCCGTCTCCGGGTCGGTGTAGATGGCCGAAATGCTCTCGATGATCTGCATCACCTCGACCGGGGCCACCACATATTCGCTGACGCTCCGGCGCAAGAGTTCGCGATAGAGCAGCACGTCGTTGACATGGCCGATGGCGACGACCTTGGTTCCAGGATCGCAGACCTCGGCGAGACGGTCGAGTTCTCCCAGCATGCCCGTGCGGTCGAGCAGGGATTCGATGATGATCAGGTTGGGCGTAGACGCGTTGCGATAGAAGGCGGCTGCCGCCTGGACCCCGCCCATTTGCACCGTAATGTGCGCCTTGGCCAAGCGCCGGTCCTGCGACGCCTTCTCAATCACCGCGGCCGTGTCCTGGTCCTCGCAAAAGGCCTGAATGTTAACGCGCGGGACGGGCCGTGCACGCGGCGCCTCCGCCGAGGCTTCATGCACGCGCTCGAAGGCTTGCTCGCTTTCGGCGGAGGAGCTCAGCGAATATGCAGCATCACCAATCACTGCGATGACCCGATCTGACTTATTTCGCTCGCATTGGCGTGTTCCGAAGGAGCGCGTATGGAGATGGTTGGCTGACCCGCGATGTATTTGCCCCACACCACATCGCGGCGTTCGCCTGGACGCGGCGTCTCGCCGCGCGGACCGAGCAAGTCGCGTGCATCGGCAACCGAAGCGGCAAGATTACGCTGCGTTGCGCAGCCCTTATTGGTCCAAGGCATGTTCTGCGGATCGCGCCCGATATCCTCGGACCAGTCCGGGCAATCAGGGGGCACCGCAATAAATTGGAGGTAAGAGATCCGCAAAGGCGCAGCCGGATCGGAATTGGCGAAATAGGGCTCGAGCGCGACCGCGGCAGGATCGATGCCGGCGCCGCGCATCGCTCTACGCACCTGGTCATAGGCGCGCAGGGCCGCCATCTCGTTGGCGCCGCCGGACGGCGCCCGAATTAGCAAGCGGTCGGAGCTTTGCGACTTGTAATCCCCGAGGAAGCCGTAGAGCTGCCCCTTCTGCGATTCGTTGAGACCGGAGGACCCGGGGTAGATGGCGAGATCGAGCGTCACCTCGCCCTGCTTCACGGCGATCGGATGCCGCTCGTTGGGATTGGCGAGGGTGAAGGGGGCCTGGAGCCTGGGGCTTCTCCAGCAACCGCCCACGGAGGTTGCCACGAGAACGACTGCTAGGAGGGTCAGTGCAGGCCGTGCGGCGGCAAGAACGCGCGAGCCTGGAAGTGCTGCTGAGATCATGATCGTGTTACCCTCCATCCCTACTCGACGATAAAGCCGATATCGCCATCGAAGCGGCCGACTGGTGCACGCTCAGGATTGCGACCATAGACGCGATTCATTTGCCCGAGCAGGTCCGTATTTACGTCGGATGCCCAGCCGAATCCGTCGTCGGGTTGCGCGAGCTCTTGGCGAGAAACGGGCTTAACCACATAGGGCGTGACCAGGATGACGAGCTCGGTCTCATTCTTCAAATAGTCGCGGCTGCGGAAGAGCGTGCCAAGGACCGGCAGGCTCTTCAGCCCGGGATAGCCGCTTAGCGCCTGCTTCGACTGATCGGAGAGGAGGCCGGCCATGACCAGGGAACCGCCGCTCGGCAGCTCGACCACAGTCTCGGCGCGGCGCACCTTAAGGGCCGGGATGGTGATGTTCGATAGAACGATCGCACCCTGATTAGAGAGCTCGCTGACTTCCGTCGAAACTTTCAAACTGATGCGCCCCTCCGACATGACCACAGGGGTGAAGGCGAGGCCGATACCAAATTTCTTGAACTCTACGGAAATCGTGCCAAGCTGCTGTGCGATGGGGATCGGAAACTCACCGCCAGCCAGGAAATTCGCCGTCTCGCCGGAGATCGCCGTCAAATTCGGTTCGGCCAAGGTGTGCAGCAAACCATCTTGTTCAAGAGCACGCAGAATCGTCTGCACACGATTCTCCCCCGACAACCATTGGACGCCGCCGCCGGCCACACCCTGAGTTATGCCGGAGGGGCTTCCCAAATCACCTGGAGCGGCTCCGAGAGGGTTGGCAATGAATGGCGCAATTATGCCCCCGCCCTGCACGCCAATTGGGAAGGGAAGTTTGCTAAGTGCAGCGAAGGCAAAATTGCCCGAGTTGATCAAGGTGCCGAGGTCGATGCCGAACTGCTTGATGATGTTGCGCTCCATCTCCACAACGGAGACCTTGAGCAGCACCTGCTCCCGTCCCTCCACGGTGAGCATGTTGATGAGTTGACCGGCCGCAGTAGGGGTTGACGTCGATTGATTGCTGGAACCCGCGACTCCGGTTAGACTCACCCCGGAACTAGAGCTGGCAGTCGTCGTTGGCGGAGCGTTTGGGTCGACCCCGATTACCTGGGTGGCGATTTCGCCGGCGCGGGTGGCATCGATTGCATTTTGCACGGTGCCGGTGAGGATCACGCTGCCACTCACCGTCTCGACGCGAATGTTGGCCCCGCGGATAAGGCGGTTGAGCAGACCGGCCAGCGCCGAAAGGTCGCGCTCGACGGTGATCTCAAGCGTCACGACCTGCCGGCCGTCCTTGTCGGTGAAAATGATGTTGGCTTCGCCCGGTGCCTTGCCGATCAGGTAAGCGCGCGTCGAGGTTTGCAGAACCGCTTCCATCTTGTCAGGATTGGAGACCATGACCTCGCGCACCTCGCGCGGCAGCTCGATGATCATCGACTTGTTCAGGCCGAGCGTGATTTGACGCCCCGTCCCATTTCCAGTCTCGCCGACGCGCAAATAGGAGCTATGCTGCTGTTCCGCCAGCGCGGCCGAGGGCGCGACGCCGCCGCAAAGCGCGAGGTAAGCGGCGGCAGGCGCGACGAGCGCGACGAGCGCGGCTACCGTGAAGGAAAGGCGACGCATCCGATTGCCTCTTGCATTGCCGATCTCGCCTTCAGTTGACGCCGAAGGCGCGAGACGGCACGCCGTATTTCAAGAACTTGACCGAGTTGCTGTAGGCGTCGCCGATCTTGGCGGTGGCCTCAGACTGCCCGGGAGCGGCATCGGCGAGGCTGCGCAAGGAGAGCGAGATCTCGCCCATCGACTGCGCCAGAGCGAGAACCTCCGCTTGCCGCGGGGTAAGCTCGAGCGTCGCGGTCTTGCCAGTGGCCACTTTCTCGCCGTCCTTGTTCTCGATTTCCTGGCCGATAGCGAGCACGCGCACGTTGCGCAGCACCGCCTCGCTCACCGGCTCCTCCTTGGAGCCCACTCGCATTTTGTGCGACAAAATGACATCCACGCGATCGTTCGGGAGGATGAAGCCGCCGGCGGCGGTCTCCTCACGGATCGGCGTGGAGATAGCCCGCATGCCGGAGGGAAGAATGGCGGCCATCACGCCGCCTTCGGAGATCTTGATCAGCTTCTGCTCTTTGATCGGCTCGCCGGCGATGAAGGGCGCGCGCGCGACCGCTCCAGAGAGCTCGGTCGGCGCATCCGGGCGGGCGTTGCGGGTGATGAGGCCGGGGGTGACGCCCTCGACCGGCCATTGCTGCCATTTGAGATCATCGCCACGGACTGAATCGCCGAGATTGATGTCGGTCGCGGCCACGAGAACGTCGGTGGCGCCAACGGTCTTCTCGACCGTTTCCACCTCACGCGGACCAGACACGATCTTCTTGGCAATCCAGGCTGCGCCCAAGGCCGCGGTAAAGGCGATCGCGAGCGCCATGACTCTTGCTCTTCGCATGACAGTCTTCCTTCGGACGCCCCACGTCCCGCGACGAATGGTTCACTGTGACGGTGAAATCTCAACGCCAAGTTAATGGCCGTGCCAAAATTGGCGGGTCAGCGGCTGATAGCGGGAGCGGGTTTATCCGCCCGGCAGCAACCAAGGGCGAAGCTTTGAGAGACGTCAGCCGCCGAGCGCGGCCATAAAAGGTGTGGCGGGATAGACGAGCAATCCGGCCGCGGCCAGGGCGATTCCATAGGGCACGCCCTCTCTTGGACTATGTAGGCGGACCAGCCAGCTTTGCGAGGACAGCATCACCGGAAGCGGAAGCCCACGCCAGATCAGGAGCAGGAGCGTGAGGCCGCAACCGATCAGGGCGGCGTAGACGCTATAGGTGAAGATGGCTGCGGGTCCGAGCCAAAGACAGGTGGCGGCAAACAGCTTGGTGTCCCCGCCGCCAATCCAGCTGAAAGAGAAGAGTGCGAAGGCAAAAGCGAGCGCGGCAAGGGCGAGCGCCATGTGCAGCTCGATATCGGACCAGCCAAGCCCGGCCAGCGGCGCCACCACGAAGAAGCCTGAGGCAAGCGCCAGCACGAGGCGATTCGGGATCGTCATGGTGAAAAAATCGCTGGCTGCCGCCAAGGCCATGGCGCCGGGAAAAATCGTAAGTATGAGAATGTCTTTGATCATTTGCCCTTGAAGGCGCCGCTTGTTACATGCGGCGCGGAGTGTCGCCTCAAAAACCTGAAGTCGACGTTAATCTAGCCTTCGGCTCGTTCCGACCGCTCGGCCGTCCTGTCGCGGTTCAGGCGTTTGCCAATCCTTCACCTTTTCAGCGTCTCATGGACCAACCCAACTCTAGAGGGACATGAGCGCATATGGTCTTCCTGTTGAGCCGAAAGCTGTCGCAGCGCCTGCTCGTCGCCGCCGTGATTGGTGTGGCTGGTGCCAGCCAGCCGGCAATGGCCGAAAGCAACGTTGTTCAGGTCCTCGTCGACCAGGCGACGCTCGTTCGGCTTGACCGGCCGGCGTCCGAGATCGTGGTCGGCAATCCCTCGATCGCGGACGTCTCGGTGCAGAGCGGCAAGGTGCTCGTGGTCACCGGCAAGTCTTTCGGCGAGACGAACCTCATCGTCATGGATGCCGACGGCAAGGTGATCGCTAACCGGGGGCTGATCGTCCAGGAGCCCCGTACCGGTTTCGTCACCATGTACAGAGGCGATGCGCGGTACACTCTGCATTGCGCGCCGAACTGCACGCCTCCGCTCGTCATCGGCGACAACCCGGATTATTTCGAGGCCATCTCCAAAGAGATCAAGACCAAGCAGGCTATCAGCCAATCCTCGGCCGAAGGCGAGAAGCAGCAATAGGCTGCTACTTTGTAACTCGCAGGTCCGAAAGATCTTGGCCGATCGCGTTGAAAGCGGCCAGGAGTTCGGCGTTGGTACCCGGTGCGAAATATTTGTCCTGATCGGAGGCGCAACTATTAAGCAAGGTGAGCGCACCCGCTTGGTCACCGGGGATTTGAAAAGCCACCGTATAGATGACGACGCCGGCCGCCTTCATGTTGTTGCAGATCTGCAACGTCCGCTGGTCCATGAACTGGGTCAGCGTCGAGGAGCTGGTCGAGGTCGTGCCTAGATGGTTGCGCTCCACGTAGCCGTAGATATCGTACCACGACTTCAGGAATTTGCTGTTCGGATAGTAGGTGTTCTGCCCATCGGTCATCAGCACCAGGACCTTGGTGTTGTTCTCGATGTTGTAAGCGCGCCCCTCAGTCAACGGTTCGCTAGGCGATAGAGCACGCCAGCCCCACGCGGCCCCCTCGCCAACGCCGGTCGCACCCTGGGCTGCCATGGCGTTTATCGCGTTTTTGATCGTCGTTTTGTCCGGGGAGAGCGGCAGGATAGGGGCGCTTGTGCACATGAAGTTCGGACCCCCGGAGATGCCGCCGACGGTCATGTTCGCCACGGTCGCCTTGTTGGCGGCAGTGCCGTACTTACAGTTCAAGCTGCTCGGTATGCTTTTACCGGCGAAGGCATCCTTCTCGCTCTTGCCCGTGTTCGTGCCTCCACAGTTTGCATTGCCGCTGGAGCAGGTCCAGCTCGTGTTGGTCGCCGTGCTGCAGGTGGTGCTGGTACCCGCATCTGGCAGATAATTGTTATAGCTTTTATTGCCTGTCGGCGCGCAGTTGTATCTCCGGCTTGAACTCGATCCGGTGTAAGAGCTGCTGCCGGAAGTGCTGTTGGAGCAGGTGGTGGTCGTTGCGGTCCAGTTGTCGGGCTCGTCCGGAGCGAACATCGGTACGAAGAGCGTCGATGGATTGCCGGTGCTCGCAGCGTCGTCAGTGGCATCGTAGGGCATGGGTCGCGCCTCGACGCAGCCCCCCCAAGTCACGGCAGCGCCGCTGGAAGTCTTTAGCGAGCTGAACAGCGTGAAATTGTTGGTCGTCGAAGGCGCGCCGTAGGCCTTCTGCGCATCGGCATGGTACGGGTTGTTGTTCCCGGTATCCATCCAGCTCGCGTTAGCATATTGCGATCCGACCTTGACCCCGGCTGCGAAAGGGACAACCGCGATCTTTATGGGATCCGCCTCCGGGCTGTTCTGGGCAACGTCAAACAGCGTATCCACCAAGTCGTTTGCGGCGGTCTTAAGCGAATCGATTTTGCTGCCGGCCATCGAACCCGAATTGTCGAGAGCGAGCACGACTTCGACCGTGCCCATGCCCCGCATCACTGTGGTCGAGGCGGCGACGGCGACGTCATCGATGTTTGCAAGTCTCATGAACGTCGTCGGCACCGACCCTGAAACGCTTACTACGATCGTGTTGCCGCTGGTCGATAGACTCAAAGGGGATACAGCGCCAAGAGAATTAGAGGTGGGATAGTTCGCGTTGAAATATTCCTGCG
>Ga0154741_1063_pt1 | contig 10809 bp, 12 predicted proteins | sample Rifle2008BG16ft_FD_105749 | JGI IMG/M metagenome (GOLD analysis project Ga0154741, IMG submission 105749) | Alphaproteobacteria bacterium RBG_16_64_48
GCCTTTCCCACCGAGACCGTATACGGGCTTGGCGCCAATGCGCTCGACGCGCGCGCCGTGGCCAAGGTGTTCGCCGCCAAGGAGCGGCCGCGCTTCAACCCGCTGATCGTGCATGTGCCGGGTCTCGCCGCGGCCGAGACATACGCCGTGGTGAACGATATGGCGCGGATTCTCGCCGAAGCTTTCTGGCCGGGGCCGTTGTCACTCGTGCTTGCCAAGCGTCCCGCTTGCGGAATCGCGGACCTGGTCAGCGCCGGACTCGACACCATCGCGCTCAGAGCGCCGGCCCATCCTGTCGCGCAAGCGCTCCTTGCCGAGGTGAAGCTTCCCATCGCCGCGCCGAGCGCCAACCGGTCGGGGCGGATCAGCCCGACCACGGCGGCACATGTTGAGGCCGAACTCGGCGACCGGCCCGCCATGATCCTCGACGGAGGCCCCTGCCCTCTCGGCATCGAGTCGACGGTGGTGAGCGTGGTGGGCCCCAAGCCCGCTCTGCTCCGGCCTGGCGCCCTGCCCCGCGAGGCGATCGAGCTCGTGCTGGGAGTGCCGCTTGCCACGGCCAAGGCTAACGAACGAGGGGCTTCGCCGGGGCAGCTTGCGACCCATTACGCGCCCAATACGAAGCTCAGACTCGGCGCCACGAGCGTCAGGCCCGACGAGGCCCTGCTCGCCTTCGGCCGCGACGTGCCTCAAGGCGGCCGCCTCACCATCAATCTCAGCGCGAGCGGCAATCTCGAGGAGGCGGCGGCGAAGCTCTTCGCCGCGCTCCGCGAGCTCGACCAGGCCGGCGCGAGAACCATCGCCGTCATGCCGATCCCCGCCCAGGGCCTTGGCGAGGCCATCAACGACCGCTTGCAGCGCGCAGCCAATCGGGGCTAGCGCTCATTCCCATGACGCCCGAACAGAAGCACAAGCCCCCGAGCCAGGACACCATCGATGCGCTGGTCCGCATCGTGGGCGAGGAGCATGCCATCCGCGAGGAAGAGGCCATGACGCCTTATCTCGTGGAATGGCGCGACCGCTATCGCGGCAAGGCCGCGCTCGTGCTCAGGCCGGGCGAGACGCAAGAGGTCGCCGCGATCCTGAAATGCGCCAACGAGACGAAGACCGCCATCGTGCCGCAGGGCGGCAATACCGGCCTCGTGGGCGGGCAGATCCCGTTCGAGACCGGCCACGAGGTGGTGGTCTCGCTCGAGCGGCTCAACCGGGTGCGCGACATCGATCTCGCTTCCAACACCATGACGGTGGAAGCGGGGCTGGTGCTGGCGCTCGCCCAGCAAGTGGCGGCAAGCGCCGGACGGCTGTTCCCCTTGAGCCTCGCGTCGGAGGGAAGCGCTCAGATCGGCGGCGTGCTCGCCACCAATGCCGGCGGCATGGCTGTGCTCGCCTATGGCAGCGCGCGCGATCTGACCCTCGGGCTCGAGGTCGTGTTCGCCGATGGGCGGGTGTGGAACGGGCTCAAATCGTTGCGCAAGGACAATTCAGGCTACGACCTCAAGGACCTCATCATCGGCTCGGAAGGGACGCTCGGCATCATCACCGCGGCAGTGTTGCGTCTCTTTCCCAAGGTGGTGGAGAAGGTGACGTGCATGGCCGGCTTGAGCGCGCTCGAAACCGCGCCCGCCTTCTTCGCCCGCGCCCTGGAACGCTCAGGGCCCGCGCTGACGGCGTTCGAGATCATGCCGCGGATCGGCGTGGAATTCGTGCTCCGTCATGGCAACGCCGCGCGCGATCCCTTCCCCTCCCCCTACCCGTGGTACATGCTCTTCGATCTCACCAGTCCGCGCGAGGGGGAGGAACTTGCACGGTTAACTGAGACGCTGCTTAGCGAAGGTCTCGCAGCAGGCGAGATCGATAGCGCGGTCATCGCCTCTTCGCTCGCTCAAGGAGAGGAACTGTGGCGCCTGCGCGAGCTGATGAGCGAGGTGCAAAAGCACGAGGGCGGCAGCATCAAGCACGATATCGCGGTGCCCGTGGCGCGAGTGCCTGAGTTCGTGGCCCGCGCCAACCAGCTGGTCGAGCTCATGATTCCAGGCGCCCGGCCCGTCCCCTTCGGCCATCTCGGCGACGGCAACATTCATTACAATGTGAGCCAGCCCCCCGGCATGGACCGCGCCGTGTTCCTTGCCAATTGGGAGGCGCTGAACGCCGCCGTGCACGAGATCGTGCTCGACCTTGGCGGCTCGATCAGCGCCGAGCATGGAATCGGGCGCCTGAAGCGCGATCTCCTGCCCCACGCCAAGGAGGCGCTCGAGATCGAGCTGATGCGGAAGATCAAGGCCGCGTTCGACCCCAATGGCATTCTCAATCCCGGCAAGCTGCTATGACCGACAAGACTTGGGACGCGACTTGGGACGCGGTCGATCGCTTCATCGCCGATCATCTCCTGGAGAACGATCCCGCACTCCAAGCCGCGCTCGAGGCGAGTGAAGCGGCAGGGCTGCCCGCGATCAATGTCGCGGCCAATCAAGGCAAGCTCCTGATGCTGCTCGCGCAGGCGATCAGCGCGCGCCGCATCTTGGAGATCGGCACGCTCGGCGGCTACAGCACGATCTGGCTGGCGCGGGGCCTTGCCCCTGGCGGGCGGCTCGTCACGCTCGAGGCCAATCCTGCTTACGCCGAAATCGCCCGCGCCAATATCGCTCGGGCGGGGATCGGCGAGACGGTGGAGGTGCGCGTCGGCCGCGCGCAAGACACATTGCCGGGTCTCGAAGGTCCCTTCGATCTCATCTTCATCGATGCCGACAAGCCGAACACGCCCGATTATTTCCAATGGGCGCTTCGTCTAGCGCGCCCCGGGAGCTTGATCGTCGTGGACAATGTCGTGCGCCAAGGCGCCGTGCTCGACGCGGCAAGCGGCGATGCGAACGTGCAGGGGATGCGCCGCTTCTTCGAGCTTGCCGCCACAGACCCGCGCGTGAGCGGAACCGCGCTCCAGACCGTAGGCGCCAAAGGCCATGACGGGCTTGCCATCCTTCTCGTCACCGCCGAGCCTTAGGGCGAGGTAGCCTCAGTCGGGTCGTGATTGAGCCGGGCACGGTCTCAACGCTTTATCTTCGCCGCCTCCTCAAGCAGCGCGGCATGCGCCTTCTCCAGGGCCTCTGCGCTCGCTTCGTCGAATTTCGGAAATTGGAGATCGAGGGCTTCCATCTGCTCGACCAGCGTGGCCGCGACCACGAGGCGTGAGAACCATTTATGGTCGGCCGGCACGACATACCAAGGCGCGTGCGGGGTCGCGGTATGGCGGATCGTGTCCTCATAGGCCTCGAGGAAGCTGTCCCATAGCTTGCGCTCTTCCACGTCATACAGGGAGAACTTCCACCGCTTGTCCGGATCCTCGATGCGCGCCAGCAGGCGACGCAATTGCTCCTCCTTGGAAATATTGAGGAAGAATTTGATCGGCACGACGCCGTTGCGGGCGAGGTGCAGCTCGAAGTTGTTGATGTCCTCGTAGCGCTGCTTCCAGATTTCGTCGGTGACGAGCTTTTGCGGCAAGTGTTGCCGTTCAAGCAGCTCGGGGTGTACGCGCACGACCACAGTCTCTTCGTAGTAGGAGCGATTGAAGATGCCGATGCGGCCGCGGCCCGGCAGCGCGATCGTGGTTCGCCACAGAAAGTCGTGAGCGAGCTCCAGGGTGCTCGGCGCCTTGAACGAATGGACCTCGCAGCCTTGCGGATTGACCCCCGAGAGGACGTGCTTGATGACGCCATCCTTGCCTGAGGTATCCAGCCCTTGCAGGACCGCGAGAACGGCCCAGCGTCCCTCGGCATAGAGCCGCTCCTGCAACTTGGACAGGCGCTTTACGCCTGCCTCGAGCATGTCCTTGGCGTCCTTCTTCTCGATGTCGAGTCCGCAGGTGTCGCCGCAATCGAAGTCAGCGAGCCTAAATCCGCTGCCTTTGTGAACGCGAAAGCGGTCGATGATCTCGGATGGGAGCATGGGCATCAGCCTCTAAAGCAGCGACGGTTCGAGCGGCTCTTGAATGCCCGGCTCGTCGCGTTTGGAATCGTTGATCTTCGGGTGCATCTCGATCGCCTCCAAGAGTGCGTCGGGGGCAGGCTGCAAGAGGTTCGCGGCAGTCTCGGCCGGCGTTCCCTTGACGTCGAGCCACGCCGCGAAATGCTGGAGGGGAAGCACCACGGGCATGCGATCATGCAGCAAGCCGATCGTGCCATTGGCGGGACAGGTGAGGATCGCCACCGTATCGATCTCGACGCCGTCGGCATCGCGCCAGCGCTCATAAATCCCGGCAAAGGCGATCAGCCGAGCTTCACGCGGGCGAAGGAGAAAGGGACGGCGCTCACCCTTTGGCCCGGTCCATTCATAGAACCCGTCGGCCGGGACGAGGCAACGCCTGAAGCGCATGGCATGGCGGAACGAGGGCTTCTCCAGCACCTCCTCCGAGCGGGCGTTGATGAGGGTGGGGAACTGCTTCGGGTCCTTGACGAAGCCCGGCAAAAGCCCCCAGCGCATGAGCCTGAAGCGGCGCACCCCTTCCCGGTCGAGGGCCACAACGGCGATGGCTTGCGTCGGGGCGACATTGTATCGCGCCGGGAAGTTCGGCGTGTCGCTATAGCCGAAATAGGCGCGCACGGCTTCCGGGGGCGAGGTGAGACTATAGCGTGAGCACATGCGGACGCGGCCCTGGTAACGCTTTGGCAATCATGATCGGGCAACACTCCATCTCTTCCAAGGTCCATTCGAGTTATTCATTGTGGCGATGTTTGCTAACGAAAAACCCGATCCCCGCTCTGGGGACCTTTACGAGGACGTGAGCCGGGAGGACATCGTCTCGGCCTTCCGCACGGCCATGATCGGCCATTTCCGCTCGCATATTCCAGGCACCAACATCAACGAATCGACGCTCCTCGCAAGCGATTATCTCAATCACTTCCACGAGCTCGTGATGTTGCTCGAGGCGATCTCCTCCGAGCCGTCAGCCTTTGCCGACGATCTCCTCTCCTGGCGACCGCTGACCTACGAGGAACATTTCGCCGAATCGGGATTCCGCGACAAGAACCTGGCCATCGCCGCTTATCGCAGGGCGCCACCTAAGATCCGCGCACGCTTTGACGAGGCCGTGGCGCGACTGCATGGCGAAGCCGTCACTATCGTCGCCGAGGTAGCTGCCGATCTCAGCAGCGGCAACAAGGACCTGAACAAGACCTGCGAGAAGGCTACCCGGCGCCTCCGCATCCTGATCGACGAAGCCAACGCCATCGCCAATGGCGAGGCCCTGGCCGGCCGGACCGATCCCGATGCGCTCGGCGATGTCGGCGGCCAGGCCGCGATCGACGCCCTGTTCGGCACCCGCTGATTGACCTAACAAAGCGGGTCGGCCCAAGCTCAACCCGCTTCCATGACCGAGCGCCCCTTCACCGACCAAGATCTCGCGCTCCGCAACGGGGCGAGCATCGCCGTGTTCAAGGATCGCAGGGTCTTGCTGGTGAAACGCGGGCGCCCCCCCTTTGCCGGACTGTGGAGCCTACCCGGCGGCAAGACCGAGGGGAACGAGGCGCCGCGCGCGGCGGCATGCCGCGAGCTCAAGGAGGAGACCGGCATCGAGGCCGAGGTCGAGGGGATCGTGGACACGGTCAGGGTCGCGGCTGAAGATGAGGGGAGCGGCAAGGGCGTCACCTACCGGCTGACCGTCTTCTATGGCCGTCCGACCGGCGGCAGCCTTAACGCCGGGGATGATACCGAGGCGGCCGAATGGGTCCATTTGGACGATATCGAGGCGCTTCCCATGACGCCGGGGACGGCCGAGCTGATTTGGATCGCCGCGCATCGGGTGCGGAAGCCGTGATGGCTAGATTTCAACAAAAATTGGCGTTACTCAGTCTCCCATGGGACAGGTCAAAAGGCGGCTTGTGAGGCTTGCGTTCGGCGCGCTTTGCCTCGGTTGGGTGTGCATGGCCTTTGCGCCTGCCGCCGAGGCCCAGTTCTTCTGGTGGTTCGACCAGCCCAAGGCAGCGAAACCCCGGGTCAAGCCCAAGCCTCCCGGCGACGACCTGCCGCCCATCGTGCCCAGAGAGAGCTCGGTTCCGCCTCCCCCTGACGACCGCCCCTATGACAACAAGCTGATGCGGCTTGCCGAGATCCTCGGCGCCGTCCACTACCTCCGCGAGCTTTGCGGGGCCCAGGAAGGACAGATCTGGCGCGACCAGATGAAGGAAATCCTGAGGAACGAGGGCACGACCGCCGTCCGCCGCGCCAAGCTCGTCAACAGCTTCAATGACGGCTATCGCGGCTACCGGCGCACCTACCGCACCTGCACCCAGTCCGCCACGCTTGCCACCACCAGGTTCAGCACCGAAGGGGCGACCATCGCGGCCTCCCTCGCGCAAGGCTCAACCTTCGCGAGCAAAGGGCCCGTCGAGACCAAGCCTGAGGCCTCGCCCGAGGCCACGCAGACCGATGGGGCGTTGCCCGACGCCAACAATGAAGCCCCGGCACCCGGGACAGATCAGACCGGGGCGACCCCCGAGGCTTCGTCCGGCGCGCCATCGTCGGAGCCAAAGCCGTCGTCTGAGCCAGATCAGACGGGAGATAGCGCCCAGGCCCCCCCGCCCGACCCTGTGGACGCGGGGGCGCCCGATACCCAAGAAGAACCGCCTGACTAAATCATTACGATTTAAGCATAAAGATTAACCGTTAGTTCACTCTGTCGTCCTGACGGCGGAAGAGGGGTGTAATTGTGACACTCGGGATCTTCCCGCCAGCCAGAAGGGGGCGGCATAGTTGCGGTCAGAACGGCGAACGTCGCGATCCTCGGAAAACGAGGCGCAGAAACAGGCGGCGCTCAGATATATCCTCGACGCCTGGGAGGAGGCGCTGCATGACGGCATCGAGCCGGAAATGCTCGCCAACGCGGCCCTATTCGCGGCGCTCGCCGACCTCATCGGCGTCTACGGCGAGCATGCGGTCGCCAAGATGGCGAGCGGCCTGTCCCGCCGCATTCACCACGGCGAGTTCACGCTGAAGCGCACCTCGCAATAAAGCCGCTGCGAACGACCTACCGCAGGATGAAGCCGTCGAGCAGGAGAATCAGCCCGAACGCGATCAAGACCGTTCCGGCGATCCGATTGATGAGCTTCAACCGGCCTTCGGTGAGCTTGTGCCTGATGGTGGCGATCAACTCGGACAGACCGAGCCACCACAGGAGGCTGCCGCCCATCACGGCGAGCACGAGGAGCAGCGCCTCAAGATAGGTGTTGAGGCCGCCAATGAGCGAGCCGAGGCCGCCGATCATCGCCGCCATGCCGAGAATGGCCCCGGGATTGGTGACGGTGAGGAAGAGGGTTTGCGGGATGATGCCGGTGTGTTCGACTAGGCCCGACTTCTGGCCCAGGGGAATGGTCAGAGCGGGCCTCGTGAACAAGAGAGCGACGCCAAAGCCGATCAGAAGCAGGCCGCCTCCGAACTGGATCCAGCCGGAATAGGCACTCGTCACATCGGAGATTGCGGTGACGCTGAAGGCGGCGATGGCCGCCAAAAGACCGTCACCGATCACGGCGCCAATACCCGCGGCGAGCCCGGCCCAGAAGCCGCCGGCCACAGCCCGCTGGATGACGAGCACGTTCACCGGACCGATGGGCGCCGCCATCAGCACGCCGATGCCGATGCCGGCCAGCACGAGCTGGACGGTGGACAGCACGATTTGAGCGCCTGCCTGCAAGGCCAGGGCCTATTCGCTCAGTGGGAGTCTAGCCGAAGCGACGCTTGAGGCCGTCAAGACCTGGGCTTGCGCTCGTTCGCCGATCTGCGAGATTGATCGAGCACTCATGGAGTGATGCATGGATCGCCGGAGAAGCTTCGTCATGATTGCCCTCGCCGCATTGGTAGCTGGCGCTGCCGCCCTTGTCTACGCTCAGAACGAAATAGGCAACTCGCCTCTTGCCGCGACCGACCAGACGGTGACGGCGGCAACCGAGGCGCCTGGCCAGGCCCCCAAGGTGCTCTACGATTTCAACGCGCTGCCGGACCCGGTCAAGCGCATGCTCGAGCAAATCGTCGTCGCGGCGGAAAGCGGCGAGATCGAGACCATGCGGCCGGTGCTCGAATCGAACGAGCTGAAGCCGATGGTCGCAGCCGCCCATGTCGAGGACCCCATCGAGTTCTGGAAAAAGGCGTCCGCCGACGGCGCGGGCCGCGATGTGCTTGCCGCCATGCTCAACGTGATCGCCTCGGGCTTCGTCCGCGTAGGCCAGGGACAGGACGAAATGTATGTGTGGCCCTATTTCGCCGAGATCGATCTGGCGACATTGACGCCCTCCCAGGAGGTCGATCTCTACCGCATCGTGCCGCCAGCGCTGGCCGTTCCCATGAAGAAGGCTGGCAAATACAGCTATTACCGGCTCGGCATTTCGCCGACCGGCGTCTGGCACTATTTTCTTCAGTAGCGCGGCAGAGCCTCGCCGAAGCGGACCGGCTGGCCGCGGGCCGGCCCAAGCTCGCCCTCCCACATGGCTAGCCTCCCGCGCACGAGAGTGCCGGCCGGCCAGCCCCTCACTCTCCGCCCCGCGAACGGAGTCCAGCCGCATTTGCTGCCGATCCACTCATTCTCGATCACGCGCTCGGCCTTGAGGTCGACGATGGTGAGGTCGGCGTCGTAGCCCACGGCGACGCGCCCCTTGCCGGCGATGCCGAAAATGCGCTGCGGGCCCGCGCTCGTCAGATCGACGAAGCGGGCAAGAGAAAGGCGCCCGGCATTGACGTGGTCGAGCATCACCGGGACCAGCGTCTGCACCCCAGGCATGCCCGAAGGCGTGGCGGGATAGCTCTTGCTCTTTTCCTCGAGCGTATGGGGCGCGTGATCTGAGCCGAGCACGTCCACCACGCCTCTCTCCAGCCCCCACCACAGACGCTCGCGATGGTAGCGATCCCTAAGCGGCGGGTTCATCTGCGCTTTCGTGCCGAGAATTTCGTAGGCGTCCGGCGTGGCGAGCGTCAGGTGCTGCGGGGTGACCTCGACGGAGGCGATGTCCTTATGCAGCGCCAGAAGCGCCATCTCCTCTCCCGTGGAGACATGGAGCACATGCACGCGCTTGCCTGCTTGCGTGGCCTGCCGCAACAGCCGCTCGGTCGAGGCGAGCGCCGCTTGCGGATCGCGCCACTCGCTATGGCTCGACGGGTCGCCCTCGCGCTGCAAGGAGATGCGCTCGCGAAGCCTTGCTTCGTCCTCGGAGTGGAAGGCGGCGCGCCGCCTGATCGTGGCGAGGATGCGCGCCAAGGTCTCCTCGTCATCGACGAGAAGGTCTCCGGTGGAGGAGCCTAGGAACACCTTGACGCCGGCGGCTCCGGGCTGAAGCTCAAGCTCGGCGAGTTCATCGACATTGTCGCGCGTGGCGCCGACGTAAAAGGCATAGTCGCAATGCATGCGGCCGGTCGCGGCTCTCATTTTATCGGCCAAGGCCTCGGCGCTGGTTGTCGGGGGACGCGTGTTCGGCATCTCGAACACTGCGGTGACCCCGCCCAAGACCGCCGACCGGCTCCCCGACGCCAGGTCCTCTTTGTGCTCGAGGCCGGGCTCGCGGAAATGCACCTGGGTGTCGATGACGCCCGGCAGGATATGGAGGCCAGAGGCGTCGATGGTCTCGCCGGCCATCCCCTCCCCGATCGAGCCGATCTCGGCGATCCGGCCGTCCCTCACGCCAATATCGGCGAGCCCCTCGCCGGCATGATTGACGAGGGTCCCACCTTTGAAGACAAGATCGAAGGTCTCGGCCAAGGGCTTCTCTTGCGGGGGCTGACCCGCTCCCATAAATGTCGGAGGCCTTGGTAGCAGAAGGGCCGGGTATGGGCCATTGCCATGCGAGCCTCCTAGCCTCCCGCGGCGTCCTCCGGGTGCGCGGCGCCGACGCGCGCAAATATCTGCAAGGGCTGATCACCAACGATATCGGCAAGGCGCTAGGGGCCGACGCAATCCATGCCGGCCTGCTCTCGCCACAGGGAAAGATCCTGTTCGATTTCTTCGTGGTCCCCGCCGCCGGTGACGGATTCCTGATCGATGTCGCGCAAGACAAGGCGGAGGAGCTTCTGAAGCGGCTCGCCTTCTACCGGCTGAGGGCACAGGTTGAGATTGCCGAGGAGCCGTCGCTCGTTGTGGCGGTGGCTTGGGGTGGGACCCCTCGCCAGCCCGAAGGCGCCATTGTCTATGCCGACCCGCGGCTCCCGGAGCTTGGCTTCCGCCTTCTTGCCCCTAAGGGGACGAGCGCGGCCGATTTTGGCTGCGAGCCTGCGCCGGAAGAGGATTACCACGCCTTCCGCATCAGGCAGGGCGTGCCGGAAGGCGGGCGCGACTACGCCTTCGGCGAGGCGTTCCCGCACGAGGCCCTGTTCGATCAATTGCACGGCGTCGACTTCGCTAAGGGCTGCTATGTCGGCCAGGAGGTCGTCTCGCGCATGGAGCATCGCGGCACGGCGCGGAAGCGGATCGTGCCGGTCGAAGGCGAGACGCCGCTGCCCGCTTCCGGCACGGATATAGAGGTTGACGGCGTGCCCATCGGCTCGCTCGGCTCGGTGAGCGGCGCTTCCGGCCTTGCGCTCATCCGCCTCGACCGGGCCGAGGAGGCTTTGGCAAGCGGCAAGAAGCTCAACGCAGGAGGCATCAAGATCGCGCTTCGCCGCCCCGCCTTCCTGCGCTTCGCCGTGCCCATTGCGGGAGCTCTCGCATGACCGGCTCGGGGGCAACTAAGCGCTGTCCGTGGCCCGGCACCGATCCCCTCTATGTCGCTTATCACGACGAGGAATGGGGCGTGCCTGAGCGGGACGACCGGGCGCTTTACGAGAAGCTCGTGCTCGACGGCT
>Ga0154741_1053_pt1 | contig 10724 bp, 11 predicted proteins | sample Rifle2008BG16ft_FD_105749 | JGI IMG/M metagenome (GOLD analysis project Ga0154741, IMG submission 105749) | Alphaproteobacteria bacterium RBG_16_64_48
CCGGCAAGGCTGCCGAGATCGCCCTCGGCCGCGCCAACATCACCTGCAACAAGAATGGCGTGCCCTTCGATCCGGAGAAGCCCGCAATCACCTCCGGCATCCGCTTGGGTTCGCCGGCCGGGACCACGCGCGGCTTCGGCATCGCCGAGTTCCAACAGATCGGCGGCATGATCATCGAGGTGCTCGACGGGCTTGCCGCCAACGGCGATGAGGGAAATGCCAAGGTCGAGGCGAGCGTGAAGAAGCGTGCCATCGAGCTTTGCGATCGCTATCCCATCTATCGGTAGGTCCAAGCGTGAGGGTGAGAAAGGGGAGGGCGGTCGCCGATGCGATGCCCCTATTGCGGCAGCACCAACACGCAAGTGAAGGACTCGCGGCCTAGCGAGGACCACACCACGATCAGGCGCCGCCGCGTGTGCGCCGATTGCGGCGGCCGCTTCACCACCTTCGAGCGCGTGCAGCTGCGCGAGTTGACGGTCATCAAGCGGAGCGGCCGCAGGATGCCGTTCGACCGCGACAAGCTGATGCGGTCGGTGCAGATCGCGCTCCGCAAGCGCCCGGTCGATCCCGAGCGCATCGAGCGCATGGTCAGCGGCATCGTGCGCCGGCTCGAGAACATGGGCGAGAACGACATCAAGTCCGAGACCATCGGGCGCCTGGTGATGGAGGCCTTGAAGGCGCTCGATGACGTCGCCTATGTGCGCTTTGCCTCCGTGTACAAGAATTTCCGCGAGGCCAAGGATTTCGAGGCCCTGCTTGGCGAGCTTGCCGCCACCGAGGACGACGAGGAAGCGGAGTCCGGCAAGGCGTCCGGGAAGGCTTCGGCCTCTGCCGAAGACTAGCCTCAAACCCTACATCAAGCCGATGAGCGCAAGCGACGAGGAGCATATGGCGCAGGCGCTTCGGCTCGCCCGGCGCGGGCTCGGCCTCACCTGGCCGAACCCCTCGGTCGGCTCGATCGTCGTGGCGCCGACGGGGGAGATTGTCGCGCGCGGCTGGACCGCGCCGGGCGGGCGCCCTCACGCCGAAGCCATCGCCCTCGACCGGGCCGGGAAGAGAGCGCGCGGCGCCACCATCTATGTCACCCTCGAGCCGTGTGCCCATGCGGAGGGCAGGGGGCTTGCCTGCGCCGACATCATTGCCGCGGCTGCGCCGTCGCGCGCCGTGATCGCTCTGCGCGATCCCGACCCGCGCACCTCGGGCCGCGGGCTCGAGCGGCTTGCCGCCGCAGGCATCGAGGTGAAGGAGGGCGTCCTGGCGCAAGAGGCGAGAGAAGTCGCCCTCGGCCATATCCTCCGCGTCACCGAAGGACGCCCCGCCGTGACCTTGAAGCTCGCCGTCGGGGCCGACGGCCTCATGCCGAAAGGAAAAGGAGCGCCGGTGTGGATCACCGGGCCTGACGCCCGCGCCCATGGGCATCTCCTGCGGGCGCGGAACGATGCGATCCTGGTCGGCCGCGGCACCATCCTCGCCGATAATCCAAGCCTGACCTGCCGGCTTCCCGGCATGTCATGCCGCTCGCCGGTACGCGTGGTGTTGGACCGGCGCTTGCGGACGCCGCCTGACGCGCGCCTGTTCGACGATCTCATGGTGCCGGTATGGTTCGTCTGTGCCGCCGATGAAGATCACCCCAACGCCGAAGCGTTGCAGGAACGCGGGGCGGAGATCGTTCCGGTTGCGGTCGACAACCACGGCCTGCTTGCCGTGCACGACGCGTTGGAGACGCTCGCCAGCCGCGGCATCACGCGCGTGCTGGTGGAGGGTGGGCCTTCGGTGGCGCGCGCCTTCCTCGATGCCGATCTCATCGACGAGGCGGTGATTTATCAGGGTCGGAAGCCCGCCGGCGCCGACGGTCTCATGCCGTTCGTCAGCGAAGGGCTTGATCGGGTGACCGCAAGCGGGCATTTCACGAGACTTGACGCACGCTCGTTCGGGCCCGACCGAATGACGTGGTGGCGGCGGGTAGGGCGATGTTCACTGGCATTGTCAGCGGCATAGGAACGCTTCTTGAGCGGCAGGGCGCACGTTTCGTGATCGCCTGCCCCTACAAGCGCGGAAGCCTCGAGGAGGGGGCGTCGATCGCCTGCGACGGTTGCTGCCTGACCATCGTCGCGGTGAGCAAGGCGAAGGGCAAGGGCGCCGTCTTCGCCGTCGAGGCCTCCAACGAGACCTTGGCCCACACCACGCTCGACACCTGGCAGGCGGGGCGCCGCATCAATCTGGAGCAGCCGCTGGCACTCGGCGACGCGCTCGGCGGCCACCTCGTGACCGGCCATATCGACGGGCGCGCCAGGATCCTCGCGCGCGATCAGGACGGCGACAGCATCAGATTTGTGCTGGAGGCTCCTGCGGCGCTCGCGCGTTTCATCGCAGGAAAAGGGTCGATCGCGCTCGATGGCGTCTCGCTCACCGTTAATGATGTCGACGGCGCGCGCTTCGGCGTGAACATCATTCCTTACACTCTTGCCCATACGACATGGCAAGACCGGCGCCCAAGCGATCTGGTAAACCTTGAAGTCGATCTCCTGGCGCGCTACGTCGCGCGCTTGAAGGAGCAAGAAGGGCTGACCCCGTGACCATCGTGCCCAAGACCGCCCGCCATCAGTTCCTCTCCTCCATCGAGGAGGTGGTCGAGGACGCGCGCAACGGCCGTATGTTCATTTTAGTGGATGCCGAGGAGCGCGAGAACGAGGGCGACCTCGTCATCCCGGCGCAGATGGCAACCCCCGACGCCATCAACTTCATGGCCAAGCATGGCCGCGGGCTGATCTGCCTCGCGCTGACGCCAGAGCGCGCCAAGCAGCTCCATCTCGAGTTGATGTCGCGCTCGAACCGCTCGCGGCACACGACCGCCTTCACCGTGTCGATCGAGGCGCGGGAAGGGGTCTCGACCGGCATCTCCGCCCATGACCGCGCCCACACCATTTCCGTCGCCATCGATCCGACCAAGGACTATCGCGACATCATGACCCCGGGCCACGTATTCCCGCTCGTCGCCAAGGAAGGCGGCGTGCTCGTGCGCGCGGGCCACACCGAGGCGGGCGTGGACCTGGCGCGCCTCGCTGGGCTCTATCCCGCCGGCGTGATCTGCGAGATCATGAACGACGACGGCACCATGGCCCGGCTTCCCGATCTGATCGCCTTCGCTGAGCGCCATGGCCTGAAGATCGCGGCCATCGCCGATTTGATCGCTTACCGTCTGCGTTACGACCACCTCGTCAAAATCGTCGCCGAGACCAAGGTGGAGAGCGCCTATGGCGGCGCCTTCGACCTCAAAGTCTATGCCACGACGGTGGACCCGGCCGAGCATGTGGCGCTCGTCAAAGGCGACGTCGCGTCAGGCGGCCCGGTGCTCGTGCGCGTGCACGCGCTCAACACCATCGACGACGTGATCTCGGCCGGGGCCCACCGCGAGGCGCTGGTGCACAAGGCCATGGAGGTCATCGGACGCGAGGGGCGCGGCGTGATCGTGCTCATCCGCGAGTCGAGACCCGACGCCATCTCCGCGCGTCTCAAGCAGGAGGCGGGAGGCCAAGGCCAGCAGCGGCTCATCGAATATGGCATCGGCGCCCAAATCCTGCTCGACCTCGGCGTGCGCGAGATGGTGCTGTTGAGCAACTCGCCCGCGCGCAAGATCGTGGGTCTCGAAGGATATGGGCTTAAGGTGGCCGGCCACCGGGGCTTGGAGTGAAGCTTAGATGACCCGCAAAGGCCCACGCTCGGTCCTCATCATCGAGGCGCGCTTCTACGAAGACATCTCCGACGAGCTTGCCCGCGGCGCCATCGAGGAGCTTGAAGCCAATCAGATGGCTTACGAGCGGCTTGCCGTGCCGGGCTCGCTCGAGATCGCGCTCGCGCTCAGCCTGGCGCTTGCCAACGGCTTCGTCGGCCGGGCGGGACGGCACAGGGGCTGCGTCGCGCTCGGCTGCGTCATCCGCGGCGAGACCACCCATTACGACATCGTGGCGCGGGAATCGGCGGCAGGTTTGCATCAGCTCGCCGTGCAGCATGCCGTGCCGATCGGCTTCGGTATCTTGACCTGCGAGAGCCGCGAGCAGGCCTGGGAACGGGCGAGCGTCGAGGGGCGCAACAAGGGCCGCGACGCGGCACGCGCCTGCCTCACCCTCATGCAGCTCGAGCAGCATTTCTCCTCGGCGAGCCGGCGCTAGCCGCCATGGTCAAGCGAGGCGAGACAAAGGCCCGCGCTTCCTCCCGAAGCGCCGCCCGCCTTGCCGCGGTCCAGGCGCTCTATCAGATGGACATGACCGGGATCGATCTCAACGAGGTCATCGCCGAGTTCGAGACGTTTCGCTTAGGCAAGGAGGTCGAAGGCTGCCAATTCCGCGAGGCGGAGGTCGGCTTCTTCCGCGACCTCGTCGAAGGCGTGGTGCGCGAGCAGCTCCGTATCGACCCTCTGATCGACCACCAGCTCGCCGCCGGCTGGCGCCTGACCCGCGTCGATTCCATCCTGCGCGCCATTCTCCGCGCCGGCACCTATGAGATCCTGGTCCGCAGCGATGTCCCGGCGCGCGTGATAATCTCCGAATATGTCGACATCGCCCATGCCTTTTTCGCCGAAGAGGAGCCGAAGGTCGTGAACGGCATCCTCGACAAGCTCGGCCACAAGGCGCGGCCGCACGAATTCGCCTCCGAGGGCACGAGCGATGGCTGAGCGCGTCGAGGGTGAACGCCTTGGCGAGTTCGAGATCATCGCCCGCTACTTTGCGCCGCTTGCCACCGATGCCGCCGCGCTCGGGCTGCGCGACGACGCCGCCGTCCTCGTCATCTCGGAAGGCTACGAACTCATCGCCACCTGCGACACGCTCATCGAAGGCGTGCATTTTCTCGGCAACGATCCACCGGACTCCATCGGTTACAAGGCCCTGTCGGTCAATCTCTCCGATCTTGCGGCCAAAGGGGCGCGGGGCCATGCCTATCTGCTGTCGCTGGCGCTGCCGCGCGAGACCCCGCCTGCCTGGTTTGAAGGTTTTTCTTCCGGTCTGCGCGAGCTCCAGGAGGCGACCGGCATTACCCTTGTCGGTGGCGACACCACGGCCTCGCCGGGTCCCCCGACCATCACCATCACGGCGCTTGGCCTTGTCGCGCACGGCCATGCTGTCTTGCGGCACGGCGCCAAGACGGGCGACCGGCTTTATGTCAGCGGCACGATCGGCGATGCCTATCTCGGGCTTCGCCTTCTCAAGGATCCTGCGCTCGCCTCGGCCTGGGACCTCTCGGAGGAAGACAGTGCGTTCCTGATCGGCCGCTATCGGCGTCCCAAGCCACGAACCGAGCTTGTGATTCCGGTCCGCAACTTCGCGCAAGCTGCCATCGATGTCTCTGACGGGCTCGTGGGCGACGTCGAGAAGCTTGCTCGCGCCTCCCATGCCGGGGCTCTGATCGAGGCTGGCAGCGTGCCGTTCTCGGCGCCCGCGCAGAAAGCGCTTCAGCGCGAGCCTCGGCTCCTTGCAACGTTGCTCACGGCAGGAGACGACTACGAAATCGTGGCGGCGGTGCCCGAGGCAAGCGCGGCCGCCTTCGAGGCCGAAGCACAGGCGAAGGGCGTACCGGTCACCATGATCGGCCGCATCGGGGGGCCAAGCGGCGACGCCCGCGTGCTTGCCCCTGACGGGAAGCCTCTCGAGCTTGGCCGCAAGGGATTCGCCCATTTCTAGGCCCACGGCCCAAGCAGCCGAGCCAAAAATGCCGCGCCTTTAGGCGTCTGTTGCGTCCGCCCCCCAACTTTGGCATTTTCCGCGCGGGCTAAGCACCACCACTCTTGGGGGCAGTGGGGCCGCGGCGTCTCGCCTTTAGCGGTCCTATTCCCCGCCATCCCAAATCGAAAGCAGAGGCAGCCGTCATGACCTGGGTTCTCTACCTGATTATCGCTTGCGGGGCGCTCTCCATCGCCTATGGCGTCTGGACGACCAGGGCGGTTCTCGCCTCCGACCCCGGCACGGCGCGCATGCAGGAAATCGCCGCCGCCATTCAGGAGGGGGCGCAGGCCTATCTCGCCCGCCAATACACCACGATCGCCATTGTCGGCGTGGTGATCTTTCTGGTTCTTGCCTATCTGCTCGGCATTCCCCAGGCGATCGGCTTCGCCGTGGGCGCGGTGCTCTCGGGCCTCGCCGGCTATATCGGCATGAACGTCTCGGTGCGCGCCAATGTGAGGACCGCGCAGGCGGCGACCAAGAGCCTCGCCGACGGCCTGAGCCTCGCGTTCCGCGCCGGCGCCATTACCGGGCTTCTGGTTGCCGGTCTAGCCCTTCTCAGCGTCTCGATCTATTTCCTCATCCTCATCGGTGTGCTCGGCTACAGCCCTGCATCCCGCGAAGTTGTCGCTGCTCTCGTATCCTTGGGCTTCGGTGCGTCGCTGATCTCCATCTTCGCCCGTCTCGGCGGCGGCATCTTCACCAAGGGCGCCGACGTCGGCGGCGATCTCGTGGGCAAGGTCGAGGCCGGCATCCCCGAGGACGACCCGCGCAACCCGGCGACCATCGCCGACAATGTCGGCGACAATGTCGGCGACTGCGCCGGCATGGCGGCCGATCTGTTCGAGACCTACGTGGTGACCGTGGTGGCTACCATGGTGCTTGCCTCCATCTACTTCGCCGGCGGCGAGGATCGCGTCATGCAGATGATGCTGTACCCGCTCGCCATCGGCGCCACCTGCGTCATCACCTCCATCATCGGCACGTATTTCGTGCGCCTGGGCAAGAGCCAGTCGATCATGGGCGCCCTTTACAAGGGCGTGCTCGCCACGGGCGTGCTCTCGCTCATCCTGCTCTGGCCCGTGACGTCTTGGCTGGTCGGCATGGACACGGCCATGAGGGTGGGCGAGGTGAGCTTCACCGGCAGCTCGCTATATTTCTGTGGTGTGGTAGGGCTCCTGGTGACGGCGCTGATCGTGGTCATCACCGAATATTACACCGGCACGCATTACCGCCCGGTGCAGTCGATCGCCAAGGCCTCGGTTACGGGCCACGGCACCAACGTCATCCAAGGCCTTGCCGTGTCGATGGAGTCGACCGCGCTACCGGCGCTCGTCATCATGGCGGGTATCGTTATCGCCTATCAGCTTGCCGGGTTGTTCGGCATCGCCATCGCCACCACTACCATGCTGGCGCTGGCCGGCATGATCGTGGCGCTCGATGCGTTTGGCCCTGTCACCGACAATGCCGGCGGCATCGCCGAAATGTCCGGCATGCCGGCAAGCATCCGCAAGACGACCGACGCATTGGACGCCGTCGGCAACACCACTAAGGCGGTCACCAAGGGTTACGCCATCGGCTCGGCCGGGCTCGGCGCGTTGGTTCTATTCGCGGCCTATACCGAGGACCTCAAATTCTTCGTCGCCAACGCCGACCAGTTTCCCTATTTCAAGGGCGTCGACGCCACTTTCAGCCTAACCAACCCTTACGTGGTGGTCGGTCTCCTGCTCGGCGGTCTGCTGCCCTATTTGTTCGGCGGCATCGCCATGACGGCAGTTGGCCGCGCAGCCTCGGCCATCGTCGAGGAGGTGCGCCGGCAGTTCAAGGAGAAGCCCGGCATCATGAAGGGCACCGAGCGTCCGGACTACGGACGCGCCGTCGATCTCCTCACCCGCGCGGCGATCAAGGAGATGATCGTCCCCTCTCTGCTGCCGGTGCTGTCGCCGATCGCCTTCTTCTTCATCATCGATTGGATCGCCGGCAAGAGCGCGGCCTTCTCCGCGCTTGGCGCCATGCTGCTCGGCGTGATCGTCACCGGTCTTTTCGTCGCCATTTCCATGACGGCGGGGGGAGGGGCGTGGGACAACGCCAAGAAATATATCGAGGATGGCAATTACGGCGGCAAAGGTTCAGAGGCGCACAAGGCGGCGGTGACCGGCGATACGGTCGGCGATCCCTACAAGGATACGGCCGGCCCGGCGGTGAATCCGATGATCAAGATCACCAATATCGTGGCGCTCTTGCTGCTTGCGGCGCTCGCCCATCAATAGCGAGCTAAGGGCCGCTTACCTGCCGCCGGGAAGGGCGGCCGGGTTCACTTCCTTTTTGAACATGCTGCGATTGGCGAGATTGCCGAAGATCTGCTCGAGGAGGCCGAGATCCTTGCCGCGCGCCGGCGTCTCGCCCTTGTAGAAATTGACGACGATCCCGTCCTTCAGCCCGTAATGGGCGACCTGCTGGACGTTTGCGGCTCCGTCGAAATAGACCGCGACGACCTGCCGGTCGATCTCGCGGGGCTTGAGAAAAGCGACGGTCTTTTGCGTCGTCGAGATGTAATAATAAGCGTCGCCACCGATCGTGCTCGTGGTATCGGGCGAGCCGAGCACGGTCTGGACCTGGTCCTTGGTCATGCCGGGCTGAACCTGCTGGAGGTCGACATCGATAAAGACGTGTCCGTGCCGGTCGATCTGGGCGCCGCAACCAGAAACGAGGGCGGCGCCAAGCATGAGCGCCACCAGCGTCAGCCGTGAAGCCCTGACGGAGATCAGCGTGAACCTGCGCAAATCCAGATGTCCCCTCGATGAACCCCGTGCCGGACCTTGCCCGATGGCCAAGGCCCTTCCCGTGCGTGACGCCGCCGCGGGCCAACAATGGCGGCCGGCCCCGGACGTGGCGGAAGGCTAGACCAACGGGGCCGTCCTTTGAACCCTCTCTATCCCCTGACGCCGTGGCGCCGCAACGATACCAACGCGGCGAAACTCTATGGCGCGATTGTGGCGCAGGCGCGGCTTCCCGTTTTCTACCAGGGCCTTGGGGTTCCGGACACGCTCGAAGGGCGCTTCCTCATGCTGTTGCTGCACCTCTTCGCCGTGCTTCACCGGCTCAAAGAGGAGGGCCCGGCTGCTGTCGGCTTGGCGCAGGAGCTTAGCGACCGGTTCAGCGCGGACATGGAGACGGTGCTCAGGGAGATCGGCGTTGGCGATCTCAGCATTCCGAAAAAGGTGAGGGGGCTTGCCGCTTCGAGCGCTGCCTTGTTGCAAGCCTTTGAGGAGGCCTTGGCGGCGGGGGACGAGGCCGTTGCTGCCGCCATCGCCAAAGTGTTGCCGCTCGAAACCGGCCCATCCGAGGCTGCAAGCGGGCGCCTCGCACACTATCTAAGAAGCGTGGTGCGCCGGGTTGAGGCGCAAAGCTTCGCGGCGCTCAGCGCCGGCGAGGTGAGATTTCCAGGGACGGCCCCTGGCGAGGAGCTGGGAGACGAATTGCATGAATAGCGAAGCTGACCGTGCGGTCCTTGCGCGCACCCTCAGGGTCGATGAGATCAGGGACGGCGCGAGCGGGGAGATCGCGGCCACCAAGGCAGAGATGGACGCCATCGCCCGCATGCTCGATCTTGTGGCGCTCGAGGGGCTCACCTGCGTTTATCGCCTCGATCATGGCGGAGGCGGCCGTCTGCACCTCACGGGCAGGCTGCATGCCAACGTCACGCAAACCTGCGTCGTCTCCCTCGACCCGGTTGAGGCAAATCTCGATGTGCCCGTAGAGGTCGAGTTTTGGCCTGTCTCCCTGATCGACGAGCTCAAGCGAAGCACAGAGGAGCCCGGGAACCTAGGGCTACTCGACTGGCCAGAGGCGGTGGTCGACGGGAGGATCGATCTCGGGCCGGTCATCTACGAGACCCTTGCCACGGCGCTCGAGCCCTACCCGAAGCGGGAGGGGATAAGCTTCGATTGGTCGCAAGGCCCCTCCGAAGAGACGGGTAGCGCCAAGAGCGGCCCGTTTGCGGCCCTTGCCGCGCTGAAGCGGCGCTAGGGGCGGAAGTCCAAGGCAAAATCCGGTTGTCACTGGCGGGCTTTTTAAGTCTATTCGGGTTTCATTTCCGGGGGTTGCCGCGGCCGTCCCGCTGCATAGCCAGTTTTTCCTGAACGGCAATTGAGAATGGGTTCTCCAGTCACCATAGCGCTCGACGCCATGGGCGGGGACCACGGACCAAGCGTGGTCATTCCCGCCGCCGCGATTGCGCTCATCCGCCATCCGGAGATGCGGTTCATTCTGGTCGGCGACGCGGCCCGCATCGAGCCCGAGCTCGCCGCCCACCCTGCGCTCGCCGCGAAGGCTGAGATCATCCATACCGACGTGGCGGTCGCCATGGACGCCAAGCCGAGCCAAGCTCTGCGCAAGGGCCGCTGGAAGTCGAGCATGTGGCTTAGCCTCGAGGCGGTGAGGGACGGGCGCGCCGATGCCGCCGTGTCGGCCGGCAATACTGGCGCACTCGTGGCCATGGCCAAGTTCTGCCTGAAGACGATTCACGGCGTCGACCGTCCGGCCATTGCCGCCATCTGGCCGACTATCGAGAGCGAATGCATCGTGCTCGACGTGGGCGCCAATGTGGGCGCCGATGCCCGTCAGCTCGTCGAGTTTGCGCTCATGGGGGCCGCCATGGCGCGCGCCCTGTTCGGCATCGACAAGCCCTCGGTCGGGCTCCTCAATATCGGCGTCGAGGAGGTCAAGGGCGTCGACGAGATCAAGAAGGCGGCCGCGGTTCTGAAAGAAGCACCGCTCCCCATCCGCTATCATGGGTTTGTCGAAGGCGACGACATAGGCAGAGGCGCGGTCGATGTCGTCGTCACCGACGGCTTTACCGGCAACATCGCCTTGAAGACGGCGGAAGGAACGGCTAAGCAGATCGGCGAGTATTTGCGCGCCGCCATGGGGCGGTCGTTCCTTGCCCGCATCGGCGCTGTCCTGGCACAGGGCGCCTTTCGCGCTCTCAAAGAGAAAATGGATCCGCGC
>Ga0154741_1084_pt1 | contig 10183 bp, 12 predicted proteins | sample Rifle2008BG16ft_FD_105749 | JGI IMG/M metagenome (GOLD analysis project Ga0154741, IMG submission 105749) | Alphaproteobacteria bacterium RBG_16_64_48
GGGTTGCCCCAATTTTGGTAAGGATTTCCAAAACGGGCCTATTCCCTCGCCCTTCGCGGCGGTGTATGAGGCAAGTCATGAGCAAGGACGTATTGAGTCGGCTCGCCGCCATCATCAAGTCGCGCCGGCAGGCGAGGCCCGAAGACTCCCATACCCGCCGGCTGCTGGACGAGGCGCCGATCAAGCCGGCCAAGAAGCTCGGCGAGGAAGCCATCGAGGTGGCCATCGCCGCGCTCGCCCAGGACAAGAACGCGCTGGTCGCGGAGACCGCAGACCTGCTCTACCATCTGTTGGTGGTGCTGGAGTCCCGCGGCGTGGCCCTCGATGAGGTGCTCGACGAGCTGGAGCGGCGCATGGCTCTGACGGCGGTCGGCGAGAAGAGGCAGAAAACCGCTTCGCGCTGACGAGTAGGCGCATTTCCCATGAACCCGCGTCCTACCGTCGCGTTCTCCCCCTATGTGACCTACCTGCGCGAAGAGTGGGCGCGGCTCCGGGCCGACACGCCCATGCCGCTCACCGAGGCAGAGCTCGACAATCTGTCGAGCCTCACCGAGCGGGTCTCGGCCGAGGAGGTCGTCGACATCTATCTGCCGCTGAGCCGGCTGCTCAACCTCTATGTCGAGGCGGCCCAGGGCCTGCACGGCAGCACCACGCGGTTCCTGCGCAAGGGCGACGGCAAGATGCCGTTCATCATCGGCCTGGCCGGCAGCGTCGCCGTCGGCAAGAGCACCACGGCGCGCGTGCTCCAGGCGTTGCTGGCCCGCTGGCCGAGCCATCCACGCGTCGAGCTGGTGCCGACCGACGGGTTCCTCTTCCCCAATGCGCTTCTGGAAGAGCGCGGGCTGATGAACCGCAAAGGCTTCCCCGAGAGCTACGACCTCACCAAGCTGCTCAACTTTCTGGCCGACGTGAAATCGGGCAGGGATCGCGTCGATGCGCCGGTCTATTCCCACCTCATCTACGATGTGCTGCCGGACCAGCCGCTTTCAATCGAGCGCCCCGACATCGTCATTGTCGAGGGGCTGAACGTGCTCCAGCCCGCCAAGCTGCCCAAGGACGGCGAGGCCATTCCCTTCGTCTCCGACTTCTTCGATTTCTCGATCTATATCGATGCCGCCGACGATCTGATCGAGAGCTGGTACGTGGAGCGCTTCCTGCGGCTCAGGCAGACGGCGTTCCGCGACCCGGCCTCCTATTTCCACCGCTACGCCACGCTGTCGGAGGAGGAGGCGGTCGCCACCGGGCTTTCGATCTGGCGCTCGATCAACCTCGTCAATCTCAGGGAGAACATCCTGCCGACGCGGCAGCGCGCCGATCTCATCCTGCGCAAAGGCGCCGACCATGCGGTCGAGACGGTGGCGCTCAGGAAGCTTTGATCGGGATCAAGGCCGGCACCGCGAATGTCTGACAATCGATAGCCTGGCCCTAACTTCCTGGGAGGCCTTGATGTCGCTTGAGCCCTTTCGCCGCACGAGGATGGTGATCCTCACCCGGCAATCCAAGATTTACCAAGCCGCCCGCGCCATGGCCGACAACCATATCGGCTCGGTTCTGGTGAGCGGCCCCAACGGCCTTGCGGGAATCGTCACCGACCGCGACCTGGCGCTCGCCGTTATCGGGGGCGGTCTCGACCCCAGGACGACGCCGCTCGGCGAGGTGATGTCAGAAGACGTGGTCACCTGCGAGATCAAGGCTGAGCTCGGCGACGCAGTGCGTCTCATGCAGGAGCATGGCGTGCGCCGCATTCCCGTCACGGAGAAGGGGCGCGCGGTCGGGCTCGTCACCTTTGACGACCTCGTGGTGGACGGCTCCGTCCCGCCGGAGGCGTTGCGCGCGATCGTCAGCGCTCAGCTTGAGGTCGAGGCGCCGCACAAACCCGCGGGCCTGCTGCATCCGGAGAGGCCCGAGCGCCCCGAACGCCAAGCGGCAGGCCGCGCCCGCGCGCTGATGCGCGCCAAGGCGCGGGCCGAAGCGACTTACAGCAAACTGGTCAAGGCCGTGGCGCAACCCGCCAAGCTCGATCCCGCGCGCGCCGAGCGGGCCCTCCTGGTCGGGATCTGCATGCTGTGCCGGCGCCTCTCCCCGCAAGAGGCGCATCAGCTCGTCGCCCAGCTTCCCTCGATGCTGCAACCCAAACTCGAGAAGTGCCTCGACGGTCCTGACCGTAAGGTAACCGCCAAGGCCATCGAGACTGAGCTTGCTTCGGTGCTGGGCGTGGATGCTCAAGCCGCCGCGGCGACGCTAAAATCCGTCTGCAACGCCATTACGGAGTCTATCGCCGCCGGCGAAGTCGACGAGATCAGAGGCCAGCTGCCGGAGGACATGAAGCACCTCTTCCCGCTCTCGCTGAAGTGAGGCGGAGACGGTCGTCCGCTAGACATCAGCCATGATGGCGGGGCGATTCAATCGTACCGCGGGCGGTTGGCGAGGATTATTTCAGCGGCTCATCGTAGAGGGGCGCAGCCCCAAGCCCGATATTCAGCCGGAGCGTGGTGCGCACCTCGGAGGCGTCATCGTCGGAGATGTGAGTGCGGTTGACGGTTCCGGCGCAGTCGATGCCCGGTCCGCCACAGCTGCGGTCGGCGTTCACATACGCTACGTGCCGCCCGAGCCTGTGGATAGAGTAGCGTGCCCTAGAGCTGCGGAGATTATTTCAGCGGCTCTTCGTAGAGTTGCTGGGAGCCAAGCCCGATATTCAGCCGGAGCATGGTGCGGCTGGCGAAGACCCCCTCGTCGTCGATTTGCGTCGGGCGTCCATCGTCGTTGGCGTACCGCATCTTGGGTACCGACGAAATGTACTCATAGTCGGTCCAAAGGGAGAGGCTGGTGCGCATGCCAATCTGCTTGCGGGTCTCAAGCGACACGGTGCCGATGAATGCAAGTTCGTCGTTGGATTGGGAGATCTTGGAGCCGAACGCCCCCGAGGCGAAGCGCCCGTCATAGTCGGTGTCGGCGGAGTAGAGGCCGGCGCGCCCGGCGATGAAGGTCCGCAAGCCGAGGCGATCGTAAAGGCCGCCGCCGGTGAGGAATCCCAAGCTGTACTCGCCGCCGAGGCCGACATAGCCGCCGACATAGGTCGTATCGAGGGACTCCTTGTAGGAGAAATCGACGCCCACGGGGCTGCGCAGCGTGTTGTCCTGATCGATGCCGCGCACGTCGGCGCCGATGATGAAATAGTCGTTGCGGTAGAGATTGGGCTTGACGTGAACCGGCTCCGCCCGGCCGAACTTCAGCTCCACTTGACCGCCCCAATAGTCGGCTTCGCGGTCGGTCTTAGTGGACAGAGTCGAGCTGGCGAATGCTAGACCGCTGGCGGGGTCGATGACGACGCAGTCGCCTGGGTCGCCATTGCATCCCTTACGGTCGTCGGTTTCGACGTTGGCAAAGAAGCCTTTGACGCTGCCGGTCACGCGCGAACTGCCCCACATGCCGAGCGCCGCCTCGATGCCGCCGCCGGCCGCGCCACCGAAGTCGAGCCAGTCGCTCTCGCTGTTTCTCTGCCTGCGACCGTTCTGTTCCGTGAACCTGATATCGGGCAACGACAGGAACTGGACGCCGCCGCCGACCCAGATCGTGGTCCCGCCGAAGGTCGCAGTCGTCATATCTTGGGCATTAGCGGGCGGCGTGAAAGCCGCCGCCCCGATGGCTGTCAACGCCAGAACACGAATCGCCATACGCATAGAAGCCCCCGCATCAATTGCTTCGCCAAGATAACAGCGAACGCCCCTCTCAAGACGTTATCTCCATGCGCCATAAGACGATTTTCGGCGCGACGTGGCGGAAAAGCCACAGCCTTCAGCCCTAGCCGATGAGGCCTCTTTCCTTGGCCAGCTTGCGTAAGGAAATCTCCGGCCTTGCGCCGATATGGCCGATCACCTCGCCCGCCGCGAGGCTGCCGAGGCGCCCGCAGGCCTTGAGCGGGGCGCCTTGGGTCAGCCCGTAGAGAAAGCCCGCGGCATAGAGGTCGCCGGCCCCGGTCATATCCACCACTTGGGGGACCCTATCGGCCTCGATCTTAATCGTCTCGCCCGCCGCCACGATCACCGAGCCCTCTTCCGAGCGGGTGAGAACGGCCATCTCGCAGTCCTTGAGCGCGGCGTCGGCCGCCTCCGCGAAGCTGTTCACCTGGTAGAGGGTGGTGATCTCCTTCTCGTTGGCGAAAACGATATCGGAGCCTTCCCGCACCAGGGCCTTGAAATCCTCGCGGTGCCGGTCGACGCAGAAGGCGTCGGACAGGGTCAAGGCCACCTTGGCGCCGGCCTTCTTGGCCTCGCGCGCGGCCTTGCGGAAGGCGGCCTTGGCTTCGTCGCGGTCGAACAGATAGCCCTCGAGATAGACGATCTTGGCGGCGCCGATCAGGGCAAGGTCGAGGTCCTCAGGCTTGAAGTCCACGCTGGCGCCGAGGAAGGTGTTCATGGTGCGCTCGCCATCAGGCGTCACCAGGATCAGGCAGCGCGCGGTCGGCGCCCCGTCTGCCGGCAAGGTGTCATAGGCCACCCCGAGCGACCGGATGTCGTGGCGGAAGATGCCGCCGAACTGGTCGGCGGCGACCCGGCCGATGAAGCCGCATTTGGCGCCGAAGGAGGCGAGCCCGGCAATGGCGTTGGCGACGGACCCGCCCGAGCGCTCGACGGCGGGGCCCATCGCGGCGTAAAGGCGGTTCGCCTCATCCGCATCGATGAGGCGCATGGAGCCCTTGGCGAGGTCGTGCTTCGACAGGAAGCCCTCGTCGCAGCGGGCGATGATATCGACGATGGCGTTGCCGATGCCGATCACATCGTAGGTCTTGTCCGCCATATCCCTGCCGTTCCCCGCCTTCCCCATTCACCCTGGCGTCTTCGGATTGCCTCACTATATTCGCCCCGCCAGATCGGAACACGTCATGCTCGCCGCCGCAGGTCAAGCCTTCCAGGAATTGTTCACGACGCCCTTCCGCGCCGTGCTCGTCAAATGCGTAGGCTTAACCGTCGGGCTCCTGGTTCTTCTCGTCGTCGCCATCGTCTGGGGGTTCGGCTATTTCGTGCAGTGGCCCGATTGGATCGAGACCACGATCGAATGGCTCGGCGGCTTGGCGCTCGTGGTCGGATCGATCTTCCTCATCCCTCCGGTCACCTCGCTGGTCGCCGGTCTCTATCTCGACGACATCGCGGCGCAAGTCGAGGGCAAGAATTTCCCGGCAGATACTCCCGGCAAGGAGCTGCCCGCGCTGCAAGCAATCGGCCTCGCGCTGAAATTCTTCATCGTCGTGCTGCTGGTCAACATCCTCGCGTTGTTTCTTCTGCTCGTGCCCGGCGTCAACCTCATCGCCTTCTATCTCGGCAACGGATATTTGCTGGGGCGCGAATATTTTGAGCTTGCCGCCATGCGGCATCTTGCGCCGGCCGATGCCAAGAAGCTCAGGAAGGCGAACCGGCTTACCGTCCTTCTATGCGGCCTCGTCATTGCCGGGCTTGCCTCGGTGCCGATCCTGAACTTCGTCACCCCGCTCTTCGCCACCGCCTTCATGGTGCGCATCTACAAGGGCCTCGCGGGCCGCTCAGGCCTAGTGCTCGCGCCGCGCCCCGCGGGCTAGTTTCCCCTCTCCCCTTGTGGGAGAGGGGCCGGGACTTGCCGCGCTGCCACTCACTCCATCCCTCCCCTTGATGGGGAGGGGGGCGCGCTCTCTTGAGCGCGCCGGGTGGGGTGAGAGCAAGCCCCCCACCCCAGCGTCGCGCGCACTTGACGCGCTATCGCATCGCTACTTGAGCGCGACGGCGCGACGCCGGACCTCCCCACGAGGGGGAGGTATGGAGTCTGCTGCACCGTCACGACAGGCATGCGGGCTCCTTTCCGCGACGCGGCGTGCGTCCGGGGTTTGCTGATCTCGCCCCTCAATGAGGGGGTGGCGCGCCGAAAAGCGCAAACCTACGGTGTCGCGATCCTTGCGAGGACCGCGCGGGCGCCTCTCGGCGCGCCAGTTGCAGCGTCTGTTCGGCACCGGGCCGCGCTTTCCGCTACCGGCACCGCCTCAAATGGCCTGCCGGAGGTCAGCCAGCTCCTGGCGGGGCCTCATAGTGAACCCGGGCGGAGCCCCGGCGCCGCCCGAGTGCCGATTAGCGAAATCGACCCGCGGGCGCCGCGCCTCGTCCCGCCTCACGACGCCTCATGAACGCGCCCCTCAGTGGACGAGGTGGATGCAGGATAATCGAGATTTGGAGCGCGGGGATTGGGGGAGGATACCTCGCCCAGGACTCGTCATCCCGGCGAAAGCCGGGATCCAGGGGCAACCAGCACGGAGCAAGCGGCTCTGGATACCGGCTTTCGCCGGTATGACGGAGTTTGTTTGCTCTCCGGACAAGCAAAGAGGCTTAGCCTTACCCAGGTGCAGGCGTCTTCGGCTTGAACAGGCAGATGTCGGCGATGAGGCAGCGCCAGCATTCGGGCTTCTTCGCCTTGCACACATAGCGCCCGTGCAGGATCAGCCAGTGATGGCAGTTGTGCTTGTAGCGCTCGGGCACGATGCGTTCGAGCTTGAGCTCGACCTCGAGCGGCGTCTTGCCGGGTGCCAGCCCGGTGCGGTTGGCCACCCTGAAGGCATGGGTGTCGATGCCGATGGTCGACTGGCCGAAGGCGGTGTTGAGCACGACATTGGCGGTCTTCCGCCCGACGCCGGGCAAGGTCATCAAAACCTCGCGGCTGTCAGGCACTTTGCTGCCATGCTCGGCGACGAGCTTGCGCGACAAGGCAACCAGGTTCTTTGCCTTGTTGCGAAAGAGCCCGATGGTCTTGATCTTCTCGGTGAGCGCCGCCTCGCCGAGTCGAGCGAGTTTCTCCGGCGTAGCGGCGATGCGGAACAGGTCGGGCGTGACGCGGTTGACGGAGGCGTCGGTCGCCTGCGCCGACAGGACCACGGCTACCAGCAGGGTGAAGGGGTCCTGGTAGTGGAGCTCCGTCTTGGGGTGCGGGGAGACCTCCTGAAAACGGCGGAAGATCTCGTCGACCTCGCTTTGCGTCAGGCGCGAGCCGGGGGCGCGCTTGCCCCGCGCTTGCGTTCCTCTTCGGCTTTTCGGTCGAACCACGGGCCTTGCCTACCGCTCGCCAAAGGTTTTTATCTTGAGCATGATCTTTTCGGAAAACCGGTTCCCACTTTTCCGGATCATGCTCTAGGATTAGCTCTTAGGTTGCTATGACAGAGGCTGGCGCCGTCCCACAAGACCCCTCGGGTCGAGACCCTTCGCGCTTCAGCGCCGTGCTGACCCCGCATCGGTCCTTAGGGCCTAAGGGGTTCATGGTGCTGATGGCAGCAGTGTGCCTGGTCAGCTTCGGCACCGGGCTATTTTTCTACCTGCTCGGCGCCTGGCCGGTGATCGGCTTCATGGGGCTCGACGTGGCCCTCATCTATGCCGCCTTCAGGCTCAATTTCCGCGCGCTCCGCCTCTACGAGACGGTCGATCTGACTCAGGACGCGCTGACCGTCACCCGCGTTGCGCCTTCGGGTCAGTCGCAATCGTGGAGCTTCAATCCCTATTGGGTCAGGCTGAGCGTCGTGCCGCGGATGGGCCGCTCGAGCGAGCTGTTGCTCGCCTCGCACGGCCAGCAGCTCGTGTTTGCGAGCTTCCTCACCGACCCGGAGCGCGAGGATTTCGCCTCGGCGCTGTCCTCGGCATTGTCCTCGGCGCGAAGCCCCGACGCCATTTGAGCGGTTCGCGGTCGATCCACTCATTGTCATTGCCCGGCTTGACCCGCCTGCGGCCCGAAGCATAACAAGCAACGACTTATGGTCCGAAGCCTTCGGCGGGCGAAGGACCGGGCAATCCAGTAACCACCGCCATCACTTGGATTGCGGATACAGGGGTTACTGGATGCCCGCCTTCGCGGGCATGACAAAAGACTAAGGTCTGCGGCAGACAAGCTACGCGGCGAGGTCGCGCTTCTCGGCGACGGTGCCGTCGGCATTGAGCCGGTACACCAGCGGCGAGGCCGTTCCGATCTCGACCTGCATCACCTCGTCGGGTTCCAGCCGGTCGAGCTCCATGACCAGCGAGCGGAGCGAGTTGCCGTGGGCCACGAGGATTACGCTCTTGCCCTTTTGCAGCTCGGGCACGATCCATTTCTCGAAGAAGGGGATGACGCGCGCCGCGGTGTCCTTCAGCGACTCGCCGCCGGGCGGCGCGATGTCGTAGGACCGCTGCCAGAGGTGGACCTGCTCGGCGCCCCAGCGCTTGCGCGCCTCCTCCTTGTTGATGCCGACCAGCTCGCCATAGTCGCGCTCGTTCAAGGCAGCGGCCTTGACGGTGGGAAGCCTGCCCTGGCCGAGCTCCTCGAGGATGATGTCCAAGGTTTATGCGCGCGCTTGAGCGTTGAGGTGAAGGCGCAGTCGAAGCGCTGGCCCGTCTCCTTCAGCATGGCGCCGGCGCGATGCGCTTCGGCCATGCCCTCCTCGGTGAGGCCGACATCCTTCCAGCCGGTGAAGCGGTTGGCCCGGTTCCACTCGCTCTCGCCGTGGCGGACGAGAACGAGCACGCTCTCCCCGACGGAGGGCTCTTTGCTGTCAGGACCTTTCCTCATGGCCTGTCCCGGTGCTCAACCCGAAGCCGCTCATCTCGCATGGCAGGATACCGGGAGAACGTTAAGTTCGGTCTCACCATGACCTCCGTTTCGGGCTCAATTCCGGCGCCGGGATCCCGCCTTTTAGGCAAGTCCGCGGCATTTTGCCAGATTCAAGCATCGCCGCCCCGCGGGCTCACAAGCCAAGCACATCCTTCATCGAGAACAGGCCGGGGCCCTTGCCGCGCGCCCACAGCGCCGCCTTGACCGCGCCGCGCGCGAAAATGCCGCGGTCGGTGGCGATATGGGCAAGCTCGATCCGCTCGCCCGGTCCGGCGAAGATCACCCGGTGCTCTCCCACCACGTCGCCGCCGCGCAGCGCGGCAAAGCCGATATCCCCCTCGCGCCGCGGCCCGGTCTCGCCGTCGCGGGTGCGCACGCCCCGCTCCTCGAGCGAAATCTCGCGTCCCTCGGCGGCGGCCCGGCCGAGCATCAGCGAGGTGCCCGACGGCGCGTCGCGCTTGTGCCGGTGGTGCATCTCAAGGATCTCGATGTCGAACTCGGGTCCGAGCGCTTTGGCGACCTGCGCTGTGAGGACGGCGAGCAGGTTGACGCCCTGGCTCATATTGCCGGCCTTGACGATGGTGGCATGGCGGGCGGCGGCCTCGATCTTGGCTTCGTCGGCGTCGGAGAGACCGGTGGTGCCGATGACGTGAACGATGCGGGCCTGCGCCGAAAGCGCTGCGAAAGCGACCGTCGAGGCCGGCGTGGTGAAGTCGAGCACGCCGTCGACATGGGCGAAGAGGGGAAGCGGATCGTCGGTGATGGCGACGCCGAGCGGCTCTAAGCCTGCCACCTCGCCGATGTCGCGGCCGACATAGGGCGAGCCCTTGGCCTCGATGCCGCCGGAAACCTTACATCCCGGGGTGGCGGCGAGCACGCCGGTCAGCGCCTGGCCCATGCGCCCGGCCGCTCCCAGCACGGCGATCTTCATGTCACTCATTGCCAATGACCATCAAGCCAGCGACGCGTAGGCGTGGTAGAAGCCCCGCGAAACCCCGTGGCGACCTTCTATGACGCAAAACGCCTCGCTCACAAGCCCCCGTCTGTCGATCTTGCTTTTGGCTCTGGCGTTGGCGCTTTTTCCGGGGCCGGCGAGCGCCGCGGAAATCGAGAGCGTCTACACCAAGCTCGACCTTAAGCAATGCAAGGACGTGACGCCGGAAGACATCAAGGATTACGGCTCGGTCTGGCAGTGTCCAGGCCAGGACGGCATCGATGTGCGCGTGGCCGAGGGCGATTTGCGCATCTTCGTCTCCTATGGACCCAATGCCGCGAACCAGACCGCGACCTATGAGACGATTCCCCAGTTCAACACGATCGGCGAGACCCTCGAATGGCGGGTGAGGCGCGAGGGCGGCAAGCTCAAGCCGTTCGCCACCATCCTGCGCTTCACCTGGAGCGTCGACGGCAAGACCGGCTCGACGCTCGTGGTCACCAAGCTCGGCGGAGACGATGTCTGCCACATCGCCTATGTCGAGGCGTCTGGCAATCTGAAGGCGAATGAAGAGTCCCGCGCCATCGCCGACACGGACGCGCGCGGGTTCATCTGCAAGAAGGACAAGGCCAAGCACTACGGCGCCGGCGGCAACTGAGC
>Ga0154741_1046_pt1 | contig 9889 bp, 7 predicted proteins | sample Rifle2008BG16ft_FD_105749 | JGI IMG/M metagenome (GOLD analysis project Ga0154741, IMG submission 105749) | Alphaproteobacteria bacterium RBG_16_64_48
TCCGCCGCGACGCAGCCTCGGAGCAAATCAAGGCGCTCGATCAGGCGGCCCGCGCCCAGCTCCGCAAATACGGTGTCCGCTTCGGCGCCTTCAACGTCTACATCCCCGCGCTGCTCAAGCCGGCGGCGGCCGATTTGCTGCTGCTGTTGTGGTCGCTCCATTCCGGCCGAGATCACGGCCTCGACGCCGAGGCGCTGCCGGCGCGGCCGCAACAGGGCCTGACCTCGGTCGAGGCGGGAACGCTTATCCCCGAACCCTATTGGCGGGCCGCTGGCTTCCACGTCGCAGGCTCCCGCGCGGTTCGCATCGACATGCTGGAACGGCTGTCCGATCTCATCCGCGCGCGCATCGCTTTCCGGGCGGCGGAAGGGGGCGCCACGGCGCCTACGGGGGCGACCGGCGACGGCGGCTTCCGGGTGGTGCCCGAACTCATGTCGGTCGTCGGCTGCTCCGGCGAGGAATTCGCCTCGATCTTGAAGGCGCTCGGCTTCAGGCTGGAGAGGCGACAGTTCGCGCCTTCGTCTGGCGCCGAGCCGCAAGCGCCGGACCAAGCTGCCGAAGCGCAAACCGAGGCCTTCGACGAGGTTTGGCGTCCAGGGAAGCGCAGAGAGGCGCGCCATGACAAGCGCGCGAGCCACAAGCCTCGGCGCGAGGAGCGGGCGAGAGCCCCAAGGCATGAACGGCAAAGGCCCTTGGCTCACCCGGCGAAACAGGAGCGGAAGACTGCCGTCGAGCACTCGCCCTTCGCCGCGCTAGAGGCGCTGAGAGGGCGCCTCGCAACGCGCCAGCCGGAAGGAAGCTGAGGCTCTAGGCCATGCCAGGGCAACGCCTCGACAAGTGGCTCTGGTGCGCAAGGCTGGTCAAGACGCGATCGGGGGCGGCGCGGCTGATCGAAGCCGGCAAGGTCCGCATCAACGGCACCCGCGCGCTGAAGCCAAGCCGCCTGGTCAAGGCGGGCGACGTGCTGACGGCTACGCTGCTGGGAAAGCTTTTGGTCGTGCGCGTCCTGGGATCTCTCGACCGGCGAGGGCCGGCGGGACTTGCGCGCACGCTCTATGAGGATCTGACTCCGCAAGCCCCGCCTGCGGGGGAACACGGGGTCGACGGCTCAGGCCGCCAGGGCCCGCGTCCAACCAAGCGGGACCGCCGCCGCCTCGATGCGCTGCGGAGTAGCGACCTCTGAATCCTAGGTGGCGGGTGCAATGAGCTCTGAACCCCTCTCCCCGATGGGGAGAGGGCTTTCCGCCGCGATTGCGCGCGACGCTCTTAAGCGGCGCTTGTGCAGTCGCATGGCGGAGAGGGTGAGGGGGCGAAATCCTTCAAAATCGCACCTTCGGTTCCCCCTCACCCGACCGCTTTGCGGTCGGCCTCTCCCCACAGGGGAGAGGGGGGAGTTTGCCGATCTCGCGTGCCTACTGCTTCGATTCAGGCGCGAGAGGGCGACTTCACGCCGCCGACGAGGCGAGCCGGCGCAAGGGATCCGCTCTGGGCTCGATCCGCCCCGCGCGCAGCAATTCCGTGGCTTTGAGCACCGTCACCGGCCGGCTGAAATAGTAACCTTGCGCCTGCTCGCAGCCGGCGCCCATCAGGAACCGCACTTGCGCCTCGGTCTCGACCCCCTCGGCGATGACCTCGAGGCCAAGCTCGTTGGCGAGCCGTATGGCAGCCCTGACCACGGCGGCGTTGCGGTAGTCGACGGTGACGCGGAACACGAATTCCTGCGCGAGCTTCAACCGGTTGACCGGGTATTGGGTGAGATATTTGAGGGACGAGTAGCCCGTGCCGAAATCGTCGATGGAGATCTTGGTCCCAAGCTGGCGGAGATTCTCCAGCGTATTCGAGTGCCTTTGCGTCGCTTCCATCAGCACCGATTCGGTCAGCTCGAGCTCGAGATCGGAGGGGCTGACGCCCCAGCGCGTCAGGCTGGCCTCAATCTCGCGGTCGAGCTCGGAGGCGCCCTTGAACTGGACGCCCGACACGTTGACCGACAGCACGGGCGGCGCGATGCCTTCGGCATGCCAGAGTTTGAGCTGCCGGCAGGCTTCCTCGAATACCCAATGACCGAGCGGCAGTATGGCGCCGGTCCGTTCCGCGATCGGGATGAAGGAGGCGGGAGCGAGCAGGCCGCGCGTCTTGTGGTTCCACCTGATCAGCGCCTCGAGCCCGATAATGCGTCCCGTGGAGAGCTCGACCTGCGGCTGGTAGTAGAGCTCAAGCTCGCCCTGCTCCACCGCGACTCTGAGCTCGTCGGCGACGCGCACCCGCTCATGCACCTCAAGGTCGAGGTCCTGGCTATGGAAACGGTAGCAGTTGCGGCCTTCGTCCTTGGCGCCGTAAAGGGCAAGGTCGGCCTGCATCATCATCGCCTCGGGACCGGCGAGGCCGGGCGAATAGAGCGCTATGCCGATGCTCGAGGTGATGCGGACCTTGTGGCCCTTGATGCTGAAGGGCGCGGCGAGCAGCTTGCCGATCCTTGCGGCAAGATCCCCGGCCGTCGACGGATCGGTTGCCTCCGACAGCAGAATGGCGAATTCATCGCCGCCGAACCGCGAGACCAAGTCCTCGGGCCGCACGGCGCTCCTTAGCCTGTTCACGACCTCCTTCAAGAGCAGGTCGCCCATGGCGTGGCCGAGCGTGTCGTTCACGTCCTTGAAGTTGTCGATGTCGAGATAGAGCACGGCGAAGGGCGGAGCGCCGCGCCAGGTCGCGGTAAAGGCCATGGTGAGCCGCTTGACGAAGGCGCGGCGGTTGGCAAGGTTGGTCAGCAGGTCGGTCTGCGCGAGCTCCAGGATCCGGCTATTGGCCGTCTCGAGACGGAGGGCATGGCGGAACGAGGCCCACATATAAGCCAGCACCGCCGCGAACACCAAGATGACGGCGGCAAGAACGAGCCAAGCCCGATAGAAGCTAATCAGGCCGCCTTGTGTCGGCACGACGACAAGTTTCCAGCTCGCGTCGCCGGCCTTGAGGGACGCAGACCAAGGGGGCTGCCCCATTAGCGCTTGTTCAGGCTTCGGCTCGAGCGGCTGGTCGCGGCTGGCCGCTCCGCGCATATAGACCGGTAACGCGCCGGCGCCTGAGTGTGCCGCGTAAAGATAGAGGTCAACGTTTTGCGGCAACTTCGCCCGATTGAGGATGGCGTCGAATACGGCCACTGTTTGGAACACGCCGACGATCACGCCAAGCGTATTGCGGCGCCGCTCATCGAGGCTCTCCAGGGGCAGCCCGTGCCGATAGACCGGGATCAGAGCGAGAAAGCCCTCGCGCAGGCCGTCGATTGGATTGCGAAGCAGGATGCCCTCGGCGGTCGCCATGATATTCCCGCCGCGGGCGCGGCGGATCGCCTCGCTTCGAATGGGCTCGGAATTGAGGTCCGTGCCCAAGGTCGCTGCCCTCTTGGATGAGACCGTCGAATAGAGAATGGGAAAATACTCATCGCGCTCAGGCGAAACCGACATCGGACCGGTCACAGCCCAAGTCCTGATGGCATAGTCGGCGAGGCCTCGCTCCCTGGCCTTGCGCTCGAACTCGGCGCGCTCATCGCCGCTGACGCGTGGGCACCAGACCAAGCGCATTGCGTTTTCAAACCCGCCCAGGATCGGGCTGGTGAAGAGGTTGAACTCGTCCGGATCGACCTCGACGGAGGCGTCGTAAAAGGCGCGCACGGCAAGGATCTTGCCGAGATGATCGTCGAGCCCGTTTTGCAGGACCGATGCGTAGTCTCCGGCGATGGCGGTGAATTTCGCTCGGGCGAGCCGTTCCTCCCAGACCGAGACGGCAAACCAGGCCGCCACCGCGACGGCAAGCCCGAGACAGGCGGCCGCGACGATCGGCCAGACATGCCTCACGGGCCGCCACTTCCTTGCGAACTCGGATAGGTCCGGCATGCGGCGGACAGGCTCCTTGGGCCCCTAGGCGCACCCTTTGCAGCTTACGATTGCCAAAAGCATAGGGTCCCGGGGGCTAAGGCGTGGGGCGGGTCGTTTATCCTCCTATTCCGCGTGCCATAAATTGATTGACGCAGGATTAGTGGCGGGGCGGGAAATTCGCCCCAAGGGGCGGGGGATAAGGGCCTCTCTTGGGGCCAGCCCCCTTCCGGCGCCGCCCCATGCGTCGCCTTGTGCTGGTAGCGCGATTGTTATAGGCAGGGCGCTTCCTCGGGCGACTTTGGCGGCCCTAAGGGGCTAGTATTGCGGGCCGGACCAGGCCCCGAAAGCGTGTGGGAGCGATGACTTACGTCGTCACCGAAGTTTGCATCAAGTGCAAATACATGGATTGCGTCGAGGTCTGCCCCGTGGACTGCTTCTACGAGGGCGCAAACATGCTGGTGATTCACCCTGACGAGTGCATCGATTGCGGGGTGTGCGAGCCGGAATGCCCGGTCGACGCCATCAAGCCCGACACTGAGCCCGGGCTCGATCGCTGGCTCGAGGTCAACCGGCAATATTCGGAAACCTGGCCGAACATCACGATAAAAAGGCCAGCCCCGCCGGATGCCGACGCCTTTGTGGCCGAGCCCGACAAATTCGCCAAATACTTCACGCCCGAGCCCGGCGAAGGGGACTAGGCCGTTCAAAGGGTTAAGCGTTAACCCTATGGTCAAATTGCCGCATGTTGCGGCGCAAAAAGGGCCTTGCCGCGGCACGGGACGGCTTCCCGATTCACTAAGATTGTGTTATGGTCATGTCGAAATGGCGCGGACTGTCGGCGCATCAAGCACCAAGAGAGGCGTCCCTGTTTGGGCGCACTTTTTTTTCTCAACTGAGGGAGGTAGCGCGATCAGGCCCCTGATCGACGGCTCATCTCGTGCCCAATGCCCCCGTCGCGCACGACGGACGCCAGCGCCTAAGGCTGGCGCACAGCATGGGCGAGTTCTTGTCATCCGGCATCGGCGCCCGCAAAGCAATTTTACAAAGTGAGATAAGAGTATGCCTGAAAAGAAGAAACCGCAGCAAAGACACGGCTTTCGTACCAATGAGTACATCGTCTATCCGGCTCACGGCGTCGGCCGGATTGTGCGTATCGAAGAGCAAGAGATTGCCGGCGCCAAGCTCGAGCTGTTCGTCATCAACTTCGAGAAGGACAAGATGACGCTCAGGGTGCCGACCGCGAAACTTGGAATCGTCGGCATGCGCAAGCTCTCCGAAGAGAAGACCGTGAAGAAGGCGCTCGGCACGCTCAAGGGCAAGGCGCGCGTCAAGCGCACCATGTGGTCCAGGCGCGCCCAGGAGTACGAGGCGAAGATCAATTCCGGGATCTCGTCTCCATCGCCGAGGTGGTGCGCGACCTCTACCGCTCAGAGGCGCAGCCAGAGCAGTCCTATTCCGAGCGCCAGCTCTACGAGGCCGCACTCGACCGCATGGCCAGGGAGATCGCCGCCGTCGAGAGAATGGACGAGGCCAGCGCCGTCGCCAAGATCGACGACGTGCTCGCCAAGACGGCACGCCACGCCAAGATCGCCGCCGAGGCCGAGGCGCGGACCCGGGCCGCCTAAAACAGAGTTCGATCGGCTTTAGCGCGAGGTCTTCACCCTCACCCGCCGAGCAGCCAAGGCTGCTCGGCATCCTCTCCCATCACGGGAGAGCCGGCCTACAGACACCCGATCTGACCCATCAGGACCCTCAGCTCCAGCGCTTCCGTGTGGGCGTCGATTTCGACGCAAAGCGCCAACGACTTGCGGAGCCTGGCGCAGGCTTCCTCGGTTTGTCCCCTCATATGCGCGAGCACGGCCAGGTTCCGCATCTGCATGGCGATGCCACGTCCCTCGCCGGCCTCCTGCGCCGCATCCAAGGCGACGTTGAACTCTGCCTCGGCATCGTCGAGGCGGCCGCCGTCGAGAAAGACGGCGCCGAGATTGCCCGCGGCCTTCGCCACACCCGTCGCGTCGTTCGCGCTCATGAAGAGGTCGATCGCCCTTCGATAACACGACTCGGCTTCGCCGGCCTGTTTCAGGGCGCGGTGAGCATTGCCGAGATTATAGACCGCGTTTGACGCGTGCTCGGGTAGATCGAGTTCCTGGTAGAGGCGGAGGCTCTCCTTGAAGTGGGTGACGGCCTCGTCGAAACGAGCCTTTTCAAACAGGATGGTGCCGAGATTGAGATTGGCTCGCGCCACCCCGTCTTTGTGCTTCAAAGCTCCCTCGAGCTGCAATGCTTGGCGCACCATCTCTTCGGCGCGATCGAGATCCTGCGTCTCGCGATAGAGCAGAGCGAGATTGCCGGCGGCGACGGAGGCGATCGCGATCTCTCCATGCCGGTCGGCGATGGTGAAGCTCTTGAGCAGCATTTGCTCGGCCTCGGCAAGCTGCCCGAGGCCCTGTAGCAACAAGCCGAGATCGGCGTAGAGCTGGGCGAGGCCAAGCTCGTAGTTGTTCTTGGTGCACAGGGCCGCGGCCTTGTTGTAGATGGCAAGGGCCGCGTCGAGCTCGCCCGCTTTCATGTGTGTGCTGGCAAGCGCCATGAGCGCATCGACGAGCGCCTTGGTGTCGCCGTGCGCTTCGAAGGTGCGCGTGGCGGCCTCGAACTTCTCGATCGCTTGCGGAAGGCGCCCGCGCCGGAGATGCAGGACCCCGGCAAACATGTCGACCAGGCCGGCAATGTCCTCGCGCCCCTCTTGGGCTACGCCGCCACGCGCCTGCTCCATCAGGGCCTCGACGCTCGGAATATCGCCCAGTCTGAACTGAACGACGGCCAAGGCGAGGAGATTCTCCGCATCGGCAGGGTCAAGCGCGAAAGCCTGTTGAAACAGGCTAAGCGCCCCGTGCGCGTCTCGTGGCAAGGTCAGGGCGCCCTGATGGCGGAGCGCCGAGGCGGCTTGCCGCGCCGCCCGCTCGGCCTCCTCACGCTTGGTGCGCGCGATCGCGGCGAAGATCGCGGTGGCGAGCGTGCTGTTCTCCGATTTGAGCTGCTTGATGGCCCGCCGTCCCGCCCGCGTATCCCCGGCATCAAGCGCAAGGACGGCGATCAGAGTCTTGATGCTGTTGCTCTCCTTCAGCGAGAAGCGATCGCCGTCCCGCTGCGAGCGGGCCATCATCTGCCCGGCAATCAGGACGGCAACCTGCTCGGCAACCATCCGGCTTTGCCGCTGGTCCCGGCGCACTGCCCTCCGCAAAATGAAGGCGAGCAGACCGAGGAGCACAGCCAGGAACGCTGCGACCGCTGAGATGTTCTGCAGCGTCGTCCAGTCGAGCGGAAAGACGCGGGAGAAGGACTCCATGGCGCTAGGTTGGCACTCCCCGTTGGCCTGCCTCGCGGCATCGCCCGATGACTATGGCACTCCCCGGCTATAAAGCGATAGCCGGTCCGGTTGGCTGCGACGGCGGTTTCGTCTCCTCGTCAGAGCCCTCAGGCAGCAGCTCGATCTGCTCGGGGTGGCTCGCTTCGATCATGGGGCCGTTGCGCCAGGCGAGGAAGCCCCGCACGCGCAGGCGCGCTCCGGCAAGGGTTTTGAGGTCGATGCCGGCGGCGGCGAAGGCGCCTACGGCCTTGCGCTCGACGCTGATGGTGAAGTCGCTCCGCCAGTCTGGCGTGAAATTGAGATAGAGGCGGCCGCCGCCCTCCCCCACTGAAGCGACCCTTCCTTCGACGAGCTGATAGGAATGGATGAGGCGCCCCAAGCGTTTCACGTCAAGGGCGCTTTCGATGCGGTAGGCCGATGAGCCCCACACGCCGAGCCGCTTGGCCCTCGCCTCCCTCTCTTGCGCCATAAGCTCGGCAATACAGGCCCGGCTGTCGGGCAGGGAATAGACGCGGGCGAGCCCCTTGGCGACAAGCTCCTCCTGGAGCCAAAGCCGCGTTCCGCCGCTGACCACGAAGACCTGGGCGAGCAGGTGACCGTGCCGATCGGTGCGACGCCCGCCGAATCTGAACTCGACCTCTTTGCCGGAGACGAGGCTCTCGAGTGCCACTTTGGCCTCATCCACGAGCGGCCAGGGATCGTCGCCCCGCCAGCCGAGCGGCGGCATCGGCGCCTTGGCGCCGATCAGCCTGACAATCTTGCCGTCAGTGAGCCGAAGCGTCTCGCCATCGATGACATTGGCGACCGTGCCGGTTTCGGGCTCCGACAAGTCGCAGGCGGCGGCGGGCATTGCCCCTGCACCAAGAAGCCATGCGATCCCCGCAAAGGCTAGCGATACGCCTGCCTGTCTCAAACGTGCCCCTCCCCAAGGGCGCGGCGCGGCGCCCCAAGCGCTAGCCTCCCGCCACCACGATGACATTCCCGACAATGACGATCAGGCTCAGCACAACCTGCCAGAAGAAGGGCTTGGCCTTCAGCGCTCCCGCCGTCGTGTTGAGCTCGCGCAGGATGAGATAACCGCCCATGCTCCGCCGGAACCAGCCGGTCGCCTCGCCCGCCTGGTCGAGATGCTTCGGCACGCGCTTCCAGCCGGCGAACAGATTGCCGATGAGGCCGAGCATGGAACGGAAATCGACCGCCATGAGGCCGGTCTTATCCTGGAAGATGACGTCCTCTCCGGCGATGAAGCCCGGATGCACGCGGCCGATGGCCTTGCCTTCCAGGCGCACGGGCTGGCCGCGGATGGGAGAGGCGCCGGGATCGCCCATGAGCGCCATGACGGTTGCCGCTTTCGGCGTGCGGAAGGGATAGCGAAGAGGAAGCGTGGCGAGCACGCCAAGGGCGATGGCCGCCGGCGCGAGCTGCCAGGCGCCCATGATGCCCGCCACCAGCCCGAACAGGAGCGGCGCCACGAGCAGGAGAAGCTCGCCTAAGAATTGGCGCCACAATTTCCCGCGATCGAGATGCACGCGCGCCGCCGCGGCCTCGACGTCGTAGTCGGCGAAGCCTTGCCCCTTCGCTTTGGCGATCTCGCCGAGATGGGCGACCCGCCGCCCGGTCAGAGGGTGGGTGGAGTTGAGCTGAACGAGCGCGGCCCAAGGGTTATAGGTGTCGAACAGCATGGCCTCGGCGGCGGCGCCAGGGTTCGCCACCGTGCTCTCGGCGAGCAGGCCGGTATAGCGGGCGTTCTTCACGTCGATCACGCCGAGATGCCGCGTGCTCCTGAGCAGGCTTTGCGTGGCCTCGGTATCCTCGATGGCGACGATCCCGTAGGCGATCTTGATGAGCGCGCTGGCCAGATGCCTGGGCTCGACACGGCTGGCGGAGAACGCGTCAGCCAGATATTCGCGCGTGCGGCTGAGATAGAGCAGGAGATAGATGCCGATGTAGTAGCCGATGAGGGCGACGAAGCCGATAATGGCGAGCTTGTTCCCCTCCTTGCTCGAGCTGGTCCGCTGCGACCGGACGAGCACCGCGTAGATCTGATAGAGGATCTGCACCAGCATGCCGGCCATGGTCATCAGGATGAAATCGCGATTGACGATATGGCCGAGCTCATGCGCGACCACGGCGCGCTGCTCCTCCTCGCTCAAGAACTCGAAGATGCCCTGGGTGACCACGATGCGCGCGTTTCCGCGCAACAGGCCGTAGGTGAAGGCGGTCGGGTTGCGGTCGGGGATGAAGCCGATCCTGGGGGCCTTGAAGCGATAGTCGCCGGCCACCTGATGGATGAGCTGGTGGATGCCGGGATAGCGCTCCTTGACCGTGCCATCGTCAAGGAACTCGAGCTGATTGAACCAGCGGAGCGTCAGGTCGGAGAGCCACGGGCTGATCAGCCAGATCAGGAGATTGATGACCACGGTCAGGGCTATGGCGACGGTCAGGTTGACCTCGCCCGCAGCCACCATGGCGGCGAGAATCACGCCGATCACCATGCCCACCAGGATGCCGAAGGTGATGAGAGACGCGAAGAACAGCCGAGCCACGACGATCCCCCAAGATGCGCGAGCGCGAAGGAGAGCTTAGCCGGGCCACGGCCTACGCGCCTCTAGATTCGCCAAGCCGTCCTTGTCATTCCCGCGCAAGCGGGAAT
>Ga0154741_1129_pt3 | contig 9878 bp, 7 predicted proteins | sample Rifle2008BG16ft_FD_105749 | JGI IMG/M metagenome (GOLD analysis project Ga0154741, IMG submission 105749) | Alphaproteobacteria bacterium RBG_16_64_48
CCCGCGCCCATGTCATGCCCCCGCCTTATGTGATCAAGCCCCCGACGGAAGGGTCGAGCGTCGGCGTCTTCATCGTGCGCGAGGACCAGGCCCATCCTCCCCAGGAGCTGACCTCCGCCGAATGGACCCTCGGCGAGGAGGTCATGGTCGAGCGCTATATCCCAGGCCGGGAGCTCACTTGCGCCGTCATGGGGCAGGAGGCCCTGGGGGTTATCGAAATCCGCCCGGCCGAGGGCCTCGCCTTCTACGATTATGACGCGAAATACGCCCCGGGAGGCTCAATTCACGTCCTCCCGGCGCCGCTTAAACCAAATGTTTACCAATTGGTACAGAAGCTGTCCCTAGCGGCTCATAGGGCACTGGGCTGCCGTGGGGTCAGTCGCTCCGACTTCCGCTTCGACGACCGGCCAGAGGGCACGGGGGAACTGATCTGCCTTGAGGTCAATACCCAGCCCGGCATGACGTCGACGTCGCTTGTGCCCGAGCTTGCCGCCTATAGCGGCCGCTCGTTTGCCGAGTTGGTCCGCTGGATCGTGGAGGACGCGTCGTGCGATCGCTGAACCCCGCAAGGGGAATGGCCAGGAGACGGGGCTCGCAAGAGACCCTTCTTGCGCGCGGCATTGCCGCCCCGCGCAAGGCCTCAGTTCGCCTGCCAATTCTCGCCGGAACGCGCCGCCTCATCACCCGCAGCCCCAGATCCATCCGGCTCGCCCGGCTCGGGCAGGATCGCGTGCGCGGCAAATGGCTCATCCTTTGCGTCCTCTTCCTCGCCAGCGCCGTCGTCTATGGTGCTGTGGTCGGCGGACAGACCGCCCGCGCCTATGACGCGCTCACCGGCGGCATCGAGCATCTCGCCGTTGCTGCCGGCTTCGGCGTGAAGCGGATCACCCTCAACGGCCAGCTGCATGCGACCGACGCCGCGATCACGGCCGCGCTCGGCGCCGGCCCCGACACCATGATGCTCGGCTTCGACACCGACGCCGCCAAGGCGCGGCTTGAAGCCGTGCCGTGGATCAGGCATGCGCAAGTCATGCGGCTCCTGCCCTCGACCTTGCAGGTGGTGGTCGAAGAGCGGACGCCTTACGCCATCTGGCAGAACAAAGGCCAGACCTATGTGGTCGACGCCGAGGGCGTCGTGCTCGCGCCGGCTTTGCGTGAAGCCTATGCGAGCCTTCCTCTGGTCGTGGGCGAGGGGGCGGGAAAAAGTGCCGCCCAGCTGTTCGATCAGCTGACGCCTCATGGCGACCTCACGCAAAACCTCGTTGCGGCGATCAGGGTCGGCGACCGGCGCTGGACGCTGAAGCTCGCCTCCGGTCTCGAGATCATGCTGCCCGACGACAATGTCGGCGAGGCGCTGACCTCGCTCGCCAAGCTCGATCAGGAGCGGGGGCTGCTCAAGCGGGATATCGCCGCTGTCGATTTGCGTCTGCTCGATCGGGTCACCGTGCGCTTGCGCGCGACGGCTTCCGCGGCACCGCCCGGCGGCGCGCCGCAAGCCGAAGTGCCGACGGCGAGCACCAAGACCGCCAAAGGAAAGACATGAGAAGACGGGGTTTGAGGGCAGGGGGATGGGATACACGACGACGATAAGAAGCAAGCGCCAGCGCATCGTGACCGCGCTCGACGTCGGCACGAGCAAGATCTGCTGCCTGATCGCCAAGACCTCGCCCGCGCCCGATTGGTTCGAAGGCAAGGGCGATGCGGTGCAGTTCGAGGTGCTGGGCTTCGACCACACCCGCGCCGAGGGCCTGAAGGCCGGCATGATCGCCCATCTCGACAGCGCCGAAGCCTGTATCCGCTCGGCGGTGGATGCGGCCGAACGGATGGCGGGCGTGACCGTCGAGGACGTGCATGTGTCCGTCACTTGCGGGCGCCTCAAGAGCGAGAGCTTCTCGGCGAGCGTGGCGCTGCCGTCAGGCGCGGTGCGCGAAGACGATGTCATGCGGCTCCTGGCCGGCGGGCGCCAATATGCCGGACGCGACAAGCGCAGCGTGCTGCACGCGTTGCCCTTGAGCTACCGCATCGATGAGAATGGCGGCATCAGCGAGCCGCAGGGCATGTGCGGCGAGCGGCTCGCCGTCGATCTTCATGCCGTCACCGCCGACGAAGTGGCCATGCGCAACGTGATGCTCTGCGTCGAGCGGTGCCATCTCGGCGTTGCCAGCCTGGTCGCGGCGCCTTGCGCGAGCGCGCTTGCGGTGATGACGCCGGACGAGGCCAAGCTCGGCGTGGCGTGCATCGATTTCGGCGCCGGCACCACCACGCTTTCGGTGTTCGTCGATGGGCACTTCATCCACGCCGACGCCATCGCGCTCGGCGGCAACGGCATCACCACCGACATTGCCCGCACCCTTTCCGCGCCCCTCGATTACGCCGAGCGGCTCAAGACGCTGCATGGCAGCGCCTTCGCCACGCTGTCCGACGAGCGCGAGATCATCACCTATCCTGCCGTCACCGGCATGCCGCAGCCGAGCCTGAACCAGATCAACAAGGCGCAGCTCGCCGTCATCATCCGCCCGCGCATCGAGGAAATCCTCGATCTGATGCGGCGGCGGCTGGCGGAGAGCGGACTTGCGGCCGAGGTCGCTCAGCACCTGGTGCTGACCGGCGGCGGGAGCCAGCTCACCGGCCTGCCCGAGCTCGCCGCCAACATGTTCGGGCGTCCGGCGCGGCTTGGCCGCCCGAGATCGTTGAGCGGGCTGCCTGCCGTGGCAGGCGCCCCCGATTTTTCCGCCGGCATCGGACTTCTTCTGCATTGGGCACGCGGCGACGACAGGCTTTCGGGCCGCTCCGAGCAGCGTTTCTTGCGCACCGGTACCGGCTATTTCGCCAAAGTCGGCGACTGGATAAGGGACAATTTTTGATCGCTAACGAGGGCTCTGAAAAGCGCGTCGCGGGGAGGCGCCTAAGAGAGCCGGAGCAAGGGCAATGAAGGATGACTGCCATGACCATCAACCTCAGAGTTCCTGATCTGACCGAACTCAAGCCGCGCATCACCGTGTTCGGTGTCGGCGGCGCCGGCGGCAATGCCGTCAACAACATGATTGAATGCGGTCTGAAGGGCGTCGAGTTCGTGGTCGCCAACACCGACGCGCAAGCCTTGGCGAGTTCGACCGCCGAGCGCCGCATTCAGATGGGGGCGAACGTCACCGAAGGCCTCGGCGCCGGATCGAAGCCCGAGGTGGGCGCCGCCGCCGCCGAAGAGGCCATGGCCGATATCAAGGCCCATCTCGTCGGCTGCCACATGGCGTTCATCACCGCCGGCATGGGCGGCGGCACGGGAACGGGCGCCGCACCCGTGATCGCGCGTGCCTCCCGCGAGGAAGGCATCTTGACCGTCGGCGTCGTCACCAAGCCTTTCCAGTTCGAAGGCTCGCGGCGCCTACGCGCGGCCGAGATCGGCATCGACGAGCTACAGAAATATGTCGATACGCTCCTCATCATTCCGAACCAGAACCTGTTCCGCGTCGCCAACGAGAAGACCACCTTCACCGACGCCTTCGCCATGGCCGACGACGTGCTGCGCGCCGGCGTCTCTTGCATCACCGACCTCATGGTGAAGGAAGGCCTGATCAATCTCGACTTCGCCGATGTCCGCACCATCATGGCCGGCATGGGCAAGGCGATGATGGGCACGGGCGAGTCGAGCGGCGACCGCAGGGCCATCGAAGCGGCAGAGGCCGCCATCTCCAATCCGCTGCTCGACGATGTTTGCATGAAGGGGGCAAGCGGGCTGCTCGTCTCCATTACCGGCGGCAACGACCTCACCCTCTACGAGGTCGACGAGGCGGCGAGCCGCATCAGGGCCGAAGCCGATCCCGACGCCAACATCATTGTGGGTGCGACCTACGACGACGAACTCGACGGGTCGATCCGCGTGTCGGTGGTGGCGACCGGCATTGGCTATGCCGCGTCCGTGGCGGTAGGGCCCGTCTACGAAGCGCCGCGGGCCGCCGTCGCGCAGGAGAGAAGCAGGCTCAGCGAGCGCCTTGCCGGCCTCGCCGCGCTGCCCGGGAGCCCGGTCGACCTCGACGAACCGAGCCTCGTTCTCGCCCAGAGCGAGGTCGTGCGAGAGCCATCGGTCTGGCGCGCTCCTGGCAATGTGACGATCGAGAAGCGCCCGGCGCAGGTGACTGGAATTGGCTTGCCGCTTGGCGTCTCCCAATTGAAACAAGCGCCGCAAGCGACGTCGCGGCCCTTCCAGCCCGCGCCGCCCACCGCCGTCAGACGTCCGGTGCGCCGCATGCCGAGCATGGAAGAACTGCCGGTGGTGGCCCAGAACGAGATCAAGGCCCAAGCCGGCCAAGCGCCCGTGGTCGGTCTTGCCGCCCAGAAGAAAAAGGTGGGCTTCCTCGAGCGCCTCGCCAATGTCGGCCGGTCCCGCAAGGAGCCCGATGCCGAGATGCCGGCCAAGCGCGAGCCCGAATTCGGCCAGCGGTTAGCCCCGCAGATGCCAGAGGCACCTAGGACTCAAGCCCCGAGGCCCCAGCCTCTGGGTCAGCCCATGGCGCAAAAGGGCATCAGGATCGAGCGGCCCCGCAACGAGCAAGCGCCCGTCGCCGTGCCAAAACGGATCGAAGCGCAAGCCCGGCCGCTCGCGGTCGAGATGGCGGGAACAGCGCCCGAATCATTTGCCGAGGATGACCTCGAGATTCCCGCCTTTCTGCGCCGCCGGGCGAATTGAGGAGAAGGTCGGGGTGTTAACCAAGGCACTCGTCAGACCACCGACGAACGAGAAAACTATCGTTATATCATTGGTTTATAAGACCGTTCGGCCGGTAATACAGTGAAAGAAACCGTGATTTGTCGCCCCCGAGTCCGAGCGTTAAGGTTCTTCATAGATTGATCGGCAGGACCAAAAAGGCACAAGCCAAGGACTGACAAAGGTCCGGTCTAAAGTGCCAGGAAGCGCAGATCAATTGGGGGGCTCGGGGTTCTCCTCGAGCTAAGTAGGGAACTCAAAAGACGGCACGGGGGCCGACGGGGGCCATGAAGGGTTTCATAGGGGCACGCCAAACCACGCTTGCCAGCGAGATTTCACTTACCGGCACGGGGGTTCACAGCGGAGCGCCAGTTTCCATCGCACTTTGTCCGGCTGATGGCGATACCGGCCTACGCTTCCTTCTTTCCAACGGCCATGCCGACGGCACCGAGATCGCCGCAGACCAGCGGTCGGTGACGGGCGTGACCTTGTGCACCGTGCTTGGTGACGGCAATGGCGCCTCTGTCGCGACGGTCGAGCATCTGCTCGCAGCTCTGCGCGGTCTTGGCGTCGACAACGCCCTGATCGAGATCGACAGCCCCGAAGTACCGATCATGGACGGCAGCGCGTCGCGCTTCGTCGAGGCGATCGACGAGGTCGGTCTTGCCGAGCTCGATGCTCCGCGCCGTTTCCTCAAGGTGCTGAAGCGGGTGTCGGTGGAAGACGCCGGCGCCTATGGCGAGCTCGCCCCGCATAACGGCTTCCATCTCGATGTCGAGATCGACTTCGACACCCCGCTGATCGGAACCCAGAGGATCGAGATCGACCTGAACCCCGGCTCCTTCCGCCGCGAGCTGGCCCGAGCCCGCACCTTCGGCTTCATGAAGGACGTCGAACGGCTGTGGGCAGCCGGGCTCGCCCTCGGCGCTTCCCTCGAGAACACCGTCGCCATCGGCGACGACCGCATCATCAACCGCGAGGGGCTTCGCTTCTCCGACGAGTTCGTGCGCCACAAGGCGCTCGACGCGGTCGGCGATCTCGCTCTGGCCGGGGCGCCCATTCTCGGCACGTTCCGCTCCCATCGCGGCGGCCATCGGCTGAACGCGCTGGTGCTCAAGGCTCTGTTTGCCGATGCCGATGCCTGGACCATGATCGAAGCCCCGCGCTATCGCGAGGTTCGTCATGCCGAACTCAGCCACCGTCTTGCGGCAGCGAACTTCGCGGCCGAGCGGAGCTGAACGGAAACCCAGCCGGTAGGCCCTCGTCCTGTCATCATGCTTCTGCCGCGTGCGCCTTAGCGCCGGCGCGCGAGGCTGACTGTTACGCGCCCCTCGCGAGCCCCCGCGCCAGCGTGCCAAGGGTGTCCCGGGCAGGGGAATGGGCAAAAAAACACCATAATCCGCTAGTTGGTTGCTAGTAGCTGCGCTAGCCTTGGGCCAAGCGGCCATTCTGCGCGAGGGGGACGGTCTTTGAGGGGTAGCATGACCGGATGGGTTGAGCGGCAAAGAGCGCCGGCACGGGCGTTGCGCCGTGGCCTGCCGGCATTGCCCGCAAGGATCGCATGCCTCGTTCTTTCGGCGAGCCTCCTTGCCGGCTGCGGCTCTTTCTCGCTCTTCGGCGGCGGCAAGACGGAAACGGTGGAGAACAACGACCCCCCGGACGTCATTTACGGCAAGGCCGAAAAGCTCGTCGACAAGGGCAAATTCGGCGATGCCGCCCGGGCCTACGAAGAGGTCGACATCAATCACCCCTATTCGCAGGAGGCGCGCCGGGCCATCCTCATGGCGTCCTATGCCTATTACAAGGCCGGCAAATATGACGATGCGATCTCGTCCGCCGACCGCTATCTCACCCTTCACCCCGGCACCCAGGAATCGGACCTCGCCCAGAACATCATCGGCATGTCCTATTACGACCGGGTGCTGGATCCGAAGCGTGATCAGACCAACGCCCGCAAGGCGCTGGTGGCCTACGATACCCTGCTGCAGCGCTATCCCGATTCGCGTTACGCAGTCGACGCGCGGAACCGGACGCGCGTCCTGCGCGATCTGTTGGCGGCGAGCGAGATGACGGTCGGGCGCTGGTATCTCCGCCATAGCAACTATCTCGCGGCCATCAACCGCTTTCGCACCGTGGTCACCGACTACCAGACCACCGAGCAGGTGGAAGAGGCCTTGATGCGCTTGACCGAGGCCTATATGGCGTTAGGGATCGTCAACGAGGCCCAGACGGCGGCTGCCGTGCTCGGCCATAACTTTCCGGACGGCAAGTGGTACAGCCACGCTTACGGGCTCTTGGGAAAAAGCGGTCTCCAGCCGCAAGAGCACGAAGGGTCTTGGATCACGCAGACCTGGAAGGGCAACGGCAAGCCGGCCTGACCCACACGCCATGCTAGCCGCCCTGTCGATCCGCGACATCGTTCTGATCGATAAGCTCGACCTCGAATTCGGCGAAGGCCTGTCGGTGCTCACCGGGGAGACCGGCGCTGGCAAGTCGATCTTGCTCGACGCCTTCTCCCTGGCCATCGGCGGAAGAGGCGATACCGCCCTCGTGCGGCAGGGCGCGAGCCAAGGCCAAGTGACCGCCGTCTTCGATCTCGCCCCGAGCCATCCCGTGTTCGCTCTGCTGGCCGCCAACGGCATCGCGGCCGAAGACGCTCTGATCCTGCGGCGGGTGCAAGGGGCCGACGGCCGGAGCCGCGCCTTCATCAACGACACGAGCGTGAGCGTGCAGCTCTTGCGCCAAGTCGGCCAGGCTCTGGTCGAGATCCATGGCCAGCACGACGACCGCGCGCTGATCGACGCCAGCGGCCACCGCGATCTTGTGGATGCCTTTGGCGGCTTGAGCGGCGAGGCGGCGCGCGTGGCCGAGGCCTACGAGGCGTGGCAGAGAGCCGAAGCCGAGCGCGCCCGCCATGAGAGCCAGATCGCCGCCTCGCGCGCCAACGCCGACTATCTCAGCCATGCACTCGATGAGCTCTCTCAACTCAATCCTGAGCGTGGCGAGGAGGAGGCACTGGCCTCCCGGCGCCAGCTGATGATGAACGCCGAGAAGATCGCCGCCGAGCTTGCCGAGGCGCTCGATGCCTTGCAAGGGGAGGGGACGAGCGGCGCGCGCCTGGCCGCCGCGCTTCGCCGCCTCGAGCGCCAGGCGTCTGTCGCCGGCCCGGTGCTGACCCTGGTGGTGGAGGCGCTCGAACGCGTGCTCGCCGAGACCGACACCGCCCGTGCCCGGATCGAGGAGGCGCTGGCCTTGACCGCCTTCGAGCCTAAGGAGCTCGAGCGCGCCGAGGAGCGGCTGTTCGCCTTGCGCGCTCTCGCCCGCAAGCACAAGGTCACGGTCGACGACCTGCCGGCGCTGGTCGAACGGCTCGAAACCGAACTGGCTGCGCTCGACACGAGTGAGGCGCGGGCAGGCGAGCTGGGACGCGCCGCGGAGGCCGCGCGCAAGACCTATGAGACTTTGGCGACTGGCTTGAGCAAGGCGCGGAACGAGGCGGCGGAGCGCCTCGATCGAGAGGTCGCGGGCGAACTCGGGCCGCTGAAGCTCGAAAAAGCCAGCTTCATCACCAATATAGAAGCGGTCGAACTGGCCGCGGGGGGCCCTGGCGGGATCGACCGCATCGCCTTTTGGGTCAGGACCAACCCCGGCACCGAACCCGGCCCCCTGATGAAGGTCGCCTCCGGCGGCGAGCTTGCCCGGTTCATCCTGGCGCTGAAAGTCGTGCTTGCCGCCCGCGGCTCGGCGCCGACCCTGGTCTTCGACGAGGCTGACGCCGGCGTCGGCGGCGCCACGGCTGCCGCCGTCGGCGAGCGCCTGGCGAGGCTTGCTGCCAAAGTTCAGGTGCTGGCCGTGACCCACGCTCCGCAGGTGGCGGCCGTGGCCAGCGGCCATCTCCTGATCGCCAAGGAGCCGGTGCGCGGCCCGGACGGCGAGGCCATGGCGACGCGTGTCGCCGTTCTCGAAGGCGAGCATCGGCGCGAGGAAATCGCGCGCATGCTCGCCGGCCAGACCATTACCGATGAGGCGCGCCGAGCGGCCGAACGGCTCATGAGCCGGTCCGCATGATGAGAGTATGAGCAAGACCAAGACGAGAAAGAAGGTTCAGGCCGAAGCGTCCCTCGAGGAGAAGCCGGTCGGCGCGCTTGACGAGGCGGAAGCCGCCGCCGAGCTTGCGCGCCTCGCCCGCGCGATCGCCCATCACGACGAGCTCTATTATCGCCAGGACGAGCCTGAGATCAGCGACGCCGAATATGATCGCTTGCGCGCGCGCAACGAAGAGATCGAGGCGCGCTTTCCCCATCTCGTCCGCGACGACAGTCCGTCGCTGAAGATCGGCGCGGCGCCGGTCGAGGCCTTCGGCAAGGTGCAGCACAGCGTGCCCATGCTTTCGCTTGGCAATGTGTTCGACGAGGAGGGCGTGCGCGACTTCCTCGACCGCATCAAGCGCTTTCTCGGGCTCGCCTCGATCGAGGGGCTTGCCTTCACCGCCGAGCCCAAGATCGACGGGCTCTCCATCACCCTCCGCTACGAGAACGGTAAGCTCACCCAGGGCGCGACCCGCGGCGACGGCTATGAGGGCGAGAACGTCACCGCCAATGTCCGCACCATTGCCGACATTCCGAAGACCGTCAGATCACGAGGCTTTCCCGACCCGTTCGAGCTCCGCGGCGAGATCTATATGAGCCGTGCCGCCTTCCAGCGCCTGAACGAGGAGCAGGCGAAGCAAGGCGACCGGCTCTTCGCCAATCCGCGCAACGCCGCCGCCGGCTCGCTCCGCCAGCTCGATCCCGCCGTCACGGCCAAGCGGCCGCTGCGCTTCTTCGCCTATGGCTGGGGCGAGGTGGCCGACTTGCCGGCCGAGACCCAGTGGGACGCCTACCAGGTCTTGCGCGCCTGGGGCTTCCCTTTGAATCCGCTGATCAAGCTCGCCCGTTCGGTCGATGAAATGCTTGAAACCTATCGCGATATCGAGAGCGGCCGCGCAGGGCTCGACTACGATATCGACGGCATCGTCTATAAGCTCGACCGGCTCGATCTCCAGCAGCGGCTCGGCTTCGTCTCGCGCTCGCCCCGCTACGCCATCGCCCATAAATTCCCCGCCGAGAAGGCGACCACCATCCTGCGCGGCATCGACATCCAGGTCGGGCGCACCGGCGCGCTCACCCCCGTCGCC
>Ga0154741_1074_pt4 | contig 9567 bp, 8 predicted proteins | sample Rifle2008BG16ft_FD_105749 | JGI IMG/M metagenome (GOLD analysis project Ga0154741, IMG submission 105749) | Alphaproteobacteria bacterium RBG_16_64_48
AGGCTCACCTTGACCTTGCGGCCCACAAGCTCGCGCCGCGCGGCGGCGACAGCCGCGGCGCAAGCGGCCGTGCCGCAGGCCCGCGTCAGCCCCGCGCCGCGCTCCCAGGTCCGCACCTTGAGCGCATCGGGGCCGATGACCTGGACGAGAGAGATATTGGCGCGCTCGGGGAACAGCGGATGGTGCTCGAGCATCGGCCCGAAGCGGGCAAGATCGTGAGCCTCCACGTCATCGACGAAGAAGAGGCAATGCGGGTTGCCGACATTGACCGCTGACGGCGTGTGCAGCACCGGGTCGTCGATCGGCCCGAGTTGCAGCTCGATGCGCCGCGTGTCGTGGAACGGCTCGGCGAGAGGAATCTGATCCCAAGCGAAGCGGGGCGCGCCCATGTCGATGGTGACGCTGCCGTCTTCGTTGACGACAGCGCCTAGCACCCCGCTTTCCGTCTCGATGCTGACCTTTGGCTCGCCACGCTCGGCGGCGAGGAGCGCCGCCACGCAGCGCGCCGCGTTGCCGCACGCGCCCACCTCGCCGCCATCGGCATTCCAGATGCGCATGAACACATCGGCATGCTGAGACGGCTCGAGCGCGATGATCTGATCGCAGCCGACGCCCTCTTTGCGGTCGGCGATGGCGCGCACCGCGTCGGGCCCAAGGTCAAGCGCGTGCGACCGCGCGTCGAGCACGACGAAGTCGTTGCCGAGCCCGTTCATCTTGCGGAATTGTATCGCCTGAGCCTGCATCGGAGCCTTGCCTTTGGAGCCTTGCCTTTGCCGCTATATAGGGCGAGTGCCCCCGGTCTTGCCAGCGAGGCCGCCCGGTCCTTGCTTGACGAGCAGGAAGGCCATGAGGGCCATTGCGGCGAAGGCGGCGCCGGTCAGGAAGGTCGCCGCCACGCCGATCCTATCCCACAGGACCCCGGCCAGCACGCTCGCCAGCAGGCTGGCAAGCCCGGTGATGAGGCCGAACAGCCCAAAAGCCGTGCCGCGCAGGCGCTCTGGCGCGGTCGCCGCGATAAGGGCCGCGAGGACGCCTTGGGTGAGGCCCATATGCAAACCCCACAGCCCGATGCCGAGGAAGATGGCAAGGAGCGATGGGCCAAAGGCAAGCACGAGATCGGCCGCGATCAGGGCAGAGAGGCCAAACAGGAGCAGCGGCCGCGCGCCGATCTTGTCCTGGAGCCTGCCCGCCGGATAGGCGCTTGCCGCAAAGACGAGGCTCATCACCGCAATGACCGCCGGAGCCCAGGCAAGCGCCAACCCGCCGTCTAGCGCGCGGATGACGAGAAAGGCTTCGCTGAAGCGCGCCAAGGTGAAGACGGCGCCGGCGACGATGACCAGCCAATAGGCCGAGCCAAGTTCGCCGACCTCCTTGGCCCTAAGCGGGGCTCGCGTCTTCCGTCGCGGCCGGCTAGGCTCCTTAACGCCGAACACAAGAACGGCGACCGCCATCGCCGCAGGGATCACGGCGAACCACAGCACGGTGCGGATGTCGTCGTCGAAAAGATACATCAAGCCGATGGCTGCGGCGGGACCGAGCGTGGCGCCCACCGTGTCGAGCGACTGGCGAAGGCCGAAAGCCGCGCCCCTTTTGTCGGCTGGCGTCAGGTCGGCGACGAGCGCATCGCGGGGCGCCCCGCGGATTCCCTTGCCGATGCGGTCGAGAAAGCGGGCGACCAACACAAGCCCGATGGAGTTGGCGAGCGGGAACAGCGGCTTGGTGACGGCGGCAAGGCCGTAGCCAGCAACGGTGAGGGCCTTGCGCCGCCCCAACGCGTCTGAGAGCCAGCCGGAGAACACGCGGGTTACTTGCGCCGTCGCCTCGGCAATGCCCTCGACCACTCCAAGCGCGGTCGCGCTGGCGCCAAGCGTGACGACGAGAAAGACAGGGAGCAGCCCATGGATCAGCTCGGAAGAGGTATCCATCAACAACGAGGTGAGCCCGAGCGCCCACACCGCGCGCGGCAAGCTCTGGTCTCTAGGCTGCTCCCCTCCCACGGGCGGTCCTCCGGCCTCCAATGAATTGAGCAATGCTCGCCGCTGTTATATGGCTACTACTCGCCGCACCCATCAAAGCATCGCCACGAGAGCCACATGATCTCCGCTCCAGACCACGACCCCGTCAACGCCCTCGTTCCCCATACCCTGAAGGAGCCGCTGGTTGGCCGGGAGCAAGGCCCGCTCGCGGGGCTGACTTTCATGGTGAAGGACCTGTTCGCCATCGCCGGCCGCAAGGTCGGAAACGGCAACCCCAACTATTATGAGCATGCCACGCCCGCGCAGGAGACGGCCCCCGTCATCACGCGCCTGCTCGAGGCCGGCGCCTCATGCACCGGCATCACCATCTGCGACGAGTTCTTCTACAGCGTGCTCGGCACCAACGCCCATTACGGCCAGCCGGTCAACCCGCGCGCGCTGAGGCACGTGACGGGAGGCTCCTCCTGCGGCTCGGCAGCAGCGGTGGCGGCCGCGCTGTGCGATTTCGCCCTCGGCAGCGACACCGGCGGCTCGATCCGCGTGCCGGCGTCTTTCTGCGGGCTTTATGGCCTCAGGCCCACGCATGGCCGCATCGACACCAAGGGCGCGACCGCCATGGCGCCGAGCTTCGACACGATCGGCTTCCTGGCGCGCGAGGCGAAACTGTTCCGCGACCTCGGCCGCGTGCTGCTCGACGGCGAGCGGGTCGACGCGGAGGTCAAGCGCCTCATCCTTGCCGAGGACATGTTCGAGCGTGCGGAGACGAGCGCGGACGCGGCGCTCTGGCAGGTGTTCTCCCGCATCGGCGGCGCGCTACCTCAAGCCGAGCGGAAAATCGTCGCCGGAGCAGATATCGACAATTGGCGCGATGCCTTCCGAGTCATTCAGGGCTTCGAGATCCAGTCGACGCTGCTCCCTTTCATCCAGTCCCACAATGTCGAGCTCGGCCCCGGCATCAAGGAGCGGTTCGAGATGGCGGCGAAAATCACCTTTGCCGAGGCGGAAGCGGCCCGCGCGGTTCGGGCCGAGATATCCAAGCGCCTAAATGGGATTGCCCAGCCGGGAAGCGTGATCGTGCTGCCGACCACGCCGACCTTGCCGCCCGCGCGCGATATACCCGACGGCGCCTCGTTTGCGGAGTTCCGCAGGCTGACCCTTGAAAGCACCTGCCTTGCCGGCCATGCCGGTCTTCCGCAAATCTCCATTCCCGCCGCCGAGGCTGCGGGCTGCCCCATCGGCCTCTCTTTCATTGGCTGGAAAGGCGGCGACGAGGCCCTGCTCGATCTCGCCGTCCGGATTGAGCCAATGCTACAACGATCGGCAACCTAGGCTGAGTTCACCCCCCACCCGGCGCGCAAGCGCGCCGACCTCCCCACGAGGGGGAGGTATGAGAGTCTGCTCAGCCCGCCACGAGCTCCATCCCTCCCCTTGATGGGGAGGGCGGCTCGGCTGAAGGCCGCGCCGGGTGGGGTGAGTGGCAACCTCCTGCCTGACGGTGAAATGTTTACTTCAACGTAGCAAACTCTCCTCCGCGACTCGCATTGAAGAGAGACTTCCGATGCTAGACAAGACCCCCTTTCCCTATGGCGCAGGCTTCCGCTCGCTGACGGTCGAGATCGCCGAACCCGTTGCGCTCCCCGTCACGGGCGCGCTTCCCCCCTGGCTGAGAGGCGCGTTGCTCCGCACCGGGCCCTCGAAATTCGAGGTGGGTGCCCGCACCTATAATCACTGGTTCGACGGATTGGCGATGCTGCATCGCTTCGCCTTCGCGGGCGGGCGCGTGAGTTATGCGAACCGCTTTCTCAAGAGCAAAGCATTTTGCGCCGCCGAGAAGACCGGCAAGATCTCCTATGCCGAATTCGCCACCGACCCCTGCCGGACTTTGTTCGGGCGCGTCGCCGCGATCTTCGACCCCAAGCTCACCGACAATTGCTGCGTCAACGTCTCGGACTATGCGCGCGAAACGGTAGTCTTCACCGAGACCACGATGCCCATGCGCTTCTCGCCGGACACGCTCGAGACGCTCGGTGTGTTCAACTATCGCAGGGCGTTGAAAGGTCAGGTCTCCACCGCGCACCCGCATTACGATGCGACGAGAGGCTGCCACTACAACTACATTGCCCATTTCGGCATGAAGAGCCTTTATCGCCTGTGCAGGATAGGCGACGACGGCAAACAGAGGGTCGTCGCCAAGCTCCCCGTCGAGCGGCCGGCTTATATGCACAGCTTCGGCATGAGCCAGGATCACCTCGTGCTCACCGAGTTCCCCTTGGTGGTGAATCCGCTCGACCTCAGGCTGTCAGGCAAGCCCTTCATCCAAAACTACCGTTGGGAGCCGGAGCGCGGGCTCGTGTTCCATGTCGTCGAGAAGGACACAGGCCGGCTCGTTCGGACCGCCATGGCGGACGCCTCCTTCGCGTTTCACCATGTCAACGCCTTCGCCGATGGCGATCGTCTTGCCGTGGATGTCATCGTCTATCCCGACGCCACGATCATCGATCAGCTTTACCTCGCCCGGCTCCGCTCAAGCGCTCCGATCACTGCCACTGGTACGCTGACCAGGTTTCACATCCCCTTCGCGAGCGAGGCCCCGGTGACGCGCCGGGCCTTGGCCAACGTGCCGCTGGAGTTGCCGCGCATCAATTACGAGTCGTGCGCGGGCAAGCCTTATCGCTATGTCTGGGGCACGGGTGTCCAGACCAAAGGCGACTTTCTCGATTCCATCGTCAAGATCGATACGGAGACCGGCACGGTCGCCACCTGGCACGCGGCGGGCCTTTATCCGGGCGAGCCGGTCTTCGTCCCCTCGCCTTCCGCCGAAGCCGAGGACGATGGCGTGCTCCTGTCGATCGTGCTCGACACCGACAAGGATCGCTCCTTCCTGCTCGTGCTCGAAGCGGCGAGTTTGAAGGAGTTGGCACGGGCGGAAGCCCCGCACGCCATCCCCTTCCACTTCCACGGCAATTACTTTCCAAATGGCCTTGAGCCGGCTTGACTTGAACGCGCCGGTGGCCGACATTCCCCTCGAAATTCAAGGCAGCTCCGTTTGAGAGCCGCCGCCCTGCACCAGAGGCAGGGGGGTCAACATCCGCCAGCGCGTCGCGCCCGCGGGTGCAATTTTGGTTTGCGCTATCGGCCTCTGGCCTATTTGAGCGCGTTTGGTTTGCTTAATTCCTCACCCTGAGGAGCGCCAGAAGGGCGCGTCTCGAAGGGTGAGGTTCGGACCTCATGGTTCGAGACGGCCGCGATGCGGCCTCCTCACCATGAGGAAAAAGGAAGTCGATGTTCGAGACCCTAGCAGAGCGCCTTGGCGCCATCCTCGACAAGCTCACCCGTAAGGGGGCGCTGACCGAGGCTGACGTGGCGGAGGCCATGCGCGAGGTGCGCCGCGCTTTGCTCGAGGCCGATGTCGCGCTCGATGTGGTGCGCGACTTCACCGAGGCGGTGAAGGCGAAGGCGGTCGGCCAGGACGTGGTGCGCTCCATCACACCCGGCCAGATGGTCATCAAGATCGTGCATGACGAGCTGGTGCGGGTGCTGGGGCATGACGCGCAAGGCATCGATCTCGCCGCGACGCCTCCCGTGGTGATGATGCTGGTCGGCCTGCAAGGTTCCGGCAAGACCACGACCACGGCGAAACTCGGCAAGCGGCTCACCGCCCGCGACAAGCAGAAGGTGCTGATGGCCTCGCTCGACACGCGGCGGCCCGCGGCGCAAGAGCAGCTCAGGGTGCTTGGCGAGCAGACGGGCGTCGCCACGCTCCCCATCGTTGCCGGCGAGGAGCCCGCCGCCATCACCAAGCGCGCGGTCGAGACCGCCAAGCGCGGCGGCTATGACGTGCTCCTGCTCGACACCGCCGGCCGCACCCATATCGACGAAGAGTTGATGGCGGAGACGGCCGCGATCGAGAAACTCGCCAAGCCGCATGAGACCCTGCTCGTCGCCGACGCGCTGACCGGCCAGGACGCCGTCAATCTCGCCAAGAGCTTCGATGCGCGCGTGGCGCTGACCGGCATCGTGCTGACCCGGGTCGACGGCGACGGCAGAGGCGGCGCCGCGCTCTCCATGCGCGCCGTCACCGGCAAGCCGATCAAGCTGATCGGCGTGGGCGAGAAGCTCGACGCGCTCGAGGACTTTCATCCCGAACGCATCGCCGGGCGCATTCTCGGCATGGGCGACGTGGTCGGCCTGGTCGAGAAGGCGCTTCAGACAGTGGAGCTGGACAAGGCGGAGGCCATCGCCCGCAAGGTCAAGAGGGGCGCGTTCGACCTCGAAGATCTCGCCGAGCAGCTGAAGCAGATGCAGAAGCTCGGCGGCATGGGCGGCGTGCTCAAAATGCTGCCCGGCATCGGCAAGGTGAAGAAGCAGCTCGACGCCGCCAATCTCGACGACAGGGTCCTGAAGCGCCAGCAGGCGATGATCGGCTCGATGACACGCGCCGAGCGCAAGAATCCAAAACTGCTCAATGCCTCGCGCAAAAAGCGGGTGGCGGCGGGCTCCGGCACGAGCGTGCAGGACATCAACCGGCTGGTGAAGATGCACCGGCAGATGGCCGACATGATGAAGGCCATGGGCAAGAAACGTGGGCCGCTCGGCGCGCTGTTCGGCGGAGGGCCTCCGCCGGAGATGCCGGCCGAGCTTCCGCAAGGCGGCCTCCCGCCGTTGCCGCCGGGCGGCTTTCCCGGACTTCCCGGCAATTTTCCGGGCCTGCCCGGCGGACTGCCACGCGGCCTGCCCGGCCTTCCCGGATCGAAGAAGCGATGAGATGGCCAACAACAAACCCGCCACCCTTCGAGGCCCGCCTGCGGCGGGCACCTCAGGATGACGAGTGCAGATGGATGATTGAACGTCATCCTGAGGCTCGAGCGAAGCGAGCCTCGAAGGATGACGCCCAAACTAAAGAGGACTCAAAGAGAAGGGATAGAGAATGTCACTGAAGATCAGACTGGCGCGGGCCGGCGCCAAGAAGCGGCCCTATTACCGCATCGTCGTCGCGGACTCGAGGTTCCCGCGCGACGGACGCTATATCGAGAAGATCGGCACCTACGATCCGCTCCTGCCCAAGGACTCTGGCGAGCGCGTCAAGTTCGTCGAGGAGCGGGTGAAGCATTGGCTGTCGCATGGCGCCCAGCCCACCGACCGCGTGCTGCGATTCCTCGACGTGGCCGGCATTAGAAAGCGCGACGCGCGGATGAACCCCCAAAAGGGCGAGCCCGGCAAGAAGCGCATCGAGCGCGAGGAGGCCAAGAAGGCCGCCGCCGAGGAGAAGGTCAAGGCCGCCGCCGAAGCCGCTGCCGCGCCCCCGCCGCCGCCTGCCGAGGAGCCCGTTGCCGAGCCTGAGGCCCAGGCCGAGCAGCCCGCCCCCGAATAGCCTTGCGCAAGCGGCCGAAGCAAAGAGTTACGGGAGCCGCCACGGATTCCCCGCTCCCCCCTTGTGGGGGAGCACGCGCGCCGAAGCGGCGCGCGGAGGGGGGTAAACAACAAGTTCAGCATTCGGGGCTCACCCCCCTCCCTACCCTCCCCCACAAGGGGGGAGGGGGAGCAAGCGGCGAGCTGAGCGAGCTGCAACCGAACTCACCGGAGGCGCGCGATCTTGTGCTGCTGGGCGAGATCGGGGCGGCGCAAGGACTGAAGGGCGAGGTGCGCATCCGCTCCTACACCCAAGACCCTGCCGCCATCGCGAACTACGGCACGCTTCAGGATGAGCGAGGCCGCGCCATCGAGATCGAGAGCGTGCGCGTCACCCCGAAGGCGCTCATCGCCCGCATCAGGGGCGTGACCACGCGCGAAGCCGCCGAGGCGCTTAACCGCACCAAGCTTTATGTCGAGCGGGCGCGTCTGCCTGAGCGCGGAGAGGAGGAATGGTATCACGCCGAGCTGATCGGTCTCGCCGCGATAGACAGCCAAGGCGAGACCATCGGCACCGTGGTCGCCATTCACAATTTCGGCGCCGGCGATCTCATCGAAGTGAAGCCAGCAACGGGCGGCGCCACCGTGCTCGTTCCCTTCACCCGCGACACCGTTCCCGAGGTCGATGTCGAGGGCGGCCGCCTGGTGCTCGCCCCTCCGGAAGGCTTGTTCGAGCCGTAGGGTGGGCAAAGCGAAGCGTGCCCACCATTGCCTCACGTGGGCAACGGCAATAGCCGTTGCCCACCCTACGGCCTTGGTGGTTACTGGATCGTCCGGTCAAGCCGGCGATGACAGGGTTGACGAAGTCCCATGACCTGGCGCGCCACCGTGCTGACGATTTTCCCCGAGATGTTCCCGGGGCCTCTCGGCCTGAGCCTCGCCGGCAAGGCGCTCGCCGAGGGCACATGGGCGCTTCAGACCATCGACATCCGCGACTTCGCTTTGGACAGGCATCGCTCGGTCGACGACACGCCGGCTGGCGGCGGCGCCGGCATGGTGATGCGCGCCGATGTCGCCGCCGCGTCCATCGATGCGGCGCGCGCGGACGCAAGCCCCGGCACGCCCAGCCTCTATCTCTCGCCGCGCGGGCGCCCCCTCACCCAAGCCCGCGTGCGCGAGCTGGCGCAAGGCCCCGGCGCGATCCTGCTGTGCGGACGGTTCGAGGGCATCGACCAGCGCGTGCTGGAGGCGCGGAACATCGAGGAGGTTTCCATCGGCGATTACGTGCTGTCCGGCGGCGAGCTTGCCGCGCAAGTGCTGATCGATGCTTGCGTGCGGCTCCTCCCCGGCGTCGCCGGCAATGAAAGCTCGCTCGCCGAGGAAAGCTTCGCTTCTGGCCTGCTCGAATATCCGCACTATACGCGGCCTAGGCGATGGGAGGGCCAAACCATCCCTGAAGTGCTACTTTCGGGCGACCACAAGAAAATCGCCGAATGGCGGCGCGAAGAGGCGGAGAAGCTTACCCGCGAGCGCCGTCCCGATCTGTGGGAGAAGCACCGGAAGCGCTGAGCCCGGTACGGCAGAACTTCCTCATCCTTCGAGACGGCCGCTTTCAGCGGCCTCCTCAGGATGAGGAAGGATGGCAAGGATAAACCTTGATCGGGGTCAGACACGGCCATGCCGCAAGTGCTATCAACGCAGCACATAAAGGAGGTATTGGGCATGAAAGGTGTGACGCTACTGGCGGCGGCGATGCTGCTCGCTTCTGGTTACGCGGCGAAGGCGCAAGATGCCGATATCGAGGCGGGCGCCGCCTACGCCGGAGAGGTTTGCGCCGCCTGCCACGCGGTGCTGCCGAACGAGACGATTTCGCCCTTGCCGGAGGCGCCGACTTTTCAGTCGGTGGCCGACACGCCGGGCATGACCGAGCTTGCCCTGTCGGTCTGGCTGCAAAGCTCGCACCCGACCATGCCCAACATCATCCTCGAGCAAGACGACATGCGGAACGTCGTGGCCTATATCCGCAGCCTGAAAAGCAATTAGGATCGAGCCATGAGCCGGATCACGCCCTTCTTGGCGCTCTGTGCGATTCTGCCGAGCTTCTCCTTGCCCGCGAGCGCGCAGGTCGTGACGGACCATCTTGTCGGCAAATACGCGACGACGAAGGAATATTGCGCGGACCCGGCCACGCAGGATTTCGAGATCAGGCGCGGCGTGATCGAGGGGCCTAACTTGCACTGCA
>Ga0154741_1006_pt1 | contig 9271 bp, 9 predicted proteins | sample Rifle2008BG16ft_FD_105749 | JGI IMG/M metagenome (GOLD analysis project Ga0154741, IMG submission 105749) | Alphaproteobacteria bacterium RBG_16_64_48
TCGCCTTCTCCGACAAGGAGGAGCTCGACGGGCGCTATGTGGACACGACGCAAGAGAACTTCGTCCAGACGCTGCTGATCTCCTGCTATTCCTTCACCGCGCTCGCCAAGCGCGCCGAGGCGCTGATGCCGAACGGCGGCTCGCTGCTCACGCTCACTTACTACGGCGCCGAGAAGGTCATGCCCCATTACAACGTAATGGGAGTGGCCAAGGCGGCGCTCGAGGCAAGCGTCCGCTATCTCGCCGCCGATCTCGGCAAGGGGGCGATCCGGGTCAACGCCATCTCGGCGGGCCCGATCAAGACGCTCGCGGCATCGGGCATCGCCGACTTCCGCTATATCCTGAAGTGGAATGAGGTGAACTCGCCGCTCAGGCGCACGGTCACCATCGAGGACGTGGGCGCCGGCGGCCTCTATCTCCTGTCAGACCTCGGGCGCGGGGTGACCGGCGAGATCCTGCATATCGATGCCGGCTACCACGTGGTCGGCATGAAGGCCGAGGACGCGCCCGACATCTCGGTGGTGAAGGAGTAGGCGCTCGGGGCCTCATGCTTCGAGACGCCGCCTTCGGCGGCTCCTCAGCATGAGGAGGACGATCCTCACCTGAGGAGGCGCGGAACGCGCCATCGCTAAGGGTGAGGCCCCACAACCTGCCTTCGCGGTAATGACAAAGTAAAGACATGGGCGCATAAGAAACCCATGTCGCACAACAGTTTCGGCCATCTGTTCCGCATCACCACCTGGGGCGAGAGCCACGGGCCGGCGATCGGCTGCGTGGTGGACGGCTGTCCGCCCGGCATCCCCATCACCGAGGCCGAGATCCAGGCCTATCTCGACAAGCGCAAGCCCGGCCAGTCGCGCTACACCACCCAGCGCCAGGAGCCGGACCAGGTGCGCATCCTCTCCGGCGTCTTCACCGACGAGGGCGGCGGCCAGGTCACCACGGGCACGCCGATCGCGCTCGAGATCGCCAACGTCGACGCGCGCTCCAAGGACTATGGGGAGATCAAGGACAAGTTCCGTCCCGGCCATGCCGACTACACCTATCTCATGAAATACGGCTTGCGCGATTGGCGGGGCTCGGGCCGCGCCTCGGCGCGGGAGACCGCAAACCGGGTGGCGGCGGGCGCCATCGCGCGCAAAGTGGTGCCCGGATTACGCGTGCGCGGCGCGCTCACCCAGATCGGGCCTTACGAGATCGACCGGCGCAACTGGGATTGGGACGAAATCGAGTGCAATCCCTTTTTCTGTCCCGATGCCAAGACGGCGCGGGTGTGGGCCGACTTCCTCGACCAGGTGCGCAAGAAGGGCTCATCGGCCGGCGCCGTCATCGAGATCGTGGCCGAAGGCGTGCCGCCGGGCCTCGGCGCCCCGGTCTACGGCAAGCTCGACCAGGACATCGCTTCCGGGCTGATGAGCATCAACGCGGTGAAGGGGGTCGAGATCGGCGCAGGGTTCGCCGCCGCAGCGCTCTCGGGCGAAGAGAACGCCGACGAGATGCGCATGAAGAAGGACGGCACGCCTGAGTTTCTGTCCAACAATGCCGGCGGCATTCTCGGCGGCATCTCCACCGGCCAGCCGATCGTCGCGCGCTTCGCGGTGAAGCCGACCTCGTCGATCCTGACGCCGCGGCGCACGGTGGATGCGCAAGGCCATGATACCGAGATCTCCACCAAAGGCCGTCACGATCCTTGCGTCGGCATTCGCGCCGTGCCCATCGGCGAGGCGATGGTGGCCATCGTGCTGGCCGACCACTACCTCCGCCACCGCGGCCAGACCGGTAAGGGGTAATTCCCCCACCCTCCTCTCGTCATGCCCGGGCTTGATCCGGGCATCCATGCCGTTATGGCTCAGCGAGTTGATGCGCTAGTGGAATGGATTGCCGGGTCAAGCCCGGCAATGACGACGAGAAGACTAGCGGTCAAGGTGGGCGACGATTTCGATATGCGGCGAGAAGAGGAACTGATCGACAGGGACGATGCGGGCGATGCGGTAGCCGCCATCCACCAGGAGGCGGAGGTCGCGCGCCAGCGTGCCCGGGTTGCAGGAGACGGCGACAAGCTTCGGCACGCTTGACTTGGCAAGCTCTTGCGCCTGCGCCGACGCACCGGCGCGCGGCGGGTCTAACACGACGGCGTCGTAAGCTTGCAGCTCTTTGGGGCTGAGGGGCGCACGAAACAAATCGCGGGCAAGCCCGCGCACCGGCTTAAGCTTCGGGGTCTTGCGCGCTGCATCTTCAAGCGCGTGAAGCGCCGCCTCGTCGGCCTCGAAGGCATCGACCGCGGCGTCACGCGCCAGCGCGAAGGTGAAGGTGCCGAGCCCCGCGAACAGGTCGGCGAGGTGCTTCGCGCCGCCCACCCCTTCGCGCACCAGCCCCGCCAGAACCGCTTCGGCCGCACCCGAGGCCTGGAGGAAGGCGCCCGGCGGCAGCCTCACCCTGGCGCCTGAGAGATCGACCTCGGGGGGGCCGCCCGGCGCCATGCTCTCGCCATCGGCGGTGAGCCGTGCCACGCCGAGTGAAGCGGCTTTCCCGGCGAAGGCGCCCAAGGTCGCAGGCGCAGGCTTGATGCCCTCGACCACGATGTCGAGGCCGTTCTCGGTGTCGGTCACGCTGACCTTGGCCTCGCGCATTCTACCCAAGAGCGGCGCCAGCGCCTCTTTGAGCTTGGGCAGCCGCTCCACGATGCGGAGAGACAGCACCGGGCAGACGGCGACGTCGATCAGATCGTGGGAGCGAGCGCGGCGATAGCCCAAGGCGAGCCCCGCCTTCCCCCGGCCCAGCACCAGGGCGGCGCGTCGCCGGCTTCCCAGCGGCACGGACCGGACCGGCTCGACCTCGGCCTCGAGCCCGCGCGACTTCAGGGCGGCAACGACCTGCGCGCGCTTCCAGTGGAGATAGGCGTGGCTCTCCAAATGCTGGAGCGCGCAGCCGCCGCATACCCCGAAATGCGGGCAGATCGGCGCGATGCGGTCGGGGCTCGCCTCAAGCAATTCGATCAAGCGGGCGCGGTCATTCCCGGGCTCGACCGCGATCCTGACCCTCTCGCCAGGCAAGGTGAAGGGCACGAAGATCGGCCCTTCAGGGCCGGCAGCCACGCCATCACCTTTCGCGCCGAGACGCTCGATCTCGATCTCAAGCTCCATGGCGCGCCCCGATCAGGAATTCCACATTGCCGCTGCCGCCGAGAATCGGGGAAGCGATCTCGCCGATGACCGTCCAGCCCGCTTCTTCGATGAAGTCGCGTATCTTTTCCACAGCCTTTTTTCGCTCGGCGGGCTTCCGGACAATTCCCCCTTTGCCGACCGCCGGCCGTCCGGCCTCGAATTGCGGCTTGACCAGAGCCACCAGCCAAGCCCCCGGCGCGGCGAGCCTAAGGGCCGCCGGCAGCGCCAAAGTCAGGCTGATGAAGCTCACATCGGCGACGATGGCCGTCACCTCCTCCCTGATCAGCGACCGGTCGAGGGTCCGCGCGTCGGTGCCCTCCAAAGAGATGACCTTAGGGTTCACCCGGAGCTTGGCATGGAGCTGGCCGCTTCCAACATCGACGGCATAGACCTTGGCCGCCCCGCGGGCGATGAGGACATCGCTGAAGCCCCCGGTCGAGGCGCCGATATCGAGCACCACCCTTCCCCTAGGGTCGAAGCCGAATTCATCGAGCGCCGCTTCGAGCTTCTCCCCGCCGCGAGAGACGTAGAGGCAAGCCTCGGGACTGACGGCAAGCTCGACATCAGGCGCCACGAGAGCGCCCGGCTTCAGCTGAGGCTCGCCCGCCACCTTGACGCAGCCTCGCCGGATAAGGTCGGCGGCGCGCGAGCGAGTCGGCGCCAACCCGGTTTCCATTAATAATCGATCGAGCCGCGTTTTTTTGTAGATGGACACAAAAGCTTCTCATATGCTTCCGCTCGCGTCGGGGAGTCTCGCGCGCGGATGTCATGCCGGGAGCGGCCGGGCACCGCCCACAACTATACTGCGGAGCGCCCCGCTCGGCGCGCATACGCGGAGGTCTCGTGAGCCAGGAAACTACGGCTTACCTTACCGACAAATGTGAAGTCCAAAATCGTGACGTGACCGGCGGCAAGGCCGTCTACGTTCGGGACGTGATCGAGCCCGGCGAGCTTATTGCCGTCTGGACCGGACGCATCGTCTCGACCGAGGAGCTCGACGAGCTGCCGGAAGACATCCGGCGGCATACGGTGCAGGTCGAGGAGCGACTCTATCTCGCCTCGCATGGACCCGACGAGGGACCGGACTTCATCAATCACAGTTGCGAGCCGAATGCGGGCCTCGACGGACAGGTCGCCATCGTCGCCATGCATCGGATCCAGCCGGGCGACGAGGTCACCATCGACTATGCCATGTGCGACGGCTCCCCTTACGACGAGTTCGATTGCGGCTGCGGATCGGCCATCTGCCGAGGGCGCGTGACGGGCGAAGACTGGCGCAACCCGACGCTGTGGGAGCGTTACGCCGGGCATTTCTCGCCCTATCTCGAACGCCGCATCAGGGCGCTCAAGCGGCGCTTCCGGCGCAAGCGCAGCCTTGTGGCCGTCGGCACCGAGGCCAGGGGCAACACCGCATGAGCGCACTCAAGCTGCAGCCAAACCAAGAGGCCCTGCGATGCTGACGGTCAGCACCTATGTCGCGCCGAGCGCCATCGAAGGCCTCGGCGTCTTCGCCGGCGAGTTCATCGAGCGCGGACGTCTCCTGTGGAGCCTCAATCCGAAATTCGACATTTTCATCTACCCAGGCGAGATCGAGGGTTTTCCGCCCCACATGCAGGACTTCATCGCCCGCTACAGCTATCCGCATCTGGAAATGCCGGGGGTCGTGATTGTCGACTGCGATAACGGGCGCTTCATGAACCACATCCTCACCCCGAATACGGATTTCCGCATCTTCGACACAGGCTATGCCCTCGTCGATATCGCGCAAGGTGACGAGATCACCTGCAATTATCACGAGTTCGATCCGGCCTTCGCGGGCTACTTCCCCAACGCACAGGCTGCCGTGTCGGAGAGCAGGCTTCACGCCGGTGGCAGCTAGCCGGATCCGCCTTGCGCTTGCCGCAGGCTTAGCTCTGGCTGCGCCGCTGAGCGGAGCTGCCGCCACCGAGCCCGAGCCGGGCTATGCGTGGATGGTCAGCGAATATGAGGGCAATGCCTCCCTCGTCTACGGCTCGACCGAGACGGGCGAGGACTTCACCTTCTTCCTCTCCTGCAACAATAAGCAGAAGGAAGCCGAGATCACCGTTTACCAGGACATCGAAGGCGCCAAGGTGGGCCAACCGGTCACCATCGAGATCGGCGTCGGGTCGGCCAAGGTGGCGCTCAAAGGCGAGACCGCGACCGACGAGATGAGCGGCTTCGTGTTCGGCGTGGTGAAGAAGTTCGCCGTCAAGCCCGTGGTCGCCGTTCTTGGTGGCGCCGGGCCCACGCTCGTGAAAATGGGAAAGAACGAGCTAACCTTGCCGGACAAGGGCCGCGCCGACGAGCTTGCCAAGTTTGCTAAGGCCTGCAAGCTCGATTAAACAGGGGCGCCGGCACGAAAGCATTTATGTCATGATGATCCGCACCTCAGCGCGCCTCCTCCTTGCCGTTTGCCTTCTGGTGGGAGCGCTGCCGCCCGGGAGCTTTGCGCGCGCGGAAGAACGCCTGGTGTGGACCGAGAAGTCGAGCGCAGGCTTCGTCTCGCTCGCTTACGGGGCGCTCGATCCAGCCAAGGCCCCGCTTTTTCTCCTCTCCTGCTTCAACGCCATGAGCATCGCCGTGCTCGACGTGCGCACCGAGATGGCGGAGGCCAAGCCCGGCGCGGCCCTCACCATCGAGCTTTCCGCCGGAGGCGCAAAGTCGCCGGTCGAGGGCGAGGCCGCGCGCGACGATTCGAGCGGCGTCACCTTCGGCGAAGCGAGCGATATCGCGGTCAAGCCCGTGCTCGATGTGTTGCGCCAATCCGGCCCGCTGACGGTCACCATCGGGGAGGCGAGCACCGCGCTTTCCGACCAAGGCCGCGCCGAGGCGGTCGACCAATTCAGCCAGCATTGCGAATTGGATTAGCGGGAGCAGGCGCGCCAGCGTCAGGCGAGGCGTACGACTTCGGCGCCGCCAATATCCTTGCCGAGGGCCGCGAACACGGCGGCGACGATGCCCGCGGTATCGAGCCCGGCTTCGGCATACATCGCTTGCGGTTTGTTCTGCTCGATGAAGCGGTCGGGCAGATGAAGCGTCCGCACTTTCAGGCCGCGGTCGAGAAGCCCTTCGCGCGCCAGAGCCTGTAGCACCATGGCGCCGAACCCGCCGCTCGACCCTTCCTCGACGGTGATGAGCACTTCGTGGCTGCCCGCCAGCCGGCGCAACAGGTCCGTGTCGAGGGGCTTGGCGAATCTCGCGTCGGCGACCGTCGCCGGCAGCCCGAAGCCGGCGAGTTGCTCGGCTGCCGCCAAGCATTCCGGCAATCTCGCGCCGAACGAGAGCAGGGCCACCGCCGAGCCCTCGCGCAAGATGCGGCCCTTGCCGATCGGAAGCGGCGTGCCGCGCTGAGGCAACGGGGCGCCCGTTCCCTCCCCGCGCGGATAGCGCAAGGCGGAAGGGCCGTCGCCGATCGCGGCAGCGGTGGCGACCATATGCATGAGCTCGACCTCATCTGCCGCCGCCATGACCACCATCCCGGGCAGGCATGACAGGAACGCCACGTCGAAGGCGCCGGCATGGGTCGGGCCATCGGCGCCGACGAGTCCTGCCCGGTCGATGGCAAAGCGGACCGGCAGCTTCTGGATGGCGACGTCATGTACGACCTGGTCGTAGGCGCGCTGGAGGAAGGTCGAGTAGATGGCGGCAAAGGGCTTGAAGCCTTCGGCCGCAAGCCCGGCGGCGAAGGTCACCGCGTGCTGCTCGGCGATGCCGACGTCGAATGTGCGCTCGGGAAAAATCTCGGCGAAACGGTCGAGCCCCGTGCCCGACGGCATCGCCGCCGTGATGGCGACGATCTTGTCGTCGGCGCGCGCCTCCTCGATCAGCGCGTTGGCAAAGACCTTGGTGTAGCTCGGGGGGGCGCCCGCTTCCTGCGTCTCTTGCGCGCCGGTCACGACGTTGAACTTGCCGACGCCATGAAACTTGTCGGCCGAAATTTCGGCCGGCGCGTAGCCTTTGCCTTTCTGGGTGACGACATGGACCAGGACCGGACCGTTCCTCATCCTGCGCACATTGCGCAGCACGGGAAGAAGGTGATCGAAATTGTGACCGTCGATCGGACCGACATAATAGAAGCCGAGCTCCTCGAACAGGGTGCCGCCGGTCCAGAAGCCGCGAGTGAATTCCTCGGCGCGGGCCGCGCGCCTCTGCCAGCTCTTGGGCAGCAGCTTCTGGGCGAGATTTTTCAGAAAGCGGCGGAGACGGCGATAGGTGCCGCCGGAGATGAGCTTGGCAAGATAAGCGCTCATGGCTCCCACGGGGGGCGCGATCGACATGTCGTTGTCGTTGAGGATCACGATCAGACGCGAATCCATGGCGCCGGCATTGTTCATGGCCTCATAGGCCATGCCCGCGCTCATGGCGCCGTCGCCGATCACGGCCACGACGTTGTGCGTCTTGCCGCCGAGGTCGCGCGCAACCGCCATGCCGAGCCCGGCGGAGATCGAGGTCGAGGAGTGACCCGCCCCGAACGTGTCGTATTCGCTTTCGGCGCGTTTGCAGAAGCCGGACAGGCCGCCGGCTTGGCGCAAGGTGCGAATGCGGTCTCGGCGCCCGGTGAGGATCTTGTGGGGGTAGGATTGGTGGCCAACGTCCCAAATCAGCTTGTCGGCCGGGGTGTCGAACACATGATGGAGCGCGATGGTGAGCTCGACCACGCCGAGGCCGGCGCCGAGATGGCCGCCGGTCACCGCGACGGCTGCAATCAGCTCTTGCCTCAGTTCCTCCGCCAGAGGCTTCAGCTCATGGTCCTGAAGGGCGCGCAAATCCGCCGGCGTCTGGATACGATCGAGCAACGGCGTAGGACTCTCGGCGCTCATTCGCTTTACCCGGCGGATTTCTGGGAAAAGAGGCGATGGATCAACGCGTGATGCACCTTTATCGGCCATGAGCCTGCCTTGCAACTATCCTACGAGACCGGCCAAATCGTGTCATGGAACAGTCCGCGCAGACGGGGAGGGACAGGGCCGCGCCGGCCAGGGCCGCCGCTAGTCCTCGACGTCGAGGGGCTCGGTGCCGGTGGGCTGGCCGTTCTGATTGAGCGAAATCTTCTCGACCCGGGCTTCAGCCTTGCGCAACAGCCCGTCGCAATGGGTCTTCAGAGCCTCGCCCCGCTCATAGATGAGGATAGAGGCTTCGAGCTCGACGTCGCCCTTCTCCAGGCGGTCGACGATGGTCTCGAGCTCCTTGAGGGCCTGCTCGAAGCTCATGGTCTTGATGTCGGAATGATCGGTCTGGTCGGCCATGACCTGCCTTAGCCCCTTCGGGCGGTTCCAATCAAGAGGCTCGCCTCAAGCGGCGGCTCCCATCAGCGTCTCGACATGGACGGCGGTCGAGCTTGCCAAAGCATCGAGGTCATAGCCGCCTTCCAGGGTTGAGACGAGCTTGCCGCCGGTATGCTTAGCCGCCGCTTCCAGCAGCTTCTCGGTTACCCAGGCAAAATCCGCCTCGACCAGTCTGAGCTGCGCCAATGGGTCTTTGACATGCGCATCGAAGCCGGCTGAGACGAGGAGAAAATCAGGGGCGAATTCGTCGAGCGCGGGGAGGATGCGAGCCTCGAAGGCCGCGCGAAAGTCTTCGCCGTCGTCGCCCGGCTTGAGCGGCGCGTTCCAGATATTGCCCACCCCGCTCTCGTCGGCCCCGCCGGTGCCGGGGAACAGCGGCATCTGATGGGTCGAGCCGTAGAACAGATCCTTATCGGACCAGAAGGCGGCCTGCGTGCCGTTACCGTGATGCACGTCGAAATCGACCACCGCCACGCGGCTAGCGCCATGAGCGGCGCGGGCGTGCAGCGCCGCAACCGCGACAGAGTTGAACAGGCAGAAGCCCATGGCGCGGGACGGCTCGGCATGGTGGCCTGGCGGGCGCACGGCGCAGAAGGCGTTGTCGGCTTTGCCGGTCATGACCTGATCGACCGCGTAGATTGCCGCGCCCGTTGCGCGCAACGCCGCCTCCCAGCTTCCCGGCGAGACGACGGTATCGGGATCGAGCCATGCGTGGTCCTGCTTGGGGATGGCGGCGCGGACCATCTCCACATAGGCCTTAGGGTGCAGGCGTTCGATCAGTGCGAGGTCGGCGAGCGGCGC
>Ga0154741_1079_pt1 | contig 9171 bp, 10 predicted proteins | sample Rifle2008BG16ft_FD_105749 | JGI IMG/M metagenome (GOLD analysis project Ga0154741, IMG submission 105749) | Alphaproteobacteria bacterium RBG_16_64_48
CGAGGTGTCGCATTCGGGCGAGGTGATGTCGCGGCTCACGGCCGCGAGGTGTCGCATTCGGGCGAGGTGATGTCGCGGCTCACGGCCGACACGACCCAGGTCAAGGCGGCGGCAAGCACGGCGATCTCGCAGACCTTGCGCAACATCCTTCTGTTGGCCGGCGCCGCCGTGATGATGGCGGTGACGAGCCCTAAGCTGTCGCTCGCCGTGCTTATCGCCATTCCCGTCATCATGCTGCCGCTGGTCGCTTACGGCCGCTCGGTCAGGGCGCTCTCCCGCCAGGCGCAGGACACGCTGGCGCAGGCTTCAGCCTATGCCAGCGAGAGTCTCGCCCAGGTCAGGGTGCTGCAAGCCTTCACCCATGAGGAGGCCGCGGCAAGGCGCTTCGGCGAAGCGGTCGAGCGCTCCTTCCTGGCGGCCAATGCGCGGGCGAAGGCGCGCGCCGGGCTCACCGCCATCGCCATCTTTCTCACCTTTGCGAGCGTCGTCGGCGTGCTGTGGTATGGCGCCCAGGATGTGCTGTCCGGCGCCATGACCGGGGGCAGGCTCTCCCAGTTCGTGCTCTATGCCGTCCTTGCCGCCAGTGCCGTCGGCGGTCTTAGCGAGGTGTGGGGCGAAGTGGCCCAATGCATGGGCGCGGCCGAGCGCTTGAGCGAGCTGCTTCAGGTCCAGTCCAAGATCAAGTCCCCGCGCCATCCGAAGGCGCTGCCGGAGCCGCCGCGTGGCGAGATCGCCTTTCACGATGTCTCCTTCGCCTATCCGTTGCGGCCGGAGACGAGCGCGCTCGATCGCGTGAGCATCAAGGTAGCGCCAGGGGAGCGGGTTGCTCTGGTTGGGCCTTCGGGTGCGGGCAAGACCACGATCTTCGCGCTTCTGCTTCGCTTCTACGATCCTGACAGAGGCACGGTCGAGGTTGACGGCATTGCCGTGAACGAGGTTGCGCTGGCCGATCTTCGCGCCCGCTTCGCGCTCGTGCCGCAAGAGACGGCGCTGTTCGCCGACACGGTCGCCGCCAATATCGCCTATGGCGCCAGAGACGCGACCATGACCGAGATCGAGACTGCCGCCAGGGCCGCCTTCGCCCACGACTTTATCATGGCGTTGCCGCAGGGCTACGACACTCCGCTCGGGGAGGGCGGGGTGACGCTCTCGGCCGGGCAGCGCCAGAGGATCGCCATCGCGCGCGCGGTGTTGCGCAATGCGCCCATCCTGCTCCTCGACGAGGCGACGAGCGCGCTCGATGCGGAAAGTGAAACGCTGGTGCAGAAGGCGCTCGACAAGATCATGGATGGCCGCACCACGCTCGTGATCGCGCACCGTCTTGCCACCGTCATGCGGGCCGACCGCATCCTCGTGTTCGATCGCGGGCGCCTGGTCGAGGAAGGCACCCATCAGAGCCTCATAGGCCGCGGCGGCGTCTACGCGCGGCTTGCCGAGCTGCAATTCGCCCCCGACGCCGCCGAGTGAGTTTCGCCCGAGCGCTGCAACAGGCACCCTCCCTCCCCACGAGGGGGAGGTATGAGGCTCGAGGACGAGGGCTGTTAGCGTTCGGTCAGCTTCAGCTCGATGCGGCGATTTTTGCGCAGCGCCTCGTCGCTGTCGGCCGTATCGATCGGCTGGAACTCGGCGAATCCCGCGGCGACCAGGCGGTTAGCCGGGACTCCTTGCTGCATCAAATAGCGCACCACGGAGATCGCGCGTGCGCTCGACAGCTCCCAGTTCGAGAGGAATTCCGGCGTGGCGATCGGCTTGATATCGGTGTGGCCGTCAACCCGCATCACCCAGGCGATGTCAGGGGGGATCTGGGTCTCGAGCTCTCTCAGCGCCGCGGCGAGCTTGTCTAGCTGCTCCCCGGCTTCCGGCCTCACCCCGGCCGAGCCTGAATCGAACAGCACGTCGGAGGGGAACAGGAAACGGTCGCCGACGATCTGGAAGTCGGACCGGGCGCCAAGCGCTTCCTTCAGCTTGCCGAAGAAATCCGAGCGGTAGCGGTTAAGCTCCTGCACTTTCTTGGCGAGGGCCACGTTCAGCCGCTGGCCGAGATCGGCGATCTTGGCCTGGCTCTCCTTGTCCTGGGCCTCCGACGCGTCGAGCGCCTCCTGGATCGAGCTCAGCTGCAGCCTTAGCGCCGCGAGCTGCTGATTCAGCATCTCGACCTTGGCAAGGGCGTCGTTGGTGATCTTCTTCTGCTCGTCGAGGGAGGCGCCCAGCGCGCGGGCGCGGTCCTCGGCGCCTTGCGTCTGGCCGCCCGCCGTGCCGAGCAGTCCGGTCAGGCGCTCATTCTCCTTGTCCTTGTCACCCAAGGTCGCCTGGAGCGCCGCGAGGCTGTCCTCGACCGATTCCTTCTTCGAGCGCTCAAGCGCGAGCAGCTCGGTGAGCTCGGCCAGCTGACGGTTCAGCCGCGACAACATCGTGTCTTTGCCGCTCACGGCCTGGGTGACGACGAAGTTGGCGAGCATGAACAGCGCCATGAGAAAGGTCACCACCAGCAGCAGGGTGGAGAGCATGTCGACGAAGCCCGGCCAATAATTGGCCTGGTAACGTCCGCGGCGGGCGCGCGCCAAAGACATTATTTGCGCTCCTCGCGCACCGGCAGCTTGGCCTTGTCGGTGATCTGACGGAGCACCGCGGCAAGCTCATGCTGCTGCTGGGCCTGCTCGTCGGCCCATTCGCGCACCACCTTTTGCTCGGCGCGCATCTGCCGGATCAGCTTGTCGACGCCGGCGGCGAGATCCTTGACCGCGTCGCCGGTGTTGTCGTTGAGCAATCTGAGCTCGACCTTGTCGTTGAGGTCGGAGAGCGAGCGCTGCATGTCGAGCAAGGCGAAGCGGACTTGCGGCGCCAAACCGGCGGTGCCTGGCGCGTCGGCAAGTTGCAACTCGGTGATGCCGGACAGCCAATCCTCGAGCTCGTTATAGAAGCGTCCTTGCGCGTGGCCCGCCTGCAAGTCGAGAAAGCCCAGGATCAGGGAGCCCGAGAGCCCAAACATCGATGCGGAGAAGGCGGTGCCCATGCCCTTGAGCGGGCCGGCCAGACCTTCCTTCAATTGATCGAACAGCATCACATTGTCGCCAGCATTGGTGTCGAGCGTGCCGATGGTGGTGCCCACCGTGCTTACCGTCTGCAGCAATCCCCAGAAGGTGCCGAGCAGGCCGAGAAAGATCAGAAGCCCGACCAGGTAGCGCGTCGTCTCGCGCTGCTCTTCGAGACGGGAGGCGACCGAGTCGAGCAGCGAGCGCATCGCTCCCGTGGCGAGCGACAGATGGCCGGTGCGGTCCCGGAGCATGGTGGCCATGGGCGCGAGCAGCACCGGCGTGGTCTTGTCCGAGGTGATGCCGGGATCGGAGATGCGGAAATTATTGACCCAGTTGATCTCGGGATAGAGCCTCAGCACCTGGCGGAACGAATAGACGATACCGACCAGCAGCACGCCGATGATGAGCGCGTTCAGACCGGGGTTGGCCATGAAGCTGTGCCGAAGCTGCTGCGTCTGGCCGTCGAGGATGATCGCAAGCAGCGCGGCAAGGACGAGGAACAGGGTCATGCGCCAGAGAAAGACCTGGGGGCGCGTGAGTTTGATCTTGTAAGTGACGGGTGCCATCAGATGCCGTCTCTGTGAGTCGGGCGCACGAAGCGGTTCCGAGATTAACCGAATACTATGTCAGGCAAAACGGCAACCTCAGGGCGGACGAGCCCCCTTGGCCCTTGGCGGGGTAGGGCGACAAGGCCGGTCCCTCAGGCTTGGGGCGTTGCGGCGATGTCGCGGTGGGGGCCCACCGTCTTGAGAAGCTTGAGCAGATGCCTGTGGATCGCCTCGTTGCCGGCGACGATGTTTCCCTTCTCCAATATGCCAGCCTTGCCCTCGGCGTCGCTGACATAGCCGCCTGCCTCGCGCAGGATGACGATGCCGGCGGCGAGATCCCAGGGCCGCAGATTGCGCTCCCAGAAGCCGTCGAGCCTACCGGCCGCGGTCCAGGCCAAGTCGAGCGAAGCGGCGCCCATGCGCCGCACCCCGGCGGATGCCGCCATGACGGCGCGGAGCTCCTCGAGAAAGAGATCGTGCTCGGGCCTGCCGCTATGGGGAATGCCGGTGCCGATGACCGACGTTGAAAGCTCCGTCCGCGCCGCGACCCTGAGGCGGCGGCGGTCGTTGAGATAGGCGCCCTTGCCCCTCTCCGCGGTGAAGGTTTCTTGATTGGCCGGATTGAAGATCAGTCCCGCCACCAAATCGCCCTCGCGCTCGAGCGCGATGGAGATGGCGAAGTGGGGGATGCCATGCAGGAAATTGGTGGTGCCGTCGAGGGGATCGACGATCCAACGATGCGTGCGGTCGGCGCCTTCCACCTCCCCGCGTTCCTCCATGAGGAAACCGTAGCCTGGCCGCGCGCGGACGAGCTCGGTGTAGAGGATCTCCTCGGCGCGGGTGTCGGCGGCGCTCACGAAATTGGCAGGGCCTTTGAGCGAGACCTGGAGCTGCTCCACCTCGCCGAAATCGCGCGCAAGGCTACGGCCCGCTTTGCGGGCAGCGGCGAGCATGACGGTGATCAGGGCCGAGGCGGGCATGTCAGGAGATTCCGGTTAGGGCACCGAGACTGGCAGGTTGCTCCTTGCTCCCCCCTTGCGGGGGAGCACGTTCGCGCTTTACCGCGAACGGAGGGGGGTGAATAGCGAGTCTTTCGTCTCGACCCCCCCTCCCTATCCCTCCCCCGCAAGGGGGAGGGGAGAGCGAGAGGCCATTTTGGAATCAAGTGAACCGCTTTCGGGCTAGGGCGCTAGTCGGCGCGGCGCACGTAGGTGAGCTCGTTGGTATCGACCACCACGCGCTCGCCGACCCCGACGAAGGGCGGCACCAGGACGCGCACGCCGTTCTCGAGCATCGCCGGCTTGTAGGACGAGGCCGCGGTCTGTCCCTTCATCACCGGCTCGGCCTCGACCACTTTGAGCGTCACCTGGTCGGGCAGCGATATGCCGATCGGTCTTCCCTCATGGCTCTCGACCGTCACCTTCATGCCGTCTTGCAGAAAGGCCGCGCGCTCCTCCAGGAAGTCTCTGGGGATCTCGATCTGGTCGTAGGTGTCCATGTCCATGAAGGTGAGCATGTCGCCTTCGGCGTAGAGGAACTGATAGTCCTTCTGCTCCAACCTCACGCGCTCGACCGTCTCGGAGGAGCGGAAGCGCTCGTTGAGCTTGGTGCCGTCGATCACGTTCTTCAGCTCGACTTGCGCGTAGGCCGGCCCCTTGCCGGGCTTCACGGCTTGCGTCTTCACCGCGATCCAAAGGCCGCCTTTGTGCTCGATGACGTTGCCAGGCCTGATCTCGTTGCCGTTGATTTTCATGGAATGCCTTAAAGAAATCCGGGTGGCCGCCTTTAGACGTGCGGCCTTGCCACTGTCAAGGGCGGCAGACCTGTCTATTCGCTCAGTCGCCCGTTGCGCCAGTCCTCGGCCGCCTTCTCGGCTTGAGCCCGTTGTTCCTTGGTGAGCTTGGACAGCACGATATCGAGAGAAAAGTCGCTCACGCCCGCGGCGCGCGACAGCAAGTGCCATTTCGCGGCTTGAACGGGGTCGGCCTTCACCACCACGCCGTTGGCGTAGAGACGGGCGAGCCGGTTCTGGCCGACGGGATTACCTTGCTCGGCGGCGAGGCGGAACAGCTTGGCGGCGCGGCCCTCGTCCACGGCGATGCCCTGGCCCTTGAACAGCATCACGCCGTATTCGACCTGGGCTTCCGGCAAGCCGCCATCCGCCGCGCGCCCCGTCCATTCCGCCGCCTTGGCCTTGTCGATGGGTACGCCGCGGCCGAACTGGTAGAAGGCGCCGAGATCGTATTGGGCTTGAGGGTTTCCCTGCTCGGCGGCCTTTTGCATCCATTCGGCGGCTTTTACTTCGTCCGTGGGGCGCCCTTTGCCTTGCACATAGATGAGGGCCAGGTTGTACTGCGCCGCAGGATTGCCGCTTTGTGCCGACCTCTCGAAAAGATCGGCGGCAATGCGCGGGTCCTTCTTAACGCCGACGCCTTCGGCGACCATAAGCCCGAGCGAGAACTGGGCATTGGCGTCGCCGAGATCGGCGGCCTTGGCATAGGCGTCGGCCGCCTTGCTGAAGTCCTGGGCCACGCCGAGCCCCTCCGCATAGATCTCGCCCATCAGCGTGAAGGCTTCCTTGGAGCCCTGCGCGGCCTCTTCCTCGGCGAGCTTGAGCGCCGTCAGGTAGCGGCCTTGGGAATAGGCGGCATAAGAGGGGCTTTCCGTCGCGCCGGCGGGCGTGGCGGCAAGCGCATGCGCCAGCACCGCGGCCATGATGGCGACGCGCACCCAGAAAGAGTTCACGCAGCCCTCCTGGCCTGACGGATGGCACTATCGATCTCGGCGATAAGCCTTGGCGCTTCATCGCCGCGCCAAATCTCGCGGGAGGGCGCAACGAAATCCGCGCCGAGTGCGGCAAGTCGTGCCGCTTCCGCGGCATTGTCGACGTTCCAGGCGACGCAAGGCACAACGAAAATCCCGGCCCACCAGGCAATAAGCTCAGCACACTGATCGATCGCGTCGATATCGCTCCCGGCGTCAGGACCGAAGGCGACGTAGTCGGCGCCCATCTCGGCAAGCAGCATGGCGTCATGGCGCCTCAGGCCGCATCCCGCACCGATGCTCGCACTCTCGCCGAGACGGTTGCGTGCCTCGGTGTAGGCGGCAGGGTCGGCTTCGATGTGCACGCCGTCGGCGCCCAGGCGCTCGGCAAGCTCACTATCGTTCTCGATCAGACAGGCGAGGCCACGACCCTGCACCAGGTCCACCAGGCGTCCGGCATGAATTTCGTCGATTGGCGATTCGTCAGGGCAAATCAAAACGCAAGCTACATCGGCGCCCGCGACGGCTTGCGCGAGTTGAGCTTCGATCAATGCCGAAGGTTGCGCCGGAAACTGCAAATAGAGCCGGCACCGATGCTTGACTTCGGCCATGATCACGGGCTCCCGCCGCGTCGCTCGCGTTGACCAGACGTTAACAGCGTCTGTCTCAAATCACACGGCTCGCGGCACTGTCAATCTCCGTGGGCTGGAACCGATAAGGGAGGTCCACAGTTGTTGAAGATCGGCCGCGCCGTCACCACATTGACATTAAGCCGTGGGTCCAGCAGCTTGATAACCAGCTGGAAAAAGAGCGGCGCGCGGGGAGGTTCAGCGCGATGAGTCAACCTGACGCTCTGGAACAGGCCACCGAGCGGCTCGATTCCGCGGTCGGCCAGCTCGAGACCTTCTTGCGGCAGGTCTTTGCCAAGGCAGAGGACGGCGTTTCCGTCGCGGAACTCAGGGAGCAGGTCCGCTTTCTGAGCGAGGAGCGCGACAGGCTTCTCCGCGATCTCGATGCCGAGAAGAACCGCGTGCGCCGCCTCAAAACCGCCAACGAGGAGGTCTCCGACCGGCTCGAGGCCGTGATGGAGACACTCAAGGACTTGATGCCGGCAGTGCCGGGGTAGATCATGCCGGCAGTGCCGGGATAAGCCTGCCAAGCGGGGGTTGGTCATGGGTCAAGTCAGCGTAACCTTGAACGGCCGCACCTATCGGCTCGAATGCGGTGAGGGCGAGGAGACTCATCTCATCGCGCTGGCCGAATATCTTGGCTCCCATGTCGACACCATGAAGCGGAAATTCGGCCAGGTCGGCGACGACCGGCTGATCCTGATGGCGTCGCTTCTCATCACCGACGAATTGTGGGAGCTGAGGCGCCAGATGCAGGAGCTGAAGACGTCTCTCGCCGAGGCCCGCCGCGACAGGTCGGTCGCCGACGAATCGACGAAGTCCGTGCAGGCCGACCTCGCCCAGCGGGTCAGCGCCGTGGCGGAGCGGCTGGAAATGCTGAACGAGCGATTCGGGAGCGAAATCCAGATGCCGGTCAGCGCCGCGAAGCGGTCCTAGGTTTCGGGCAGTCGCATTATTCCATTTCCCTCGCTATATTCGAGACGGCAGGCTGCGAGGTGCGTTAGGAGCACTTAATTCCCAGGGCCCTATAAGATCCTATGGGAGCCGACCCTGACGGGGACCGTGGTCTCCGCCATTTGGCGCCCACCTACATATGTAGGGACACCCGGGATCTTCGCTCCGACGGCCATCGCGGCCTTGCCATTATTCTAAGCCTGCGCTAACCCTCTCCTCCGCCTTTAGCCAAGGACGCTGGCGGCGCGTGCCGCCATTCTGTATTGACGCCTCTCTGTATTGACGCCTCTGGAAATTGGCCCCTGGCGGGCGACGTGGATCGGCGGCAGGTATGCGTATTCTGTTTCTGGGTGACGTGGTCGGCCGGTCCGGGCGCGTGGCGGTCATCGAGCGGTTGCCGGGCCTGCGCGAGCGTTACGCCCTAGACTTCGTGGTGGTGAACGGGGAGAACGCCGCCGGCGGCTTCGGCATCACCGAACCGATCCTCATCGAGCTTCTCGACGCCGGCGCCGATGTGGTGACGATGGGCAACCACGTCTTCGACCAGCGCGAGGCGCTGGTCTTCATCGAACGCCAGGACCGCTGCTCCGGCCCATCAATTTCCCTCCTGGCACCCCGGGCAAAGGCGCCGGCCTGTTCAAGGCCAAGAACGGCGCCGATGTGCTGGTGATCAACGCGCAAGGGCGCGTGTTCATGGCCGATATCGACTGCCCCTTCCGCGCCGTGGAGCGGGAGCTCGATGCTTGCGGGCTGAAAGCGCGCGCCGACGCCATCCTCATCGACTTCCACGCCGAGGCGACCTCCGAGAAGGAAGCCATGGGCTATTTCGTCGACGGGCGCATCAGCGCGCTGATCGGCACGCACACCCATGTGCCGACGGCCGACGAGCAGATCCTACCCAAGGGCACCGCCTATATCAGCGACGCCGGCATGTGCGGGGACTTTGATTCAGTGCTCGGCATGGACAAGGAGGAGCCGCTGCAACGCTTCCTCACCAAGATTCCCAGCGGGCGGTTTGCACCCTCGCTCGGCGAAGCCACATTGTGCGGGGTGGCCATCGATGTGGACGATCAGACGGGGTTAGCGCGCGCCATCGCGCCGCTCAGGCTGGGCGGCAGGCTGTCGCAGACGGAGCCGGCCTTCCGGGTTTCGGAGAGCTAGGGTCTCACCCTTCGAGACGCGGACTTATGTCCGCTCCTAGGGTGAGGCCTCATGCTGAGGAGCGCCCAAAGGGCGCGTCTC
>Ga0154741_1091_pt1 | contig 8825 bp, 8 predicted proteins | sample Rifle2008BG16ft_FD_105749 | JGI IMG/M metagenome (GOLD analysis project Ga0154741, IMG submission 105749) | Alphaproteobacteria bacterium RBG_16_64_48
GATGGGCTGCGACGCCCTGCTCAAGGCGACCCAGGTCGACGGCGTCTATAGCGCCGATCCGGAAAAGACGCCAAACGCCCGCCGTTACGACCGTCTCACCTATGACGACGTCCTTAAGCAAGATTTGCGCATCATGGACGGCGCCGCAATCGCCCTTGCCCGGGACAATCGGATTCCGATAATTGTGTTTTCCATCAAGAGCCAAGGCGGCTTGGCTGCGGTGTTGCAAGGAAAGGGCTCCTCGACCACGATCGACGGCGGAGGGGCTTGAGGAAACGCTTAGGCGATTTGGGCGGAGCCGAACGGAGCTTGGCCCCAATGCGGGCAGGCGGGGAAGGCGACATGGCTAGCTTCGACCTTAAGGAGACCGAGCGGCGGATGCGGGGTGCTCTCGGCGTGCTCAAGCAAGAGTTCGGCGGCTTGCGCACCGGCCGCGCCAATGCGAGCCTGCTCGACCCTATTCAGGTGATGGCCTATGGCAATCCCATGCCGCTCAACCAGCTCGCCACCGTCAACGTTCCCGAGTCGCGGCTGATCACGGTGCAAGTTTGGGACCGGAGCCAGGTCGGCGCCGTGGAGCGCGCGATCAGGGAGTCGGATTTAGGTCTCAACCCCGTGGTCGACGGTCAGCTCTTGCGCCTTCCCATTCCCGAGCTCAACGAGGAGCGGCGTCACGAGATTGCCAAGGTCGCCCACAAATACGCCGAGCAGGCGCGCGTCGCCGTGCGCAATGTCCGCCGCGACGGCATGGAGCATCTCAAGCGGGCCGAGAAGGACCACGAGATGGGCAAGGACGAGCACCACACGCTCTCGACCAAGGTGCAGGACTTGACCGACAAGATCATCAAGGAGATTGACGAGGCCCTTGCCAGCAAGGAAGCCGAGATCATGCAGGTCTAATGGGCAAGGCCAGAGGGCGAAGCCCTTACCTCCTAACCCGGAGCAGCCGAACGTGACGCTTGCGGTGGATAAGCTTGCTTGGGCTGCGGCCGACAGACCGGCCGTCCGCCATATCGCGATCATCATGGACGGCAATGGGCGCTGGGCCGCCGAGCGCGGGCTGCCGCGCGCCGAAGGCCATCGCCAGGGCGTGGAAAGTGTGCGGCGGATCGTCGAGGCCTCGATCGAACTCGGCATCACCCATCTGACGCTGTTCAGTTTCTCCTCCGAGAACTGGGCGCGCCCCAAGCAGGAGATCAACGACCTGTTCGGTCTCTTGCGCCGCTTCATCCGCCGCGATCTCGCCGACCTGCACAAGAACGGCGTGAAGATCCGAGTGATCGGCACCCGCAACGGTCTCGCCGCCGACCTGCTCAGGCTGATCGACGACGCTATGGATCTCACCAAGGACAACACCGCGCTCAACCTGACCATCGCCTTCAATTACGGGGCCCGCGACGAGATCGCCCGTGCCGCGCGCCGCATTGCCGAGGACGTGGCCGGAGGCTCGCTCGCCGCCGCCGACGTGACGGAAGAACGCTTGGGATCCTATCTCGATACAGCCAATCTCCCCGATCCCGACCTCCTCATCCGCACGAGCGGCGAACTGCGTCTGTCGAATTTCCTACTCTGGCAGCTCGCCTACGCCGAGTTCGTGTTCGTCGATGCCTACTGGCCGGACTTCTCGCGGGAGCATCTGGAAGCGGCGATCACCGAATATCAGCGGCGCAGCCGGCGCTTCGGCGGCACCTCGGCGAGATCGACCGCGTGACGCGGGCTGGATCGGTTCCCGAGGACCGCAAAGGCGAAGCTCGCCGAAAACCCGAGGTGGCGATCCGTGTCGCCTCAGCCGTCGTGCTCGCAGCCTTGGCACTCGGCGCCACGATCTTCAGCCCATGGACCTTTCTCATCCTGGTGATGGCGGGCGGCGTGATCGTCGCCTGGGAGTGGGGGAGGCTCACGCGCGGCAACGGCTTCGATGGCACGGCCGTGGTCGCGGGGGTCAGCGTCGCCGCAATTGCGGTTTTCGTATCCCTCGGCCGCCCCGATTTCGCGCTCTTCGTGTTTACCGCAGCCTGCATAGCCATCGGGCTTACAGCCGCTACGGGCCGCGCCGGCTGGTCGCTTGCAGGCTTGGCCTACGCCGCGCTTCCGGCCTTCGCCCTAGTGTGGCTCCGCGGCGACCCGGCTCTTGGCGCCGCCGCCGTGCTTTATCTCTTTGCCGTTGCCTGGACCACCGACACGGCCTCTTATGCGGCTGGACGCCTCATTGGCGGGCCGAAGCTCGCGCCGCGCATCTCGCCGAAGAAGACCTGGAGCGGGTTTATTATTGGTGCGCTGGCGCCTGCTCTTGTCGGCTATGCTTTCGCCGTGGCCCTTAAGGGCACCTCACCCTGGCGGCTCGCGCTGGTGAGCGTGGCCCTTGCGCTCGCCTGCCAGATGGGTGACCTGGTTGAGAGCTGGGTGAAGCGCCGCTTCGGAGCCAAGGACATGAGCCAAATGATCCCGGGTCACGGTGGATTGCTCGATCGCATCGACGGGCTTCTGTTTGCCGCGATCTTGGCGGCCCTCATCGCGCTCCGCGATCCGGCCAATCCTGGCCGTGGCTTGCTCATCTGGTGAAGGTTGCTCCCGTGTTTCCGTCGCTTACCTCCCTCACCATCGAGATCGAGACCCGCGCCGTGCGGCCACGCCGGATTTCCGTGCTCGGCGCCACCGGCTCGATCGGAGAGAGCACGCTCGATCTCATCGGCCGCGACCCATCGGCCTATCAGGTCGTCGCGCTCACCGGCGGCCACAATGCCGCTCGTCTAGCCGAGCTCGCCATTCTGCATCGGGCCGAGCTTGCGGTGATTGCCGACCCTGACGGCTACGCTGCCTTGCGCGCAGGCCTGGCCGGCACCGGCATCGAGGTGGGAGCAGGAGAGGAGGCGCTGCTCGAGGCGGCAAGCCGGCCTGCCGACTGGGTGATGGCGGCGATCGTCGGCGCGGCAGGCCTGAAGCCAACGCTCGAAGCAGTGCGGCAGGGAAGCCTGACCGCGCTCGCCAACAAGGAATGCCTGGTATCGGCCGGGGACATCTTCATGGCCGAGGTGGCGCGCGCCAAGGCCACGCTCCTTCCCGTCGATTCAGAACACTCGGCGGTCATGCAGATGATGACCGGCGCGCGGCCTGAGCAAATCGAGCTTGTTTGCCTCACAGCCTCGGGCGGCCCCTTCCGCCGCTGGAGCCTCGACGAGATGCGGGACGCCCGGCCCGAGCAGGCCCTCAACCACCCCAATTGGTCGATGGGACCCAAGGTGACGATCGATTCGGCCACGCTCATGAACAAGGGGCTTGAGCTGCTCGAAGCTCATCATCTCTTCTCGCTTCCCCCGACCAAGCTCGATGTCCTGATCCATCCCCAATCGATCGTGCACTGCCTCGTTCACTTGAGCGATGGCTCGGTGCTCGCGCAGATGAGCTGCCCCGACATGCGCACGCCCATCGCCTATAGCCTTGCCTGGCCCGAGCGCATGCACGCGCCCACCAAGCGCCTCGATCTGGCGGAGCTCGGCACGCTGACCTTCGAGGCGCCGGACGAGAAGCGCTTTCCGGCGCTCCGCCTGGCGCGCGAAGTCCTTGCCGCGGGCGGAAGCGCCGGCACCGTGCTCAACGCCGCCAATGAGATAGCGGTGGAGGCCTTTCTCGCCGGGAGGATCGGGTTCCTCGCCATCGCCGGCCTGGTCGAGGCGACGCTTGCAGCAAACAGCGGATTGACTACATGTCACCGCGAAAGCGTCGACGATGTGCTCGCCATCGACGCCGAGGCGAGAGCGTCGGCCCGCTCGCTGCTAGGCCGGTTTGCATAAGCCGGCAGGGCGGGCTAAGAAGAGCCTAAATTCAAGGATAACCCCACACTTATGGATACGCTCGTTCAGCTCTCAGGCTTCGGCAACACCTTTCTCGGCTATCTTCTTCCCTTCCTGTTCGTCCTCACCGTCGTCGTCTTCGTCCACGAGTTTGGCCATTTCCTCGTGGCCCGCTGGTGCGGGGTTGCGGTCAAGACCTTTTCGATCGGTTTCGGTCCTGAGATCGCGGGTTTCACCGACCGGCACGGCACAAGGTGGCGCCTGTCCTGGATCCCCCTTGGCGGCTACGTGAAATTCATCGACGACGAGAATGCCGCAAGCGCGGGCCACAAGTCGCTCGAGCAGTTGTCGCCCGAGGATCGGAAGCGGAGCTTTCAGGGTAAGTCCCTGGGCCAGCGCGCCGCGGTGGTCGCCGCCGGTCCGATCGCCAACTTCATCTTTGCGATCCTGATCTTTACGGCGATTTTCGCGTTGTTCGGCGAGCGCATCACGGCGGCGAAGGTCGATATCGTCAACCCCGGAAGCGCAGCGGAACGGGCAGGATTCCTGCCGGGCGACCGGGTGATCAGCATCGACGGCCAAACCATCGGGAGCTTCAGCGAGATGCAGCGCATCGTCGGCACGAGCCCCGATCAGCCGCTCCATTTCGTGGTGGACCGGGGCGGCAAGACCGTCGAGATCACGGCCACACCCGAGCGCAAGGAGATCACCGACCATTTCGGCAACGTCATACGCCTAGGCCTTTTGGGTATTCAGCGGAGCGCCTCTCCCGACGATTGGACTCTGAAGCGCCACGATCCGTTGACGGCCTTCGGCATGGCTCTCAAGGAGTGCTATTTCGTCATCTCCCGGTCCCTCGGTTATCTTTATGACGTGGTGACGGGTCGGGAAGCCGCCGACCAGCTTGGCGGTCCCATTCGAATCGCCCAGGTCTCCGGTCAGGTTGCAACCGCAGGCTTTGTTGCCCTGCTCAATCTTGCCGCCATCATCTCTGTCAGTATTGGGCTCCTGAATTTGTTCCCGATACCAATGCTCGATGGCGGTCATCTTCTCTTTTACAGCATTGAGGCGATCAGGGGGCGGCCTTTGAGCGAGAGCACGCAAGAAATCGGCTTCCGTATTGGCCTCGCCTTCGTCCTCATGCTGATGATCTTTGCAACCTGGAATGACTTGATTCATTTGAAATTTTTGTAAGAGTACCGCTTTGAGACAGCGCGCTTGGCGGGGGCCGAAAGGCCCCCGTTGGCGTAATGAGGCGGGAACCAAAAATCGGCCACAAAAGGTGGCCAGTTTCGCTCCTGAAGCCGTAGCGGCGGCGGGGATCGGCTCGAGGGGAAGACACCAGCAATGGTGCGGTGGACGTTGGCCAGAGGGCTGCTTACGGCCCTCCTTGTGTTGAGTACCGTCCCGCTCTCGCTGGGTCTTAGCGCGAGCTTTGGCGAGTTTTCTGCACGCGCCCAAGGCGTTATCCAGGACATCCGGGTCGAAGGCTCTAAACGGGTGGAGCCGGAGACAGTCCGCTCCTATCTCACCTTCTCCACGGGCGATGCCTACGATCCCGCCCAGATCGACGAATCGCTGAAAGTGCTGTTCGCCACCGGCCTGTTCCAGGACGTGCGCATCAGACGGGAAGGGGCGACCATCGTCATCATCGTGCTCGAGAACCCGATCGTGAGCCGGGTCGCTTTCGAGGGGAACAGAGAGATCGAGGACGATACCTTGTCCTCGGAGGTCCAGCTCAAGCCGCGCGCGGTCTACACGCGCGCGCGCGTGCAATCCGACGTGCAGCGCATTCTCGACCTCTACCGGCGCCAAGGCCTCTACGCCGCTCAGGTCGATCCCAAGATCATCAATCTCGACAACAACCGCATCGACGTGGTGTTCGAGATCAACGAAGGACCGACGACCAAGGTCCGCGCCATCAACTTCATCGGCAATTCGGCCTTCAGCGATTCGCAGCTTCGCTACGTGATCTCGACCACGCAGACGAATATCCTGAGCTTTCTCAAGGGTACCAATATTTACGATCCCGACCGGCTCAGTCTCGACCGCGAGCTGCTCCGGCAGTTCTATATGAAGAGTGGTTACGCCGATGTCCGCATCATCTCGGCCACCGCCGATCTGGACCGCGACGGCCGCGGGTTCTTCATCACCTTCACCGTCGAGGAGGGCGCGCGTTACCGCTTCGGCGCCATCGAAATCGAAAGCGCTCTCCCTTCGCTCAACATCGATGGCTTGCGGCGATATATCCTGGCCCGGAGCGGCCGCGTGTTCAACGCCGATAAGGTGGAGAAGACGCTCGAAGCGTTGACCCTCGGAGTTTCCCTGCAGGGCTATGCCTTCGGCCAGGTCAAGCCGCGCTTCGAGCGCGACGAGTCGACTTACACGATGAATATCGTCTTCGTCATCGACGAAGGTCCGAGAGTCTACATCGAGCGCATCAACATCGTCGGCAATTTCCGCACTGAGGATAACGTGATCAGGCGTCAATTCCGGCTTGCCGAAGGCGACGCCTTCAACCGTCTGCTGGTCGAGACGTCACGCAAGAGGCTGCGCGCACTCGGCTTTTTCAAGACCGTGGAGGTCGAGACCGAGCCTGGCAGCGCGCCTGACCGCGTCGTCATCTTGGTCAAGGTGGTCGAACAGCCGACCGGCGAGCTGTCCTTCGGCGCCGGTTACTCCACAAGCGAAGGCGTCATCGGCGACGTCAGCATCACCGAGCGCAACCTGATGGGCAAAGGCCAATATGTCAGGCTCGGCTTCTCTGGAAGCCTTGACCGCGCCCAGGTGGATTTCAGCTTCACCGAGCCCTATTTCCTCGATCGCAACCTCGCCGCGGGCTTCGACCTCTTTCACAAAGAAGTCGACTTGACCAGCGTCGCCTCTTTCAAGCAGCGCAACACCGGCGGCAATCTCCGATGGGCTTTCCCATCGCCGACAACACCCAGATGGGCTTGCGTTACAGATTCGAGCGCGAAGAGATCTTTGATGCGAGCAACAACGCCTCGCTGGCTGTGGTGCAGGCCGCCCAGGAAGGCCCCGTCAATGTCTCAAGCATCGGCTACACGATCGCTTACGACACCAGAAATATACCGAGCTCTCCGACCAGCGGCATTTTCGCGTCATTCTCACAGGACTTTGCGGGCGTCGGCGGCGATGTGAACTATATCCGGTCGGTTGCCGATGCCCGCGGTTACTATCCGATCACCAATAAGGTCACCTTGGTCGGCCGGGCGCAGGGCGGCGCCATCCAGGGGTGGGGGGGTCAGGATGTCCGCCTAACCGACCTGTTCTTCAAAGGCGGTGAGACGATACGCGGGTTTAAGCGCGCGGGTTACGGCCCTCGGGACGCCTGCGAGGATCCCATCACCGGTGACCGCATCGGCGACTGCTCCCAAGATTCCCTCGGCGGTCAGCTTTTCTGGGCAACCACGGCGGAGGTGAGGTTCCCCTTCCCATACATCCCCGACAGTATCGGCATGCAGGGCGCTGTTTTTGTTGACGCCGGCTCCCTGTGGGATCCGAGCCAGCTTGCGGTGAATGCTGTCACCAACCCACCATGCGCAGGCGGCAATACTGGGCCTAACTGCGGGGAGGGGAGCTTTATCTTCGACAGTGCGCAAGTGCGCATGTCGACGGGATTCAGCATCATCTGGCAGTCGCCCCTTGGCCCGCTCCGCGCCGACATTGCGCAGGCCCTGCTTAAGGCCGACTTCGACGAGACCGAAATCTTCCGCTTCGGCGCTTCGACAAACTTCTAAAGGAAGCGGTTTCCCGTTATGGCTTCGCGTCATGGCCCATGTCGCGGCGCCTGCCGCTGAGAATTTGATGGAACATCCAGGTTTCTTCGAGCGCGTCGGCCCCTTTGCCTTAGCGGCTGTCGCCGAGGCTACTAACGCCAAGACGGCGGACGGCGCGGATCTCGATCTTCCGATCAAGGATGTGCGGACTCTGGATAGCGCGACCCGAGGGGATCTCTCTTTTCTCGATAACCCAAAATATCTGCCTCTCTTCGCCACCACGGGCGCTAGCGCCTGCCTCGTCGCTCCGAAATTCGCGAGCCACGCGCCGGCGGGCACCGCTTGCCTCGTGACGCCGGAGCCCTATCGGGCCTTCGCGCGAGCTCTTTGCCTGTTTTACCCCGATGCCCTGAGGCCTAAGGCCGCGCTCGCAAGCGCCATGGGCGGGCCGACTTTGGTCCATCCCAGCGCAATCCTTGAGCCGGGCGCGACCGTGGAGCCAGGGGCGGTGGTGGGAGCTGAGGCGCGGATCGGGCGCGGCACCACCATTGCAGCCGGAAGCGTGATCGGCTACCGCGTATATATCGGCCGAGATGGCTATATTGGGCCGAATGCCTCGGTCACCCACGCCCTTGTCGGTAACCATGTCACGATCCACGCTGGCGTGGCCATCGGCCAGGATGGGTTTGGCTTCGCGATGGGCAAGGCTGGCCACCTGAAAGTGCCGCAAATCGGCCGCGTGATCATCCAGGACGGTGTCGAAATCGGCGCCAATACCACAATCGATCGGGGCGCCCTGCGCGATACCGTGATCGGGGAGGGCACGAAAATTGATAATCTCGTGCAAATCGGGCACAACGTGGTGATTGGAAGGCATTGCATCATCGTGGCCCAAACCGGTATCTCGGGGAGCGCGGAACTCGGCGATTTCGTTGCTCTTGGCGGCCAGGTGGGCGTCGTGGGTCACGTCAAGATTGGTGCTGGCGCGCAGATTGCGGCGAGCAGTAATGTGCGGGGCGATGTGCCGCCGGGCGTGAGATGGGGTGGCACCCCAGCCAAGCCCGTGCGTCTATGGTTCCGCGAACTCACGCTGTTGCAGAGGCTTGCCGAACGCAAGGATTTGAAGCTTGATCAAGGCGAGGGCGGAGGCGGGACCGGCGAGTAGCCCGTCCCAACGTCGCTCGTCCGGGGAGCCGGTTTTTTCATGAATGAGAGCAGAGTAAAGTCGAAGCTCGGAAAGGCGGATATCGCCGATATCCTGAAGCTTCTGCCGCATCGCTATCCTTTTCTCATG
>Ga0154741_1047_pt1 | contig 8584 bp, 6 predicted proteins | sample Rifle2008BG16ft_FD_105749 | JGI IMG/M metagenome (GOLD analysis project Ga0154741, IMG submission 105749) | Alphaproteobacteria bacterium RBG_16_64_48
GCTGGTAGCGGATCTGGTCGGTCCAGAAGCGCTCGAGCCGAATCAAGGCCTTGTTGAGCGTCTCCAGGTCATTGGGCGCGAGGCCGCCGACCTGCTGCAAGGACTTGAGCTGGCGCTGATAGAGCCCGTTCACCACCTTGCACACCTCCTGCCCTTTGTCGGTGAGGCTGACCCGCACCGACCTGCGGTCGGTCTTCGAGCGCTGATGGTGTATGTAGCCGGCATCGACCAGCTTCTTCAGATTGTAGGAGACGTTGGAGCCGAGATAATAGCCGCGGCTGGTGAGCTCGCCGGCGGTCAACTCGGCGTCGCCGATATTGTAGAGCAGCAAAGCCTGCACGCTGTTGACGTCGGCACGGCCCAAGCGGTCGAATTCGTCTTTGATCACATCGAGCAGCAATCGATGAAGCCGCTCGATGAGCTTCAAGGAAACAAGATAGCGGCCCTTGAGGTCTTCTGCCTCATCGGCGGTCGCACGCGTCCCTAGATCCAGGGCTACACTCATCGCCTACCCTCGTTAGTTGTTGTTAATCCCCAACTTGACGATGACTATAGGAGAAGCAACCTAAAATCCGCTTAAGCGAGACGCTTAAGATTGCATGAAATTCTAATATTAAGTTTTGATGATGTTGGCTCGCGTTTGAGCCCAGTCCCTAGAGACCCGGCGCGAGCCCTTCGAGCTCAAGCTCATCCTCGGCCGGCGTCGTAAACAGGCGCTCGATGGCCGCGTCGTCGACCGCCTCGAGGCTCGCCGGTTGCCAGCTGGGGTTGCGGCCCTTGCCGGCTATGCGCGCGGCGATGCCCTCGCGATAGTCGTGGCTGCCGATGAGATGGGAGGCCAGGCGGAATTCGAGTCTGAGCGCGGCAGCGAGATCGAGCGACTTGCCGCGCTTGAGTTGGGCGAAGGCAATCTTGAGGGAGGTCGGCGACTTCGTGCGGATCTCCGCCGCGGTCTGGCGCGCGAAGTCCTCGTCCTCGCCCTGCTCTTCATCGAGTCCGGCGAGAATCGCCTGGACCGATGGGGCCGAGAACACACGGTCGATCAGCGGCGTGTGCCGCACGAGCTCGCCTTCGCCCGGATCCCGGTGGAGACCGTCGAGGAGCCGGTCGATAGGATGGTTGTCGCTCAGCGCATCCTTGATCACATCGAAATGCGCGGCGGGGATGGTGTGGCTCACGAGACGCTGACGGTAAGCCTCGGCCGGTCCGATGATGCGCCCGGTCAAAGCGAGGTAGAGTCCGGTGCGGCCAAGCAGACGGGGAAGGAAATAGGTGCCGCCGATATCGGGGAGAAAGCCGATGCCGACTTGCGGCATGCCGAAGCGGTAGCCCTCCCCCGCCACGCAATGCGTGCCGTAAAGGCTGATGCCGATGCCGCCGCCGAGACAGAGGCCATTGATGAGCGGCACATTCGGCCTGATGAACTTCTCCAGCACCCAAACGTGACCATAGGCCGCGCGATAGAATTCGCGGATCGCGCCCAGCGCCCCCTGCTCGCCCCATTCATGCAGCAGTTTGAGGTCGCCGCCGCTCGAGAACACGGAAGGGTGCGAGGATTGCATCACCACGCCATAGATGTGAGGCGCCGGCGCCCAGCGGCGATAATGCTCGCTCAAGGCCTCGAACATTTCCCGGCTCAAAGCGTTGAGTCGGGCGGGACGGTCGAGCGTCACCACGCCGGCGCGATCGATCTCCTCGAAACTGATGCCAAGCGGCTCTGACAAATTGCGATGTCTCCTGCCCGAATCCCGTGTAATGACGCCCCGAATAGCGCGCCTTGACGGGGCCCGCCGCAAAAAGGCCCGCGGCAGCTAGCACTCAATCCCACAAGCTTTGCAAGAAAGGCAATGGGTCGCCGGATATGACGCTTAATCTCTTCGCTCGGCTCGGTCTTGCCCTGCTCATGGCGCTGCCGGTCGTGGCGCACGCGGAGACCGACGAGCTTCCGCCGCTGCCGGACCGCAATCCCGGAAGGCTCGCAGCGCCGGCGCGCAACCCTGCGCGGGTGCAAGCGCCGGTCGTCGAGACGCCTGTGCTCCCCGGGGATGCCGCCACTGTGCCGTGGACCGACGCCGAGATCGCAGCGGCCAAGGCGGACTGCACGAAAAGACTTGCCGGTCTTGCGCTCGACTACGAGGTGCTTCCGCCCATCAAGGAGGGCATGTGCGGAGCGCCCGCACCGATCCTGCTCAAAGCGGTCGGCAGCGACCCGAAGGTCGAGATCGATCCGCCCGCGACCGTCACCTGTGCGCTCGCGAGCGCACTCAGCCTCTGGCTCGGCAAGACCGTCCAGCCCGAGGCACACGCGCTATTCGGCGCGCCCGTCGTCAAGCTGCGCAACGCAAGCGCTTACGTCTGCCGCAACCGCTATAACGGGACCGACACTCCATTGAGCGAGCACGCGCTCGCCAATGCGCTCGACATCTCGGAGTTCGTGTTTCAGTCGGGCGAGAAGGTGACGGTGCTGGCGAGCTGGCCGCGCGTCGTGGCCGTACCGCCTCTGCCGCTCCCCAATCCGATACGCGTTGCCATGGCGGGCGACCCACCGGTGGCGCGGCTTGGCCCTGCCGACCGGACCATCGTCACGGCCGCCAAGGCGAAGCCCAACGCGCTGCCGAAGCCGCCCCCGCTGGCGGTGCCGCCTTTGCCGGACCGGCCGCCGGACGGCAAGAGCAATTTCGTCAGGAAGGCGCATGACGATGCCTGCAATATTTTCGGCACCGTGCTGGGGCCGGAAGCCAACGAGGCCCATAAGGACCATTTCCATCTCGACATGAAGGGCCGCCGGCACATGGCTTTCTGCGAATAGGCTGCGCCGAAATGGCAAACCATGCCCGGCGAGAGAATTTGGCACCTGGGCCGCGCGGGTGGTAGCTTGCCGGCACTTTCGGCAACCGAACACGGCAGAACGATAGGTGTCATTCTCCAAGGGCAAACCGGTCTCGTTGCGCACCGAGCGGGCGAAGCGCGCCGGCAACAAGGCGCAAGCCCCGACGCGGCCCGGCTTCCCGGCGACGCGGCTCAGGCGCAACCGGCGCGCCGGCTGGTCGCGACGGCTGGTGCGCGAGACCTCGCTCACCACCGACGATCTGATCTGGCCGATCTTCCTGATCGAAGGCACGCGCGCCCGCACGCCGGTCGCCGCCATGCCGGGGGTCGAGCGGCTGTCGATCGACCTCGCGGTCAAGGCTGCCGAAGAGGCTGCTTCGCTCGGGCTCCCGGCCATCGCGCTTTTTCCCAACACCGATGCTTCGCTCCGCGACGAGGCGGCGAGCGAGGCGCTCAATCCCGGCAACCTCGTCTGCCGGGCGGTACGCGCCATCAAGCAAGCCGTGCCTGAGATCGGCATCATCGCAGACGTGGCGCTCGATCCTTACACCAGCCACGGTCATGACGGGCTTCTCGTCGGCGGCGAGATCGACAACGACAAGACCATCGAGGTCTTGATCGATCAGGCGCTCATCCAGGCCGAGGCCGGTTGCGACATCCTCGCGCCGTCCGACATGATGGACGGCAGGATCGGCGCGATCAGGGCGGCGCTCGAGGCGAACGGCTTCACCAACACCCAGCTTCTCGCCTATGCGGCGAAATATGCCTCCGCCTTCTACGGGCCGTTCCGCGACGCGGTGGGCTCCTCGGCGATGCTCCGCGGCGACAAGCTCAGTTATCAGATGGACCCCGCCAACGGCGACGAGGCGCTGCGCGAGGTCGCGCTCGACCTCGCCGAGGGGGCGGACATGGTGATGGTGAAGCCCGGGCTCGCTTATCTCGACATCGTGTGGCGGGTGAAGGAGGCCTTCAAGGTGCCAACCTTCGTCTATCAGACCTCAGGCGAATATTCGATGCTGATGGCGGCTTCAGAGCGCGGCTGGCTCGACCAGGAGCGCGTCATGATGGAGAGCCTGATGGCCTGCAAGCGCGCCGGCGCCGACGCCATCTTCACCTATTACGCGCGCGAGGCGGCAAAGCTGCTCAAACCCAACACCTAAAATGAATCGTCATGCCCGGACTTGATCCGGGCATCCATGCCGTCAGGCCTCAGCAAAGGGAGATGCCAGTGGAATGGATTGCCGGGTCAAGCCCGGCAATGACGAATCCAACTGAAGCAGTGCCGCTAATCGGTGACCTTCACGGTCTTGAACACCACTCTCGCGTCCTTGTCCTTGTCGAAATTGTCGCCCGACAGGCCGAAGCGCCACGCGCTCTTCGGCGCCTGACCGCGCAAGTCACGCACCTTGGTGCCGTTGATGAAGAAGGTCACGCTATTGCCGCTGGTCTTGACGCGCAGCATGTTGGCGGCGCCCGGCGCCTTGTTGATCGCGGGCGAGTCGACATTGGCGGCGATGGTGCCGAGCCATTTGCCGTCCTGCTTCCGCGCGATCCAGAACTTGCCGTTGTTGAGGATGCCGAACTGGAAGTAGGTCCTGTTGTCCTCGCCCCAGAACAGGAGGCCCGCGCCCAGCATCTGCTGGTCGCCGTTGGGCCAGACCGTCTCCGAGCAGATATCGGCATCCTTGACGGTGAAGGTGACGTTCAGATTGGACTGCATGTCGTCGGGCGGGAGCTTGAAGATGAAGAGGCCGTCCTTGACCTCGATGGTGTCCTTGAGCGGCCAGCCGCCGGCATCGTCGGCGAATTTATCCTCGAAGATGATTTCCGCGCCCTCGCAGGCGGCCGCCGCCGACTGCCAGGCAGGATTGCCGGCCAAAAAGACGGCAAACCCAAGCAACACCAATGGTCTTCGCATGGATGCTTCCCCGTTAGCTTGGCCCCACAGCCCTCAGTCTAAAATCCTTAACGCGTCGGCTTGACCTCGGCAACCGGTGCGCTTGCCGCCGCACGCCTTCCGGGAACTTGCCCGCGCTTCCGGCATTGTCAGATCGAAGGTGCGCCACGCTTGTTTGGAGGGGCGCGCGCTACCATGTAGCGCCCGAGAATTGGCCTCTATTCCGGGATGGCAGACGAGATGACCGAGCAGCACACGCTTCCACCGCGTACCGGCCCTAATTTTGCCGACCAGCCGCATGCCTACGATCCGGTGAGGCAACCGCAGCTGTTCGACGGCGTGATCCGCAAGCGCTCTTTGGCCTTCATTGTCGACGCCATCATCATCCTGGTGCTTACGGTGATCGCCTATGTCGTGGTGGCCCTGCTCGGGATCGTCACGCTCGGGCTCGCGTGGCTCCTGTTCGGCCTGGTCTTTCCCGCTGTCGGCCTCGGCTACAACGCGCTCACCATCGGGGGCCCGAATTCGGCAACCGTCGGCCAGAGGATGATGGGGCTCGAGGTGCGCATGTGGTTCGGCGGCAAGGTAATGCCGCTCGTCGCGGCCTTCCACGCGCTCTTGTTCTGGTTCTCGCTGGTGGTGTTCTGCCCGATCCTGTTGTGGGCCTTCTTCGACCCGCGCAAGCGCTGCCTGCACGATATTCTCGCGGGCGTTGTGGTGATCAACCGGCCCTAGCCCTGAATCATTCTAAAGTGATTCGTCATGCCCGGCCCCTCGGGTCGTGGCCCGAGGGCAGGCTTTGAGCCGGGCATCCAGGGCAACAAACTCCGAACAAGTGGCCCTGGATTGCCGGGTCAAGCCCGGCAATGACGCGGTGGTGATCGCTGCGGCGCTCGTGCCGGATTGCGTTTCTGGCCTTCGATCCACTAAGCTTGCCGGCAAGCAGGTTCGGATTCGTCTCCGGTTGGTCGAACGTGACAGAGCACAAGAGCAACTTTCCAGAATTCTACATCACCGCGCCGCAGCCCTGTCCCTATCTTCCCGGCCGGCTCGAGCGGAAGCTGTTCACCCATCTCACTCGCGACAAGCCGCGCTTCCTCATCGACAATCTCTTGAAGGGCGGGTTCCGGCGCAGCCAGAACATCGCCTATATGCCCTATTGCGATGCCTGCTCGGCGTGCGTGCCGGTGCGCATCCTGGCCGACGAGTTTGTTTCGCGGCGCTCGCTCAAACGCATCGCCCGCGCCAATGCCGATCTCGTCGCCACCCGCATGACGCCGGCGCCGAGCTCGGAGCAATATGCTCTGTTCCGCACCTATATCGACGCGCGCCACGCCGACGGCGGCATGGCCGAGATGTCCGTGCTCGACTACTCGCTCATGGTCGAGGACAGCGTGGTCGAGACCTTCGTCACCGAATACCGGGTAAAGCCCGATCCGCGCGGCGACGGCACGTCTCCCCTCATCGCGGTGTCGCTGTGCGATCGCCTCAGCGACGGCATCTCCATGGTGTACAGCTTCTACGATCCGAGCCAGAAGCAGCGCAGCCTCGGCACCTATATGATTCTCGATCATGTCGAGTTCGCGCGCGCGCATGGCCATCCCTTCGTTTATCTCGGCTACTGGATCGAGGGCTCGCGTAAGATGCGCTACAAGAACCGCTTCGAGCCGCAGGAGCGCCTCACCTCCAAGGGCTGGGTGCGCACTGACATCGAGAGTCCGGGAGCGCGATGCCAGAAGCCGGAAGTCGTCGGGCGCTAGAGTTTTCTTCTCCGCATCCGCCGTCATGGCCGGGCTTGCCTGCCTTCGCCGAAGTGAAGCTTGGCTTCGCGCAGGCAGGTCCCGGCCATCCACGTCTTCGCCAAATTCAAATCGTGGATGCCCGGCACAAGGCCGGGCATGACGGGGATTGAACCGACGTTGTTCTAAAAGCGTGGGCCGAAACTATTCGACTTGGGGAAGCCTTTCGGCGGCAGGCGCCCAGCCTGGGCGCGTTGGCCCCACCAATCCCTGAGCTCGGTCACGGCGAAAGAGCGGCCTGCGGCGTCGATATAGGTCAGCCCGTCCTTCTTGCTGAAGATTTTCGCGTCGGCCAAGCCGCCATCTTTGTAGCGCTGGAGTCGCACGCCCTTGCCGCGCGGCATCTCGGGCAGCTCCTTCAACGGGAAGAGCAGGAGCTTCCGATTCTCGCCGATCACCGCCACGCTGTCGCCGTCAACCGGCGCGCAGACCACAGCCTCGGCGCCGGCCGTCACGTTCAGCACCTGCTTGCCCTTGCGCGTCATGGCGAGGACCTCGTCCTCCGCGACGATGAAGCCGTGCCCGCTCGTCGCGGCAACGAGAAGCTTGCGGCCCGGCTCGTGCACGAAGAGCTCGACCGCATCGCCCGCCTCCTCGATGTCGATCATCAGCCGGAAGGGCTCGCCATGGCCCCTGCCCCCCGGCAGCTTATCGGCGCCGAGCGCATAGAAGCGGCCATTGGTGGCGAACAGGAGGATCGTGTCGGTGGTCTGCGCCTTGACCGCGCGCTTCAGCCGGTCGCCTTCCTTGAAGGCGAGCGAGGCGAGTTCCGTCTGATGGCCGCGGATGGCGCGGATCCATCCCTTTTCGGACAGGACGATGGTGACCGGCTCCTTCTCGATCATCGCCTCCGCGAGCTCGGTCTCGACGCCTTCTGGCGCCTCGGCGAAACTCGTGCGGCGTTTGCCGAGCGCGGTTTTTTGGCCGAACTGGTCCTTAAGGGCCTTGATCTCGTCGGCGATCGTCTTCCACTGCTTGTCTTTCGAGGCGAGCAGCGATTTCAGCTCCTTGCGTTCCTTGGTCAGGCTCTCATGCTCGCGCTTGATCTCGATCTCCTCGAGCTTGCGCAGAGAGCGCAGCCGCATGTTGAGGATGGCCTCGGCCTGGACCTCGGTGAGCTTGAAAGCCTTCATCAACGCCGGTTTCGGCTCGTCCTTCTCACGGATGATTTTGATGACCTTGTCGATGTTGAGATAGACGATGAGATAGCCGTCCAGCACCTCGAGCCGGTGGTCGATCTTGGCGAGGCGGAACTTCGAGCGGCGGACCAGCACCATTTGGCGGTGGTCGAGCCATTCGCGCAACACTTGCCGCAAGCCGAGCACATTCGGCACCTGGCCGCGGCTCAGCACATTCATGTTGAGAGGAACGCGCGTCTCAAGCTCGGTCAGCTTGAACATCTGCTCCATCAGCAGAACCGCATCGACGCTGCGGCTCTTCGGCTCGAGCACGAGCCTGACCTCTTCGGTCGACTCGTCGCGCACGTCGGCAAGGAGCGGCAGCTTCTTCTGGAGGAGAAGCTCGGCGATGCGGGCGACGAGGCGCGCCTTGGGGATCTGATAGGGGATTTCAGTGACCACGATCTGATAGGTGCCGCGGCCGGTGTCCTCCTGCGTCCAGCGCGCGCGTAGGCGGAAACTGCCGCGGCCGGTCTTATAGGCCTGCACGATCTCTTCGCGCGGCTCGACGATGATCCCTCCGGTCGGCAGGTCGGGACCGGGCACGAAATCGACCAGCTTGTCGGCGGTGGCGTTGGGAAACTTGATCAGGTGCAGCGCCGCGTCGCACAGCTCGCCGGCGTTGTGCGGCGGAATGTTGGTCGCCATGCCGACGGCGATGCCGGAGGACCCGTTGGCGAGCAGGTTGGGGAAATTTGCAGGCAGCACCGACGGCTCCTGCTCGCGCCCGTCGTAATTGGCGCGGAAGTCGACGGTGTCCTCGTCGATGCCGTCGAGCAGGCGCGCGGCGATCTCGGTCAGCCGCGCCTCGGTGTAACGGTCGGCGGCCGGGTTGTCGCCGTCGATATTGCCGAAATTGCCCTGTCCGTCGATCAGCGGGT
>Ga0154741_1126_pt2 | contig 8424 bp, 5 predicted proteins | sample Rifle2008BG16ft_FD_105749 | JGI IMG/M metagenome (GOLD analysis project Ga0154741, IMG submission 105749) | Alphaproteobacteria bacterium RBG_16_64_48
GCGAGTCCGCTCGGGGAGCTCTTCCAGCGCATCTTCAGAACCGACCGATTCGACGGTCTCCGCCGCGGTGTCGCCGTTTCCTTCTTTCAGCGCCACCGGCTGGCCGACGATCTCGCCATGCTCGGCGTCGTCGTCGTCCTCGGGATCGGCAGCGTTGCGCTCGGTGAACTCTGCTGCTTCGCCCTCGGGGTCTTCGGCCTCGGCCGGCTCGGACACTTCGTGGACGAGATCGCTTGCCTCCATGGCAACGCTTGTGCCCGGTTCGCGGGGTGTCGTGTCGATTTCGTCTTCGATCTCGAGCCTTGCCACCGAAACGGTTTCAGCCGCGGCGACGCCTGGGCGCTCGACCTCTTTGCGCCCTTGTCCCTCCTGGCGCCCGCGGCCGCGCCGGCCGCGCCGGCGGCGCCGTCCGGCCGCAGCGTCGTCCTCGGCAGCCTCTTCGGCAGAGGCGCGGCTTTGCTCCTCGGCCTCCGCCTCAAGAAGGGCCTGCCGGTCGGCGACCGGAATCTGATAATAGTCAGGATGAATTTCGGTAAAGGCTAAGAAGCCGTGCCGGTTGCCACCGTAATCGACAAAGGCCGCCTGTAGTGACGGCTCTACGCGGGTGACCTTGGCGAGGTAGATGTTACCCCGAAGCTGCTTCTTACTCGCTGATTCGTAATCAAATTCCTCGACGCGATGACCCTTTACCACGACGACCCGGGTTTCCTCCGGATGCGCCGCATCGACTAGCATTTTGCTTTGCATGTTGAGTGTTCTCCGCCGCGCGGGACGGGAAGGGCGGGACGTTAGACCGCCGCACCGGGCCCAGGGCCCGCGCGCGCCAATGACCAATAGACCATGATTCGCTGCGACGACCCATGAGCGGCCTAGGAATAGGGCCCAAAGGCGCGGCCATCGCTGGCCGGCAGGTGATCAGCGCCGCCCGCAAAGCCTCGCGATTTCCGAGGCTTAGCCAAATGGTCTGATCTTGCATCGCAGTCCTCACCGCCGCGTTTAGCCGCGGCTTGAGAAGTTCCATCTGACGGCCGTCTGTCACCTGGCCGCCGCTTCTTTCTGCGTCCTGGCCGTTCGAATGAGGCCTGACGCGCGAAACAATTCCGCCCGTATCGCCGTTTGGCGTCCAAGGGCTAGGGCTCGGAAGCGAGCCTGACCCTTATTACGGGCTTGGCGGGAGATTTGGCAAGTGTTCCGGTGCCGAGGCCTGCAAAGGGTCACAAGAGTCGCTTAACGAGTGCGTGGTTAAGATTTGGGCGAAATCGAGCCTATTTTGGCGCATCGCGGTCCACGCGATTGCCGCCTGTCCGGCCGGGCGACGAGAAAAAACCGCCTGACTTAAGTCACGTGGGGGACGATGCGAGTTCAGCGTGTCTTGACTGCGGCCGTCCCGGCGTGGGGCCTCGCCCTCGGCCTCCTGCTGGCCATGACCGGCCCTTCGGCCTTGGCGGCCGACGCCGAGTCTAAGCCCGCCATCGCTAACGACGCGCGCGTTGCCGGCGACCGGGAGCGTACGCGCTTCATCGCCGATCTGTCGAAAAAGGTCGAGGTGCATGTCTTTGCCCTCGGCAATCCCTATCGGGTGATCGTCGATGCGCCCGATGTGAATTTCCAGATGCCTGACGGAATCGGCAAGGAGAAGAGGGGCCTCGTCACCGCCTACCGCTACGGATTGTTCGCGCCGGGGAAAGCGCGCATCGTCATCGACGTGAACGGTCCTTTTCTCATCGACAAGGCCTTCGTTCTTGAGCCGCGTGACGAGCAGCCCGCCCGCCTCGTCGTCGACCTCGTGCCGACCGACGAGAAGACCTTTCTCGCCAAACTGAAGGAAGCGAAACCGCAAGAGGCGGCAAGCGAGAGGCTGGCGGCTCTGCCGCAAGCTCCTTCGCGGTCCCCTGACGCCAAGCCGGTGGTGGTGTTGGATCCAGGCCATGGCGGCATCGATCCCGGAACAAACCCAAACGGCGTCACGGAGAAGGAAGTGGTGTTGGCGTTTGCCAAGACCCTGAAGGCGAAGCTCGCCGCTGCGGGACGTTACGAGGTCTATCTCACCCGCGAGGACGATACCTTCGTGCCTCTACGCCAGCGCGTGGAGTTCGCCCAGAAGAAGGGGGCGGGCCTCTTCCTCTCCATTCATGCCGACTACTTTCCGAAGGAGATCGACAAGGCGACCGGCGCCACCGTCTATACCTTGTCGGAGGAAGCCTCCGACGAAGAGGCGAGGGCGCTCGCCGCCAAGGAGAACTTCTCCGATGCGCTTGCCGGCATCGAGCTGCCGAGCGATTCCGACGAGGTCCTGGCGAACATCCTCATCGATCTTGCGCAGCGCGAGACCCAGAACCGCTCCGCGGTCTTTGCCCGTTCCATCGTCGGCGAGCTTGCCAATAAGGGCACGCTGCATACCAAGAAACTGAGGTCGGCCGGATTTCGGGTATTGAAAGCTCCGGACGTCCCCTCGGTGCTGCTCGAGCTTGGGTTCTTGAGCAACCCCGACGATGAGAAGCGCCTTACCTCCGAGACTTGGCGTGAGCGGACCGCGGACGCGGTTGCGGAATCGATCGACGTCTATTTCGCCAAGCGCCTGGCCCGCAACCCGTTCTGATCTTCACCAATCCCAGCGAACGCGCCGCAAATCGACAATTTCCGGCGACGGCAGCGTTTTGTTGCCATAATCTTCGTTAGGGTTGCGTCGGGTGCCCCGCGCTTCTAAAACCGGGGTTGGGACGGGTTCGAATTATGGACATTACGGCTCCAGTCAAGCCGCCGGAGCATCGGCGGCGTCGCCGCCGCGGCGGATTTTTCCTGCGTTTCCTCGGCTTCATGTTCGCCGCCGGCATGATCGTCTTCATTGCCGTCGCCGGCGCCGCCGCCTTCGTCTTGTGGAAGGTATCGAGCGAGCTGCCGGACTACGAGGTCCTCGCCAAATACGAGCCTCCGGTGATGACCCGCATCCACGCCAATGACGGCGCGCTGATCGCCGAGTTCTCGCGCGAGCGGCGCATCTACGTGCCGATCACCGCCATACCCGACTGCATCATCAAGTCCTTCATCTCCGCCGAGGACAAGAACTTCTATCAGCATGGCGGGCTCGATATTCAGGGCATCCTCCGCGCCGTCGTCACCAATATGAGCAATTTGCAGTCGGGCCGGCGCGCGGTCGGCGCCTCGACCATCACCCAGCAGGTGGCCAAGAATTTCCTCCTTTCCAGCGACCAAACGGTTGAGCGGAAGCTGAAAGAGGCGATCCTTGCCATCCGCATCGAGCGCGCCTTCACCAAGGAGCAGATCCTCGAGCTTTACCTCAACGAGATCTATCTCGGCGTGGGCGCCTATGGCGTGGCGGCAGCAGCCCAGTCTTATTGGGACAAGGCTCTGAACGAGCTTACCCTTGCCGATTGCGCCTATCTTGCCACCCTCCCCAAGGCGCCGAGCAACTACGATCCGTTCAAGTACCACGATCGGGCCGTCGCCCGCCGCAACTGGGTCATCGACCGCGTCGTCGAGAACGGCTTCGCCACCAAGGACGAGGGAGAGACCGCCAAGGCTCTGCCTCTTGGCGTCATCAAGCGCGTCACAGGACCCAAGATCTTCGCCTCCGAGTATTTCGCCGAGGAGGTGCGCCGCGAGATTCTCGATCGCTTCGGCGAGGACAAGCTTTATGGCGGCGGCCTCTCAGTGCGCACCACGCTCGATCCAAGGCTGCAGCGGCTCGCCCGCAAAGCGCTGATCGATGGGTTCGTCGCCTTCGATCGGAGGCGCGGCGGATGGCGCGGTCCGGTGAAGCAGATCGAGCTCAAGGGCGATTGGGGCGCCACGCTTGCCGCCATGCCGGTGTGGAGCGACATCGCTCCCTGGCGGCTTGCCGTCGTACTCGAAGTATCCAAGGACAAGGCGGTCGTTGGGATTCGTCCCGGCCGCACCTCGGCCGGCCAACTCGTGAAGGAACGCGAGACCGGCGTCATTCCCTTCGAGGAGGTGAAATGGGCGCGGCCCAAGCTCGCGCGCGGTCTCGGCGGTGCTCCGGGGTCGGTGAACGCCGTGCTCAAGCCCGGCGACGTCATCTATGTCTCGCCGCGTGAGCCCAAGGTCGCCGAGGACGGCACCACCACGCAATCGGCGGACGACCTCAAGGGACAATGGTCGCTTCAGCAGGTGCCCGAGATCGGCGGAGCGCTCATGGCCATGGATCCGCATACCGGCCGCGTGCTTGCCATCGTCGGCGGTTTCAGCTTCGCCGCGAGCCAGTTCGACCGCGCCACGCAAGCGCGCCGCCAGCCCGGCTCCTCGTTCAAACCTTTGATCTATACGACGGCGCTCGACAATGGCTACACGCCGTCGAGCATCATCGTCGACGGTCCAATTTGCCTCTCTCAAGGGGCAGGCATGCCGCAATGGTGCCCGAAGAACTACGATGCAGGTTCGGCCGCCGGACCATCGACCTTGCGTTTCGGCATCGAGAAGTCGCGCAACCTGATGACGGTGCGGCTTGCCAACGACATGGGCATGCCCATCATCGCCGAATATGCGCGCCGCTTCGGCGTCTACGACAATCTGATGCCCGCTTTATCCATGGCGCTCGGCGCCGGCGAGACCACGCTTCTCCGCATGGTGACCGGCTACTCGATGATCTGCAATGGCGGCAAGCAGATCAAGGCGACCTTCATCGATCGCATCCAGGACCGTTATGGACGCACGGTTTGGCGTCACGATGGGCGCGACTGCTCCAACTGCGCGGCGCGCGAGTGGAGCGGGCAGCAGGAGCCCGAGCTTGCCGACGATCGCAAGCAAGTCATCGATCCGATGTCGGCGTTCCAGATGACCTCGATCATGGAGGGCGTGGTTCAGAGCGGTACCGCCCAGAGGCTCAAGGTGCTCGGCCGGCCGATCGCCGGCAAGACCGGCACGACCAACGACTACAAGGACGCTTGGTTCGTCGGCTTCACGCCCGACCTCGCCGTCGGCGCATATCTCGGCTACGACCAACCGTCCTCGATGGGTCATGGGGAGACCGGTGGCACTCTTGTCGCACCCATCGTGCGCGACTTCTTGAAGGAAGCGCTCGCCGGCGTGCCCCCGATACCGTTCCGCGCGCCCCCCGGCATCAAGCTCGTGCGCGTCAATCACAAGTCCGGCTTGCCGGCGGGGGCTGGCGACAAGACCGCCATCATGGAGGCCTTCAAGCCTGGCCAGGAGCCTGCTGGCTCGGTTGTCGAGGGTGAGGGTGAGGGCGGCGAGATGGTGGGGGACGATTTCGGCCCTCCACCGCCGCTCGGGCCAGGCCCGGGCCCAGGCCCAGTGCCGGGCAACGACCGGGCTTTGACATCGGGTACCGGCGGCCTCTACTAGACCTTATATTCAGCTGAGCTGGCTGCGGGCGGCGGCTCCCGCCGGTCCCCACCCATTCATAGCTGCTTGAGGAAGCGATGCGCGCCGAAACCGAGTCGGTCGTCAACGATATCAGAGAGTCCTTGTCCCTGCTCAGGAGGCATCTTTGACCCTGACCGGGCCAAGGATCGGCTAGCCACGCTCGACCGGCAGGTCGAGGCCCCCGACTTCTGGAGCGACAGCCGCCGCGCGCAAAGCCTGATGCGCGAGCGCCAGCAGCTCGAGACCGCACTCAACTCTTTCGACCGCCTCGCCCGCGAGCTCGACGACAATGTCGAGCTCGTCGCCCTCGGCGAGGAGGAGGGCGACGCGAATGTCGTCGCCGAGGCCGAGAAGGCGCTTGCCCGGCTGAGGCAAGAAGCCCACACGCGGGAGGTCGAGGCGCTGCTCTCCGGCGAGGCCGACGCCAATGACGCTTATGTCGAGATCCACGCCGGGGCCGGCGGCACCGAGAGCCAGGACTGGGCCCAGATGCTGGAGCGCATGTATGTGCGTTGGGCGGAAGGGCGGGACTACAAAGTCGAGATCATCGGCGAGCACTATGGCGAGGAGGCCGGCATCAAGGCGGCGACCGTGCTGATCAAGGGCGCCAACGCCTATGGCTGGCTAAAGACCGAGTCGGGCGTGCACCGCCTGGTGCGCATCTCGCCGTTCGATTCCAACGCACGCCGCCACACGAGTTTTGCTTCCGTGTCGATCTATCCCGCCATCGACGACACGATCGAGATCGCCATCGACGAGAAGGACGTGCGCATCGACACCTACCGCTCATCGGGCGCGGGCGGTCAGCACGTCAACACCACCGACAGTGCCGTCCGCATGACCCACTTGCCGACCGGCATCGTGGTCACGTGCCAGAACGAGCGGTCGCAGCACAAGAACCGGGCCACGGCCTGGGCGATGCTGCGTGCGCGCCTCTACGAGGCCGAGCTGAAGCGACGAGAGGAGGAGGCGCAAGCCGCCGCCGCCGCCAAGTCCGACATCGGCTTCGGCCATCAGATCCGGTCTTACGTGCTGCAGCCCTACCAGCTGGTGAAGGATTTGCGGACCGGCGTCGAAAGCACCAACCCTTCGGCCGTGCTTGATGGCGACATCGATCGTTTCATCGAGGCGGCGCTCGCCGAGCGCGTCCACGCCGACGTGAAAGCCTAACGCGCCGCCGCGGCCCGTTAGCGATGGCCCTGCTAAAGACCCGCGTGCCCCGTCCGCTATTCAGCGGCGCGGGTCGAATGCGCGCTTGCCTCGTCGTGAGGCTTCGCATCGAAACCTGACGGCTTGTCAGGGCGCGGCTCGGAACGAGAGCTACTTGCTGGGGTCGCCTTGACCTCCGCCAGCGGATCGTCTGAGCGGCGCGACTTCCCTTCGAAATACGCACCCTGCTCGATGGCGAGGCTCTGATGGAAAATATCGCCCTCGACATGAGACTGGGCCTGGAGCGTGACGCGCAAGCCCCTGATCGAGCCGACCACCCGGCCGCGGACGACGACGTCTTCGGCGATGACGGAGCCCATCACTTGCGACTTGTCGCCGAGCAAGAGCGAGCCGCAATGGATGTCGCCCTGGATCTCGCCGTCGACCTGGATCTCACCCTTGGAATTCACATTGCCGACAACGGTGAGATCCTCGCCGATGATGGAGGGGACCATCTTGCTTGCGCTTGGGCTGGGGCTCTTGGCAGCATAGGTCGCCGGCCTCTCGGTGAAGGGCGTCTTCATCTCGCCGCCCAACCGCTCCCCCATCTTTGTCACGCTCTCTCCCGGCTCAGGCTTCTTGGTGAACATACGTGGTACCTCCCCATCGCATACTGTGACGCAGGCGCCAAAAGTACTCCCCGACGCTACGCTCGCGACTTACAAACACAAGAACAAGAATAAGCCGCCCTAAGGGATTGTCGCGGAGCTTCCCGTCTGAGGGCTAATACCCAGCGCCCACTCCTGCCATGACCATATCGCCTCGCCTTCGCGTTGTCATGGGGGTTCTCCCCGATCGAAACGGCTCCCGGTGAGGGGCGCTAAGCCTCGGCTTGGGCTTGGGAACCGCCTTCCTTTGGCCGATTTTACCACCTCTTATGCCACCAGCCCTTATCCTTTGCGTCGGGCGCCTTGCAACGGGGCTTGAGGGGGTTCGAGGGGCTTGACTTGGGGGATGCCGACACAAGGCCATGAGCAGACCGAGGCGTCGCTTTTCAACCAGAGCGAGGCCGGCGGCGCGTTGATTGCTGGCGACCTGCTTGGCGCAGGGGGCGGCAATGAGCGCGTCTTGGGCCTGGTCGTGGCGGGGCCATTGACGGAATGAACGAGCCGATCTCAGGCACTCTCGTCAGGCTAACCACCGAGGGTGGCAGGGCGATCCTGGTACTCCACGCGCAAGCCCGAGCGCTGGCGTTACGCGCATTGGCGCAGGGGCGCCTATGGGTGCGTGCAAGTCCTGATCGGCGCGGCGCCCGTGGTGAAACGAACGAGCCGATTTCCGGTGCCATCGTCAAGCTGACCACCGAGGGTGGCAGGGCGATTTTGGCGTTGCCCGGGCGGGGCCGGGCATTGGTGAAGCGCGTTCCCCAGCCGGTTCAGATCGAGCTCAAGAAACTGTCCGCGCACGGGGCCCATGTCTGCCGCGAAATCTTCGCCGGCATTCTCGTGCTGGGACTGGTCGCCATCGTTCTCGGCTATGGGCGGCTCGGCCGCGGCCCGGTTTCCCTTCCGAGCCTCGTTCCCACCATCGAGGCGGCGATCAACGGCGAGCTTACCGATCTGCATGTGAAGATCGACGACGCGATCCTACAGCGCGCGACGGACGGGCCCGGCGTCCTGTTCCGCTTGCGTAACATCCGGCTGCTCGACAAGGACGGCGCCATCCTCGCTCAGGCGCCGCTTGCCGCCATCGGAATGAGCGGAAGCGCCCTTCTGTCAGGGCGCCTCGCCCCGGGAAGCGTCGACTTCATCGGCCCGCGCTTGTTGCTCTTCTACGATTCAGACCAAGGCCTGTCGCTCAGCTTCTCGCGCTCCGCAGCCGGTGACAATGACGCTCCGATCCGCGGCTCGC
>Ga0154741_1028_pt1 | contig 8239 bp, 8 predicted proteins | sample Rifle2008BG16ft_FD_105749 | JGI IMG/M metagenome (GOLD analysis project Ga0154741, IMG submission 105749) | Alphaproteobacteria bacterium RBG_16_64_48
GACACCACCCACATATTCAGCTCGGGGTCGAGGCTGCGGCCGACGCCCTCGACCACCACCATGGTCTTTTGCAGGAGCAGCAGCTCGGGCCGTGTCTGCATGTCGAACACTTCGGTATACTGAAAGAGCTGGCCGAGCAGCTGGGCCATGGAGATCTCGCTGGCCGGCCGGTCCATGATCGGCTCGCCGATGGCGCGCAAGGCTTGCGCGAACTGCGCCACCGAGTGCTTGCGCGGCACGTAGCCGGCCTCGAAATGCACCTCGGCGACGCGGGCGTAGTTGCGGTTGAGGAAGCCGTAGAGAATCTCGGCGAGAAAGCGGCGCTCCTTGAAGCCCAGCCGTCCCATGATGCCGAAATCGACGGCGACGATGCCGCCCTCCTCGTCGATGAAGAGATTCCCCGGATGCATGTCGGCATGGAAGAAGCCGTCGCGCATGGCATGGCGCAGGAAGGTCTGCATCAGCCGCGCGCCGAGCGCCTTCACATCGTGGCCGGCGGCGGCGAGGCCCTCACGGTCCGAGATCGGGATCCCGTCGATCCATTCGAGCGTCAGCACGCGGCGCGCGCTCCGCGTCCAATCGACGGTCGGCACGCGGAAGCCTTCGTCGTTCTTAGTGTTCTCGGCCATCTCGGAGATGGCCGCGGCCTCCATGCGCAGATCCATCTCGATGGCGACGGATTTCGCCAAGGTGTCGACCACGGCGATCGGCCGTAAGCGCCGCGAGGGAGGATGGAAGCGCTCGATGGTCCGGGCAGCGAAGAAATAGCTGTCGAGGTCCCGCTGGAAGCGCTGCTCGATGCCGGGTCTCAGCACCTTGACCGCGACGGTCTTGAGAGATCCGTCGGGGCTACGCACTTTGGCCTTATGCACCTGCGCGATCGAGGCGGCGGCGACCGGAGGACCGAACTCGGCGTAGAGCTTGTCGATGGGCGCGCCCAGAGCCTCCTCAACCGCTGCCCTGGCCTCGCCTTGCGAGAAGGGCGGCAGGCGGTCCTGGAGGGTGGAAAGATCGCGGGCCAGCTCCCGGCCGATGATGTCGTCGCGGGTGGCGAGGAACTGGCCCAGCTTGATGTAGGACGGCCCGAGCGAAGTGAGCGCCTCGGAGAGTTTCGTTTCGTTGGGGTTCTTTCCGGCCCCGTTCTTGCGCAGCGGCGCCGTCACGCGGGCGAACAGCGCAAGCGGGGCCGGCAGGTTGACATCGTCGGGCAGAACGCGCGCGCCCGACCAGGCGATGACGGCGCCCGCCTTGGTCAGTCGCGCCATATTGACAATCGCGTTCATTCCATAGCCTCGGCCCAGGACGACTGATGCGGCATTGCCTTTCGCTCTCTCCTCCCCCCTTGCGGGGGAGGGATAGGGAGGGGGGTCTCAAAAAATGAAATGGGGTTTACCCCCTCCCGGCGCGCCATGGCGCCTTAGCTTCGCTAAGTCGCGGCACGCCGCCCTCCCCCTCAAGGGGGGAGGGGACAAACGGCTGAGCTCGCTCAATCAGCACATGATACATCATAATCGCCAGGCGGAGTGGAGCGCGGCAATCCCGCCGGTGAGATTGCGATAGCAAACCCGCTCGAAGCCCGCATTCTCGATCAATCGCGTGAAGCTTTTCTGATCGGGGAAGCGGCGAATGCTCTCCACCAGATAGCGATAAGACGCGCTGTCGCCGGCGACCAGGCCGCCGAGCACCGGGATCGCGTTCATGGAATAGGCGTCGTAGAGCGTGTCGAGGAGCGGCACCTCGACGGTCGAAAATTCGAGGCACAGGAACCGCCCGCCGGGCTTGAGCACGCGATATGCCTCCGCCAGCGCCGCCTCCAGGCGCGTGAGATTGCGCATGCCGAAGGCGATGGTATAGGCATCGAAGCTTCGGTCAGGGAAAGGCAAGGCTTCGGCATTGCCGCGTACGAAACTGAGCCTCTCACCCTCGCCGGCGGCTCTCGCCCGCCCCGCCTCGATCATCTCGGCGCTGATATCGCAGATCACGGCGCTTGAGCGCGGGCCTGAGGCTTCCAGCACCCTTAAGGCCACGTCGCCGGTGCCGCCGGCAACGTCGAGAAGGGCGTAAGGAACGGCGCTTTTCGGCGGTGCTAGCCAGGACACAAGGTCGTTTTTCCACAGGCGGTGGAGGCCGCCCGACATGAGGTCGTTCATCAGGTCGTAGCGGCGCGCGACCTTGGCAAAGACCTCATTCACAAGGCCTTGCTTGGCGTCTTCCCCCACAGGGGCGAAACCGAAGCTCGCCTTCGGCTTTGCGGTATCTTGGCGCTTAAGATCTTCGGACATCGACGCGGACAATAGCGCAAGGCCCAAGATCAGGCTATTGTTGCGGTGCAACTAGCTTCTTCCGCACTGCGGTATCCTGGGCCAAGTCGTCATGCCGGAGCTTCCCGAGGTCGAGACCGTGCGCCGGGGATTGGAGCCCGTTCTCGTCGGCAATGCGTTCGCGCGCGTCGAGCAACGGCGCCCCGACTTACGCTTCCCGCTGCCCAAAGACTTCGGGATGCGGCTGTCCGGGCGAAGGATAGAGGCGCTCGACCGCCGCGCCAAATATCTGCTCGCCCGGCTCGACGACGGCGAGGTGCTGGTGATGCATCTCGGCATGACCGGCCGCTTCAGCATCGACCGGACTCGTTCCTCTGACACCGGAAAAACTAAACCCCTCTCCCCATCCCTCCCCCGCAAGGGGGGAGGGAGTAAGCGTGGCGGCGCCTCCCAACATGTCACCTCCCCCCTTGAGGGGGAGGTCGGCCGATCTTTGATCGGCCGGGAGGGGGGTGATCTATCGCAGACTCAAAATGGAGCGATTGTGCCAGGACCCCTTGTTCGCCCACATGAGCGCGTACCGAAGCACGAGCATATCGTGTTCCATCTCGGCGACGGAACGGCAGTCCGATACTCCGACACGCGGCGCTTCGGGCTCATGGACCTCGTGCCCGCCGCCACGCTCGACAGCCACGCTCTGTTCAAGGGTCTCGGCGTCGAACCTCTCAGTGAGGCCCTTACGCCGGAATGGCTCGCCGCGCGCTTCAAGGGCAAAGCCACCTCGATCAAAGCGGCGCTGGTGGACCAGAAGCTGATCGCGGGGCTCGGCAACATCTATGCCGGTGAGGCGCTCTACCGCGCGGGAATCTCACCGTTGCGGCTCGCCGGCTCGCTCGCCACGAAATCGGGCAAGCCGACCCCAAAAACGAAAGCTCTCGTCGCCGCCGTCAAGACGGTGCTCGAGGACGCCATCAAGGCCGGGGGCTCAACACTGCGCGACTATAAACGCGCCGACGGCAGACCCGGCCGCTTTCAGCACAGATTCAAGGTTTATGGCCGCGAGGGCAAGCCATGCCCAAGAAAAGGCTGCGGAGGAACCGTACGCCGCATCGTCCAGGGAGGACGCTCCACCTTTTATTGTCCAACCTGTCAACGCTAGGGGACTCGAAACCACATGGTCTTGAACGTCTTCACCGTCAGGGAACCCGAACCCGAGGCGCCGAAAAAGAACGGCCCTATGAGACGATCATCGTCTCGACCAGGGGCAAGGTCGGGCTCATCACGCTGAACCGCCCGCACGCGCTAAACGCGCTCAATACCGAGCTTATCAGCGAGCTTAACCGCGCGCTCGACGCCTTCGAAGCCGACCCTTCGATCGGTTGCATCGTCATCACCGGAAGCGAGAAAGCGTTTGCCGCCGGCGTCGACATCAAGGAAATGCAGTCCAAGACCTTCGTCGAGGCCTATGGCAGCGATTTCCTTGCCCCCTTCGATCGCATCGGCCATTGCCGCAAGCCGATCCTCGCGGCGGTCTCTGGCTACGCGCTCGGCGGCGGCTGCGAACTCGCCATGAACTGCGACATCATCATCGCCGCCGACAGTGCCGTGTTCGGCCAGCCCGAGATCAATCTCGGCATCATGCCGGGCGCCGGCGGCACGCAGAGGCTGACCCGCGCCATGGGCAAGGCCAAGGCCATGGATCTCTGCCTCACCGGCCGGCGCATGTACGCCGAAGAGGCCGAGCGCTCGGGCTTGGTGAGCCGCGTGGTGCCGGCCGACTGCCTCCTCGATGAAGCGATGAACGTGGCCGACAAGATCGCCAGCCTGTCGCAGCACGCGGTGATGATGATCAAGGAGGCGATCAATCGCGGCTTCGCCACGACACTTGCGGAGGGCGCGCGCTTCGAGCGCGGCCAGTTCTATTCGCTGTTCGCCACCGAAGATCAGAAGGAAGGCATGGCCGCCTTCATCGAAAAGCGCAAGCCCGAGTTCCGGAACAAATGAGGTCGCCGAGAGCCCGACGGGCTACGGAATTATCGCCGTCGCAGGGGGCGACGCCGGCAGGGCTGGCATCGCGTCTACCGAGGGAGATGCCGGTATGGCGGCGTCGGTCGGGTAGCTCGAGGCTGCGGAGTGCCGCCGGCGCCCGGCATGATGCCGAGATTGATCTCGGGCTGGCCGAACACGGCACTGTCGGCGGCGATGATGATGTCGCAGTTCATGGCGAGTTCGCAGCCGCCGCCGAGCGCGTAGCCAGAGACCGCCGCGAGGATCGGCTTGCGGCAATGGCCGATGCGATCGAAGGGGGCAAGGAAATCGCTGCCATAGGCCTCGACGAAGGTCTTGGACTGCATTTCCTTGATGTCGACGCCGGCGGCAAACGCTTTCTCGCTTCCGGTGATGACCGACGGATCGGAAGGCTCGGCCTTGGCCTCACTGGCGCCGGCGGCGACCGCGTTCAGCGCCTCCTCGATTCTCGCTTTCGATGTCTGATCCGGATTGAGGCTAATCGCCTTGGTGAAGTCGGCCCGCGCCTTCTCAAGGTCGTTTTGGGCCGCATAGACCGCACCCCGATTCCAATAGGCGTAGAAATTGGTGGGATCGATCTCAGCCGCCTGGTTCAGATCGATAAGCGCTGCGTCGATCGCGCCTTTTTGCATAAGCAGGAAGCCGCGGTCGCTATAGAGATAGGACAGTGCGCGGCCGGTGAATTTGCCCGAAGCGATGGCGCGGTCGCAGGCGGCGATGCCGTCCTTCCCCGTCAATTTCTCACAGGCTCGGAAGTCGGGATCGTTTGAAGAGACGTCGCTTGGCGATCCGGCCATGCCAGCGGCGGCGCCCGTTTCGGCCGTCTTGCCACCGATCATCGTAACGTCGTTCGGCACCGCCGCCATTTGCTCCCGCGCCTGGATTTCCGGATTCGCCGGCCACACAGGCTTGGTCAGCAAAGCCGGTTCGACGCCAGGATCGCCGGCAGGTGACGGCCCATGGCCAGGCCAGAGCGCAAACGCTCCCCCCACGGCGATAAGCACCGCCGCCGCGGCGGCAGTGGGCCAAATCCATCGCGGGGGTTTGGGCTTGTCGTCGTCCTTGCCTTCGCCAAGATCGGCAGGCTCGGCATCTCCCTCCTCGCCAAGCAACTTGGCCAGGCGATCGACATGGGGGCCGACCCTGCCAGCGAAGGCGTCGATCCATTGCGTGCCGGAGATGAACAGCTCGAGCGACGGCGCGGGCTCGACATTGGCGATGCGGACGGCGAAAATCGGCTTCTTCTTGCTGACGGCGCGCTCGACCTCGCGGGCGACGAAGGCCGAGTCGTTCGACGCCTTCGACAGCACGAGAACGAAGCTGCGGGTGCTCTCGATGCCCCTGATGATCTCATCGCCGTAGGAACGGCCAGCCTTCACGTCACGTGGCGCGATCCAGCATTTGAAGCCGCGGGATTCGAGCCCGTCGGCAATGGCGCGGGCCTTTTTCTCGTCAGCCTTGGCGTGGCTGATGAAGGCCGCGAGAAGGGGAGCCTGTTTTGACCGTTTGACCGCCAAGGGTGCTGGCTCGCTGGTAAGAGACGGGGCGCAGGAGGCGATCATGGCCTCCCCGCACGCCTTGTCAACTCAACTCCAATCCCGCAATCTTCAGTTGTTGAGGGCCAAAAGATGACGGGAAAAATCACCGTGATCGCCTACCACCGCGCCAAGCCCGGCAAGGAGCAGGCTTTGCGCGAGGCGCTTCTTCAAGTCTGCGCGCCGACCCGCGGCGAGAAGGGTTGCCTCAATTACGACCTGCACGTCTCGCCGGACGACCCGGGGCTCCTCGTTTTCCATGAGAACTGGGTGAGCAAGGCCGATCTCGACGCCCATCTCGCCTCGCTCCATATCGATGCGTTCCGCGCGGTCGCGCCCGATCTTCTCGCCGAGCCGCCCGACATCACGCTGTGGAGTGAGGTCAAGGATTGAGGGCCTCACCCTTCGAGACGCCGCCTTCGGCGGCTCCTCAGGGTGAGGGCTCATTCCTCATGGTGAGGGCGCCCAAGGGGCGCGTCTCGAACCATGAGGCCCTCGCCTCACACCCGATAATAATCGCGGTACCAGGCGACGAAGCGCTCGATGCCCTGTTCGAGCGGGGTAGAGGGCTGGAATCCCGTCGCTTCTTTCAGCGCCTCGACATCGGCATAGGTCTCCTCCACGTCCCCCGGCTGTTGGGGCACGAGCTCGATCTTGGCCTTGCGTCCAAGCGCCTTCTCGATCGCGGCGATATAGTCGAGCAGCCTGACCGGGCTGTGATTGCCGATATTGTAGAGCCGGTAGGGTGCGGACGAGGTGGCAGCGTCAGGTGCCTCTGGGCGCCAATCGGGATCGGGGGTGGCCACCTTGTCGAGCGTGCACAGCACGCCTTCGACGGCGTCGTCGATATAGGTGAAGTCGCGGGCGTGGCGGCCGTAGTTGAAGACCTGGATCGGCTCGCCGGCGAGGATCTTGCGGGTGAAGATGAAGAGCGACATGTCGGGCCGCCCCCACGGGCCATAGACGGTGAAGAATCTCAAGCCCGTCACGGGGAGCCCGAAGAGATGGGCGTAGGAATGCGCCATCAGCTCGTTCGCCTTCTTGGTCGCGCCGTAAAGGCTCACGGGATGATCGACGGGATCGCTCACGTCGAAGGGCAGCTTGCGGTTCGCCCCATAGACCGCGCTCGTCGAGGCATAGACGAGATGCTCCACGCCGTGGTGCCGGCAGCCCTCGAGAACGTGCAGGAAGCCCGTGACGTTGGAGCTGATATAGGCGTGCGGGTGGTCGAGCGAATAGCGGACGCCGGCTTGCGCGGCGAGATGGATCACGCGCTCAGGCCTCTCCTCGGCGAAGGTCGCCTCGACGATCGTCCGGTCGGCGAGATCGGCCTCGAGGAAACGGAAACGCTCGCGCTCCTTGAGGCGTTGAAGCCGCGCTTCCTTCAACGACACATCGTAATAGGCACTGAGATTGTCGAAGCCGATCACCTCGTGCCCGCGGTCGAGCAGGCGCGCCGCCGTGTGATAGCCAATGAAGCCGGCGGCGCCGGTAACCAGGACACGCATCGTACTGTTTCTTAGCCCCTTGCCCTCTCCTCAAGGGCCGCGACAGGAGAGCCACCGCGATCCCCTTATGTCAATTGCCCACAAGGCCTCGGCCCGCACCCCCACTTCCCCGCGGTTGACGCTTCTCCGAGCGCTCGTTATAGAGCACCCCAATCATCCGCTATCGTTTTCCCTGCGCTTCATCGCCCGGCTGAAGGCCGAAGCGCGCGTCTCAAGGATCAAGTCATGGCCAACACGAAATCGGCGAAGAAAGCCGCGCGGCAGACCGTCCGCCGCACAGAAGTCAACAAGGCGCGGCGAACCCGCCTCAGGAGTTCGGTGCGCAAGGTGGAAGAGGCCATCGCCTCCGGCAACAAAGAGGCCGCGGCCGCGGCGTTGAAGGAAGCCGAACCAATCATCGCGCGTAACGCGCAAAAAGGCATCGTCCACCGCAAGACCGCATCGCGCAAAGTTTCCCGTCTTGCCAAGCGCGTCCGCGCCCTGGGGATGACCCCCTAACAACAAAAAAACCTCTCCTGTTGCCTCATGGCAACAGATGGCGTGCCTCGGCGCGCGCCGATCATGTCAATTCAACGAACATTTCAACTGCTTGCCTTTCGAGGTTCCGCGGGGAACTGCCACAGGCGAAGCGCCTCGCACTGTCACAAAAAAAATTCGTGCAGCACTCGGAGCGGTGAATCCTTCGCAAGCCGCGCTGCTAAGAGCGACTTGCGAAGGATTCAGGCTTGCGAGACAGAGGCTTGCGAAGCCTGGCTGAGGGCGGTCTGGACGGGTCATTCGGGGGAGTCGCGTTCCGCCCGGTCGCTTGATCAGCGAGGGTGGCATGTGTATAGTCCAATCATCCGAACGGGGCATTCCCCTCCTTCACAATTGAGTACCTTAGACCCGGTTGTAGCCGGGAAAGGTT
>Ga0154741_1021_pt2 | contig 8121 bp, 6 predicted proteins | sample Rifle2008BG16ft_FD_105749 | JGI IMG/M metagenome (GOLD analysis project Ga0154741, IMG submission 105749) | Alphaproteobacteria bacterium RBG_16_64_48
ATCCGGTTTTCCGATAAGATCATGCGCAAACAAGATTTCCCGGAGCTTCCATGGACGTTTTTGCAGGGTTCCACGGGCGGGTCCTCGCCGCGGTCCAGCAGCTCAAACATGACGGCGTGGTGCCGCTCGAAGCGAGCGTCGAGGGGATCATGCTCGAGCCGCCGAAGGACCCCTCGCACGGCGATCTCGCCACCAATGCCGCCATGGTGCTGGCCAAGGCAGCCGGTGCTTCCCCGCGCGCGCTGGCCGAACGCATCGTGCCGCTCATCGCCTCCGACCCTCACATCGACAAGGTCGAGATCGCGGGCCCCGGCTTCATCAATCTGACACTCAGCTCTGCCTTCTGGCCGAAGGTGCTGCGCATGGTGCTGGAGCAGGGCGCCTCTTATGGACGCAGCGCGATCGGCAAAGGTGAAGCGGTGAACGTGGAATATGTCTCGGCCAACCCGACCGGGCCCATGCATGTCGGCCATTGCCGTGGAGCGGTGTTCGGCGATGCGCTCGCCAATCTGCTCGACGTCACCGGCTTCGCCGTCACCCGCGAATATTATGTCAACGATGCCGGCGCCCAGGTCGATGCGCTCGCCCGCTCGGCATTCTTGCGTTACCGCGAGGTGCTCGGCGAGAAGATCGGCGCGATCCCGGAAGGTCTCTATCCCGGCGACTATCTGAAGCCGGTCGGCGCGAAGCTTGCCGCCCAGCACGGCAAGGAGCTCCTTGCCATGCCCGAGAGCCAATGGCTGCCCATCGTGCGCGCCGCGGCGCTTCAGGCCATGCTCGCCATGATCGAGGAGGATCTTGGCGCGCTCGGCATCCGCCATGACGTCTTCTTCTCCGAGCGCTCGCTCAGCGAAGGCCCGCGCGACGAGGTGGCCGAGACCATCAACGACCTCAAGGCCCGGGGCCTCATCTATCGCGGACGGCTGCCGCCGCCCAAGGGCAAGGTCGACGAGGATTGGGAGGACCGCGAGCAGCTCCTGTTCCGCTCGACCAAGTTCGGCGACGACATCGACCGGCCGCTGGTGAAGTCTGACGGCTCCTACGCCTATTTTGCAGGCGATATCGCCTATCACCGCGACAAGTTCAGACGCGGCTTTAAGAGCATGATCGACGTGCTCGGCGCCGACCATAGCGGACACGTCAAGCGCATGAAGGCGGCGGTCGCGGCCCTGACCGACGGCGAGGCCGATCTCGACATCAAGATTTGTCAGCTTGTGCGCTTGTTCAGGGCCGGCGAGCCTGTCAAGATGTCCAAACGGGCCGGGACCTTCGTCACCTTGCGGGAGGTCGTGGACGAGGTGGGCGCGGGCCCCGTTCGTTTCATGATGCTCTACCGCAAGAACGACGCGCCGCTCGATTTCGACTTCGCCAAGGTCACCGAGCAGTCGCGGGACAACCCGGTCTTCTATGTCCAGTACGCCCATGCACGGGCGAGTTCCGTTCTGCGTAACGTTCGGAAAGCCTTCCCGGATCTCGATCCTGAGGAGGGGAGTTTGGCTGTGAGCGATCTAGGCCGGCTGACCGACGAGGCGGAAGTCGCGCTGATCCGCCGCATCGCCCAGTTCCCCCGCCTGGTCGAGGCCGCCGCCACCGCCCACGAGCCGCACCGCATCGGTTTCTATCTTTATGATCTCGCTGGCGACTTTCACGGCCTCTGGAACAGAGGCAAAGACTTGCCACAATTACGATTTATTTACGAGAGTGACCGAGAGTTAACGCGTGCTCGTATTGCCCTTGTGGCCGCCACGAAGCGCGTCCTGGCGTCGGGTTTGGGGATCCTCGGCGTTCAAGCCATGCACGAGTTGCATTGAGCCAATCCGGGGCAGGGGGGATGGTTCAAGGGAAGTATGAAGTATCATGTCCACGCAAGATGACGGATACGGCCGTAAGGCCGGTCCTAACCCTGGTCGCAGTCAGAATTCACCAACAGGCAGAGTTTGGGTCATGCCCCGGATGTGCAGAATTGGGGCAACAACGCGCTCAATGCTCAGCAGAGCGAGGTAACCTTGATGGCTCACGGAGGGGGAAGGCCGGGTCAGCCGGCAGGCGGGCAGCGCCCGATTTTCGGTGGGGGCAGCCCAGTCTTTGCACAGATGCCGACCTACACGCCTGTGACCCGCGGTCCTGACCACCGCCGCCAGGCCCCGGAGCCGCCACAACCCGCCTACGCCCCTTATACCCCCCCGGCGCCCATACAGCCGAGCCAGCAGGCCGCTTCAGGACTGAGCTACCCAAGCCCGCAATCGCCGTCCCCGCTGAGCTATCCAAGTCCTCATCCGGCCGCAGCGCCAAGCTATCAAAGCCCTCATCCGGGGGCGGCGCCGGGCTACCAGAACTCCCAGCCAGCAGCGGCACCGGTCTATCCCAACCCGCATACCGCCGCCGCGCCGAGCTATCAGGCTGCCGATCTGACGCAAGCCTATCGCCCCGCCAATCAGCCGGCTCGCGCTCCAAGCTTCCCTGGCGCCGAGCATGCCGGGTCTCAGGCTTATCCCGCTTCGAGCTATAACGGCGCGCAAGGCTTCCCGAGCCAGCCCTATGGCAATCAGAACTTCGCCGATGCGAGCTTCCCCGAACCCGCCACGGGCGATGCAAGTTTCCCCGAGACGAGCTTCGATCAGAATTTCGCCGACACCAATTTTGCCAATCAGGGTTTTGCCAAGCAGAGCTTTGCCGACGCAAGCTTCCCTGAGTCGCAGAATTTTGACGCAAGTTTCCCCGACACGAGCTTCCCCGCCGCTCCCGCCTTCGGTCACCAAGATCATCTCGGCCATGACAGCATGGGCGGCTATGGGCGGTCGGAAGGCCAGGCCGATCAGGGCTTCGAGACCTTCGCCGACGAGACCGCTCACGATTACGGCGCGCAGGGAGGACAAGTCCCGCAAAGCGACCCGCGGCGGCAGCTGCAAGCCTTCGACGCCCTCTACGACCAGCCGCCCCAGATCGCGTTGGGCTCGAACGATCAGATGCGCCGCGCCGCGCAGGACTTCTATGAGGGCGAGCGGATCGACGCGGATTTCCTCGACGAGGGGCAAGCCCTTCCGGCGCCCGGCGCCCGCGCCAAGACGGGAATGACGATCAAGGGCCGGAGCGCCTTCATGGTCGGCAGCGCGCTGCTCGGCGCGATCGCTCTCGGCGGGGCTTTGGCGTTCGCCTACAAGCAGAGCGGCGGCGGTCTCGGCAACGAGCAGCCGCCTTTGGTCCAGGCCGACAACCGGCCCGTCAAGGAGCTTCCCGACCAGCCCGGCGGCAAGGAATTTCCTCACAAAAACAAGCTAATTTACGACCGGCTGCAGAATGGCGATGAGCCGGAATCCGAGCGCCTTGTGCCGCGCCAGGAGAATGTCGCCGTGCCGGCCCTGCCGCCTTCGGCCGAGACCGCCGGCATGCCGGCGCCGACCGCCACCACCGATCTCGTCACGCCGCCAACCACCCAGGCGGTCAGTGGCGCCGAGCCCATTGCCGTGGCCTCGGTGGACGATGCATCGATGCCTGACGGCGGTCCCCGCAAGGTGAAGACCATGGTCGTGCGTCCCGATGGTTCGGTGATGGCGCCGCCAGAGCCGGCTGCCGAGGCTGCGGCCGCCCCCGCTGCGGCGGCTCCCGCCGCCGCCGATCCCCAACTCGCCGCCGCCGATCCCCAACTCGCCGCCGCTGCTGCCGCGGTTCCTCCGGCTGCTGCTGCGCCGCAAGCCGCCGAGGCGGCGCCGCAAGAGGTCGCGTCCTTGCAAGCCCCGCCGCTGCCTGCGGCCAAGCCCAAACCCGCCGCCAAGCCTGCTGCCCAGCAGACCGCCGCGGTAACGCCGGCCGCGGCCGCCCCGTCCAAATATGTCGTGCAGGTCGGCTCGAAGAAGAACCAGACCGACGCGCTGGCGAGCTTCGCCGACATGCAGCAGAAATATCCGAGCCTGCTCGCCAATTACCGGCCCATCGTGCAGAAGGCCGATCTTGGCGCCAAGGGGACATGGTATCGGCTGCGCATCGGTCCGATCGCCGACAAGACGGCCGCCAACAAGCTCTGCGGTCAGCTGAAGTCGCAAGGCCTGCCTGATTGCCTGGTCATGGCGCAATAGACGGCGGGATTGAGCGCTTTCCGGCCTTGACCGCGAACCGCGGCGCGCGTTAACCCGCGTCGTGGACCTCAAAGCCTTCATTTCGGGCTGTGCGGGCGCGAAGCTCAGCGACGCTGAGCGGCGCTTCTTTGCCGGCTCGCGTCCTTGCGGCCTCATCCTCTTCGCCCGCAATTGCGAGACGCCCGCGCAGCTGCGGGCGCTGATTGCCTCGTTCAAGGACGCGGTCGAGAGCGACGAGGTGCTCGTGCTCATCGATCAGGAAGGGGGGCGCGTGCAGCGCTTGAAGCCGCCCCATTGGCGCAACATGCCGCCGGCGCGCTGCTACGGGCGTTTCTATGAGATCGATCCCGAAGCGGCGAAGCGGGCTGCCTTCGCGGGCGCGAGACTGACCGCCCAAGAGCTGTACGACCTCGGCATCACCGTCAACACCATGCCTGTGCTCGACGTGCCTGAGAAGGGGGCGCATGAGATCATCGGCGACCGCGCCTATAGCGCTGATCCTGAAATTGTCATCGCGCTCGGACGCGCCGTCATGGAGGGCTGCCTTGCCGGCGGCGTGCTCCCGGTCATCAAGCATGTGCCGGGCCACGGGCGGGCAAAGGCGGACAGCCATCTGGCGCTGCCGCGGATCGATGTCTCAGCGCCCGAACTCAGCGCGGTCGATTTCCGCCCCTTCCACGCGCTCCGGCACGCGCCGCTGGCCATGACCGCCCATGTCCTGCTGCCGGCCTTCGACGACCGGCGACCGGCAAGCACCTCGCCCGTTATAATGGGCGAAGTGATTCGTGATCGGATCGGACTGACCGGCTTGGTGATGAGCGACGATCTCGGCATGAAGGCCCTTGGCGGCCCGTTCGCGGAGCGCGCCCGCGGGGTGATCGAAGCGGGCTGCGACGTGGCGCTGCATTGCGGCGGCGATCTCGCCGAGATGGTCGAGGTCGGCGACGCGGTGCCCAAGCTTGAGGGCCTCGCCGCCGAGCGCTTCGCCCGCGCCCGCGCCGCCCTTCACGAGCCGCGACCCTTTGATGTCGCCGAGGCCATGGCGCTCGTGACCGAAGCCGCGGGCACCCGCGTGGCGAGCCTTGGCGCCGACCCCACGGTGCGAGCATGAGCGGCATCGAGACCCCAATCGGCGAAGATCCGCATGGGCCTGACCCAATCTCCGATTGGGAGGAGGGCGAGGCGCGGCTGGAGGCGGAGCCGGGCGACCGGCTCGTGGTCGACGTCGAGGGATTCGAGGGACCGCTCGACCTTCTGCTTGCCCTTGCCCGCACGCAGAAGGTCGATCTCGCCAAGATCTCGGTGCTCGCGCTCGCCCAGCAATATCTCGACTTCATCGCCGAGGCGCGGCGTCTCAGGCTTGAGGTCGCCGCCGACTATCTGGTGATGGCGGCGTGGCTGGCTTTTCTCAAATCGAAGCTCTTGCTGCCCGCCGAGCCGTCCGAGGAGGGCGAGCCGAGCGGCGCGGAGCTTGCCGCGCTCCTCGCCTTCAGGCTCAAGCGCCTCCATGCGATGCGCGAGGTCTCGGCGCAGCTGATGACGCGCAAACGGCTCGGCCGCGACGTCTTCGCGCGGGGCTTGCCCCAGCCGATACACATCACCCGGAAGAGCGTGTACGACGCCAATGTCTACGATCTGCTCAAGGCCTATTCCCAGCAGCGCCAGCGGACGGCGACGCTGAGCTTGCGCATGCGGCCGCGCACGGTGTGGTCGCTGAAAGAGGCGCGCGACGAGCTTGAGCGGCTGCTCGGCATGAACCTCGATTGGGCGCCGCTCGATCAGCTCCTTTCCGAATTCCTGGTCGAGCCCGAGCTCAGGCGCACCGCGCTAGCGAGCGGGTTCACCGCGACCTTGGAGATGACCCGCGAGGGCACGCTCGAAATCCGTCAATCGAAATCGTTTGCGCCGCTCCTGATCCGCCGCCGCGAGCGCGCCGCAAGATCATGATCTCTTAGCAAGCAACAAGAACGGGGCCCAAGGATGACAGCCAAGCAATTGAGTAGGGCAGAGGCAATGCCGGAAGACGAGACGGAGCGCCGGAGATTGGGACCGCGTCTTCCTTTGCCGCTTCCCTCCAACGTGATCGCGCTGCAGTCGACTGACCGGCGCGAGAAGTTGCGCATCGTCGAGGCGTTGCTGTTCGCCGCCGCCGAGCCGCTCGACGAGGCGGCGCTCGCCCGGCACTTCGTCGAGGGCGAGGACGTGAAGGCGCTGCTTGAGGAGATTCAGAGCCTCTATGCCGGGCGCGGCGTCAATCTCGTGCGCGTTGCCGGCAAATGGGCGTTCCGCACCGCCGACGACCTCTCCTTCCTGCTGGAGAAGCAGGCCGTCGAGCAGCGCCGCCTGTCGCGCGCGGCGCTCGAGACGCTCGCCATCATCGCCTATCACCAGCCGGTGACCCGCGCCGAGATCGAGGAGATCAGAGGGGTGAGCACGTCCAAGGGCACCATCGATGTGCTGCTCGAGACCGGCTGGATCAAATTGCGCGGGAGACGCCGCGCTCCGGGGCGGCCTGTGACCTACGGCACCACGGAGTCTTTCCTCACCCATTTCGGCTTCGACTCCATCCAGGACCTGCCGGGGCTCAACGAGCTCAAAGGGGCAGGGTTGCTCGATTCAAACCTGCCGCCCGGCTTCACCCTGCCCAACCCCGACGATGCGCCCGACCTTCGTGACGACGAGGAGCCGCTCGAGGACGAGCCGCTCGGCGCGGGCGAGGAAGAGGAAGAGGAAGAGGGCAGGGACGAGCCCACCTGACCGTCGGGGCACCTCTCATCGAATTCATCCGTCATGCCCGGCCTTGAGCCGGGCATCCAGGGGCAGTGGATTCCGTGCGCATTGCCCTGGATCGCCGGGTCAGGCCCGGCGATGACGTAGCTCGCATGTAGTTGCGCCTGTGGCGGCGAGTGCGTAGATCAGCGTCATGCTCGAGTTCCTGAAAGCGCGCGCCCTGGACGCGGCCGTGAACCGGCGCGGAAAGCGCGCCCCGGGGGGTACCGCCCGGGGCAAGGCCGCCGTCACCTTTGCCGCGCGCCTCACCTTCGAGGAGGTGTCGCGCCGCTATGGCGACACCCTCGCCCTCGACCGTGTCACCCTCGACATCGAGCCGTCCGAGATCCTCTGCCTGCTCGGGCCTTCGGGCTGCGGCAAGTCGACCCTGCTCAGGGTCGCCGCGGGCGTGGAGCGTCCGTCCTCCGGCCGCATCCTTCTCGACGGCCAGGAGGTCGCGGGGCCTAACCGCTTCGTGCCGCCGGAGAAGCGCGGGATCGGGCTCATGTTCCAGGACTTCGCGCTCTTCCCCCATCTCACCATCCTCGACAATGTCGCCTTCGGCCTCAACTCGCTCACCCGCAGCGAAGCCAAGGCCGAGGCTCACGCCGCGCTGGAGCGCGTCGGCTTGAGCCATTATGCCGGCGAATATCCGCACATTCTCTCCGGCGGCGAGCAGCAGCGCGTGGCGCTCGCCCGCGCCATCGCGCCCCGGCCGAGCGTGCTCCTCATGGACGAGCCGTTCTCCGGCCTCGACCCGCGCCTCAGGGAGAAGATGCGCGAGGAGACGCTCGCCATCCTGCACGAGACGCGGGCGACCTCGATCGTGGTCACCCATGACGCCGAGGAGGCCATGCGCATGGGCGACCGCGTGGCTCTCATGCGCAAAGGGCGGGTGGTGCAGACCGGGAAGGCGCTCGATCTCTACCGCGCGCCGAAGGACATCTTCGCCGCGCGCACCTTCTCCGACCTGAACGAGCTTACCGCGCTGGTCGAGCAGGGAAGCGCCGCCACCCCGCTCGGGCGCTTCGCCGCGAACGGCGTCCCCGACGGCGCCGAGGCCATCGTCTGCGTGCGCCAGAGGGGCGTCCGCCTGCTTGACCCCGGGCAGGGCGTGCCGGGTCGAGTGCTGGATGCGCGCTTCCTTGGCGACGTCGCCTTGGTCGAAATCGCCGTGCAGGGGCTCGATGCGCCGATCCTCGCCCGCGTCAGGGAGAGCGACGTGCCGCCGCAAGGCGCCGAGATCGGCGTGGGGATCGACATCGGCGCCGTTCTCGTT
>Ga0154741_1027_pt1 | contig 7929 bp, 10 predicted proteins | sample Rifle2008BG16ft_FD_105749 | JGI IMG/M metagenome (GOLD analysis project Ga0154741, IMG submission 105749) | Alphaproteobacteria bacterium RBG_16_64_48
GCCCATGGGTCAGCACATGGAGGCGCGCGTCGTTCCACGGAATGAGCGTCCCGTTCAGCCAGATGAAGCCTTCGCGCTGATCGTAAGGGGCGGTCGCCGTCGCCATGAGCATTCCTCCGCGAGCAGGCCGGTTGTTCTTGGGCAGCCGGGCCCGGCACTCGACGCCACGCTATGCGCGCCTCTCATAGCACCTCGAAGGGCAATTGCGCGAGCAAGCGCCGAGGCGTATCACTGGCTCAAATAAGTCAACATGGCTGACATAACCGAGCCCGAAAACTAAGTCAACATGACTGACCTAACCGAACCGCTGGCGCGCGGCGAAAAAGCGCCGGAAGCAAAGGCACCTAGTGCCAAGCCGCGCAGGAACGGCGGGCCGGCGCGCAAGCGGGCGGCGTTGCCCGAGGCGAAGCTGCTCGAATTCGCCGAGCTGTTGTTTTTCGCCTATCGCGATTTCACCCGCGATCCCGACGCGATCCTCAAGGATTTCGGCTTCGGCCGGGCGCATCACCGGGTGCTGCATTTCGTCAATCGCCACTCGGGGCTTAGGGTCGCCGACCTGCTCGACATCCTCACCATCACCAAGCAGAGCTTGAGCCGCGTGCTCAAGCAACTGATCGGCAAAGGCTATATCGTGCAGCAGGCGGGCAGCTCCGATCGCCGCGAGCGCCTCTTGTTCCCGACCGAAAAAGGCCGGGCGCTGGCCGAGCGGTTGGCCGCGCCCCAGTCCGTGCGCCTGTCGGAGGCGTTGAAGGCGGCCGGGCCCGGGGCGGAGGCTATCTTGCGCCGTTTTCTCGAATCCATGGTCAATGCCGAAGAACGGCCCAAAGTCTCCTCCATCATGGCCGTGTCTCCGGTTCCGCTCAAAGCGGGCGGCAAGGGGGAAGGCTAGATGACCATGCCGACGCCCATCAAGGCTCATCGCGGCGGCAGCCCCGACGACAACGCGCCGCACATTCTCGTGGTCGACGACGACAGCCGCATTCGCGACCTGCTCGCCCGCTTTTTGCAAGACCACGGCTTCCGCGTGACCACGGCGGTCGATGCGGCGAGCGCACGGGCCACCATGCGCAGCCTCTCCTTCGACCTGCTCATTCTCGACGTGATGATGCCGCAGGAATCCGGTCTCGATTTCGCCCGTTCGTTGCGCACCGAGTCGCGGGTGCCGATCCTGATGCTGACCGCCCGGGCCGAGCCCGAGCAACGCATCGAGGGGCTGGAGACCGGCGTCGACGATTATCTCGCCAAGCCCTTCGAGCCGCGCGAGCTCCTGCTCAGGGTCGGCAATGTGCTCCGCCGCGGCGGCGCTTCGCCCGCGTCCGGCGAGGTTCGCATGGGCGAGTTCGTCTTCCACATCTCGCGCGGCGAGCTGAAGCGGGAGGACGAGACCATCCGCCTCACCGAGCGCGAACGCGAGCTCCTGCGCTATTTTGCGCAGCGGCCGGGCACGCCCGTCTCCCGCCATGAGCTCGCCAAGGGGGCCGACAGCGGGGGCGAACGTGCGGTCGACGTGCAAATCAACCGGCTTAGGCGCAAGATCGAGCACGATCCCGCCAATCCGGTCTATCTGCAGACCGTGCGCGGCAAAGGCTACATTCTGTATCCCGAATGATGGACGCGACCCCCGACGCCCCGCCCCTGCACCAAGTGCGCCGCCCGTTCCGGCGCATCATGGGCAAAATCGGCGATCGCATGCCGAAAGGCCTCTATGCGCGGGCGCTGATCATCATCATCGCGCCGATGGTGCTGCTTCAGTCGGTGGTGACCTTCGTCTTCCTCGAGCGCCACTGGCAAACGGTGACGCGGCGCCTGTCGACGGTCACCGTGCAGAACATCGCCCTGCTGATCGACCTCAACCGGACCTATCCGCTGGAGGCCGACGCCGAGACTCTGTCGCGGCTGGCCGAGCAGAATCTGGGCTTGGGGGTTCGCTTCGCGCCCGGCGAAGAACTGCCCCCGGCCCGCTCCAAGCCGTTCTTCGATCTTCTCGACTCGACGCTGTCCGACGAGTTGACGCGCCAGATCGGCCGGCCGTTCTGGATCGACACCGTGGGGCGCTCCAGCCTCGTCGACATTCGCATCAAGCTCGACAACTCCGTGATGCACGTGGTGGCGCGCCGCAGCCAGACCTATGCCTCCAACTCGCAGATCTTCCTGTTCTGGATGGTCGGCACCTCGCTCGTCCTGCTCACCGTGGCGATCCTCTTCCTGCGCAACCAAATCAAGCCGATCTTGCGCCTATCGGAAGCGGCCGAAAGTTTCGGCAAGGGGCGCCCCCCGCCCGAGGATTTCCGCCCGCGCGGCGCGCGTGAAGTGCGCCAGGCGGCACACGCCTTCATCGAGATGCGCGACCGCATCGAGCGCCATGTCGAGCAGCGCACCATCATGCTGGCCGGCGTCAGCCACGATCTCCGCACCGTCCTGACCCGTTTCAAGCTGCAACTCGCCTTGTTCGAGGAAACGCCCGAGCTCGAAGCCATGCGCGCCGATGTCGACGAGATGCAGGCCATGCTCGAGGACTACATGGCCTTCGCCAAAGGCGACGCCGGCGAGGAGATCGTGCGCGCCGATATCGGCGAGATCCTGAACGAGGTGAAGAGCCAGGCCCACGGCACCAAGAACATCGGCATCGAGGTCAAGGAGGCGCCCTTGGTGGTTCCCGTCCGCCGCCACGCCTTCAAGCGCGCGGTCGCCAATCTCATCAACAATGCGGCGCGTTTCGCCGCGCATGTGAATGTCAGCGCCGCCAAGCAGAACGGAGCGCTCACCGTCGCGGTCGAGGATGACGGCCCCGGCATTCCGGAGGATGAGCGCGAGCACGTGTTTCGACCCTTCTACCGGCTCGACCACGCGCGCACGCAGGAGTCCGGCTCGACCGGGCTGGGGCTGGCCATCGCCCGCGACATCGCCCGCATTCACGGCGGCGACATCGCCTTGAGCCGGTCCCCGCTGGGCGGATTGAAGGCTGTGCTAAAAGTCCCGGTTTGAGTTAAGGGACGAGAACCATAAGGAGGAGAAATTTCATGCGACGTATGGTCGTTGGCATGGCAGCGGCGCTGCTCATGTCTTTTGCTGGACCCGCCTTGGCGGAAGACCTGACGGAAGAGATCCAAGAAGAGGAGCAGCCGGGCTCGGAGATCGAGCTCGATATCGGTGGGGGCGGCGCCACGATCGAACGCAAGAGCGGCGCGCCGGTCTTTCGGCCCGGCGACGTACCCATGTTGGCGCCCGGCGCGGGCACCCAACTCGAAGTGCCGAACGATCCGGACACGCCGCAAGCCGGCGATCCCATCGACGACGAGCTGCCCGGCGAAGGACCCGAGAATCTCTCCGGCCCGGACGACGACGACAATCTTCCCGACTGATTGAGCTATAGGGTGGGCAACGGCTCTTCCCGTTGCCCACGCGGACGGTGGGCACGCTTCGCTTTGCCCACCCTACGGTGCTGTCGGCACTGGCCCCGGTGCAGGCGGAGCCTCCGCGCGATCCCCGCGCTTCCAGCCGCGCGGCAGGAACGCGCACGCCAAGCGGCAGACATCCTCGCACGCCGTCTCGATGCCGGAGAGCATGCGCTCGCCCTTGGCGAGCCTCTGGTCGAGCGCGGCCATGGTCTTGTCGAGCGAGGGCGAAGCATCGTCGAGCCACACCTGGAACACTTTGCCGTAGACGGCGGCAAGTCCCGTGACGCGCAGCGCGCCGCCCGGGCCGTCGAGCTTGGCGCCGGCGCCGGCGAGCATCCAATATTGCGAGGCAAGCGACGAGCAGAGAAGCGAAGCTGCCTCGCCCGGGCGGCAGCAGAGATAGGCGGAGATGCGCTTGAGCGCAGGCTTATAGGGCTGCATCAATTCGAACCGCGTCATGACGATATCGAACAACCGGTCGCGCGGACTTTGGGCTTCCCCGGCCGGTCTCGCCCGGGCGAGGACCTCGGCGTCGACCTCGGACTGGAAGGCGCGGATGATGTCGGTCTTGCACGAAAACTCGCGCCTCAGATCGGCGAGGCTGAGATTGGCGGCGTGCGCGATGTCGGAGAGCGCGATGTCGCCCCAGTTACGCTCTTTCGCCAGATCGAGCGCGGCCCGCACCGCTTTGGAACGCTTGGAGAAATCGTCGAACATGGGCTTACTCCTTCGCCCGGAGGATAGGCGCTTTCCGTGGCAACTGAAAGCGTGCCCCCCTCACCCGGCGAGCCCGGACTTACCGGGCTCGCTACCCTCTCCCACGAGGGGAGAGGGTTTGGAGCGAAAGGCATAGCAGCAATTCCCCTCTCCCCTTGTGGGAGAGGGCTTTCCGCCGTGATCTTGCGCGGCGCAGCTCGCGCAAGTCACATGGCGGGAAGGGTGAGGGGTAGATCGTCGATTTACGAAGACAGTTCGCGGGAGCGCTTGGCGGCGGCAGCGACGGCACGGGTGAGAAGGTCCTCGACCCCACCCTTCCCCATGAGCACTTCGAGCGCCGCCGCGGTCGTCCCCTTGGGCGAGGTCACCTTCTCGCGAAGCTCGGCAGGCGAAAGGTCGGAGCGGCGCAACAGCTCGCCGGCGCCCTCCACCGTCGCCCGCGCCAAACGGCGGGCAAGATCGGGGTCGAGACCGGCGGCGCGGCCGGCCTCCGCCAGACATTCCGCGAGCAAAAAGACATAGGCCGGCCCGCTCCCCGACACCGCCGTCACCGCATCGAGCAGGCTCTCATCCTCGATCCACACCACCTCGCCGACCGCCTCGAGCAGCATGGTGCACTCAAGCGCCTGGTCGCGCGTCACCGCTTCGTTGGCGCAAGCGACGGTGATGCTGCGGCCGACCGAGGCGGCGGTGTTCGGCATGGCCCGCACAATGGCAACGCCCGGTTGCAAATGACGAGACAAGCTTGCAAGCGTTCGCCCCGCGGCGATCGACAGCACCACGGTGTTTTCGCCGATCAACGGCTCGACTTCCGGCAAGAGTTTCTGGGTGAGGTCGGGCTTCACCGCGAGCAGGATGACGGAGGGCGCGCCGGGCAGATCGGGCGCCGCGCTCGCGGCAATGCCATGGCGGGCGGCGAGGTCCGCGACCTCTGGCGGCGGCGCAGGGTCCTGGATGAAGACGGATGCCGGGTCGAGGCCCTGCCGGAGCCAGCCCTCAAGCAGCGCCCCGCCCATTTTTCCCGCTCCCACCAAGAGCAGCGGGCCGGCGAGGCTGACGGTCATGCCTGTCCTTGCGTCTCGAGCATCGTGGCGGCGAGCGCGTCTTCCGGCGACTTGCCCGCCCACAATACGAACTGGAAGGACTGATAATAGCGCTCGCAGGCCTCAAGGGCAGCCTTAAGAAGCGCCTCGCACTGGCCGACATGCGTATCGGCGCCTGCGAGCAGAAGCCCGTGGCGGTAGAGCAGGAGCCCATCCTCCTTCCACAGGTCGAAATGGCCGAGCCAGAGCTGCTCGTTGATCAGCGCCATCAGCCGGTAGATCTCGGGGAGCCTCCGCTTAGGCACCCTGAAATCGAAGGCGCAAGCCAGATGCAGCGCCTCCAGATCGTCCCGCCAGCTCAGCGAGATATGATAGTCGCACCAGGAGCCTGACACCGTAAGTGTCAGTTCGTCAGGGGCAGAGCGCTCGAAGGTCCAGTCATGGATGGTTGCAATATGCTCGACCATATCCACCGGGTTGGTGAAATGGTCGTAGATCGGCTGTGTGGTAGCCATGCATGCCCTCAGTGGCCCCGGCAAAGGTTGCGCGTTCTAAGCTGCCCGCTCGCGCGAATCACTTTGTGAATCAGTTATATAATGCGGAGTCTGTAAGCACCAACGCGGGCGGAGCCCGCAAGGCGGTTTGGCTAAAGATAGTTGTGGATTGAGGGCTCGGCGCAAGCGGTTTGGGGGCGTCCGACTCGCCCCGCGGAAAACATGCCGGAGTGGTGCGTCCCGTCAAGGGCCCGGCGCGTGCTGCTGTAAGATTTCGCCGGTGAGGTGGCGCCGGCTAACCCTTGTCGGCCAGGCCTTTGACGATGGCGGCTTCAAGCGCGGCGATCCGCTCCTTCAAAAGCTCGTTCTCTTCGCGCGCCTTCTGCGCCATGGCCTTGACCGCCTCGAACTCCTCGCGCTGCACCAATTCGAGATCGTGTAACACGCGCTCGGCCTGGGCGCGGACCACGCTCTCGATCTCCTTGCGCACGCCTTCGGCCGCGCCGGCCGCGCCGGTGATGAGCTTGCCCAATTCGTCGAAGAACCGGCCTGTGGTCTGCGTCATCGCATATGCCCTTGGAGGTCAGGGCCTCATAGTTCGAGACGCAGGCTGCTCCTCACCATGAGGAGCTCAGTCCTCACCCTGAGGAGGGCCGAAGGCCCGTCTCGAAGGGTGAGGCCCAAGCCCTAGCTTTCAAAGCCAACTATGGGATGCCCAATGGCTTGGTGCAAGCCACGGGAAGCGGAGGAGCGGCCTTCAGCGCCTTGACAGGCGGGGCTGTGGAGTGAAGGGTCCGGTCCTCCCGCCAAGGCGCCAGCTCAGCCACATGGATCTCCTCGTCCTCCCCTACCCCGTGATCGACCCTGTTGCGATCGAGGTCGGGCCGGTCGCCATCCGCTGGTATGGCCTTGCCTATATGGCCGGCATCCTGCTCGGCTGGCTCTACGGGCGCCACCTCGTGTCGCGGCCCGATCTGTGGGGCGGCAAGCCGCCGATGACGGTCGCGCAAGCCGACGACTTTCTGTTGTGGATCACGCTCGGCATCGTGGTCGGCGGCAGGCTCGGCTTCGTGCTGTTCTATGAGCCGAGCTATTTCTGGCAGAACCCGGTGGAGATCCCCGCCGTGTGGCATGGCGGCATGTCGTTCCATGGCGGGCTCCTCGGCGTGGCGCTCGCCGTCTATCTCTTCTCCCGCGTCAAGCGCATCAACTCGCTGTCGCTGGGCGACATCGCTTCCGCCGCGACGCCGTTCGGCCTGTTCTTCGGGCGTCTCGCCAATTTCATCAATTCCGAGGTGGTGGGGCGCGCGAGCGATGTCCCCTGGGCGATGGTCTTTCCCGGTGCGGACGACCTTCCGCGCCATCCGAGCCAACTCTACGAGGCGTTCCTCGAAGGCATCGTCCTCTTCGTCATCCTGCGCATCGCCACGCACCGCTATCACGCGCTGACGCGGCCGGGCACGGTGTTCGGGCTGTTCCTCGTGTTCTACGGCATCTTCCGCAGCCTGGCCGAGTTCGTGCGCGAGCCCCACGCAGGTCACCCGCTCGACATCGGCATCCTCACGCCGGGCATCGCCTATTCCATCCCCATGATCTTGATCGGGCTTTGGCTCATCTGGCGGGCAAGGCGGGAGCCCGCTTTGGCGTCGTGATGGGCGCGCAACCGAGCCATCGTCCGGTCGCGCCCACGCCGCGTGCGGAGACTGCGCTCGCGGCGGCGTTGAAGGAGCGGATTGCCCGCGACGGGCCGATCAGCGTTCACGACTATATGGAGGCCTGCCTCGCCGATCGGCGCGCGGGCTATTACGCCACGCGCCAGCCGATCGGGAGAGAAGGCGATTTCGTCACCGCTCCCGAGATCAGCCAGATGTTCGGCGAGCTCATCGGTGTTTGGGCCGCCGCAATCTGGCAATCCATGGGCGAGCCCGCCTCGGTGATCGTCGCCGAGCTTGGGCCGGGACGCGGCACGCTGATGGCGGATGCGCTCCGCGCCTTCGGAAGCCTGCCCAAGCTCCTCGACAGCGTCACCATAGCGCTGGTCGAGACGAGCCCCGTGCTTCGCGAGGCGCAACGCGCGACGCTGCGCGGGTCGACTGCCAAGCTCCAGTGGTGCAAGACAATCGAAGAGGTGCCGCAAGGCCCACTCCAAGGTCCACTCCAAGGCCCACTCATTGTCATCGCCAACGAGTTCATCGACGCGCTTCCCGTGCGGCAGATGGTGCTGCAAGACGGAGCCTGGCGCGAACGCTGCGTTACCATCGATCCTTCCGGCGCCTT
>Ga0154741_1103_pt4 | contig 7767 bp, 7 predicted proteins | sample Rifle2008BG16ft_FD_105749 | JGI IMG/M metagenome (GOLD analysis project Ga0154741, IMG submission 105749) | Alphaproteobacteria bacterium RBG_16_64_48
GCACCATCAGCACGGGTACGGCGGTGTAGTGCAGCACGTAATGGGTCGCTCCGCCGAACACCCACTCGCGCCAGCGCCAACGGCCATAAGCGCCCATCACAAGCAGAACGCCCTTGCCCATGGCCGCCTCGAGAAGGACCTCGCCGGCCTCGCGGGACTCCGCGACGAGCGTCACAAGCTCTACGCGGAGCCCGGCCTTGCGCAGATAGTCCGCCATGGCCGTGCCGCTCTCGTCCTGCCCGCTTTCCGTGACGCTCACGAGTTTGATCCGCTTGGCCTTGGCCAGGAAGGGTTGCGCCGCCGCAACCGCCCTCACCGCTTCCACGCTCTCCTTCCAGGCGATGACCACCGTCTCGCCGATCGGCCCTTCCGCGCCCTTGGGCATCACGAGAACTGGCCGTCCCGAATGGAACAGGGCGGCGTCGCGCGCGCTCTCCCAGAATCCGTCCGCTTGAGCGGCGATACTCGGCAGAACCGTCACGTCGGAGACTTTCGCGCGCATAGAAACGGCTGGCGCGACAAGATCCTCGATCGATATGAGATCGGCGTGCGCCTTGGGGTGGCTTCGCGCGGCCTTGGCGAACCATTTCCGCGCTTGGCGCTTCTCCAAGGCTACTTGCTTCTTGCCGACATCGATCAACTCCTCGAAGTAGAAGGGGCTAAGCTCAGTTGAATAAGGCAGGCGCGCGGCCGGCGGGGGACAAGGCTGTAAGACTTCAAGCTCGGCGCCGAAGCGCTCGGCGAGGCCGAAGGCCGCAGCGGCACAAGCCTCGATCGTGCCGTGCTGGGTGATAGGCAGAAGGATTCTGACAAGCTTCATGATGATGCCACCGCCTCGGCGCAAAGGGCTATCTCTGGTCCGCGTCCCGGCCCTTGAGGCTCAGCATATAGGCGATGACGTTCAGCATGTCCTGTTTCTCGATGATGATGTTGGGCATGGTCGGGTGCGAGGTCTCCATCCACACTCTGAGCGCGGTGCCGGTGATGCCGGGCCGGTCGGCCACCTCCCTGAAGCGAGTCGCCTTGGGCAGCGGCGATTTCTCGGCGGAGATGCCGTGACAAACCGAGCAAATCTCCTTGGCGTATTCGAATCCGGCTTGCGGGTCGCCCACGTCCTCGGCGGCACGCGCGCTCGTAGCTACGGCAAGGGCAACGCTCAAGAGTAGAAGTCGCATGGCCGAACTCTTTCCTCGAAATATGCCAGTCCCCGCTATCCGCTTCCAATAGGGACTTCAGCGGCGCGTCTCGGCCTTGATGCCGGTCAAAACCGGGGGCGGGCGATGCCGTTTTATTTTTGACCCACCTCAATGAACGTTTACCCACTTCGCGCATTCTGAGCAGGATGGGGGCGTGAGGCATGAACAACAGGAGGTTCGTCATGAAGGTCAAGGATATGATGCACAAAGGCGCCGAATATGTCGCGCCGAACGCAAAAATTCAGGTGATCGCCAAGAAGATGCGCGACTACGATGTCGGCGCCATCCCGGTGTGCGAGGGCGGCAAGACCATCGGCATGGTTACGGACCGCGATATCGCCGTCCGGGCGCTTGCCAACGGCAAGGACCTCTCTAAGCTCGAGGCGAAGGACGTGATGAGCAAGAACGTCATTTTCTGCCGCGACAGCGAAGAGGCCGAGGACGCCCTTCGCATCATGGAGGATAACAAAATCCGCAGGCTTCCTGTGCTGAACGAAGCCAAGAAGCTCGTCGGCATGGTGAGCCTCGGCGACATCTCGCATGCGTTGTCGCGGGACCTCACCGGCGAGGTGACCAAGGCCGTCTCGGCCCATCACGTTTAATGCAGAAAGCGGAGTTAGGTCGCGCGATGCAAATACCGTTGCAAATCAGCTTCCGGAACATGGACCCCTCCCCCGCCGTCGAAGAGCGCATCCGCAAGAAGGCGGCGAAGCTCGAGCGCTTCCACGACCGCATCATCGGCTGCATCGTGGTGGTCGAGGCGCCCCACCGCCATCACCACAAGGGCAAGCTCTACAACGTGCGCGTCGATATCAGCGTGCCGGGCAAGGATGTTGTGGTCGACCGGGCCAAGCCCCTCGATCACGCCCATGAAGACGTCTATGTCGCCATCCGCGACGCCTTCGACGCCGCGGCCCGCCGCTTGGAGGATCAGGCCCGGAAGATGCGCGGCAGCGTCAAGAGCCATGCGGCGCCTCCGCACGGCAAGATCGCGAGCCTGTTCGGCGACTATGGCTTTATCACAACGGCCGACGGCGATGAGGTCTACTTCCACCAAAACAGCGTGGTCGGGGCCAACTTCGATACGCTCGAGGTCGGCAACGAGGTGACCCTCGTGGTCGCCGAGGAAGAAGGCGTCCAGGGACTACAGGCGAGCACGGTCAAGCCGATCGGCAAGCACCATATCGTCGAGTAGCGTTACCCTTTCCAGAAGGGCTTGGTCTGGGCAAATCGCGCGAAGGCTTGCTCGGCCTTGAGCATGAGCGTCTCGGCTTGGGTGCTGGGCGCCGCGAGGCGGGTGGCGGGCGCGGATTTTTCCGCTTCCTTGGCGTCACCCTCAAGGCCGTCGGCAATGAGCGCATGGCGCGTCGCGAGATCGTTGAGGCCGCCGAGAGCGTCCTGCAAGTCCCTGAGCGCCGAGAGCGACTCCAGCCTGCACTTGGCGCCCGTCTCGCCGGGGAACGTGCCGGCGAAGAACTCGGTCGCGTAGCGGAGCCGCTTGGCGCGGATGCGTAGGCGGTGCCTTTGGCGCACGCTGCGATGACGGAGATCGGCCCCCTTGCGCTTGATCCTCTTGCGGAGCCTGGCAAGCTTCTTCTTGGCGTGCTCGGCTACGGCGCGGGTCCGCAGCGCCTTGCGTTTCTTATCGTCATCCACCGACCATGGGCCGGTCTCGACCCACTCGGCAAGGTCGAGCATGGCGGTGCGGAAACGGCCGGACCGCACCGCGCCCGCGGCGCTGGCATAGGCCATGGCGCGCATTCCCTCGAAATCGCGATGGGTGGCGGCAATCCCTTCATCCTCGGGATGGCTGGCTCGCAACGGGGCGAGCACATCGGCAGCAAAGACATCGAGATCGCGCGCAGGCCCAAGCTCCCGCGTGATCCATTTGAGCTCGGCCTTGATCTTCTCCAGGTCCTCGTCGCCGACGACATCGGCAAAGATGGCGATGGCGGCGCGCAGACGCCTGAGCCCGATACGCATCTGGTGCAGGGCCTCGGCTTGGCCGGCGCACATCGCAGGCTCATTGGCGATGATCTGCCTGAGGCAGCTCAGAGCGATGGCGCGGAACGCTTCGCCCGCCGTCATCTCGGGGGCGATGTCGATTTCCACGGCCCTCTCGGCCTTGAGCGCCCCATCCTGGAGGAGCTCGAAGCCGCGCTCAGCCTTGGTCTTCACCTCCAGCCTGAGAGGCACCGTCTCGGCAAGGATACGCGCCAGGCGAAACAGCTCCTTGGTCTCCCCGCGCTTGAGCTCGAGCTCCAATTCACAAATCGGGCGCGTGTGGGTCCGGGTGGCGATCTCGCCTCGATCGATGGCGACTTCGATCTCGGAGCCGTTGCGGCCGATCCGGTAGACGGTGCGCCTGATGCGCGTCTCGAACATCGGCTGCAACGAGGCGCGGACCTTGGGCGTCAGCAGCGGCTGAAGCGCAGTCCCCTGCGCGCCGTCGAGATCGGGCATGCGCCCGGAAATCTCCCGCTCCCATTCGAAGCGCTCGAGAAGCTCGGTCTTGCTCTTGGCGGACTTGACGGTCTGCACATAGCGGCCGCCGATCTCGCGAATGCGGAGATAGACGCCCGCCTGGTGAAGCGCGCAATCGGGCGTGTCGAAATAGGTGGAGACGAGCTTCTGCTCCTCGGGCGGGACGAGGCTTGCTTCGAGCGCGGGATGGGAGGCGATTTGCGCGGCATCGGAAGGATCTAACGCGAGCTTGAGCTCCACTTCTGTCGCTGGGCGCGCAGAGTCACGAGCGGCGACCATAACTACTCCCGTTGCTCGGTTCACGCCTTCAAGCACGCGGGGCCGACAGAGCCTATATCTCACTGTCACAATCAAGCCTGTTCTCGTGCGGAGCCGCGCGTCGAGCATGCGCGACGCGCGACGCGCCGGCGATCCTCAGAGGCGACAGCCAGCGGCTCCGGCGCCTCACTGCCGAAGAGTGGTCATCACGAGCGACGCGGCCTCGACGTCATCGTCAGCGCAGCGTCGATGGCCACTGCTTTTCTGGCTGGATTTCAGGCTCTTAGCTTGACCGTGAAGGGGTCGGCGAGATCGGCGGAAAGCCTGCGTCTTGCGGTTCTCACCACAGCCTCGACCTCGGCCAGCGGACTGGCGTCGTCGGGCCCCAACAGCTCGACGCGATTGCGGCCGGCACGCTTGGCCACATAGAGAGCGGCATCGGCCCGGCGGAACAGCGCGTTGAGGTCCCCGGCGACACCGACGTCCGACGCGGCGCCGACGCTGACCGTGGCGCCGACCGGCAAGCCGTCGACAAAAGCGGCGGAATTGGCGAAGGCATGGCGCACGGCTTCGCCCGCGCATGCCGCCTCCAGCGGATCGGCGCCCGGCAAGATGGCTGCAAATTCCTCGCCGCCGAGGCGGGCGACGATGCTCGGTCCGTTGAGATGCGCTTGAGCCGTGATGGCGAACAGCTTAAGCACGCGATCGCCCAAGGCATGGCCAAAGCGGTCGTTGGTCTGTTTGAAATGATCGAGATCGAAAATGAGCACTGCGATCGCGTCGGCCTTCAGCTGGCGGTTCTGTCCGATCGCGTCGGCGGCCTCGAACAAGGCGCGCCGGTTAGGAAGCCCCGTCAACGCGTCGGTCAAGGCCTCGATGCGCTGCTCCAATTCCCGGCGCTCTTTCGCCATGGAAAGCACGATGAAGGCCAAGGCGATGCGGAGAAGCAGGGTGAGGAGAATGACCGTCGAGAACCAGACGCTTGCGAACACCCATTGCGCTTCATTGATCGGCATGGCGATGTTGAGCGGCAGCCAGGATAGATAGCCAAGACCGGCAACGACGAGGAGGATCACGGCGGGCTGGCGCGACGGCAGCTGCTCGCCGCTCGCGCGCGACAGCGCGAACGCCGCGGCGAAATTGTACACCGCCAGGATGGTGCAGAGACCACCGAGCCGCTGGCCGAAGGAGTCCAGATAGCCGGCATGCACGGCGAGCAGAAATCCGACCGGTCCCAGGAGAATCCAGAGGAGCCTCGCGCGGCCCTGGACAAATTCCCGGGCCGCCTTCCATTTGAGGGCGTCGGAGAGAATGATCGTCGCCATGCCGAGATTGAGGAAGTCGGCGCGCGCGGCCGTCATGGCCACCCCCGCACTCATGAGAAGTAGCGCAAGGCCCCACCAGCCGACGAATGGGCTTTCGCGCTCACGCGCCCAGGTAAACAACAGAACGCCGCCGAGGATGGCGGTCACCGTGACATTCACGGCCGACATCGTCTGCATGTCGAGATGCATGGGCTCCCCGCTAGCGATCAAGACGCCAACTTTCGCTGACCCTAAGAGAGGCTTCATCACAACGAGCTTTATCGATCGGCTGGAATTTCAGTGAAATTTGAGGGAATGGCATCAAATCCGGCCGTAGAGCCGAATAATAGTTGGCTACGATCGGCGCGGTCCGGCAAAGGCGGCCGCGAATATAATCTTGGGCGACGAGGTATCAGATTAATCTTCGGTAACGTACGCGGGGCCGATTTCCTGAGGATTCTTGAGCCGACGGGGCTCCTAGCGTGCCAGGGGCTCCTCGACTAAGATTGGCCTCGTCTCACCCCAGGGTGGGGGCGACCCAATGGGGCAAAGAACAATACACTCCGTGGTCGCTTGCGCGGCGTCGTAGTCGGAGGAAAATGCAAATGAAGCCTCTTAGTTATATCGCCGTTTCGGCGGCGGTGGTCGCTCTCGGCACTCTCGCGGTTCATGCTGAAATGCCGACGGCGATCGGCGAAGGCGAAGGCGAGGTCGATATCGTCGCCTGGCCCGGATACATCGAGCGCGGCGAGACCGACAAGAATTACGATTGGGTGACGAGCTTCGAGAAAGCGACCGGCTGCAAGGTCAACGTCAAGACGGCCGCCACATCGGACGAGATGGTCACGCTCATGAATCAGGGCGGCTTCGATCTCGTCACGGCCTCAGGCGATGCCTCGTTGCGTTTGGTGGCCGGCAAGAAGGTGCAGCCGGTCAACGTCGACCTCGTTCCGAGCTGGAAGACGGTGGACGAGCGGCTGCAGAACGCGCCCTGGCACACTGTCGATGGCGTCCACTACGGCGTTCCGTTCCAGTGGGGTCCCAACGTGCTCGCCTACAATACTGACGTCTTCAAGGAGGCGCCCAAGAGCTGGTCGGTGGTGTTCGAGGAGCAGAATCTCCCCGACGGCAAGAGCAACAAGGGTCGCGTTCAGGCCTATGACGGGCCGATCTACATCGCCGACGCAGCCGTCTACCTCATGAAAAACAAACCCGAGCTCGGCATCAAGAACCCCTACGAGCTCAACCCGGACCAGTACGCGGCGGTCGTTGCACTTCTGCAAGCGCAACGCGCGCTCATCGGCCGCTATTGGCACGATGCCATGGTGCAGGTCGACGATTTCAAGAACGAGGGCGTCGTTGCCTCCTCCTCCTGGCCGTTCCAGGTCAATCTCCTGAGCGCGGACAAGAAGCCCGTCGCTTCGACCATTCCTGTAGAGGGTGCCACGGGTTGGGCCGACACCACCATGATGCATGCGGAGGCCAAGCATCCGAACTGCGCCTACAAGTGGCTCGAGCATTCTCTCAGCCCCAAGCTGCAAGGCGACCTCGCATCCTGGTTCGGTTCGGTTCCGTCGGTCCCCGCCGCCTGCAAGGGCAATGAGCTGCTGACGGACACGGGCTGCGCGACCAACGGCTTCGACAACTTCGAGGAAATCTGGTTCTGGCGCACGCCGACCGCAAAGTGCGAAAAGGAGGGCGCGTGCGTACCGTACTCGCAGTGGGCGAAGGACTACATCGCCATCCTCGGCAGGTAGCCCGACCATTGGGGAGCGGCCCGGTCCATAGCGGCCGGGCCGCCACCGTCGCAGCCTCTCCATGACGCCAGCGGTCCGCTTCCAGAACGCCTCGCGCCGCTTCGGTTCGGTCCGGGCTGTCGACGGCGTCACCCTCGACATCGTGGAGGGCGAATTTTTCGCCATGCTGGGCCCTTCGGGCTCGGGCAAGACGACCTGCTTGCGCCTCATCGCCGGCTTCGAGCAGCCTGACGAGGGCCATATCGAGATCTTCGGTGAAACCGCCGAAGGGGTGCCGCCCTACAAACGCAACGTCAACACCGTGTTCCAAGACTACGCCCTCTTTCCCCACATGACGGTCGGCGAGAATGTCGCCTACGGCCTCAGGATCAAGGGTGTTGCCCGGGCCGACCGCGAGGCCAAGGCACGAGACGCCCTCGCCATGGTCAAGCTCGCTGGATACGAGGATCGCCGTCCGGCGCAGCTTTCAGGCGGTCAGCGCCAGCGCGTGGCTCTTTCGCGCGCGCTCGTGAACGGACCCAAGGTGCTGCTCCTCGACGAACCGCTCGGCGCGCTGGACCTCAAGCTCAGAGAACAGATGCAGGAGGAGCTGAAGGCGCTACAGAAGGAACTCGGCATCACGTTCGTCTTCGTCACCCACGACCAGGGCGAAGCGCTGTCGATGGCCAATCGCGTCGCCGTTTTCAACGAAGGCAGGATCATCCAGGTCGGCTCGCCCGCCGATGTCTACGAGCGGCCCCAGTCGCGCTTCGTCGCCGACTTTGTGGG
>Ga0154741_1130_pt1 | contig 7631 bp, 9 predicted proteins | sample Rifle2008BG16ft_FD_105749 | JGI IMG/M metagenome (GOLD analysis project Ga0154741, IMG submission 105749) | Alphaproteobacteria bacterium RBG_16_64_48
GACGAGGTGTTGGACCGGCATTCGATCACCGTGCCGGAGGTGCGCATGTCGCCGGACCTCAAGCTCGCCACGGTCTATGTCCTGACGCTGGGCGGCAGCGAGGCGGACGAGGCGGTCGCTCATCTCGAAAAGCACAAGCGATATTTGCGCGGGCTCCTGGCGAAGCGGGTCAGCATGAAGTTCATGCCTGAGCTCAGATTCAGGGTAGACACCTCGTTCGAGAAATCTGCCCGCATCGACGAGCTGCTCGCCTCGCCCAAGGTCGCCCGCGACCTCGACGGCTAGCGCAAGAGAGCGGGCGAGAAGCGATGGCGCGGCGGCGCAAAGGCTTACCTGTCCATGGCTGGCTCATTTTCGACAAGCCGCAAGGCATGACCTCGACACAAGCCGTCGCCCGCGTGAAGCGGCTCTACGAGGCCGCCAAGGCGGGGCATGCAGGCACGCTCGATCCGCTTGCCACGGGCGTGCTGCCAATCGCGCTCGGCGAGGCGACCAAGACCGTCCAGTTCGTGGTCGAAGGCTCTAAGGAGTACCGCTTCACCGTCCGCTTCGGCGCCGAGACCGACACCGACGACGCGATGGGCAAAGTGGTGGCGACGAGCGACCGCCGGCCGACGCGCGCGGAGATCGAGGCCAAGCTTCCCGACTTCACCGGCGAGATCGACCAGGTGCCGCCGCGCTTCTCGGCGCTCAAGGTCGACGGCGCCCGCGCCTACGACCTCGCCCGCGAGGAGGAGGACTTCGAGCTCGCTCCGCGGCGCGTGTCGATTGCCAAGCTAGACCTCGTCGACCACCCCGACCAGGACCATTGCGTGCTCGAGGCGCGGTGCGGCAAGGGGACCTATGTGCGGGCGCTCGCCCGCGACCTCGGCCGGGCGCTCGGCTCATTCGGCCATGTGGAGGCCTTGCGCCGCACCCGCGTCGGCGCCTTTGGCGAGGAGCGCGCCGTGGCGCTCGCGACCCTCTTATCGCTCGCCGAGAGTGGCGGCCACGAAGCCTTGGTCGGCGCGCTCGAGCCTATCGAGTCCGCACTGCGCGACATCCCGGCGCTTGCCCTGTCGGGACCGGATGCGGATAGGCTGAAGCGCGGGCAGCCGGTCTTGTTGCGGGGACGGGATGCCCCGATCGTCGAAGGCACGGTGTACGCCACGGCGCGGGGCACCCTGGTCGCCGTCGGCGAAGTGAGCCAGGGAGAGCTCAAGCCGCGCCGTATCTTCAATCTGCCGCGTCGCAGCGCGGAGCCTTAAGGGAGGGAACAGTGACAAGACTCGCGATGGCCGCAATGGCGCTGCTCGTTTCGGTCAATTTGGCGGCGGCGGCCGAGGGGGAACGCTGCAAGGTGACAGACCCGACCGGCACCCCACTCAACGTGCGCGCCAAGCCTAACGGCAAGATCACCGGCACGCTTGCCAACGGCACGCTCGTCGCCATCGTCGAATCCGCCGACGACGCCAACGGAAAGCCATGGGTCAGGGTCGAGGCCTATACGACGAAGAAGCCCATCGGCTGGGTCTTTCGTGAGTTCGTGTCCTGCTTCTGACGGCGGTTAACCCGAAATTCCGCTAGCCTCGGGCCCGATAATCCCTATAGTGCAGCGGTTCGCGCGGGCGCCGTTTTCACGGCTCGCCAGCGCGACTTTAGCCGACCGTGCTGGACGACATCCCGGCCCGGCCCCGACAAACCTCTAACAGCAAGGATCACCCGATGTCGATCAGCGCTGAGCGCAAGCAAGAGCTCATCAAGGAATATGCGACCAAGTCGGGCGATACCGGCTCCCCGGAGGTCCAGGTCGCCATCCTGACCGAGCGGATCACCAATCTCACCGATCATTTCAAGACGCACGGCAAGGACAACCATTCGCGCCGGGGGCTACTCAAGATGGTCAGCCAGCGGCGCCGGCTGCTCGATTACGTCAAGTCCGCCGACGAGGACCGCTACCAGAAGCTCATCAACCGGCTGGGCATCCGCCGGTGATGGCCATCGTCATGGCGGGCCATCCCGCAGTCGAGCTTGGGAATATTGTGAACTGGCCAGCCCTCGCGCCATGTGGCGCCAGGAGCGGCCTCATCCTTCCCCAAAACATTGGGACACCAACATGTTCAAGACACACACTGTAGAGATCGAATGGGCGGGACGCCCGCTCAAACTCGAGACCGGCCGCATCGCGCGCCAGTCCGACGGCGCCGTCCTTGCCACCTATGGCGGGACGAGCGTTCTCGCCACCGCCGTTGCGGCCAAGGAGCCGAGGGCCGGTATCGACTTTTTCCCCCTCACCGTGAACTACCAGGAAAAGACCTTCGCCGCGGGCAAGATCCCCGGGGGCTATTTCAAGCGCGAAGGGCGCCCCACCGAAAAGGAAACCCTCACCTCGCGGCTGATCGACCGGCCGATCCGGCCGCTGTTCGCCTCGGGCTTCAAGAACGAGACGCAAGTCATCGCCACCGTGCTCTCCCATGACATGGAGAACGATCCCGACGTCGTGGCGATGATCGCAGCCTCCGCGGCGCTCACCCTCTCCGGCATTCCCTTCATGGGGCCGATCGCCGCCGCGCGCGTCGGCTATATCGACGGCAAACATGTGCTGAACCCGATGATCGACGAAATGCGGGAAAGCACGCTCGACCTCGTCGTGGCCGGCACTGCGGATGCCGTGCTGATGGTCGAATCGGAAGCCAAGGAATTGCCCGAGGACGTCATGCTCGGCGCCGTGATGTTCGGTCACAAGCACTTCCAGCCGGTGCTCGACGCCATCGTCAAGCTGGCCGAGCGTGCCGCCAAGGAGCCTTGGGAGATCAAGACCCAGGAAAGCGCCGAAGACCTCGTGACCAAGGTGCGCGCGGCGGTGGAAGCTGATTTGCGCGAGGCCTACACCATTGCCGGCAAGCAGGAGCGCCGTGATCGCATCGCTGCGATCAAGGAGACGATGCTGACCGCCCTCGTGCCCGCGGACGACGACGGAACGATGGCCGCGAAAGTGGCAAGCGCCTTCAAGGAGGCGGAGAAAGACGTCGTCCGCTCAAGCATCCTGAAGACGAGCAAGCGCATTGACGGGCGCGACCTGACAACGGTCAGACCCATCGTCTGCGAGGTCGGCATTCTTCCCCGCACCCATGGCAGCGCGCTGTTCACCCGCGGGGAGACCCAGGCGCTCGCCGTGGCCACGCTCGGCACCGGCGAGGACGAGCAATATGTCGATGCCCTGCAGGGCACCTACAAAGAGACCTTCATGCTGCATTACAATTTCCCGCCCTACTCGGTCGGCGAGGTTGGCCGTATGACGGGGCCCGGACGACGCGAGATCGGTCATGGCAAGCTTGCCTGGCGGGCCATCCACCCCGTGCTGCCGGACCGCGAGCAGTTTCCCTACACCATTCGCATCGTGTCGGAGATCACCGAGTCGAACGGTTCCTCCTCCATGGCCACGGTGTGCGGCTCCTCGCTCGCCATGATGGACGCCGGCATTCCGCTCAAGCGCTCCGTCGCCGGCATCGCCATGGGCCTGATCAAGGAGGATGAGCGCTTCGCCGTGCTGTCCGACATCCTTGGCGACGAGGATCATCTCGGCGACATGGACTTCAAGGTCGCCGGCACCTCGGAGGGCGTGACCTCGCTACAGATGGACATCAAGATCACCGGCATCACCGAGGAGATCATGAAGGTCGCGCTCAATCAGGCGCGCGACGGCCGCATGCACATCCTCGCCGAGATGAACAAGGCGCTCAATACGGCCAGGCCAGAGCTTGGCGAATATGCGCCGCGCATCGAGACCATCCACATTCCGGTCGACAAGATCAGGGAGGTCATCGGCTCGGGCGGCTCGGTCATTCGCGAGATCGTCGCGGAATCCGGCGCCAAGATCGACATCTCCGACGACGGCACGGTGAAGATCGCTTCAGCCAATGCCGAGTCGATCCGCGCCGCAATCACCCGCATCAAGAGCATCACCTCCGAGCCAGAGGTCGGCGAGATCTATCAGGGCAAGGTCGTCAAGGTGATGGAGTTCGGGGCCTTCGTGAACTTCTTCGGCCCGAAGGACGGCCTCGTACATATCTCGCAGCTCGCGGACGGACGGCCCAAGGCCGTCACCGACGTCGTCAAGGAAGGCGACATGGTGTGGGTGAAGCTGCTCGGCTTCGATGACCGCGGCAAGGTAAGGCTGTCGATGAAGGTCGTCGACCAGAAGACCGGCAAGGAGCTGGAGAAGGCCGAAGCGAGCTAGACCTCGCGAGATCGGTGCTTGGCGGGGAGCCGTTTCGCTTCAGGCGGGACGGCTCTACTTTTTCATGCACCTCCAGCCGATCACAAAATACTCGCTATTCGACTTCTGCCACTCGGTGGCCTTGTCTCCGCCCTGCTTGATGCAGCTCACCACGTCCCCGGTGCTGGCACCGGGCACTGGCTTCTCGGTGCATTGCTCCGGGGTCGCAAGCAGGCAAACCATTACTACAAGCTCGGCCATCGCCTTTTCTCCACTTACTCAGAATCCAGCTTACTGCATCCGATCGAACTTATTGCGCGGCTTCCCGCGGCGCCTTCTCGACCGGCGCCTCGGTCTCCTCGACCTGCTCCATCGTCTTGAGCGTGTTGAGGTTCGGCATGGCGATGGTCGAGTAGCCGCAATCCACGAAATGGATCTCGCCCGTGACCGCGCCTGAGAGGTCCGACAAAAGATAGAGCCCGGCGCCGCCAACCTCGTCGAGGGTCGGCGAGCGGCGCATCGGCGCGTTGCGCTGCTGATAGTGGAGCAACGTCCGCGCGTCGGAAATGCCGGCGCCGGCCAGCGTGCGCATCGGCCCCGCCGACAGCGCATTCACCCTGATCCCCTGCGGCCCGAAATCCGAAGCGAGATACCGTACGCTCGCCTCAAGCGCCGCCTTGGCGACGCCCATGACGTTGTAGCAGGGAATAACCCGCGTCGATCCGCCATAGGTGAGCGTGAGCAGCGAGCCACCTTGTGGCATCAGATCGGCGGCGAGCTTGGCGACTTCGGTAAAGGAGAAGCACGAGATCACCATGGTGTGCTCGAAATTCTTGCGCGTCGTATCGCAATAGCGGCCCTTCAGCTCGTTGCGGTCGGAGAAGGCGAGCGCGTGCACGACGAAATCGAGCGAGCCCCATTTCTTGCGGATTACCTCGAACACACGCTCGACGCTCTTCAGATCCTCGACATCGGCCTCCTCGATGATCGTGGCGCCGATGGATTGCGCGAGCGGGACGGCGCGGCGGCCGAAAGCGCCGCCCTGATAGGAGAAGGCAAGCTCTGCGCCCTGCCCGTGCAGCACGCGCGCGATGCCCCAGGCGATCGAGCGGTCATTGGCCACCCCCATCACCAGTCCCCTCTTCCCCGCCATCAACGGCGCCGGCTCAGCGATATCTCTTGTTGTTGCCATTGCACTTACTCTGGTTATGGGTTGCCCCTTGTGCGGTTCCCGTTCTCTCAGCTGTCCAGACGTCGAAATACCAGTGTGGCGTTAGTGCCGCCGAACCCGAAGCTATTCGACATCACGGCGTTAATGGCGACATTGTCCCGGCGCTTGCGCACGATCGGCATATCGGCGACGGCGGGGTCGATTGTCTCGATATTGGCGGATTCGCAAATGAAGCCGTTGTTCATCATCAGCAGCGAGTAGATCGCCTCGTGCGCGCCGGCGGCGCCGAGCGAATGGCCGGTCAGCGATTTCGTCGCGCTGATCGGCGGGCACTTGGCGCCGAACACCTCCCGGATCGCCTCAATCTCCTTTACGTCGCCGATCTGAGTCGAGGTGGCGTGGGGATTGATGTAGTCGATGCCGCCATTGACGTTCTGCATGGCCATGCGCATGCAGCGCACAGCCCCCTCGCCCGAAGGCTGCACCATGTCGTAGCCGTCGGAGGTGGCGCCGTAGCCCACAAGCTCGCCATAGATGCGAGCGCCGCGGGCGCGTGCATGCTCAAGCTCCTCGAGCACGACGACACCGGCGCCTCCGGCGATAACGAAGCCGTCGCGGTCGGCGTCATAGGCGCGGCTCGCAACTTCGGGCCGGTCGTTGAAATCGGAGGACATGGCGTTCATGGCGTCGAACAGAACGGAGAGCGTCCAGTCGAGCTCCTCGCCGCCGCCGGCAAACACGATGTCCTGCTTGCCCATTTGGATGAGCTCGGACCCATTGCCGATGAATGCGCCGAGGTCGAGCAGGCGGAGGAGATCGAATAGCTCACGCCCTTGATGTGGTAAGGCGTGGACAGCGTGGCGGAGTTGGTCGAGCACATGGCCTTGGGCACCTCGAACGGTCCCACCTTCTTGGGGCCCTTCTCGCGGGTGATATCGGCGGCCTGGACGATGGCGCGTGTCGACGGGCCGCCGGAGCCCATAATGAGCCCGGTCCTTTCGTTGGAGATGTCCTTCTCCTCAAGCCCGGCGTCGCGGATTGCCTGCGCCATGGCGATGTAGTTCCAGGCGGACCCCTCTCCCATGAAGCGGCGTACTTTGCGGTCGATCATCCCTTCCAAATCGAGCTTGGGCGCGCCATGCACCTGGCAGCGAAACCCGAGCTCGGCGTAGGTATCGGCCTTGACGATGCCGGATTTCGCCTCGCGCAAGGACGCGAGCACCTCCTGGGCGCTGTTGCCGATCGAGGACACGATGCCCATGCCGGTCACGACCACACGTCTCATCGGGTCAAAGTCCTAGGAAACCAGCGCCGCTTCGATTGCAAAGGGTCAGACACTCGTTTGAGCATGATCTTATCGGAAAACCGGTTCCCACTTTTCCGGATCATGCTTGAGCGGGTGCGGCTTCGCCCGCCTGAAGAGGCCGACCCTCAAATCCTTGGCTATATAAATGGTCTCGCCGTCGGCCTTCAGCCAGCCGTCGCCGGTGCCAAGCGTGAATTTCCGCCTGATCACGCGCTTCAGCTCGACGATATACTCAAGCTTGCGCATGGTCGGCAGCACCATGCCGGAGAACTTGACCTCGCCGACACTTAAAGCGCGGCCCCGTCCCGGCGCGCCGAGCCACCCCAAAAAGAAGCCGAGCAGCTGCCAGAGCGCATCGAGTCCGAGGCAGCCCGGCATGACCGGATCGCCTTTGAAATGGCAGGGGAAGAACCACAGATCGGGCTTCACGTCGAGCTCGGCCACGATACGACCTTGGCCATGCTCGCCCCCTTCCTCTTGCACTTGCGAGATACGGTCGAACATCAGCATTGGCGGGAGCGGCAACTGGGCGTTGCCGGGGCCGAACAGTTCGCCCCGCGCGCAGGCAGCAGGTCCTCGTAGTCAAATCGATCCCGCCGCTCAGACATCGCTTCCTTCAGCATTCTCCCGCCCCATCAACGCTCATGAATTCGGGTGGTTTCCTAACACAGACGAGAGCCCTTCAAAAGCCCGCGTCGCGCCGGGTCTTTGAGGCCTTTTGGGGTTGGAGGCCGTGCGCTCGATCCGCCAAGGGCTAGGTTGACATAAGTCAGGGAAGGAGGGGCGCCGTTGCGGTAAAGGCAGCTTTCAGCCTATATTTCGCTGAGATTGTCGGACATGGTCACCAAGATGCATAGGCCGCCTCCGGGCCCCCACAAATCGCCAAGCGAGACCACGCTGGGAAACGTCGCCAAGCTCCTGCGCGGCGCGGGCTTGAGACCCACGCGGCAACGCGT
>Ga0154741_1015_pt1 | contig 7621 bp, 9 predicted proteins | sample Rifle2008BG16ft_FD_105749 | JGI IMG/M metagenome (GOLD analysis project Ga0154741, IMG submission 105749) | Alphaproteobacteria bacterium RBG_16_64_48
CAAGATCGGCGCGAGCACCTCGAGGATGTCACGGGCGCAGGTGACGAGGCCGGCGCCTTGCTTCAGAAGATTGTTGGTGCCCGCCGAACGCGGATCGAGCGGGCTGCCGGGGACGGCAAAGACCTCTCGTCCCTGCTCGCCGGCGAGGCGGGCCGTGATCAGTGAGCCCGAGCGCTCGGCCGCCTCGACCACGACGACGCCGAGCGAGATCCCCGAGATCAACCGATTGCGGCGGGGAAAATCCTTTCCCCGCGGAGCGAAGCCGGGCGACCGCTCGCTGATGAGAAGGCCGCGCTCGCCGATCGCCCGCTGCAAGTCATCATTCTCGGGCGGGTAGACGATGTCGATGCCGCCGGCGAGCACGGCGATGGTTCCATGCTCGAGCGCGGCAAGATGCGCCGCCGTATCGATGCCGCGGGCGAGCCCCGAGGCGATGACGAACCCTTCAAGCGCGAGATCGGTGGCGATCTGGCGGGTGAATTTCTGTCCGACGGCGGAGCCGTTGCGGGCGCCGACGATGGCGACGATGGGGATGTCGGCGAGCTCGAGTCTGCCCTTGGCGTAGAGGAGGGGCGGTGGCGAATCGACCTGGGCGAGCGCAGGCGGATAGCCCGGCTCGCCGATGGCGACGAGGCTTGCTCCCAAGCTTTCGGCAGCCTCGAGTTCGGCTTCGGCTTCGGCCTCGGTGCAGAGGCGGATGTCGGAGCGTCCTCCGCGCCGCGATAGGAGCGGCAGCGCGGCAATGGCGGCCTCGGCGCCGCCGAACTCATTGACGAGGGCGCGGAAGGTGGCGGGCCCCACATTCTCGCTTCTGATCAATCTGAGCCAAGCGAGACGCTGATGATGGTTCAGGCGCGCCGAGGGCTTGGTCGGAGCTGAGGCCTTAGAGCTTCGTTTCGCCAATGCGCGCCTCCTCGCCTCGCGCCAGCCGCTCGATATTCGCGGCATGGCGGATATAGAGAAGGACGGTGAGCAGCAGGAACAGAACGGCGAGCCGCCATTGTCCGGTGAAAGCGAGCGTGCCGACGCTCGCTATGCTTGCAGCAAGCGCGGAGAGCGATGAATAGCGCGTGGTGGCCGCCACCAAGAGCCAGACCACGCAGAACACGGAAGCGGCCGGCCAATAAAGCCCGAGCAGCACACCGATATAGGTCGCAACCCCTTTACCGCCCCGGAAGCCGAGCCAAACCGGAAAGAGATGACCAAGAAAGGCCCCGAGGCCGGCCGCCATTGCCGCGTACGGACCGAAATGAGATCCCACCCAGACGGCGGCTGTGCCCTTCAACAGGTCGAGCAGGAGCGTGAGCGCGGCAAGGCCCTTGTTGCCGGTGCGCAAGACATTGGTGGCGCCGATATTGCCGGAGCCGATCTGACGCAAATCGCCGAGCCCGGCGAACTTGGCGAAGAGTAGTCCGAAGGGGATGGAGCCGAGCAGATAGCCGAACGCGAAGCTCAAGAGACAAAGGCTCAGGAGAAAAGGGACAGCGTCACCCCAATCGCCAGGAGGAGGCATCGATCACCCTTCTAGAGAGGGCGCCGTTACGGGCCCGGACTGTCAGCGTAGTTGTAGACGAGGCGTCCGGCAACGACGGTCAGAAGCGCGCGGCCCTGAAGCCGCGCAGCGTCGAACGGCGTGTTTTTGGACTTGGAGCGCAAGCGCTCGGGTTCAACAACCCAGGGCGTCTCAAGGTCGATCAACACGAGATCGGCCGGGGCGCCTTTAGCAAGGCGTCCGCTTCCGGTCCCGAGCAGCCGGGCCGGATTTGCCGTCAATGCTTGTAGCAGCCGGCCAAGCTCGACGTCCCCGTTGTGGTACAGGCGAAGGGCCACGGCGAGCAGGGTCTCAAGGCCTATGGCGCCGTCGGCGGCCTCGGCAAATGGGCGGCGCTTTCCCTCGGCGCCTCTAGGATCGTGGACCGATACGATCACGTCGATGTCGCCGCTCGCCACGCCCTCGACCATGGCGCGGCGGTCGTCCTCGGACCGGAGCGGCGGCCTTATCTTGAAGAAGGTGCGGTAGGGGCCGATGTCGTTTTCGTTGAGCGTGAGGTGGTTGATGGACACGCCGCAGGTGACGGGAATGCCTCGTTGCTTGGCGGCGCGGACGATGTCGAGCGAGGTCCGGCAAGAGATCTGGCCGGCGTGATAGCGCCCGCCGGTGAGCTCGACCAGACGGATATCGCGCTCCAGCATGATGGTTTCGGCGGCAGCAGGGACGCCGCGAAGCCCTAGCCTGGTCGCGACTTCGCCCTCGTTCATCACGCCATCCTGTGCCAGGGTGGGGTCTTCAAGGTGATGCACGATCAGCGCGCCGAAATCCTTGGCGTAAGCGAGCACGTTGCGCATGACCTTGGCGTTGGCGAGGCTCGCCTTGCCGTTGGCAAAGGCGACGGCGCCCGCCTCGTGCAGGAGACCGATCTCGCTCATTTCCTCGCCCAACAGACCTTTGGTCATGGCCGCCATGGGATGGACGTGAACAAGGGCGGTGTCGCGCGCGCGCCTCAGGATGAAATCGACCAGCGCCACGTCGTCGATCACCGGATCGGTATTGGGCATGCAGACGATGGTGGTGACGCCGCCCGCGGCGGCCGCCCGGCTTGCCGTGGCCAAGGTCTCGCGGTGCTCGTGGCCGGGCTCGCCGGTAAAGACCATCATGTCGACGAGGCCGGGCGCAAGCACGCGGCCGCCGCAGTCGACGATCTCGGCATCGCCGACGGCGCCTGACGCGATATGCGGTCCGAGATCGGCAATGAGGCCGTCTGCGATCAGCACGCCGCCGGTCTGATCGAGGCGGGACGAAGAATCGATCAGCCGCGCATTGACGAACGCTGTCGCGCGGGAGGGAGAGCGCTGGTCTTGGGTGAGCGCCTGCATCGCCGTCACCGGTTCGGCAGATGGCGGGCCAGGGCCTGGAGCACCGCCATGCGTACCGCCACGCCCATCTCCACCTGCTCGCGGATGACGCTGCGCGCGTCGTCGGCGACATTGGAGTCGATCTCCACGCCTCTGTTCATCGGGCCCGGATGCATGACGAGCGCGTCCGGCTTGGCGCGGGCGAGTTTGTCGTAGTCGAGGCCGAAGAAGTGGAAATATTCGCGTGTGCTCGGAACCAGGCTCGAAGTCATGCGCTCGCGCTGGAGCCGCAGCATCATGACGATATCGGCGTCTGCCAAACCCTCGCGCATCGAGGTGTAGACTTCGACCCCCAGCCGCCCGATGCCGGAGGGGAGCAATGTGGAAGGCGCCACCACGCGGACGCGGGCGCCGAGCGCGTTAAGAAGCAGGATGTTGGATCGCGCCACCCGCGAATGCTGGATATCGCCGCAGATCGCGACGATGAGGCCCTCGATGCGCGCTTTATGGCGGCGGATGGTGAGCGCATCGAGCAGCGCCTGCGTCGGGTGCTCGTGGCTGCCGTCGCCGGCATTGATCACCGAGCAGTCGACCTTCTGCGACAAGAGCTCGACGGCACCCGCCGCATGATGGCGCACCACGAGGAGGTCGGGGCGCATGGCGTTCAAGGTCACCGCCGTATCGATCAAGGTCTCGCCCTTCTGGACCGACGAGGTGCCGACCGACATGTTCATCACGTCGGCGCCAAGCCTCTTGCCGGCAAGCTCGAAGGAGCTTTGGGTCCGGGTCGAAGCCTCGAAGAAGAGATTGATCAGGGTGCGGCCGCGCAGATCGTCGCGTTTCTTGTCGATTTGCCGGCTGAGCTTGGCGGCCTGTTCGGAAAGATCGAGCAGCGCCGTGATTTCGGCGCGCGAAAGGCCTTCGATTCCAAGAAGATGGCGGTGAGGAAAGGAAAGGTCGGAGGCTTCGGCCGCAATGCTCATCAAAGGGACTGTATAAGCCTCACCGCAGGAAGCGGCAAGCGTGGCGGCGCAATTAAGGTAAGCTTGCCCTAACGCGCCTTTGGGAGCTTGATGCCCATGGCCCATCGCCCGGCTCCAGACTGGCGGTGCCGATCAGTGTCCGTGTCACGAATCTTACGCTATCCTCGGTCATCCTACCGTTTGTGCAGGTAGGGAACCTCAAATCAAGGAGGCAAAAGATGCGTAAGCTTGCGATTGCCATAGGTGTGTCAGCGGCGGTGTTGTTCGCCGGAGGCCTCGCGTGGAAGGCCGACGCCACGACCTGGAGGTCGGGAACCCTGAATCTTCCGTCTGCGGCAAAGAACTATTCGCCGGTCGAGAAGACCGCCTGTGATGGATGGGGGCGGCACTGCCCGCCGGGATTCACTTGGCGTTGCGGTCCGTTCCGGTGCTGGTGCGCGCCTTGCTAATCGGCTGACGGCAGAAGCAGCCTAAGCGCCCTCGACACCATCAGAGGCCGCCGCATCTGGCGGCCTCGTCCTTTCTCTGGGGGGCGGGGGAGAGGATGGAGAGGCCGACCTTCTTGCTTGCCAGCGCACCCGGAATTTCAATAACTTGCGGTTTACGGCTCGCAGCGAATCAACGAGACTCGCGCGACCGGCGAGACTGGAAGCCGGCCTGGAGTCGGTCAGGCGGAGGCTGCGCCATGATGAGCTTACCTTTTCTTCTCTTTGCCTGCGGACTTGGCGCGGCCTGGCTCAGGCAGCGCGGGGCGGCAATGGGCTTTTGGGTCGCAGGCCTCGTGGTGCTGCTCGTGCTGTTCCGCGTCCATATGAGCGACGTTCTGAACATCGCACTTTGAGCTAAGGGGACGAAGGGTGCCGAGCGATCTGTCGAGGCTCCTCAATGCCTTGGGGTTGATTGCCGTCGATACTTTGCTGGCACTCGCCTTTATCGATCAGCTCTGGTTTCGCGACCTGCCATGTCCCTTGTGCATCCTGCAACGGGCCGGCTTCACCGCCGCAGGCTTCGGGCTTGCGCTCAATCTCCTCTTCGGCCCGCGACCGAGCCATTATGGCGTGACGATCTTGGGCGCAAGCGTGGGCGCGGCCATCTCCATGCGCCAAACCCTGCTCCACATCGTTCCGGGCACCGGCTCATACGGCAATGCGATCTTTGGGCTGCATCTCTACACCTGGGCATTCATCGCCTTTGCCCTGATGGTCATCGGCTGCGCCGTTCTCCTGCTCGACAACCGGCAATTCGCTCGCCCCGAGCCTTGGTCTAGCCGCATGAACGTGCTGCCGCTCACGGCATTCGTCGTGTTCGTCGTGCTCGCTGTCGGCAACGTCTTCTCGACGCTGCTCATCTGCGGCGCGGGTTTCTGCCCCGACAATCCCACACAATATCTCCTGTTCAACGGAACTCCGGTCTAGCGGCTTAAGCGGTGAGACGGTTCAGCCGGTCGAGCGCGCCTTGCAGGATGTAGGCTGCCGCCATGCGGTCGATCACTTGAGCGCGCCGCTTGCGGGAGGCGCCGGCCTCGATGAGGTGTCGTTCGACGGCGGCGGTCGAAAGCCGCTCGTCCCAGAAGACCATGGGGACCTCGATGCGGGCGGCAAGGTTGCGGGCGAAGGCCCGCGTCGATTGGGCGCGCGGTCCCTCAGAGCCGTCGAGATTGATGGGGAGGCCGATCACCAGCGCGCCGACCTCATGCTCTTTTACCGCTTCCTGAATGACCTTGGCATCTTCGGTGAACTTGGTGCGGCGCACCGTGTGGTACGGCGTGGCGATCGAGCGCGTCACGTCCGACAAGGCCAGGCCGATGGTCTTCGTGCCGACATCGAGACCGAGCAGCCGCGCCTCGCGGGCGAGCAAAGGGGGCAGGTCTTCGATGGCGACGAGAGGTGCTACAGTCACGAGAGGCGCATCAAGGGGTGTAACGCATGAGGATCACGTGGTTCGGCCATTCTTGCTTCCGTATCGATACCGGCTCGAGCAGCATCCTGATCGATCCCTTTCTGACCGGCAACACCACCTTCGAGGAGGCTGACATCCCCCTGCATAAGGCCGCCAAGGGGGTGACCCATGTGGCGCTCACCCACGGGCATGAGGACCACACGGGGGACACCGTGCGCATCTGCAAGGAGACAGGGGCCCAGCTCATCGCCGTGCATGAGCTTGCCACCCATATGGCGGCCCATGGGGTGGAGAAAATCGATCCCGGCAACACCGGCGGCACGCTCCATCACGGCGACTTCGATCTCACCTTCGTTCCGGCTTGGCATTCGGCTTCGAACATCGTGGACGGGCGCCCGGTCTATCTCGGCGCCTGTTGCGGCCTGATCGTTACGCCCAGCGGAGACAAAACGGTCTACCACATGGGCGATACCGCAATCTTCTCCGACATGGGACTGATCAACGAAATTTACGCGCCGGCGATCGGCTTCGTGCCGATCGGCGACCGCTATACCATGGGCGCCAAGACCGCGGCGCTGGCCTGCAAGCGCTTCTTCCAGTTCGAGCTGATCGTGCCTTGCCATTACGGCACCTTTCCCGTGCTCGATGAGACCGCCGACAAGTTCATCGCCGAGATGGGCGGCAACACTGTGCTCGTGCCGGAGGTTGGGGTGCCGTTCGAGGCCTGAAGCCAAGTTGCCGCTTGAGCGGCACGGTGCTAGACGAGCGCTCAAGGAACGCAAAGCTTAAGGCCCCTCCCTTCATGTCCGTCGATCGCGCCACTGTCCGCCGCATCGCCCGCCTTGCCCGTCTTGCCATCACCGAGGAGGAGGCCGGCCGGCTCGAGCAGGAGCTGTCGGGCATCCTCGATTGGGTCGCCCAGCTCGATGAGATCGACGACAAGTTCATCGCCGAGATGGGCGGCAACACTGTGCTCGTGCCGGAGGTTGGGGTGCCGTTCGAGGCCTGAAGCCAAGTTGCCGCTTGAGCGGCACGGTGCTAGACGAGCGCTCAAGGAACGCAAAGCTTAAGGCCCCTCCCTTCATGTCCGTCGATCGCGCCACTGTCCGCCGCATCGCCCGCCTTGCCCGTCTTGCCATCACCGAGGAGGAGGCCGGCCGGCTCGAGCAGGAGCTGTCGGGCATCCTCGATTGGGTCGCCCAGCTCGATGAGATCGACACCAGCGCGGTCGAGCCGATGACGCGGGTGGCGGCCATGACCATGAAGAAGCGCAAGGATGAGGTCACCGACGGTTTCTGCGCCGCCGACATCCTCAAGAACGCGCCACAGGTCGATGACGGCTATTTCGTCGTGCCCAAGGTCGTCGAATAGGAGGGCATGATGCGCCGCGCCGTTTTCTTGTGCGAACATGTGAAGCCATAGGCCGTGACCAAACTGACCGATCTCACCATTGCCGAAGCGCGCGAGGGCTTGCGCGACAAGTCGTTCTCCGCGACGGAGCTCACGCAAGCTCATCTCGCCGCGATCGAATCCGCCAACGCGGCGCTCAACGCATACGTTCTGCCAACGCCGGAGCGGGCGCTCGAGATGGCAAAGGCAAGCGACGCGCGCCTCAAAAAAGGAGAGGGAGGCACGCTCGAAGGCATTCCGCTAGGCATCAAGGATCTCTTCTGCACCAAAGGGTTCCGCACTACCGCCTGCTCGCACATTCTCGACGGCTTTACGCCCACCTATGAGTCGACGGTGACGGCCAATCTCTGGGCGGAAGGGGCGGTGATGCTGGGCAAGCTCAACAATGACGAGTTCGCCATGGGCTCGTCCAACGAGACGAGCTATTACGGCCCCGTCATCAATCCCTGGCAGCGCCGAGGCTCTAACGCAAAGCT